>JAABUN010000779.1_pt1 | contig 78993 bp, 77 predicted proteins | sample 5559311 | NCBI WGS metagenome assembly JAABUN01 (sample SAMN10711877, study PRJNA513370) | rock metagenome | isolation source: Antarctica rocks | place: Antarctica: Victoria Land, Siegfried Peak sud | reverse complement strand
GTAACACACTGGCTTCAGGAACGCCGCGAGCGGGCTGTCAAAATCGACTGGCACTTCTCCACCACCGACGCCCGAGTTAAGCTCAAACGCCTTTACCCAATTCTGTCCGCTTGAACCTGTACTAGTCGCGGCAGTCGTTTTCAAGCAGCTGCGCTCCTTCGGCGGCAATGTCCTCGGTGCTTTTCTGGGAGTAGCGGCCCGCATTGAGGCTGGCTAAGCCTTTGAGTATCTCAGCACGGAGCCAGTCGGTATGCTCGGCATCCTCTTCGGTCACGGCTGACAGCGAATAGCTGATAAACTGTTCGACTGATTCAAACTTACCGGCCTGCACCAGCTCGTTAAGCTGGGCTTCCTGTTCGCGGGTGAGTTCGATTGTCATGCCCTAAGAATAGGCGTTTTCGAGAGGGTGGTCAATCAAAACCCAGACACCGCAACATGGCTTACCACATACCGTTGCCAAACTATACTTGTAACCCCTTGGAGCCTGCACAATTTCAAGCATCGTGTTCTGACGTGCTAGATGTTTAGCAATTTGATTTCGATGTTGCGGTAAAAGACCTCCGCCCCTTCAGCCTGGAACAGACTCCGGCCTTCATCCAGCAGAATCATACGATTGGGGTTTTGGGGGTCGGGTTGCATAAAGGCTGTGCCCCGGTTGTTGACGTGACCGTTGACGATGTGAACCGCCTCGTTTTCGCTGACGATCACTTCCACCTTGTTCCAACCGACTTTCTTGTCGTAGGTGTGGCTTTTGGCGAGGCACACAAACGACCCCGGTTTGCTGGTGGGTGGGCTATGCAAAAGCGTCTCACGGCGGCTTTGACTCTGAGCTTAATATGGCAAGTCAGCAAAGACCCCCGATACTTCACCTCTACTGAGGTGTTACATCGACTAGTTGAATTCACCCAGTATGCCAGTGTCGCCTTCAAAAACAGGTTGAAGGACGACCGCATCATGCAGAGTATGATAGACAAGGGCAATTGCTACGACAATGCTGCCGTCGAGTCATTCTCTTTAACCCTGAAAATCGAGGAGGTCGAAGGTGCAGATTATGAAACCCGTCAGCAGGCCAGAACCGGAATCTTCAGCCACTTCGGAAGTTTCTACAACACCAAGCGTCGGCACTCATCCCTGGGCTGCCTTTCTCCCAATGACTTTGGACGGGTACACTTCACGAACGCTGCTTAACTGCGATTCCGGAAAAACACGGGACAAGCTCAGTCCTTGCTTGGTCTTTCTGGCGTGGGCGACACCAAGCTAAAGCCAAAATTGCCCACTTCAAACGAAGGGGATGCTATCTGCGGCTGTAGTAATTGTTACTATAACCTAACTAAAACCCCCGCTAGCTTAAGTCTAGCGAGGGTCATAAGGAGCTGAGTACGTAAGGTCAAATGACCCGTTCGGCTAACCTACTTGCCGCCGTTGTTGCCACCTTGCTGCGCCCGCTCGGTTAAGTTGAGCGCGTAGTTCATTACCTGGAACAAGTAGTTCTGTTCGATCACGCCGCGTACCAAAAACGAACGTGGCCCAATCGCGTAGGCCGCCACGTCCGAACCACCGTGGGTCTCGCTGTCGAGCGGTACTAAGGCAGACTGCAAGTAGTCTTTCTCCTGCACTTTAGTGGGTTTCGGGCGCTGAGGCGCTCTACCAGCGCCCTCGGGAACGGTGCCGTCTTCATTCTCTGCAGCGTAATAAATCGAACCGGGACCGTTTAAGAAACCCAAAGTGGTATAGGGTTTACCGTCTTGCGCCATCACGACTTCAGATTCGCCGGTCTCTTCATTGACCGCCTTGACGAGTCCAAGGATGGGATTACCGCGTTCGGGGTAGCCTGCAAACGCGAGCGTGTGACCGTGGTCGGACGTAACGAGGATGAGGGTATCCCCGAGGTCAACTTTATCCATCGTCATCTGGACGGTCTTGGCAAATTCGATGTTGTCGGTTAACGCGCGGTAGGCGTTATTAGCATGAAGGGCGTGGTCAACGCGGCCCGATTCGACTTGCAGCACGTAGCCGTTGTTATTTTTAGCCAAGATGTCAATGGCTTTACTTGTCATCTCGGAGAGCGACGGCTCGCCTGAAGGATCGTCGACGCGGTCGGCTTCGTACTGCATATGCGAGGGTTCAAACAGGCCTAACAGGTGGTCGGTGGTTGCCGGGTCTACTGCGTCGAACTGTTTTTTATTCCAGACGTAGGCAGCGTTGTCTTGCTGAGTCCACGCTTTCGTCAGGTCCTGATTATCGGCTCTCGCACCCTGGTCATCGGCATACTCGGGGTCGGTCACCGTTTCAGGCAAAAAGTTTGTTCGGCCACCGCCCATAGCAACCTCGAGGCCATTGCCGTAAGGAAACGCCAGGAGCTGCGCGGCAATGTCGGTACACCCGTTTTGCTTCGCCTCGTCGGTCAGGTCGGTGTCTGCCTCCCAATCACGGTTGGCCGTGTGCGCGTAGTTGGCTGCGGGCGTCGCGTGGGTCAGGCGAGCAGTTGAAACCGTACCGGTTGCCATCCCGGCCATCTCTGCAAGCTCGATAATCGAGGTGACGGCGTTGCCCTTTTGTGACGCACAGTTGTCGTGTTTAACCGACGCGTTGACCCCAATCGTCCCGTTGTTACTTTTGACGCCGCTATTCCAAGCTGTGGCCGTCGGTGCGGAATCGGGTACCTGCGAGTCAGCGGTATAGGTTTTAACCAGGGCGACGTTAGGGAAGGTGTCGTAGCTAAGGATGTTGTCCTCGCCGCTCATGCCTTTTTGCTGCCCATCCAAAATCCGCGTGGCGGTGATGCTGACCGGATCGGCACCGTCGGCAATAAAGATGATGACGTTTTTGGCCTGGTCCATGTTCGGCTGGATTTTGAGCATCTGCTGCAAGGTTTTTTCACCCTGCTGGTACCACTCGTTTCCGGTTTGCGCAACCGGGCTGGTGTCTTGCGCTGCTGCAGTTGTAAACATCAGGGCCGGAGCGAGATATGCCAGTAGGCGGGCTAAGCGGACAACATGCATGGTGCCTCCTCGAGACGGTCAGGATACAAACAGCAGATTAAGGAGGCACAGGTCACCCTGTTTCTCCAGGACATGCTCATCTCGTCTCAGAAGCTGAGCGTAACGGCTTGATGTCAGACGTGTGTAAGCTCGCGCCAGGTAAGGGGCTGTGAAAGCCGTCGGCCCAACGCCTTCCGGTAACACAGCTGTTCACACTTGCCTTTACCTAGTCATGACAGTGCAGTACTATCATCGGCTCTATGAACTATTCCTGGCGCACCTTCTGGCGTGGCTTAGTGCATCTCCTCGCTCTAAGCCTGAGCTTTACTGCGGTTGCTAAAGAGGTTGTTCCCGGCAGTGCCCAGGACAAACAGGTGCAGAGATTGCTGAGTGCGCTCTCAGGAACTCCTACAATGTGTTCGGCGCCACTGCTCAAATCCGAAAACAACTTCTTTTGCGCGACTACGCCGCAAGGGGCTAGAGCATTCCGTGCCGCTGTAAATAGCCAAACTGCGGCCCTCAAACCCATCGGTTCGTGGGCCGCACTTACAGGTGAAAACGCGCAGCAGCGATCATTCGTCTACCGTGACGGCTTTATGACGCTCAGCTATTTCCCCTCGAGCGATACGCCCAAACAAAACCTGTTTGTCGTTCAGTACATTATTCCTAACGATTGAACGACCACCGCCAGAGGCGGTAGAACGGCACCATCGCCACCGCTCCACACCCGGTGATGGGTATGTACATGCCGGACGGTATTGCCGCCTACACGGTCGGCCGCGCAACCTACCTGCTGACCGCCAACGAAAGCGACGTCCGCGATTACGACGCCTATAGCGAAGAGGCGAGAGTCGGCGACGAGAGCTACCAGCTCAACCCCGAACGTTTCCCCAACGCGGCCGAACTCAAAAACGAGACGCAACTCGGTCGGTTGACCGCCGGCGGCGACAAAGACGGCAACGGCGACTTCGAGACCATCTACGCGTTTGGCGGGCGCTCATTTAGCATCTGGACACCGACGGGCGAGCAGGTGTTCGACAGTGGTGACGCGCTCGAGCAACTCACCGCCGCACGTTACCCCGACCATTTCAATGCGGCGGGTGACGACAACAGCGCGGACACCTTCGACGACAACAGCGACAACAAAGGCCCTGAACCTGAGACAGTTGTGGTGGGCCGCGTCGAAGGACGGCCCTACGCCTTTATCGCTCTCGAGCGCATCAGCGGCGTGGCGACTTACGACCTGAGCGATCCACGCGCCCCGGTGTACGTCGATTACGTCAACAACCGCAACTTCAGCGCCGAGGCGAACACGCCCGCCGCAGGCGACCTCAGCCCGAAGGGGCTAGCCTTTATCCCGGCTGCTGACAGCCCGACCGGTCAGGCGCTACTGGTCACCGCCAACGAGGTGAGCGGAACAGTTAGCGTCTTTGCGGTCCGACCGAACAACTAGGCTTAGCCTGCGGAATCCTGCGGATGGGCAAAAACCCACCCGTTTTCGTTGGTGGCTTGGAGATCGCAACATGTGTTTCATTCAGGTCTCATCCGATGGCATTAGACTTGCAACACATGTTTCAGGTGATGAGCGAAGAAACGAAGTGGTTGCTGTTTTTACCTCAAGTTCCCTCAAGCCCCTCGAGCCTGCGGGTGACGGTGTGGCGTCGCTTGCGGGCGGCGGGGGCAGCCCGTATTCAAACCAGCGTCTGGGCCTTGCCCCACACCCCCGAACACGAAACGTTGTTTAAAGACCTCCTCGCTGAACTCACACCCCAGGGGGGGAGCGCACTCTTGCTCCGAGCCGAGCCGCTCGAGCCCGACCTCAACCAAACTATCATCGAAAGTTTCCGCCAGGACCGCGATGAGGAGTACGGCGAGGTGCTCGAGCGTTGCGCCGACTTTCGCGCTGAGATCACCAAGGAAACTGAGAAGCGCAAATTTACCTTTGCCGAACTCGAGGAGAACGAAGTCGATCTGCATAGGCTGGAAAGCTGGCTCGCCACCATCCGAACACGCGACTTTTTCGGGGCGCAGCAGGCTGACGCGGCCCAGCGGGCGCTAGAGCGTTGCCGGGAGGCGTTTCACGGCTTTGCCGAAGCAGTCTACGAAGCCGAAGAGATCACCAGTGACCCGCTAACGCCCCCTACTGAGTCAGGAGACGATTATGGCTGAGCTATATAAAGGGCTCTCGGGCAAAGAGGCGGCGCGGCGGCTGAGCGAGGGAACGGACAACCGCCTTAGCACACCGCGACCAAGCAGTTTTTTTGCCATTCTGAGCGAGGAGCTGACAGAGCCGATGATCGTGCTGCTCTTGGCCGTCGCGGTCGGTTACTTTGTATTTGGCGAGCTGCTCGAGGCGCTGCTCGTCTTGGGTATTATCTTAGGCATTCTTTTCGTCGAGGTGTGGACTGAGTTCCGCGCTAAACGGGCCGTCCACGCCCTTAACCAGTTGAACGCCCCTGAAACCCTGGTACTGCGTGACGGCACCGTAACGAGCATCCCGGTCGAGACGGTGGTCTGGGACGACGTTTTGGTGTTAAGCGAGGGTTCACGCGTATCCGCTGACGCCAAACTCCTGCGTGCCGACGATTTAGCTATCGACGAGTCACCTCTTACCGGCGAGTCGCTGCCCGTTGAAAAGCGCGTCAGCGACTTTACCGAGGGTGCCGCCCCAGCGGAGCAGCCGGGCGCGGTCTACCGCGGCACTACGGTTACGCGAGGTGAAGCGCTGGCGCGGGTATTCGCGGTGGGCCGCGCTACCGAACTCGGTCAGATCGCCGACCTTGCCGATACCGCCAAGCCGCCCCGAACCCCGCTACAACGTACCCTGCGTGAGTTGGCGCGGCCCCTGGTAATCGTGGCACTGGGTTTCGCCGTATTCGTTCCCTTTCTCAGCGTGCTGTTGAACGAAGCGACCTGGCGACAGGCAATTCTAAGTGGGCTCAGCCTGGCGTTTGCAACCATCCCCGAGGAGCTGCCCATCCTGGTGACGGTAGTGCTGGGGTTCGGCGCTTTGCGGCTGGCGCGGCAGCAGGCGCTGGTGCGTGGGCTACGCCCCGCCGAGACACTCGGGCACATTACCGCAGTGGTGAGCGACAAGACCGGTACCCTCACCGAAAACCGGCTGCGTTTAGAGACGCGGTTACCCCTTGCGGAGATAGCGTCTGCAGAACTAGAATCCGCCGCCTTCTTAAGCCTGGGCCTAGCGCATGACGTCCGCTCGCACCTCACCGATCCTATCGAACAGGCGCTAGCCGTAGGGCTTACAGCAGCAGATGCAGGAATGCTGCACCAGCGTCTCCCCTTTAGCCGCGAGCGCGGTTGGTCGGGGGCGGTGTGGCGTGGTGACGATGAAAAGGTGCTTTACCTCAAAGGCGAACCGGAGAGGGTACTCGAGCGTGCGCAAAACTTGAGCCCCGACAGCAAACAGCAGATGCTTACTACGGTCGCGGAGCTGGCCCAAGCGGGTCAGCGTGTCCTGGCTGTTGCTAGTACGGAGATTTCTGAAGGTAGCTTGCCCGAACAGTGGCGTTACCTAGGGCTACTGGCCCTGGCCGACCCGTTGCGGCCTGAAGCGGCGGCGGCGGTTGCGGCGGTGCGGCGGGCCGGGGTCAAGGTTTACCTGGCAACCGGCGACCACCCCGAAATCGCCCGCTCGATCGCCCGGCAGGTGGGGCTTGACGCCGAGCGAGTCGTGACGGGTGCGGAACTCGAGCGTATGGACGAGCAGGCGCTTACGACAACGCTAGCGTCCACCACCCTGTTCGCCCGCATCACCCCCGCCCATAAATTGCGCCTAGTCGAAGCGCTACAAGCTCACGGCGAAATCGTTGCTATGACCGGCGATGGGGTGAACGACGCGCCCGCCCTCAAAGCCGCAGATGTCGGCATCGCGATGGGTCAAGGCGGCACCGACGCAGCCCGCGAGGCAGCCAACTTGGTACTGACCGACGACCGCTTTGCGACCTTAGCCGGAGCGCTGCGCGAGGGGCGCGGACTGTTCGCTAACTTACAAAAGGCGGTGCGCTACTACCTGGCAGTCAAGGTGGGCCTCATCCTGGTGATGTTGTTGCCGACCCTGTTCGGCCTCACACCACCGCTGGCCCCCGCTATGATCATCCTTTTAGAGCTGTTTATGGACCTAGCTGCCTCTACGGCTTTTGTGATCGAACGACCGGAGACAGCTCTGATGAGCGAGCCACCGCGCCCGACCCGGAAAGCTTTTTTGGACGCCGAGATGCGCCGCGGCATCTTAGCCGGAGGCGTACTGCTGGCTGGCGCGGTACTCATGTCGGCTTGGCTTGCTACCTTGCTAGCGGGCGTCGAGGTCTATCAAACCGCAGCCTTCGTCGCCTGGATGCTGGGTCACGTGGTGCTGGCCTTTCGCTACCGCACCTGGCGTGTACCCCTGCGTGAGATAGGCCTGTGGTCGAACCGGGTGCTAAACCTCTGGACGCTGGGCGCAGTGGGCGCGGCGCTGCTGGTCAGCTACCTGCCCTGGGCGCAGCGCATCTTGGGCACACAGCCGTTACCCTGGACGGTTTGGGGTCTCACCCTGTTGGTCATCATGGTGGTCGTAGGGGTGGGTGGCCTTTGGGTCAAGCCCCGCGCGCTCACGCCTCGGTCAGCCTTAGAACAGGTGCCTCAGTGACGCCCGACTGGACCGTTTTGCTCAACCGCAAATCGGGAGTCGTGAGCGCCGAAACACACCTCGAGCAGCTGCACAAAATGATCGGTGAGGCCGGTCTCAACGCTGAGTTATATCCGACCGCTTCGACCGCAGAGATGCGGAAAACGCTGCGCGAACTGGTCGCTAAGGGCACGCCGCGCGTGGCCATTGCCGGGGGTGACGGTACGGTCGCGCAAGCGGTGCAGGAGCTGGCTTACAGCGAGACTGCCCTAGGCATCTTGCCGCTCGGCACGTTTAACAACTTCGCCGCTGCCTTGCGCCTGCCAGGCGACTTGCCCTCGGCGTTACAGGTTCTTAAATGCGGCACGCCCTACCCTATCGACTTAGGGCAGGCGGGCACACATTACTTTACTGAGGTGGCGGGGCTTGGCCTGTTCGCGAAGTTTATCGAAGTTAGTAACGTGCGACTGGGAAAGAGTTTGTGGCGCGGGCTTTACGCCGCAGCGCGGGCAGTGGTGCCCCTTAAGCGTCACGCGCTTCGCCTCGTAGTCGATGGTGAGGTGTTAGAGGATCATGTCATCGTGTGCGCGCTCACTAACACCTACCGTGTGGGTGCCGCCATGTCGGTGTCGCCCGGTGCCTGGCTCACCGACGGTAAACTCGAGGTCATCCTCGTCGGCGACGTCCCCTTAAACGACCTTCCCCGCTATGCCCGCGCCGCCTGGTCGCAGATGCTCGAGAGCCTGCCCCAGGTGCGTCGTCTTCAAGCCGAGCAGGTGCAGATCGAAGGTCCGCACGGTAGCCCCGTTCACGTGGATGACCAGTTTATCTTGTCTGCCCCCGTTACGGTTACGGCGCGGCCGGGAGCCCTGAAAGTCGTACTCGACGGTATTGCCGGAGTTTAAGGTGTCGCTCCGAAAGACGCCGCAGGTAGGCAGCGCCACAACCGGAAAAGCCGACTTCGTTAAGCCTCCCAACCGCCGCTTTTTTGCCGGTTTGGGCCGAGCGTTCGGCGGTGCTATCCTCTTTTCTTTGCCGCTCATGATGACGATGGAAATGTGGTCGCTCGGGTTTTACATGGGTCGCTTACGCCTCGCGCTCCTCATGCTCTTGACGGTTCCTCTTCTAACCGCGCTTGCCTACTACTCCGGCTTCAAAGATGCCTTCGAGATTAAAGACCAACTCGTTGACGCGTTTGTAGCCTACGCGGTCGGCTTCGTTGCGGGTGCCGCCGTCCTGATACTGCTGGCGCTCGTTACCCTAGACATGTCCTTAGATGAAATCATCGGCAAAGTCGCGTTGCAAGCGGTTCCCGGCGGGATAGGGGCGGTGCTGGCGGTGAGTCAGCTCGGCGGCAGCACTAAAAAAGCTGAAGCCAGCGGCAGCTACGTTCAGGAACTTTTTATTATGCTCGCAGGCGCACTCTTCTTTTCTCTCAACGTAGCCCCTACTGAAGAGATGGTTCTGATTTCTTACAAAATGACCGATTGGCACGCCCTAGTACTCGTCGCCGTTTCCGTGGTCTTTTTGTTATACCAGACGTTGGCTCTCGATGAGCCGCCACCCGAGATTACCTTTCAAGCGGAAAAAACGACTGCGACGACAACCGGCTTTTTGACGCTCGAGACAAGCGAAACGACCCTCGACTATGTTCCCGCGCATTCTAAGCGCCAAGTTGGCTTGTTCTTCACTGAAAACCCGGCCGTTTACACATTAGTCTTGAGTCTTGCGGGCAAGCGGCTACCAAAATCCGTAACGGGGGCTTGTCAATTGTGTCGGTTCGACGCATTACAGCGGTCTTGCAAGTCGAAAACGGTCATTTTCAGGAAAGGTGCATTTATGACCCATACGAAACCCTTTACATTCTCGTTGCTCTGGAACCAGCGTTACCGCCGTCGGCAGAGGGGGCAGTAAGTGGTTAACTTTATCCAGTCGACCATGAACAGTCTCGGCTACTTGGGCATCACCTTTCTGATGTTTTTAGAAAACGTTATTCCACCCATCCCTTCCGAACTGATTATGCCTTTCGCCGGTTTTAGCGCGGTTACAGGTGAGCTGTCGCTGCTCGGCGTGATCGTTGCCGGGACGCTCGGCTCGCTCCTCGGTCAGTTGCCGCTCTTCTACCTAGGAAAGCTGGCGGACGAAGCCAGACTCAAGCACTGGGCTGAGCGCTACGGTCGCTGGCTGGCAGTCTCAAGTGACGACATCGGTAAGGCCGACGCTTGGTTTGACCGCTACGGTGGCTGGGCCGTGTTCTTGTGTCGGCTCGTCCCGGGTATCCGCTCGCTGATTTCTATCCCCGCCGGGATGAGCGACATGCCGCTCTTGCCCTTTTTGCTCTATACGCTGCTTGGAACAGGAATATGGTCGGCTTTACTCGCATATCTCGGAAGTTTGCTGGGGCAAAATTACCAGGCAGTAGAGCGTTACCTAGGCCCTGTCAGCTATGTGGTGCTGGGCCTTCTGGTGGTGCTGGGAGTCTTATGGATCGTTCGGCGGAAAATGGCACGGCGTGAACACTAAACGCGTTTCAACTTGCTGCGCCGTGGAGCAGTACACACACTACTAGGTAAGCCGTTGTCACGGTTGACCCGCTACAGCGACTGATGCTGAGAATAAAGGAGGTTGAACCTCTACACTGATAAAGCTGCAACAAGGTATGCAACAAATGTTGCAACTCACGATTCGGTCTGCTAGGGTAGGCGTGATATGAAACAGATGTTGCAATCCAAACTTTTGCTGGCTGAGTCCCACTCCTACACCACTCAGAGAATCTTCTTTCTGATCAAGGAGACGAAATCCTGTGCAGGAAAACTACCGTGATAATGAAGTCGGACGAAAAAGCTAAGAGCCTACGTAAAACCTGGCTGGGGCTCGTTTTTTTAGCGAGCTTAGTAGCCTGTACGGGAGTAGGTAAGGAGCCCGCTACGGTGCGACCTTCAGTCGCCGCCGTTACACCTGCCGACGAACAACAAGATGTTCCCGTAACAGCTGCGATCACAGCCGCCGTGACTTTACCCAACGGTGTTCTCGACATGACTTCGTTGACAGGCACAACGGTTTATCTCAAGGCGCAACAGAGCGGCGCGTTCATCCCTGCAATCCTCAGTATCAGCGGCAGGACGTTGAAACTGCAACCCAAGGCTTTGTTGGAAACCGCGACCACGTACGTTTTCACAGTTACATCCGGGCTTAGAGATTCCACCGGAGCGTCCTTCCCGCCCCACATCAGTACCTTCACCACGACCGGGCTAGGCCTTCCCCTTGACAGTCTGCGTATCGAAACGACTCAGAGTGTTTTCCCTAACCGTGTTGTGCTTCACCGCATTCAGGACACTAACGGCAATCTCTGTGATCCGGAAAGTTCCCCAAGCTGTAATCCAGACGCTACTCCCTGGGCCGAACTTAAGACCCGCGACACCGCCACTTTAGAACTCAGCAACACCGGCACGGTTCCGCTCGAGCTTAGGGTGAGCCTCACGAACCCGGACGTGTTCAGACTCACGGGCGGTGCGCGCACCCTTACGCTCATGCCCGGCACGTCTGATAAGCTCGTCGTTCAGTTCATCAAAGATACAGGCGATAAAAGCGTTTACGAAACAAAGTTACAGCTGAAAAGTACCGACGGGCAAACCGCCAGTGTCGACCTCGTAGGCATCTTTATGAACAAGCCCGAGGGCAGCCGCGAAACACCCCTGGCAGACCTTGTCCGCGCTTTTGGGTATACCACCGATCTAGGAGCGAACAACGAGGGAACCTTTACAAGTTCTCCACCGGACGCACCCTTAGCTGGCGACGAGGTGCGCTCGGTACTGTGGGAACGCGTGGATGCGAACCGCCCAGTCACGGTGCGGCAATTAGCTGCTTTCCATAGCTGCTGCGTGGAGGCCGACGACTTTAGCATCTTCCTTAACGGCGGCACGTTCGCCTCATTCAAACACGACCAGCATTATGCTCAGACAATCTTCCCGCTACTTGAGGGAGGTACTCAGGTGGCAGGCATGAACGCCGAACCTAACACACCATTTGAAATCAGAATCGCAGGTGGCTTTAGCACCGACCCGACCAAGGGCATAGTAACAGGCGACCTGAGCGTACGATTATGGCCAGCACGTGATCAAAGCGGTCGCCTTATACCTGACACGTTTCTCGTCACCTTCGACCACACCTCGAAGATGCCACCCAACTACGATTTCCAGGATGATCTGTACCTGCTTACCAACGTCCGCCCAGCTGTAGGCACTAGATAGTAGCTGAGCGTATACCAGGCTTTAGACCGATCCTTCGCTTTTTAGACCGTAGGGTCAGTCTTTACAATAGGACTTCCGAAATATCACCCTCTAGTAGTCATTACATAATCTAGAGGGTAGCTGAACCGTAATCGAAACGATTCCTAATTGCGTCAGGGACAAGAATGTATGTATTTCCGAGCTTGACACTCAAGATTGGTTTGGTTAAACTGCCTGGTAATTCCGAGTCAGATACTCGGAATTAATCTATAGCTTTTTCAACCGTCGCAATCAAGTCAGCTGCCGAAAGGAAACCGCATGTTTAGACGAATTGGCTTTTTAACTGTATGTCTATTAATCCCAGTTTGGGTAGCTTTCGCACAATCCGGAGGCTCAGGAGCGGCCGGTGTGGGACTTCCAACCACCCAAAGCGCCGCCTACTTTAAGACGATTGACAAACTCCTCGGTACAGCTAAAGACACCTATCGAGCTGGCAACCCTGACGCGGCTAACGAGGCGCTGATCGAAGCCTATTTGGAAAACTTTGAGTATCTAGAAGCCCCCATCAAGGAAGCCGACGCCGAGTTGGAAGAAAAGCTCGAGAAGACCCTACGGGTCGGGCTACCCGAGCTTGTAAGAACGGAAGTCAGCCACGAAGATTTTGATACTGCTGTGGACGCGGCGCTAGCGGATCTTGACCGAGCAGAAACGCTATTCAAGTAACTGTGATCGCTAGGGGAGTTTAGATGAAACACTTGCTTGGAGCCCTAATCTTAATAAGTAGCCTCATCTCTGGCTCCGCTTTGGCGAAACCGGGCGACGCCGACGTGCCTGCCGAACTGCAGACAGCTCACGATTTAGTGGCGCAGAGTCTGCGCGAGTACCGTCAGGGAGACTTGGAGGGTGCGTTTAAGACGGCGCGCTCGGCTTATCTTTACCACTTCGAGTACGCCGAACCGACCCTCCGCGTCTTAAATCCCGACCTCATTCTCAGTACCGAATATCTTTTCGCCAACTTGCGTCACGGGATGGAAGAGGGCCGCAGTATGGGCTACCTCGAGCCCATCGCCAGCGATATTTACAGCGCGCTGCAAGAGGCCGAAACGACCGTTACGGGGACGGGGACGCTAGCACCTACGCTGGTGGCGACCGGCAGCTTTTTTATCCTTTTTCGGGAGGGGCTCGAGGTCGTTCTCCTGCTCGCAGCTATTCTCGCCTACTTACAAGCGACCCGGAACACGCAACTCGCGTTGGGGGTCTGGCTTGGTGTCGGAGCAGCGCTCGTGGCAACCGCCCTAACGTATGTTGTAGCCACCTATCTTATCCAGATCACACCGGCGTCGCGTGAACTTATCAGCGGCGTAACCAGCGTCGTCGCGGTTGCTATTCTCTTCTACCTTTCGTTCTGGATGTTGCAGCAAAGCGACCAGCGCCGGCACCTGGAGTACATGCGCGCAAGGCTGGCGAAAGCCGTGCAGCGGGGCAGCCTTCTAGCCGTTGGTATCGCCGCGTTTGCCAGCGTTTACCGTGAGGGGTTTGAGACCGTGCTTCTCTATCAGGCGCTCGTTGCGGTAAGCGGGCCGGTTATCAGTTTTCTTTATCTCGGCATTGCCCTAGGGGTTGTTGCACTAGTCGCGGTAGCCGTGCTGATTTTGCGCCTCAAGAAGCGGCTGCCGCTCCACCTCTTTTTCCGCGTCGCCGTAAGCGTCACGGCCATCTTAGCCGTAACTTTTATCGGTAACGCTGCGCGGGCGCTGCAAGAAGCCGGTCTGCTCCCCATCACCAACCTTATTGGGCTGATGCCCCGGTTAAACCCCAACGTCGCCGCACTTACGGGCGTCCATCCGACGTTGGAAACGCTGCTCGCCCAAGGCGGCCTGATTTTGCTGTACGGAATCGGCTTGATCACGTTTTACGCCAGAGGTAACAGAGATAAAGGTAAAGTTCACTCCAGGGTGACGACCCCCCCGGAGGCGGCAGGTTAAGCCGTGCAGCATTACAGTGCAGTTTTGCAGTGCAGCGCAGCGGTGATGGGGTTCGGTGACACAAGAATCTAGGTTTTGTCGATATTCCGATTTGGTCGCGAGAGTTTTTGCTGTGCTAGTGGGAGATAAGCAGGGAGTAAGGAGCAGGCAGACCGCGAAGTTTCGGCGTTTGCAGCGTTCAGCACAGGCTTGAAAGTGGTCTCCAAGTAACGCATGTCAACACACCCTAGACAAATTGCCAAGCCCGCTGTCCGCATCGGCATCGATGTGGGCGGCACCTTTACCAAAGGGGTCGCCATCGAAGCTTCGAGCCGTACGCTGCTGGCGCAAGCACGCCTGCCGACGACGCATGACGCCCAAGAAGGGGTCGTGGTGGGCATCCTCGAGGTGTTGCAACACCTCGTCGCCAAACTGCCCGCAGCTTGTGAGGTCACGCTCGTCGCCCACGCGACGACGCAGGCCACGAACGCCCTGCTCGAGGGGGATACCGCCAAAGTCGGTCTTCTGGCGCTCGGCCCTGCCCGTGAAGAGCCCACAATCCGCAAACTGACCCGGCTTTCAGGCGTGGCTTCAGGCCCGTCCCGGCGGCTCGAGCCGACCTGGGCGTTTGTAGCAGCCGATTCAGGTGACGAGGCTTTTGAAACGGCTGTAAAAGCGCAGCTTCAGCGCTGGCAGGCCGAAGGGATCGAGGTTGTCGCGGTTAATCAGGCTTTCGGGGTGGACGACCCCCGTTTGGAACGCCGGGTCAGCGCCTGGGCCACCGACCTGGGTCTTCCGGCAACCGCCGGTTCCGACCTGAGCGGTGTTTACGGGCTCGAGCTGCGCGCCAGCACGTCGGCGGTCAACGCTTCGATTTTGCCGACGATGCTCCGGACGGCGGCTTACGTCGAGCGGGCGCTCGAGCAGATACTCCCTGGTGTGCCGCTGCTGGTCGTGCGCGGGGACGGCGGCGCGGTTGACCTACAAGGACTTCGCGAAGCGCCGATTCAAACGGTGGTCAGCGGCCCGGCAGCGTCGCTCGCCGGGGCGGTTCGCGTGGGCGGCGTCAGTGACGGCATCTTTTTTGAGGTAGGCGGAACGAGTACAAATATCGGAGCGCTTAAAGGGGGCCGCCCGGTCATGAAGCATATGACCATCATGGATTTTCCGACCTCGCTCCGGGCCGCCGACATCCGGATTGCCGGGATTGCCGGAGGGAGTTTGCTCCGGCTTAAAGGGCGGCGAATCGAACAGGTCGGGCCGCGCAGCGCCCACATCGCCGGTCTACTCTACGCCTGTTTTGCGCCGTCGGGGGCGCTCGAGGGAGCAAAGCTGGTCAGGGCCGCCCCGCGCCCCGGCGACACCGAAGATTACGCGCTGCTCGAGGTACCAAGCGGCAACCGCTACGCCCTGACGCCGACCTGCGCCGCCAACGCACTCGGTCTTTTACCCGAAGACGACGGTGCCTACGCCTCACCTGAGAGCGCCCGCGTGGGACTCTCGCTGTTAGCAGCGGCGCTCGGGGCGAGCTTGGAGCGAACCGCGGAAGCGGTGTTGGAGGCCAGTGCTGAAGGTTTGGTTCAGACAGTCAGGGAGTTGGCTCAGAGTTACGGCTTGAAGGGCAGCAAACTTTACGGCGGCGGCGGCGGCGCAAACGTGCTGGGGCCGCCCGTCGCCAGACGTCTGGGGCTCCCCTTCGTCAGCGTGCCGCAAGGGGAGATTATCTCGAGCATCGGGGCCGCCCTGAGCATGATTCGGTTCGAGCGAGACCGAAGCGTTAAAATAAACGACCCGACGGTCTCCGAACTGCTCATCCGCGAGGTCGAGGCGGAAGCGGTGCGTTTGGGAGCCGACCCGACCCGGCTGCAGACCGAGGTTCACTATCTCCCCGCCGAACGGGTGCTGCGCGCCGTGGCTGTGGGCGCGCACCCGGTTGACAGCCACATTGACAGGCTCGGCGACGATGTGTTGCGGTCTTTGGCTCGAGGCGTCATCGGTTCGGCCGCCGAGCAGGTTTACGAGGGTGAGGGGCAAGTCGTCTTTCAGGCAAAGGAACAGGGTCGTCGTCTCTTTCGCCGCTCCCGGCAACCGGTGGTGGTTTTCGACCGGTACGGCGCGAGGTTACTTGAGCTCGAGCACGCAGCAGTCTATCAGGGCAGTCCCGCTGAGGTCATAACTGCGCTCCGCACCCAACCCGGGGACGGCGACGTTCCCAATGTTTACGCGCTTACACCGCGCCGCCTGCTCGACTACGGTCATCTCAATACCCTGGAAACCCTGACCGCCTCGCTACACCAGCTTTTTCGCCTCGAGTCACAGGTCGCTGTGATTGTCCGGCTCTAAGGAATCCCTATGCTCTACCGCCGTGAACGCCGCATCGCCCCTTGGCTCGTCGCTCTCGTTACTGCCGTACTCGTGCTCCCGCTAGGCTTTTGGTGGGGCCGCAGCAGCGCACCCGAGCCTACGCTCGCTGAAGTGCTACAACCTTCATTAAACGAGTTACGCGAGGCCAGCGGAGCCCTCGACATCGTGCTGCTCGAGTACGAAAGGGCAGCCACCGGAAGTAGGGAAAGCCTGGAAGCTGCCCGGAACGCAGTCAAGTTCAGCAAGGAACGCTTCGGAAACGTTACAACGCTCCGCGTCCTCTATCCTGCTGCCTACCAGCGTGGGGTAGCGACGCTACAAGACCTGAAGGCTGCCTTAGCCGAGCAAGCGCCGGTTCCTCAGGTAGAGGATTTGGTAGAGCGGCTGCGCTCGGAGCTGGACGCTCTCGAGCCAAACGTAGGCAATTAGTCTAGCGATTTGATTTCGATGTTGCGGTAGTAAACCTCGGCTCCTTCAGCCTGAAACAGAATCCGGCCTTCATTTAGGGGAATCATGTGCTTAGGATTTTGGGGGTCAGGCTGCATAAAGGCCGTGCCCCGGTTGTTGACGTGACCGTTGACAATGTGAACCGCCTCGTTTCCAGTGACGATCACTTCCACCTTGTTCCACCCGACTTTTTTGTCGTAAGTGTGGCTTTTGGCTAGACGCACAAAGGAACCCGGTTTGCTGGTGTACGATTCACCTCCTTCTTGGTATTCAGGTGAATCTGTGGACGCAGACGTGACGGTCGTGGTGGTGGTCGTGCCATTTATCAGCCAGAAATCGCCGGTATCGCCTTCTTGGATTTGGAACTCAATGCTGCGCGGCCACACTTGGTCAGGGCCGACGACGTTGTAAAGCAGGCCGCTGTCGCGCTTGCTGGCGTTGCGCGGTTTGAAGCGCTTTTGACCCCATTTGTACTCGAAGCGCAGACGGTAGTTTTTGAAGGTTTCGGGCCGGGCGATATAACCGAACTCCTGCTTTTGCCCGGTGACGGGAATATCTAAAATATGCAGCATCCCATTATCGGCTTTGAAGACCCCTTTGGGGTCGTTGTTTTTGCCGGTCGAGGGCAGCCAGGTATACCATCCGTCCAGATTTTTGCCGTTAAAGAGAGATGTCCAGCCCTCGTCAGCGGGTGCAGGCGGCTCGTTTGGGGCTGGGCTCGTTTCGCCGTACAGCCCCACCTCGACGGCGCTACGCCCTGACTTATCGCCGGTAAGGTGTAAGGCGGCGCGGAAAGCGGTTTGTTCTGCTTGGGGAGTGAACTGCACCTTGAGGGTCACTTGCTGATCGGGAGCAACCACAATAGGAAACTGAGGTGTATCCGCCAGTGCAAAAGATGAAGCGTCCTTGCCTAAAACCTTGGCGCTGGTGATCTCGACAGGTGCAGCGTCGTCGTTACGCAGGGTCAACTCGCGCACAGGGGCAGCTCGAGCGCCGGTAAAGGTTAGCTCTCCGGGCGTTAAATCGGCTCCGTCCAATTCCGATATGCCCCCGCTTGCCACCTGGTTGCAGGCCGCCAATGTAGCCAATAGCAACACGAGTGAGACCAGCCAAAGTGACGATTTGCAATGCCTCGGCTGAGGGCTACTGTTGCCCTTTGATTGTGTTAAGTGAATCATGCAGCTATAGTGCGCGGCGTTCCTTGCGGTTGGCTTGCGGACGGGTTGCGCCAAAGAGATAACCGGCATATTCAAGCACCGGAACGTCGCTCAGCAAGGTCAGCTAGAGTGTTTCAGTAATTTAGGGCGCTTCCGTCGCCCGATCAACCGGGGCAAACCGCAACACAACGGCGTGACGCAAAGACAGCACGACAATCAGCAGCACCGCCAAGGCGATCAGACCGCCATAGAGAAAAGCGTGCGCGGTCTGCGAGCTGAGCAAACTCGCCAGCGGATAGGCAAACGCCCACCACAGGTGACTCCACGCAAAGTGCGCCCCGTACACGCGCCCTTGTGCACTTTCGTCGGTACGTTCAGCCAACAGCGTTTCGGTCGGCAAGTTCACCCAGTTCTGACCGACACCCGCCACCAGCCATAACGCCATCAAGGGTGCAAGCGCGGCCACGTCACCCAGCAAGATAGCGAGCGAAGTCAGCACCGCCCCGATCAAGATAAACAGCGTGCGCGGCACCCGTTTGCCAGCCGCACCCACAGCGAGCGAGGCGACCGTTGCGCCCAAACCGTAGATCGCCATCACCCAGCCATATTGGACTTCGCCAAGGTTTAGCCCTCCCTGCACCCGTACCACGGTTACGACCAGAATCAGCGCCCCGGTAATCGCAGCCACCAGTTCCATCAACAGGGCAAAGCGTACCGGCGGGTCACGCCAGAGCCGGGTGGTGCCGTCGCGCACATCACGCCAACGGCTCGCCTGTACCTCGCCCTGCTGCACGGCGCGGAGGCTCGGCAAGGTCAAAACCAGCAAACCCGCCAGCGCAAACGAGGCGGCGTCGAAATAAAACAGCGTGCGCCCCCCGACCAGCGCCGCCAATATTCCGGCGAAACCGGGGCCGATAATGGCTAACAGTTCCGTGGTGGCGCTCGACAGGGCGAAAGCTTGACCAGCATCGTCGCGCCCGACGACGAGCGGCACCGTCGCCTGATTCGTCGGGGTAAAAAAGGCGGTCAGGGCGTTGAGGGCAAACATCAACACGTAAACCTGCCACACGTCCGTGACCAGCGGCATCAGTCCGATAATCACGGCGCGGCCAAAGTGGGTACTGAGCAAGATCGTTTTTCGCTCGAGCCGGTCGGCCAGCACCCCGGCCAGTGGCGACAGCAGCACAAAGGCGGTCACGCGCAGGGTGAGGGCTGCGCCGAGTACCACAGCGGCGTTGGTCCCAGCCAGTTCAAAAGCCAAAAGTGCCAGGGCGACCCAAGTAAAGGCGCCCCCGATCTGGCTGACCGTCTGGGCGGCGTAGAGTCTGGCAAAGCGGCTGTTCCCCAGTGCGCCAAAGGGCGCGAGTAAGTTCACGCGGGCACCTCGCCTACGTCCTCGGCAGGGTGGTCAGCTAACCCCAAACGCTCGTGCTGAGCGTGGGAAAACGCCTCAATCAGCAGCGCGTTAAGGTGCGAGTCCGCCAGCCGGTAAGCAACGCTTGTCCCTTGCCGCTCGAACCGTACTAATTTGGCAGCGCGCAAGGTGCTGAGGTGCCGCGAGACGGTGCTTTGGGGTAGGTTAAGCGTGCCGACAAGTCCGGCCACATTGCTTTCGCCCCGACTTAGCAGCAAGACGAGCTGCAAGCGAACGGGTTCTGAAAGGGCCTTGAAAACCTCTGTCACCCGCGCCGTATCTTCCGGTGCAGGGGTAGCGGGTAAGGGATGATGCTTCATACTTGTATCCTATTATTCGCATAGCCGGATACTCTGTATCAGGCAAGCTTGCAAGGATGAATTATCTATGCTGATGGAACGGGCGTGGGTATCTCCAGCGTTTTAGGCCTTGCCACACTCTGCCAAGTCACGCATCAGTTTTTTATAGCGCCGTTGCACTTTGGGACCCGAGTTTCCGAAGCTGGTCTGATAACCCTCAAATACCAGCCGGGTGAGCGCCCTGATGTCAGTGATGGGAGACTGCCGGGGTGAGGGTATGGGTACAGGCTTGGGGCACTGGGCACGCGCGCCATATGATTTGCTTGCACGAACTTGCTGTGAAGAGTTCACAAAACCTCCTTGAGACTAGCGTAGAGGCTGGACGATTGGCACGGGCTGTTAAGCTCTTGGCTCCTGCGTTTGCACCTCGCCACCCGGGTAGGCGAAGGCGCGTGAGCACTACCCAGCGCGGTCAAGAGTTGGGTAGGTCGTCCGGTACGGGTGTTAGAAACGCCGTCCACAACGCCTGAACGCTCGAGATTTAGAGGCGCGCCTTTATAGCGGTCGCAATTTGGTTTCTGTCAGTATGCCTTCCGACTCGCCCTCCGCTCCCGGCCAGGGTCATAAAAACAGGGCTACTCCTTTTGGGAAGTAGCCCTGGACCGTTCTAAAAAGGAAAATCTTGTTCCAGAGGGAACACCTCGTCTAACGGGATGTGCGCCTGCGGTTCCTGCGCCCGCTGCGGCCTAGACGCCGGGGTGGTTTTCACCACGCCCCCCGCGACGAAGTACGCACGCTCCAGGTCGACCTTGGTGCTGTAGCGTTTATGGCCGTCTTTGCCCTCCCAGCTCTCGTTGACCACCCGGCCCACCCCGATGATGCCGTGACCCTTGGTACCCTCCGCGAGCGATTCGGCCAGCTCACCCCAGGCCTGTACGTTGAAGAAGCCGACCTTGTCGCCCGTCTCCCCTTTCGAGACGTAGTGCTCGTTGACCGCTACCGAAAGCCGCACGACGCTGTTGCCCATTGGAAAACGCTTCAGCTCGGCGTCCTTGGTGAGGTTGCCGCCAAGCGTGGCGGTGTTGAGTCCACCTACCAGAACCGGCTGACCCCTACCGTCGTCGTCGAGCACGAAGGTTCCTTCGAGCGTTTGGATGGTTTCGATGACCGTCTCCACCGTCGAACGCCGACCTCCACCCTCGACGTCGTACGACCTTTGCTCGAGACGACCGTGAACACTGACTACCTCACCTTGCTCGATGCTTTCTGAGAGCGTCTCGGCGTATTTGCCGAAGCATTTGCAGCGGTTGTAAAAAGCCGGGTTCTTGATTTCGCCGCCCTGCGTGACGACCTCGGTGCGACCCGCCACCGTGAGTTCCAGGATAGCGAGCCCGCCGGGGGTGTACTTGAGCTCGGGTTTGCTGACGACGCTACCGAGGTAGTGCGTGCTGTTGATACCTAACATAGTCTCCTCCAAGAAGTAAATGACCGCGTGTCTCTCGGCCCAGCTCTGACTGCACCGTTAAGGTGCGTTCTTAGTCGCGCTTCCAAATCTCGAGTCGGACGCTGAGTGAGTCTGAAGTCTCTGGGCGGTACCGGACTAACCCGTTGTGGGTTTTCTGCCCTGTCCTTCCGACTCCAGACCTGCTCGCCCTTCCGACTCCCGACCCGTACTTCACCGCCCTCCTTTCGCTTACGCTCGGCTGCACCGGCCCCGGTGCGTTTGTACTCATGTGTTTTTCTCCTGATACGGAAGTAGCACTGTACGGCCATGTTGAATGCTGCCCCAGCTTGAGCGTTGCTGAGGCATGAACGACGTTTTTAGGCGGCGTTCATGCCGATATGTCCTTCGATGAGGGCAAGCTCGCCCAGTGGGCACTGGCACGCGCTGCCGTACCTGAAAAAGCCGCGCTGCTCGAGCAGCTTTTGCGCCGTAACTCGCTCTTGAAGCGACCCCTGCACCCGGACGATGAGCGCAATCTCGCCGTCGTCAATCTCGGTGCTGAAGCCTGTTAGGAGCGCCTCAACTTCCCCCAAGCTGGTGTCGAATGAACCCATGACCAGAACCATCTCGTACCGCTTGGCTCTTGTCTGCGTACTAAAGATGCTTTTGAGTCACGCACAGCAAGGGGTCCGAACCGCTCCCGACGCTCGGTGGGGGTCATGCCCGAAGATAGAAACTCGAGCTGGTCATGATTCAGCCCCGGCATGGCGACGAGGGGCGCTTCACCCTGTTGCCAGCGCGCCAGCTGGTCCAGCGTCACCGGCAAGTCCACTGTGTTGAGGTTGCCCGTGAACAAACTCTTGATCTGTACCTGCGTCACCTCGCACCTCCTTTAGAGTCCGTCGATCTCTTCGCCGGTCAGGTGAGCGACCCGTCCTCAAAACGTGTACAGGTCAGTGCGGAGAGCTTCTTGTCCACTTCGACATAGATCGTGGTTCCCTCTAAGATGTCCACTAAGGTTCTCTTACTCCCTAAGATGCCAGACTTCGCAGCGAGGCGCGCGGTTAAGCTGCTGTGCTTTTAGTCGTCGAACAGGTCGTCGTTCTGGTCGGTATAGGGCGCGTCGTAGTAGGTGATGCAGTCGCCAGAACCAAATAGACAAAGCAGCGTCCAGACGGCGAGCACAATCAAGAAGTCACCGAGCATAGCGTTTCCTGCTCTTAACCCTCTGGGTGCATAGCCGTGGCTATGCTTTTTTGACCGGCCCAGGCAGCTGAGCGCGTTCGTTGTAGAGCTGCAAGTCCATGGGCGCTTACCCAAGACGCCGCACATTTTGCGGTGGTATACGAGCAAGATGGGTGCAGATGGGTGAGAACCTTAAGTGCTGCCACAACGTCCCGATTATGCTTGGTGTGACGTAAGGCGCCCATCTCAGCCTGGGTTTTCCCGCTCCCTGCTCGAGCGCTCGAGCCCGTAGAGCAGTAACTTCAGGCCGAACTCAAAGGCCCGCTCTGCTCCCCGGTCAGCGTGCGCCTGAGGATGCACTCCCGCCACACTAAACCTAGGTTCCGCTGAGGTGAGCCTGACAGGGGCGGAGCGGGCCTGCTCCTCGAGCACGCAGCCGAGGGTAAACTGGCTCGCCGTATAAAGCGCCATCTGCGCCTCATGCTTCCCCAGACCCGCCGCCTCAAGGTAGGCCACCTTGGGAGTCACACGTTCCAACTCATCCGGACCAGGAACCGTCCCGGCGTGGAGCCTGGCACCGTCCCGGTAACGCAGCAGGGCCAACCGGAAACTGCGGGCGTTGTCGGCGTACCATGCAAGCCAGGTGGCCTGGTCCGCCGGTGACTGGTTGGGCGGCGGGCAGATGTGGTGCTCGAGCATGATGGCTGAGGCTAACGCCTGGAGCAGCGTCGCCTTGTCCTTAAAGTGCCAGTAGAGGGCAGCAGATTCGACGTGCAGACGCTGGGCTAGCTTCCTGGTGGTAACAGCGTCCAGCCCCTCGCTGTCGAGCAGCTCCAGGGCCGCCTCGATGATCGCGTTTCGGGTGGTCTTCGCCATGCTCTATAGCTTACAATTCTGTTAATTTATCAGTGATAAGTTTTTAGTCATGACCATGAATTTAGTACAGAACCTAGACCAACACCAAGCACATACGCCCGTCCTGATCTCCGGTGGAGGCCTCGTCGGCCTCGTTACCGGCCTCTTCCTACAACATCAGGGCGTGCCTTTCATCCTGATCGAGCAGCGCGAGTCGGCTTCGGTCTTGCCGCGTGCCCGTGGCATTCACGCGCGCAGCATGGAGCTGTTCCGGCAGGTCGGGCTAGAAGCGGACCTCCAGGCGGCGGCAGCGGCAGCCTGGAAGGTCGGCAGTTTCGGCGGTGCCCGGCGCGGCCCGTCCATGCTAGCGTCGCAGCCCATTGCCGCGTTTGCTGCCCGGCCAGCGGACAACACCATCCCCTCACCCAGTCACTTCTGCGCCTGCTCCCAGACGATCATCGAGGAGGTGCTACACCGCCCGCTGGTGGCGCGCGGCGGCGATGTCCGCTTCGGCCACCGGCTGGACGCTTTCACCCAGGACGCAGACGGCGTCACCGCAACGGTGGTGGACACGCAGGGCCAGACCACCTACATCTGCGCGGATTACCTGATCGCTGCCGACGGCGGACGCAGCCTGGCCCGTCACGCGTTGCATATCGGCTCTGACCGGACTCCGGCCCTGCAGCACTACCTCAACATCTTTTTCAGGGCCGACCTGACGGACCGCATGGAAGGCCGTACCTTCAGCCAGTGCGAGGTCGAGAACGAACGCGTCAAGGGCCTGATGATCTCCAAAGACAACGCCACCGAGTGGTCGTTTCACCTAGAGTACGATCCGCAGACGACCGACCCCTCGAGCTTTACGCCAGCAGACCTCGTCGGCTTCGTGCGGGCGGCGCTAGGGGACCCGGAGCAGCCGGTTCGGATCATCGCCACGTCTACCTGGAGCACCCTTGTGCGGGTGGCCCAGCACTACCGCGATGGGCATATCTTCTTGGTGGGGGACGCGGCCCATGTGATGCCGCCGTGGGGCGGCTTCAACGGGAACACCGGCATTGCGGACGCCCACAACCTGAGCTGGAAGCTGGCTGCGGTGCTAACCGGGCACGCTGCAGACGCGTTGCTCGATACCTATGAGACTAAGCGCCGACCCGTGGCGGCCCGCAACGGTGTGCAGGCGCGGTTGCGCACCGATTTCGAGGCCCGCTTTAACCTCGAGACGCCGCACAACCATGAGGTCTTCGAGCAGCTGGAGGACATCAATACCCTGCTGATGAAGTATCCCTACCCGGACTTAATGCAAGACGGTACCCCCTCGGATCGGCCCGCAGAACACCTGACGGCGCAACTGGGCACCCGCTTTCCCCACGCCTGGCTGCTGCGCGGCGAGGAGAAGGTCTCCACACTGGATCTGTTTGGCCGTGCGCCAGTTCTGCTGGTCGGCCCTACAGCATCCAGGGCCTGGACGACGGCGGAAGCTACAAAGGCTCAGTTGGTGGCGTGGGGCGACGGGGCGCAAGTCTGTCAGGTAGGCCAGGAGGTCGCGTTCGCCGACCCGGACATGAGCTGGGAAGGGCTAACCCAGCTGCCGAACGACGGGGCGGTGCTGATCCGGCCCGACGGTTTCGTGCAGGGGCGCTCAGACGCCGCACTGCAGCCACAGTGAGTTCGGGTCAGGAAATCTCGGAGGTGCGTTAGGGGGAGCGTGGGCTCACGGTCCGTCAAGTCTTTTCCGACTGATCAAAAGGTCAGCGTATGAAACTTGTTCTACTATCTCACTAAGCGTAGTTCCCTTTTTTGTGCTTTCTGCTTCTGATCAGCAAAAAGACGTCACCGAGTTCATTCGATTTTTCTCGCCACCCTTAACGTCCTCCTCAAAACTTTATTTCGCTATAGTTCCAGCCACAAGACTTTTCAAGGAGGACAACATGGCAGGACTATCCCTACTGGCCAATACATCGACCACAGCTGAACGTCAGCGGTTACTCGAGCAACTTAAAAAGTTAGAAGAAAAAGACGAGCAAGCGCTGCAAGAACGTGAAGCGCTGACCGGCAAAATAGTTATCGCTGCTCTTAAAAACGAAAAGCTTTCAAACGAGGACTTCGGCGCCTTTATCGCGCCCCTCATTACCAAGAAGCCAGAAGCTAAAAAGCTTGGTCCCGACTCCGACTCACAAGCCGCAAACCTGGACGATTCGTCAGACGCCTCCTTACTGTCAGACGCTAAGGATGACGCTGGAGTCAAACGCGACGAAGAAGCTGAAGAGGTTCCGGCAATAAGCGGTTACGCTCAAACTTCGGACGAGGACGACTTCACCTAGCCCTCGACAAAATCCTGTAAAGGAATGGGGGTCTCTGGCGCGGCCGCCGTAATTTTTGGCCTTTCTTCTTCGGGCTTATCTATCCCTCTTTTTCAGTGCTCAGCAGCTCAGTATCTCGTCGTTTCTTCGCACAAGCTGTGAAGTTGCGTCTCTTGACCTTGCGCTGCACCGAGGTGTCCGAGTACCCAAAAAAGGTGTGCGATCAGCGCAGCTCTCCCCTACTCCCTTTGCCTGCACTGCGCTTCTCGTCGTTAGGGAAAACGGAGATTCGAGCCAGTCTGCGTCCTTGCCTCAAGTCCTATCCGCCATGATCGTAGCAAGACCGTAAACCCATAGGCAGGTGATCTTGTCCTTATAGCTACCGCTTGTTGTTTGCGTCTACTCCGCGTCTCCGAAGGGAACCGTAAAACGAAAGAAATTGAGAACTTTTTGGAATGCGCGACGTGTGCCTCAAGCCTATAGCCAACGGTTATGGACTGACTGCGTATGAGGCTCGAGGCCAAGCTTTCAGCTGGGTTTAAGACTGCATAAGCGCTTGGAATATGCACTCGCCCGTCTCAAGGGTACCGCTCTAACGAAAGGCTCATGTGACAGGCTCGCGCTCGGCTGTTCGGTGTGACCCCCTTTGAACGGAGGCGGTCTCGAGAAAAGAAATGTTTGTTTAGGTCTGCGGAAGCATTTTGAGATTTAGCTCGTGCGTCGTTTTATTTTTGTAGTCGCTGCTCCGGCTTGTAGTCATCCCCACCAGGACGATCTTTCTTGCATTTGTAGTCACTTGCCTGAGCTTTGTAGTCAGAGGGGTAACTACAAAATCTAAACGGCTGACTACAAAACACATTTGCTCGACTACAAAAACCTGTAGCCACCCCTCCAGCACGCAAATAACGGACACTAATATTTCGGTGACTACAATTCGTGGAACTCCCAACACCAAAGCGTGTAGTCACTCATAATTGGCGTATTGGCTTCTTTTGCTATCTCTCAACGCTCCTCTCTCCCTAACGGTTGGGGTGCATAATTCTTTAGGGAGGCTGCTGCGGTATGTTTGCCTGTTTGCCTTGTTCAGAAAAAAGTTCCAAAAATTGACCGCCGATTCATGATTTCTTTTTGTGTCAATGTCTCCTTTATCGAGGTGATATTACAAAGTAAGAAAGCCCAGTGAGTTAGGCCGAAAACGGACACTGCGAGAGTTAGGGGAGAAGGTGTCTCCCGCCGTTTCTTTACCCCTATTACTTAGCAGCAACCGGACAGAAAAAGGCTGTTACCCTGAGCTTATGAGCCAACGAATCACGAATATCCCAACCGTAAAGGAGCAGTGTTTCACCCTTAAGTACAGGGGAAACCACGACGTTGATAGTCCTCAAAAAGTCCTCTGCGCCGCTCACGAGTTGTTTGAAAAAGGCGAGTTGAGCACACCATTATTAGCGAGAGTTGGAGGCCCTCAGCTCGGCGAGATCGACACGAGGATAGGCTCTCATTTCAGACGATCCTCGGCAAGTTTTGCGGTTGAGACTACGCTGTGGGCATCTAAAAAAGAAGGAGGTGTACTGTGAAAAAATCTCTGTTGGTAAGCCTTTTCTTGCTGCTGCTGAGTGCTTGTATCCAAAACTCCGGGCCTGGTGGTGGGTCGAATGTCGATAGGCCGGTGGGGGGTCGCGAGCTCACCTCTCTGGCGACCCAGGATGGGTCGCAGCAGCTCACTTTCTTTAACGTTGCCACCATGAATCTCTCAGCTGCGCGTGAAGTGCTTCCGCTTAGAGGCGCACCGGCCGAGGCGTTACGCAGTATCGACTACGCCCCGGATGGCACCCTCTATGGACTGGGAGTGTTGCAACTAGGCGCTGAAACAACGCGGGGCGCACTCTACAGCATCGACCCGTTGACGGGAGTTGTGACCGAGGTTGTGCAGTTCGAGCTGCCGTTTGTGCCCGATGATGTTCGCTTTGTCCCCGGCACAAATGGTCAGCACGTTCGTGTCAACGAGTATCGCCAGCAAGTCGTGAGGCCCTATACCGCCCTCGTCAATGTGGCCAGTGGCGCTGTTTTCCAGGTGGCGCAAGTCGATGCGGGGCAGGGGCTCGGAATTCGACCTGCCATCACCGCCTTCGACTACAGCGATAACCAGTTCATTGCCATGATCGGCGACGGTCTCACGGGCTACGCTCAGCAGTTGGCGCGCGCACCCCTTGGTCGAGAAGTAACGCTCGATTCATTTGCCAGAATCCGAACGAACCGATTTTTTATCAACAGTTTAGTCGTTGGAGGCGTTGTAGGATACGGGACGATCACCGATGACAGCGACCCCACCGAAGCTCCGATTCTTGTAGAGGTGAACATCAATCCCAGCTCACCTACGGTTGGGGAATCCCAAGAGATCGCCGCCTTTCCTATGTCCCAGCTTTCGCTTGCAAAAACGCCTGAGAGTGTCGTCAAGGCTCGCCAAGAGCGTTAACTCATCGGCAAACGGAATAAGGAGGGGCAATGGTGCCCCTCCTCCTTTTTGTGCCCTGCTCGGTTCTAGGTAAGCCAGATTCCTGGGGGATCTCGCCCTTCTAAAAGCGCGTCGATTGAGGCGGCTACGTCTGGATGGAAGTAGTATTCGCCGCGCTTTCTTATCTCGAGGGCTTGTTGAAATACCGGGTCGCTCAAGCGCCGCCCTAAAGATGTGTCCGGGTCGCCAACGAGCCCTTGGAGATGCCTGTTTCCCTTGATGTCCGAGAGTTTGGTTCCGTGACCTGTAGCGATGACTTTGACGCCCCTCTGGGCTATGGTAGCGATGACGTCGGCGTCGCTCTCATAGCCGATCTCGTCTGCGATGATGACACTCGGTCCGTGGTTTCTTACGGCGAACATCAGCACCTCGGCCTGGGTCATATCAAAGGGTAGCTGCATTCTTCTGGCCAACCCGATGCAGGGGTCGGGGATCCTACCTGCGCCGCCAATCTCGGCTGAAGCGTCCACCACCACCACGTCCGAGGCGTACGCGGTTTCGTCGGAAAGAATAGCTGAAGTGTCGCGCAAGATGGTCGTCTTTCCGACGCCCGGTGGTCCTACCAGCAGGACGCTCTTGTAGCGGTTTTCCTCGGCGATAAGGATGTCTTTGAGAAACGCCGCCGCGCCGGGGATGTGCCGAGCGATACGGACCGTTAAGCCCACGATGAGCTTGTTGTCGTCGCGGATGGGTGAGATTCGGTGTAGGGTGCCGTCGATCCCGGCGCGGTCGTTTTCGTTAAATGGGATGACGTTGAACTTGGTCTGCTCGACGTCATCCAAGCTTACGATTCGGTCTAGCAAGATGATCCGCTGCCGCGTCTTGAGGGTGGCTCGCCGCCCCAGGTCGAAACGAACCTCTTCGACGTCCTCAGCCTCCCTCGTGGGCTCCCTGAGCCACAGCGGGAGATACCCCATAAGCTTCTCGAAACCGGGGTCAGTCTTCGCGGGTTTGGTAGTTACGGTAGACACTGAGTACCCTCCTGATATAGCTCTGCGTGTCGGTAAAGGGCGGTACGCCCCAACCTTCTTCGGTTCAGCGTTGTAGGCGGCTAAAGAGAGTTCCCAATCGCCAAAGGCGTGGTACTGCTCACGCAGGTACTTGGCCGTGCCTCAGAGGTTTTATGCCGGGTTCCAGGGATCGACGCCGAGCATCGCTGCGGTTCCCGGCATCAGCTGGCCGAGCCCGACGGCACCGACTGCACTTAAGGCGGTAGGGCAAAAGCTCGACTTGACCCAGACGACGGCCTGGACAAGCTGCTCGTCTAGGCCAAAACCGCGTGCATAGTGGGCTGCCAAATTCATAAGCTCCGGGTCGGGCGCACTGCTACAAGCCAGCGCGCTAGTCCCCAGCAGCAAGCTGAGAAGAACGAGGCTCCTCACGGTCGGGCTCCGAGCGGTGTAAGGTCACGTTTTCGTGGCTCGTCGTTTCCATAAGGTTTCGCGTAGCCCTGGTGCGCTGAAGCAAGCTCTGCGCCATCAGGTCGGCGGTCAGCTCCTGTGCCAGTAAGCCCCGGTACAAAAGCCAGAGGGCTAGGGCCGCGCTCAAGAAGCCGACACCGAAAGCGACGCCCCCAGCCGTAAAGCTCAGCATCATACCGACGCCGATCAGGGTCAACAGGGCTATTAGAGCGTAGACCAGAATGCGCTGCATCTCTAATCTCCGAAGGGTTCGGCGGCCGCAAACGCCTGATAGTAGCCGTCTAAGAGCTGATAAACGTACGTGGGTTCCATAATCAACGTAGTTAGGCCGGTAGGCTCGGCGTAGGCGTAACACGAAGGGTCAGCCAGCGCCGGGGCGTCGGGGGTGGTGCCGTCGTCCGGTGTCGCTGCGGGTGGCGTGCCGGGAAGCGTCGTCCCCATGAGGAGCTGGGCAACCGAACTCACCGCGAGTTGCTCCTCACAGACCCCCACTGTGTCCGTTGCCTCGTCGCCTTGCACGGCGAGCTGCGCCGCCTCCAGCATGGCGCGACGCTCCTCCGCCGTATCGTAAAACCAGCTCAGTAAGTCGGTTCCGGCCTCGAGGTTGGGGTCAATAAGGGGTAAGGGTTCTTGTACACCGACTTTAGGCCAGCCTGCCGCCATCGGCCCAACTACGGCCCACTGCCGGTCTACAAGCGCGAAGTTCGCGCCCGTTTCGGTGGTGCGAACACTCGCCCCCGCCGCGGCGAGACTTTTGACGTACGATGCGGCGGCGTCTACGGTGTCGTTACGGGTAAGGATAAAGAGGGTCACACGCCGCTCGACCACCGCGCGGCGCAAGGTGTCGGCTACTTCTTCAGAGACAATGGCGTCGGCAGCGATGAGGATTTCACTCGTGGCGACGTTGTAAAGCGTGGTGACGTCCTGGGGGCTGCTGAGCACTTGATAGCCGACCTTAGCGAGCATCTCCCGGGTGGCTGCGTCGACAGAAGGCGCACCCCCCACGGCTTCCTGGGCGCACGAAAGGCTTAAGGTCAGTAGGCCAATAAGGGTGAGCAGTGTCTTTCTCATAACTCCTATCGTAGAAACTCTCTACGAGGTTGGTGCTGTTAAGGGTTCAGGTAGTAGGCGAATGCTTACAAGACGCATAGAGCGCCGGTTTTCTTGCTTTCGTTGGCCTGCCTTGAGCACCTTTTTTTTAAGGTGTTCTAAAGAGACCCCGGTAACTTCTTGTAGCGTTTGCTTTTGGCCTAGAATCTCTGCACAGTGGTACTTTCCAACAGGTCGTACCGCTTGGGCGCGAGAAGGATGATCCTCGAGTAAGGCTGCGTCCTCAGTCAAGAGCTTTTTTAGGGGCATGATGCGGTGGGCCAGTTGACCAGGAATCTCCCGGGTAAGGACGCGCTTACCTCCAATGTTTTTTTCGACGGCCGGAAAGCGGGTAATTGCTTCCGCAGGGAACTCAGGCAGGTTTTTAAGGTAGGCGTCCTGGACATAGAGCTGTTCAGGCGTATATCGCCCTAGTAAGGCCTTGTGAGGTAGGAGATCTTGGTAGCACGCGTAGTCAGGATGACCGTCGAGCCGGTAGCCACTAGTCAACACCCAAGCTCTAAGAGCCGCTTGTGCCTTTGGTGTGTATTCCGCACCGAATGGTAGCGCCGACACGTGCTCCGGGGTAGCTGTCTCCAGGTCCACCAATGAGACGTTCGGGTTTGAAATGTCACCTCGCTCAGCCGATTTTGCACGACTTTTTACGACAACGCGCTCGCTCCCTTCACCTATTTCGACAATCTGCGCCTGAGGCAGCGCCAACAAGGTCTCGAGCTGTTGTTGACAGAGGACGGTGCAGCCCGTATTGACGATGCCGAGCTTGCCACCGTGAATGCGAATCCAGTGCCGCTGTTTCCAGTGGGCTAGGTGTTCGTGACGCAGCGCCCCCGGCAGCTGCTCGAACAAGATTTTGCTGATCCGGTTTTGCCCTCCCTCGCGGACACGGAAGATAGTCAGCGGAACGTCGCGCCAGTTGAGACCCTCGACCCACAAGCGGAACGAAGGCATCAGTTCACCGCTGGGGATATGGTGCAGCGCCTCGCCCTTTTTTACAGCGAGTTGCGGCTTGGTTTTGGCTGAGACGCGACCGGGCGGTTTTTTAGCACCTTGTGCGGCGCGTCTTGGTTGCTTGGCGACCGGTTCGTGATGGGTGTTGGGTAGCTCAAAGGGTGCAGTAAAGGCGGTTTCTTGGGGCGACGCCTTAACTATGCCTGCCTGCTCCGCCTCGAACACATCCGATCTAGGCGTGATAGCCTCGCTGAGTTTCGGTGTCTGCAGTTTCGCTGAAGGCTCAGGCGGTTCCGGGCTGCGCCACGTGAGTCTACGCTGTGAAAGCAGCGTCTCGACGAGGGTAAGGGAGTTTCCGGTGCCGATGAGGTCACGAAACGTGTAAAAGCCGTTCTTGACCCTCCCGACCTGGCGCTGCGTGATCATCGGCGCGGCGATCTTGGTCGGGCCTGCGCCGTGGGGAATCAAAACGCCGTAGTCCGCGTTCCACCGGTTCATCTCCTCGCGGCTTAAAAGGGGCCGCGCGACGCGCCGACGCGTTTCGGTGTAGCGGTACGGCTCGAAGAAGTTTTGCCGGGATTTGCTTTTAGCAACGTCTTCGGCGGTCACGTCGCCAAGTAGTTTCGAGACGTACTCTTTGTCGTCGCCTTTAAGCGATGCTGGAAAGGTGATGAGGTGTTGAAAGTTGCCGCCCTCCATCGCTCTAGCTCCGACCGAACCGTAAACCATCTCGAGCTGGGCGCGGTTTTGCAAGGCTACGGTAAAAGCGATGTTGTACGAGCGCATCATCCCGAACCAGGTTCCTGCTTGCTCTAACTTGCCGATATGGGCAAACTCGTCGATATACACCGCCAAGTGCCGCTCGAGCCGCCCGCCCTGGGTCGTAGCGACCCCTAAAACCTCGTCCATGATGCGCCGAAAGAACAGGTTCAAGAGAAGTTTTCCTTCACCACGCAAAAACATCTGTTGGGGAATCCCGACGTATAAGACGCTTTTGCGCCTTGTCAATGAGGTAACGTCGAGGTTTTGCCAGCCGTCGGCTCCGGCCTGCGTAGCCGCGTCGAGGCGTTCGTTGGTAAAGATGCTCAAGTTACCCTTGAGTCCCTGGACGATGCCGATTAAGGTTTCTTGACGGTTTTGCATGAGTGTCGTCATGCTTTTGTGGATTTTTGGGTCTTTGCAGTCTCTGAGCCACTTGGTGAGGGCGACCGGGCCACCGTCGATAAGGTCGTAGATGTCGCCGATAGACCCACGCCCCGCTTGGGCTTCGCCCCAGAGCAGGTGTTTTAAGAGTTCACGCTCCTGGTTACGGTAGAACTGGGAGCCGTCGCTTACCTCCCCGGCGGCCGTTTTGGGAATGATGGTGCTGGCGAGTACTTCGGCGTCGGCGGGGGATTTGAGGCTGCGAATCAGGGGTAGGCGTAGGGTATGTGTTTCAAAAGGACAGAACACCTGTACCTCATAACCCTGCTGCTTAAAGACCGCCAGTGTATCGCTGTACCCTCCTTGCGGATCGGGCCATTTGGGATCGACCATGAGCACCGAGGTTCCGTCTAAAGCGTCTTGGATCAGCGACGGTTTGATGATACGGGTCGTTTTCCCGCCGCCCGTACCGGCAAAGATCGCCAGGTGCGTACAGCGGTCGCGGAGCGGGGCGCGGAGTTGCCTGCCGCTCTCGGTGTACCCGTAGTGCCCCTTCCGGGGATTTTGGGCGTCGCCGGTGTCGAATAAGTAAGCTTTGAGGTCGGCGTCGGTCGCAAAATTGCCGCCGCCAGGGTCTTTCTGACCGGGTTCCGTGCGGCTGAAGAGTGCCACGACACCGGCTGCCAGCAAGAATATAAGAAATCCGGTGCCCGATACCTGAAAGAGTAGAAAAAGGTCTTGCGCCGCGAACCGCTGCCAGAGGACGGGCCGACATACACCGTTCACCAGGCAGTAGGTGCTAAAGAGCACTTTGTTATTTCCGGGAACCCCCATGTAGGTTCCCCAACCTGCACCCAAAAGGTCTGCTGTACTCGGTTTGCCCCCATAGTAGAGCGTGGCAAACCAGCCCGCAAGACACAGCAGTGAGACGATGACGAAGGTTTTGCGTAAGCGCTCTAGCAGTGGGCCGTTCACGCGCTAGGCTCCCGGCCCGAGTGCGCCTTGGCGACCTGAAGGTAACGAATCCACCGCGCGCCATTCGACGTCGATGACCGCGTCGTCGCCGCCCCCACCCCGTGCGCTACGAATTCCACCGGCAGACGCTGTGGCGAGCGCGGAATCCCCCCCGCCCCCTGCACCCAGCGCCGGTGAACCCCCGCCCCCGCTACCTCCGCCGCTGCTGGCGCTGACGCTAGCGCCACCCCCACCGCCACTCGCGCCACCCCCCAGCGACGGAGTCCTACCGCTCCCGCCACTGCCGCCAAGAGCCGGGACGATGCCTGCGGCAATGCCTCCCATAAACCCGGTGATCACACGGTCGAAGTTACGCATCAGGTAGAGGGCGATCAGCATCCCCATGATGAGCGCGACCAGACTTAAAATCCAGCCGCCGAGCACATGCGGCAGAGCTTCAACCGGAGCCATCACGTCGCCGTAAAGTTTTTCCAACAGCCAACCGGAGATTTTCCTGGGGTCTCTGGGAAAGGCCGGATCGCCTAGCGAAGCTGCCCCGTTAATGCCGCCCATCATCCCCTCGAGTGACGTGCTGGCCTTTTGGAGCCCATTTTGCATGACGTCCATCGGGCCAAGCATCCCCAGGAGAATCACGATATTAAAGAGAATCGGCAGGACGAGGATGTTGACGAGGCTACCCGTAATCATGCCGAACCAGCGGCTCCACCACGAGAGACCGCCTGGAAAGACGACCATCGCCCCGGCTAAAGGAAGGAGCAGCATCCCGAGCAAGATGGTCAGACCGCTTAAAAAGACCAGCGCTGCGTAGATGCTAAAAACGGGCAGAAAGGCGTACATAAGCACCCGGGTAAAAAGCCCGAGGCTTCGTCCAGCACCAAACTTGGCGACGTTCGCGCCACCGGCGATACCAGCGTTTCCGGCTGCGGCTGCGCCCGCTGCGATCCGGCCCCCAAACATCGCTGCGCCACCGCCAACAATCAAGATGGGCCCGAGCAACAGGCCGACGTCTTTCGCCCCCTGCTCGAGGTCAGTCTTGACGGTCTCGCCGTTGAGGTTGCTGCTCCAGGTGTAGAGGGTGTTCCAGGTGGTGAGCGTTTGTCTCTGAATAGGGCTGACGTTGGCGAGAACGATGACGCCGAGCAGTAAGCGACCGTAGACCGCCCACCACTCGGCCTCGCTAGCGTAATACGCGACCCTTGAGAGTCCTACCAAGAAACCGACAAACAGCAGCGCCCAACCGATCCGGGTCATGCCGGTGTGAAAGCCGTTGCCGATCACAAACGCGTGAACCTCGGAAAGCCAGCTGATCGGGTCGGGGAGCTCGAGACCGGGAAACATCATCGAGGTATCGGGAGGGGTGTTTTGGGCGAAGGCTCCGCCCGACAACAGCAGCACTACCAGAACCCGCCGCCTTACCATCCTAGGGCTCCAGGATTTAGACCCGCCGTATCGGGGCTAAGCAGATGTGCGCCTGCGGTCACGACGTCGGCAAACTCGCCCGCGAGTTGTTCGCTCTCCTCGTAGAGGCCATTGACTTCCATCTCGAGCTTCGCCCGTTCTTCGGCGATCTTTTTTTCACGTTCGTCTAACAGGGCTTGCGCCGCAAGTTGCAGCTCCCAATTCGTCATCACCTGTTGCTGGGCGAGTAGCTTGACCGATTCGGCCAGATTGCTTTCAAAGGTGGCGTTATGGCGCATCAGATCGGCGACCCCTTCGGTCAGTGCTTGTACAGCAGCACGGGTCGAAACTGCCGTACTGACATCGTCTTCGAGCGTGTCGGCGTCGCCCCCCGGCGCTAAAATAGAAGTTGCTGTATCGGTCGCGGCAGTATTTTGCTGCGCTACCGCGCCGAGTTTCCACGACGTCTCGGTGACGGCAGCTGCTTCCGCCTTAAGTGCCGCCGTTTCCTCTTGTTCAGCGGCGGTGACGATTTCAGCGGCAGCGACGTTGGGCAGTGTTCTCGTCATCTCGTCGAAGCGCCCATCGGGAGAGTTTGCGGGAGCATGTTGGGTTGCGTACCGCTGCTGGGTCAGCTTTCTTACCGACGCGCGGGTTGCTGCACGTAACGCGCTCGGCCCCGCTTTAATCGCTTGTTCGATATTGGCAAAGGCAGCGTCGACTTGCACCTTGTCGACGCCCATGCTGAGCGAAGCGAGAGAGTCTTTAAGCCAGCCGGTCGCCTCCCCGTAAAAGTCTTCGCCCATCCCCGCGATTTCACTATGGAACTGATCCATCAGCCCTTGAAGCTGTTCGGCGAGCGAGAGTGCGAAGCCGACCCAATCACATACGTCGCCAACCGCGTTACAAACGTCACCACCGATCTGCCCCGGATCGGGTAGTCCGGGCACCGTCGGTGGTCCGGGAAGTTCCTGAGCCTGAACCGGATTGGGTAAGAGCGATAGCGACAAAGTGACGGCGATCAGGACGCGCCTGAGACGGTGGTTTAACTTAGGCGGCTTCACGCAGACGCTCCGTTTCTCTCTGCATCTCTTCACTCCTCTGCGGCGTTCTAAACAACCCGAGCGGATAACGACGCGCCAGGTCGAGTAGGGCTGCGTAGAGATTTCCGTTATAGATTGCCTTGGTTCGCCTGCGTTCGGCCACCTCTTGGGGCTGGCTGGTAAACGCCCAGTACATCACAGCGGGTTGGACGTTGCGCAGCACGTCGCCAACTGCCCCGTTTTCGGTGCGAACCCACGCCAACACCTGTTCTTTCGCGACGAGTCCTTCAAAGCGCCGCTTAGCGTTATCGGGAAGTTTGAGAACGTCCGCCACCAAGTCCTCTTGACCGGGCGTAGGGAGCAAAAAGTGGTAGGTCGTGTTTTGCAAGATGCTCTTGGCCCCCTCGCTGAGCAGGTCTTCCATCGTCTGCGTGACAAAGTAGATGCCACCTCCAAAGCTCCGCGACAAGCGGGAGAGCTTTTGCAAATAGGTCGCCGCTTCGGGAATCCCCAGGAGCGCCCACGCCTCGTCGAAAACGGCTAGTTTTTTCATACTGGGATCGCGTTTAATTCGGCCAAATATATAGTCGGCGATGGTGAGCAAGCCCACCGGCAGCAGGCGGGGGTCATCAGCCATACCTTGAACGTTGAAGTAGCTGATCTGGGCGTCTAAGTTGACGTTGGTCGGGCCGTCAAAGAGGCCCGCATACTGTCCGTTACCAACGAACGAGCCGAACTTCCCAGCAAGCGTGCGGGCCAGCTTTTTATCTTCCGAGGCCGCGTTGCGCCCCTCGAGTTCTTCGATAGAATCGAGTACCCGTACGAAGTTACTCAGGGTCGTACCCTCGTAGCGTTTGACTTCGTTTCTGCCGCCGTCGTAATCGGTGGTCGTTGCGCGCGCGTAGACCTGGGTGATAGCGGCGGAAAGAATCATGTTCTCGCTAGCGATATCGGTACTTTCAAAGCGGGGCAAAATGGTTCGCAAAAAGCCCATCAGGAAGGCGCGTTTGGTGGTATCGGGTTCGACCTGGCCCGGGCTCAGGTCGAACGGGTTGAGGCAATAGCCCCCTTCGGGGCCGAAGGTGATGGTGTGACCCCCGTAGAATTCGACGAGTTCCTGATAGTCGTATTTGAGGTCGACGATCATCGTTTCGGTGCCGTCGCGCATGACTTGAGCCAGCAGCGACTGAGCAAAAAAGGTTTTGCCTGTTCCCGAGCCACCGACGACGATCCCGTTGTAGTTCGTCACTTCGGGATCGAAAAGATCGATCGCCGTGAGCGCGTCGTACTGGTTCCAAAAGACCGCTGCAGGTCGGTTAAAGCCTGTCCAGGGGCCGTTCATGAGCCAGAAGTCGGCAGCATTCTCCTCAGTGACCAGGAACGAAAAGTCGTTTTTCAGGCCGCTCAGGGGCGCTAACGCGAAAAACTGCTCGCGCAAGTTGCTCGATTCTTCGATGGGCGTAACCGCAGGCACTTGGGCAAAATGCGACACGGCTTCTTTGGCTCCTTCTTGAACACCTTCCAAGGTGCGGTCGAAGAGCACCATCGAGATGCCGACTTTGTACATATGCTGGCTCGTACCCTGCAAGAAGGCGATCAGACCCCGAGTCTCCTGGTTCTCGGCTTCCTTAGCCGGATCGGAATAGTCGCTAAGCCCACCGGTGTTGCCGGTCATGGCCGTCAGCTTGCGCGCCCTCGCTTGCAGGAACCGCAAAAACTTGCTGGGAATCTTGTGTTCGTAATCCATCACGAGCCAGAACTTGCGGGGTGTGTTGAGAACCTCGCCTAGTGCGCCGGTAAAAGTCTCCCCGACCGGCTGACGACCCATCGACACGATTTTCAGGTAATGTCCGGCAGTAAAAGCGTAGTCGGTGTACGGGATGTAGTCGGCAGTGAGGAGCTGCGAGCGGAGACTGGGTGCCGCCAGTTCCGGGTGCTTCGCCAGTACTTTGGGGGGTAAAAAGTATTCGGGTGGGGTATAGGTCGGTACGGTACCGCCGCGCAGTTGGGGATTGAAGTAGCGGTAGGGGATTTTGAAGTGGTCTTGAGGTGAGAACGGGATAGGTCTGAGGCCTGCTCGGTTTAGCCCCTCCTGAAGCTGACCGCGCAGCACCCAAGCGCGGTTGTCGAGGTCGGTGATCTCGCCTAAGCCAAACGCTCGTCCAGCCTGCCAGCGGGAGCGTTCTAGCTTCATGGTGCAGGTAACGTAGGCGCGGTACTCGTTCAGAATCTCTTTACGCCGACCACTGTTAAGTAACTTAGTGGTAGCTTCGTTGACCAGACGCGCGGCAGGATTGGTGGATTTAAGCTCGTTGCTGTAGCGCGTCAATAAACGCTCTTCCAGGGGCGCGACCTCTAAGTGGAGGCGGAGCCTTTCGCCCGCGGGTACGGCGTAGTGCAACACGCTCATGATGCGTCGGTGCAGGCTTTCGAGGTCGGCGTCGCTACTCATCGTCGTGCTGGAAATATGAACTTCAAACCCTACTTCGGCCACATTGTTGTTGCAAAGCATATGGGTTGAACGCGCTTCCCAGTAGTTGAGCTGTTCGGCGTACCAAGCTTCGTTGCGGTTAAGCGTCGGCATCTTCCTCCTTTCGCCCTACTGTGTGTCGGGACTGACAATGACTTTGGGGCTGGGCGCGTCGCTTGATACGGGCTCGGCGGGTTTGGACTGGGGTGGCGGCGTCAGCTTGACGGCGTGGCGAAGCTTGCGGCGTACGGCTAGGCTGCCTATAGCAGATTTACTGCGATCTGAGCGGAGTTTCTCGCGGTTACCCTTCTCGCCGAGCAAAAACCCCATGACCTGCTGGTGATCGACCACGGCGGGCCGGGCTTTGGTATCGGGGCCGACGCGGTAGGTGTTCGCTTCGGTAGCCCAGGCGAGCAGGTGGCGGAAAAAACCGGGGGGAAACTTATCCTTGGTCGTTCGCCACAGGGTTAAAACGAGGCCAATTAAGATAACGGTTACGAGGGTCTGAAGCCGTGGGGAAAGAAATTCCCCGGAAAGAAAGTTTCCCAGCATCCAGGTGATCAGACCGATCATGATGTCGGAAAGGTCGATCCCTAAAAAGGTTTGCTTGGAATCCAGATTGTAAATCTTGTGCCTCATCACCTAACCCGCCGTGTCACCGCACGCCCCGCCCGTAAGGGTCGTAAATAGTTGCGTCCCGGTAAAGAGGGCTACCGCGCCGATGATGGCCCAAATAACCCGTCCAAAGCCCTGCTTCGAGCCAACTGCAACCATCGCAATACCTGCGAGAAAAACGATGAACGCCAGCGCTGTACCGATGGTGCCGACCGTCGGTGCCCAGCCGCACACAACTGTCGCAATATTGGTTAGGGCAAGCGCCGGGGTCGCTACAAACATCTGGAACACGGCCGCTAGGGTGGCACCAAAGATGAACGCCTGCAAGTTAGCGCGGGACTCCGGGGATGCTGCGACAAGCGGGACTCGAGACCAAGCGTGGGGGTACAGCTTGTAAAACACCTTGTGACGACGAACCATAACCTACCTCCTCGATTCGGCTCCTCGGAGGGAACCTGTTATGAGCGTAGAAGCTCCTCAAAATTTGGGTGCTGTTAAGGATTTAGGTCAGGAAGCAACGAACAAAAAGGTCTCGAATACACCACAACTCCGGTCATGGCAGAGTTCGTCATTACGCGGCGACAGCCAGGTCTAAAACCAGGGAGCATAGAGTACATATAAGTCAGGCACAAGGTTTCTTGCCAAGTCTCTAAGATGTTCGGCCCTGGCACGACTTGGTGTCCCCCAGATTTGCCCTACATACCCCGCTTTGAAACTCATCAGTTTGTCGGCAATCCTCGTAGGGTCGTACGAGCCCGCATCGTATTCGATAGCGACCACGCCTTGGGGGGTCGTCCAGAGGGCGTCCGGTTTGTGCTTGGCCCACCGCCGACCCGCGTCACTTACCCAAACGTCGTGAGGTGCGCCCAAAAGGTGGCGCATTTCGGCTGTCCCAGTCAGGTGGCGCACCGTGGCACCGTCTTGCGGTGCCTGCTTGCCCTTACGGATGACAAACTGGTAGTTGGCTTGCCTAGTACTGCCCTTGGTTTTCGAAACAGCGACCCCAAACACACGTACGCCTAAACGCCGCACGTCGGTTTCAGAAAGGTTGAAGTGCCGCTCGAGCTGACCAAGACTCAGTACCTGGTCGGTCGCTAAAGCATGGAGCAAGTTAGAGGCCAAAGATCACCGTAAAGGTGGTGCCGGGAGGAATCTCGGCTAAGCGCGTGATGCTCGTCTGATCGCTGGGGAGTGAAAAGAGGTTGGTACCCCGCCCGAGCAAGTAGGTACCGAGGTCGGGCTCGGCTGGTTGCCGGATGATCTCGTCCCCACTGATAACGACGGTTTCGCGGGTGTTTAGGGCGTCCAGATAATCTGCTGCGCCCCCGACAGCCCCCCGCAGTACGTCTTGCAGCGCCGTCGGTGCAACGTCGCGGACACCTGCCGGTAAACCGGGAAGATGGTCGCCGCCAAACGCGCTCGCCGTTACGCCCTGCGCGGTGTCAGCAACGACCGCCTGGGAAAAGGTAAGTTCGACGCGGTCGGCACTGGGATAACTTGCTTCGCCGATCCAGGTAATGTCGGGGCAGCTGGATTCACCGCACCAGTTGCCCGCCGTTTTGGCGATAACCGGTGTGGTCGCGCCGTCGGCAGCAGCGACACCTGTAACTAACGCTGCCTCGAGCTGCGTTCCCGGAGTAAGCAGGGTGTTTAGATTCGTGACCTCAGGTTCGTTCTCTACTGCTCCTGCCTGGACAACAGGCGTTGCCGGAGGTGGCCTTGCATCCCCGACTTGCGGGACGGGTGGCAGGGGTTGCGTCGACGGATTTGCGGGATTTTGATCCATCCCTCCCGCTTGCGCGCCTTGCGGAAATGAGAGGTTGGTCTCTTCGACAGCGGTTGGCTCAGCTTGTGGGTCTTCCCAGCCGAGGCTGCTGGCAGTGGGCGGCGCGTCTTCGCGGCTGACGCCGCCTAACCTTGGGGGCGGCGGGGCGTTTTGTAAAGAGGCGCTCTGCTCGGCGCTACTAGCTACGAGGGTCGTGCCCGGTGCGCTCGGGAGGCCGGCCTCGCCGCTCCCCGCTTTTAAGGTGTCTATAGTGCCGTTTGAAACAGCTTCGGGCGAGCTGAAAGAGAGGGTGCCAGGTAAGACCGTGGCGGCGGCGCTGTTCGTTCCCCCGGCCTGCGGCAGGTGCAGGTACGGCGACGCTGGAAATGCACTCGCCACGCCGGGCTGAGGTGGACTGGGGACGGGCGGTAGGTCGCCTCCCGGAACTTCTTGGGTTTGCGCGACAGGTTGGCCGAGTCCGTAAGGCAGTCTGGTCTCGGTTTGGTCAGGGGTATCGGGTTTAGGCGCGGGGTCTCGCGGCGGCGCAGTCGTTCGGGGTGGCGGCGTAGGCACCGTGGCTTCGGGCTGCTTGCTGGGGACGACTGCAACCAATTGCGCACCGAGATCGGCGCCTTCGGTGCTGACACCGAAGACATTTTCGTTATTCTCGGCATGCTCGACTGGATGGGCTACGGGACTTTCTTCCGCTTCGGCCGCAGACCCTGAGGTATAAGCACGCGAAATGTTGGTGTAGCCCATCCAGCCCATCAAGCAACCCGCGACACCAAGCCCCAAGAGTAGGGATTTACGTTTATCCGGGATGCGTTTGTTGTCGTGGGTCTGGCGGTTTTTGAGGCGGTCAATGACCACTTGCCGTTGACCACGTTTGTACGCGCGGACGGCCTCTTTTTCGACCGGCAGCTTGTCGCCGTTGTACTCGAGTGCGCCCATGAGGTCGGTATAGTCGTCCGGCCGCAACTCACGCAGGTCTTCTAGGAGGTCATCGAACGCTTCACTGTTGGGGTCGGGGACGGCTCTGCCGAACCTTTCGCTAAACGCTTTTCGAGCTGTTTTGCTCAGGGTGACTTTTTCCATGACCCAAGACTAAAGAGGCGTCCGGCTCAACGTGCTGTTAAACCGGACGCCTCGGACGTGCCTGTATTAGTTAGTGGGTTGAGTGGGCCGCGTTTGCGTCCGCGCCTCGCGCAGGGGAAAGCTGAACCCGCGCCGGGCGAAAGCGGCGCTGAACGCCTCAACCCCGACCGTCTCGTGGCCTCTGCCCTCGGCGTTCATAGCCGCTAATTTGCTGATCTCTTGCACGTCGCGGCCACTCATACCTGCGGCGCTGGTAGCCAGCATCTCGGCGCTTACCTCGAGGCGCTCACGGTACGGCCAGGTGTAGAGACGAAACAGCTCGGTCAGCGCGGCGGTACCGGGCAACCCAATTAAGATGTGCAGCCCCAAACGGCTCGTGATGGCTGGGTCGAGGATGTCTAAGCGGTTGGTTGCCCCGACGGTAAAGACCTGGACGGAACCCCCAAACCCGTCGATCTCTTGCAGCAGCTGATTAGTGGCGTTGTTGTAGGTACGCACGGCCCCACCACTGTCACTACCGCTGCTCGAGCGCTCCGACGCTAGGGCGTCGAGTTCGTCGAGAAATACGATGCACGGCGCGTTCGCCCTAGCCTGATCGTAAAGCGTCTGGATGGCCTTTTCGCTTTCACCCACCCACTTACTGCTCAACTCTGCGGGGCTCGGCGCGAGAAAGGTGTACCCGGCACTCTGCGCCAGGGTGCGCGCGATCATAGTTTTGCCGGTTCCGGGCGGGCCGTGCAAAATAGCTCCCAGTGGCGTCTCCATACCCCAACGTTGCCTGTACCCCCTGGGGTCTTCGAGAATACGCTGCAACGTCCTAAGCTCCCGTTTGTTCGCGTCCGGCAGAACGACGCTGTCCCAGGCGTTGGCCTGACTTTTGGCCTGGGGGTTCCTACGCCGCCGGCGCAGGTTGGAGCCGAGCCAGCCTGCCAGCCGGTAAGCCAGTCTGGGAAAAAGAAATGTGGCGCTAAGAAGAACGACGACGGTATAAGCCAAGCCAAAGTCGAACCCGACTAAAAGCCACCAAGTGAGCGGGATCATCGCCAGGAGACAGAGGATGAAAAGTCCTGCCAGTGGGGTACGTGACACTTGACGGTTCATCTTCGCCTCCTTTAGATTTTTGTACCGTAGCACATTTGATCGTTGTCTAGATACATTTGTAGATGAGTTTGAGCTGTGATCTGCTGCGCTCCCGGCACGGCGGCTTTATGGAAAGCGGCAACCTACGTTGCAGATGCTGCCGTCGACTTTAAGCGTTTTGACATACGCCCTATGTTTTTCGAGCGTTCGAGACAACCTGCCTGGATACGGCGTGGCAATCACTAAGATACCTTTTGTAGTCAGAAGCAGTCCCTGGTACCGGGCTAAGAGACTTCGGACGGCCCTGGCCGTATACCCCGTCTTTTTGGCGCTGAGCGAAGCGGCTAGAAAATAGCTTGTTCCCTGGGCGTCACTAAAACGCATCATGACCCTGTCTTCCGCGCCGACAAAGGTGAGTCCTAGAGCCTCGAGCTGCGCTTTAGCTTCACGGCGCATGATATGCCTCGCTGCCGCCGCTGCTTTGACCGTATGGTTGGGGCGTAAGCCGAGTTGCTCACGTCCTTTAGGCCCGAGCGTCACATAGCGAAAGTTGCTTCCGTCTAAGACTTTGACAAGTCTGCCTAAAACGAGTTCGGCGGTCACAGTCTCGCCGACCCGTGCCTGAAAATCCGTTAAAGTGTCCGCGCCCCAGATATGCAGGTCTTGTAAGACTAGCGCTACGGATCGATCCAAAGTGGCGTTCCTTTGACGTGAGGTAATGGGTATCCTTCGGGAACACTGTCCCAGGTCATCAACGCTTTAGGTACGAGGGGGATCAAGATCGGGACGGGAACCGGCAGGGGTAAGGGCAGCGGGATCGGGGTCTCGGTCAAGCAGATCGTGTACAAGTAGGGGCCGCGGGCCAGCTTGTAGAACATCTGCGTTTGCAGCTCCCCGTGGGTGATAAAAAAGGTAGAAAAGCCAAACTGCTGGTACTCGAAGACGTTGCCGAGCTCGAGGTCGTACTTGCGGAGTTCTTTGTCATAAAGTCCAGGATTCGCACCTTGACGCTCATTAGGGCCATGAGGCACCGGTAGGTTGGGAAACGCGAAGGGTTGATAGTAGTACGGCGCGTCTTGGGGCGTTTCGATCAGATCGCGGTACCCTTCAAAGTCAGGAACCGGATCCAAGCTCGTTACTGGCGCGATTACCGCGCCAAGTTCGGGAAAGGGGTCTTGCCACCACAGCGCGCCGGGCATGCTGGTGACGAGGCTTTCGTGGACGCTTTTCCAGTAGTCGGGGTTGTGTTCGGTCAAGGACACGTTGATGGTCTCGGCAACACGCTGCATCACACACCCCCAGTCGATGGTCGGGGGGCACGGTGTCGGTACCCAACAAGGCGGCGCTTCGTTGAGTTTTTCGTTACCGGTGTCGATGGTTGCGTCGATATACGTTTCCCACGCCTCGTCGATCTCGGTTTCGGCGGTCTCAGCGGCGTCCTCGTAGGTGTAAGGTACTGGATAAGCGTAGCGTTGGACGCACGTCGCGAGTTCGCTTTCACAGTCGGTAAATTGCTGGACCGAGATGACCTCGGTGTTAGGGACACATTCACGGCCCAGACCGTCAGGCGACGCGCCGATACATTCGGGAATACGTTCTACGTCCACCGGTAGGAGGTCGACGAACGACAGCACGCCTACCGGATCATCAAAGGGAATATCGTCAAGGTCGGTTTTTTCGTGTTCTCCCGGGTTCGTACTCGGCAGCTCGAACTGGGCGAAGGCACTAGGGATAATCGCGGCGCCGAGTAGTAAGAGAATGCTGGGAACGCTAGCGAATCGCACGGGTGAGACCCTCGCGGTAATCCCTCCGAATGTAGTAGGTCGCGCCGGGGCCGATCTCGACAATCGGCCACTCGAGCAGCAGGGGTCCGTCGGGCGGGTCGTTGACGACGATGGTGCCGTATTCGCCTTCTCCAGGTCGGATACGTGCCAAGCCATCATCAGGTGCAATCCGCGAGATGGTGCGGGGTACGGCGTTTCCTTCATACGTCAGGCTCAGGCGCTGCGTTTCAGCGGTGATCGGAAGCGCGCCGGTGTTCGCCAGCGCGTACTGAATCACGACCTGTTGATCAGTCAGGAACAAGAGTTGCGCGTCGAAAGTCACACCCTGCGGCAAAATTTCCGGTCGCTTCCCCTGCCTCGTAAGTTCGCGGAGAAGGCCCACGGCACCCTCGGTTTCATCACGGCGGATCTGAGGGCTTCGCGGTGGACGCACCACGTACCGTTTCGGGGCCGTCGCATCTTCGTCTACCTTAAGGCTGAACATCGCGACGCTGCCTCCGACCGGTACGACGAGGTCGGTACTCACGACCGGTTCGTTGGCACGCACCCGCACGGTATCGGGCTCACGCTCTAGGGTGAGCAGGTCGACGCGGCCGCTGCTTGGCTGCCCGATCTGCAGCCCCTCAAACTCGATCAGCGTCTGGTAGTTCGGCGAAATCAAAATCTCTGCCGGGGTACTGTCGAGCGTCTCGAGGTCGAGGTACTCGAGCGTAAACGTGTCTTGCCCTTGAGCAATGCTCATGAGGGTAAGCAAAACGGCGACGCTGCGTTTAGACCAAAGAAGTAGGTTCATGTCCTAAGTTCTAGCAGGCCGTGTCCTAGTTGCGAGGCGTTAAGGGGCGGTGAAAATAGTGTGTTGGAAATTAAGGGGGTATCAAACGTCAGGTTCTGAAGTTTCGCTTCACGCGTATTGAAGTGGCCCGCCACCATGCTTTTACTAAGCGACCGAACGTAGCAGGGCGCAGACTGTGCGAGCCGTTTGATAGCACGGTGCGTATTGCCGAGGATTTGGGATAGATATAAGAGCGCGTCGCTGACCGGCAGATACCGGGCGGATTGGGCACGTTTGGGATGCATAAAAGTTCGGGTTTCGGACTGCCGCTCCACCCAGGCGTAAACGCTCTGTCTAGCACGCCCTGAGAGTTCTATGAGGGTCACGACCGCGAGCCAATTATTCGGTGCTGGGGCGTAGCGCTCACTAAGCGCTTGTACCGCTCCGCGCTCGACTAAATACCGGCCCCGGTGAATATACGCCTCGAGGTCGCCGCGCTGTATGTGCCGTCTGAGTACGTCGTAAGAGAGCCCCGCTCGCACAGCTTGTTTGAGCGTGAGCGTTCCCGCCGGACGCGTGGTGACGAGCATCCCGCGAAAACGGTGACTGAGTAGCCACGAGGAGAATTCGTCGTTGCAGATTTTCTCTTTCGCCAGATAAAAAACGCGTTTTCGTCTGCCGTTCGCCCCGCAACGGTTTTTATACCGTTTGCTGATCTCGTTAAGCCGCGTTGGGGTGTACCCCGTCAATTCGCGGAGTTCGTCCAGATGATAGAAAAACCCTGAATCTCGCGCCCGTTGCTCGCCCATAAGCCCTCCAGTACGCTATAATGGAGGGCAATGTCCGCCTTTCCCGGCGAACAGACCCGTCCAAAAAGCGGGGATTTGGTCGATGTGGTTCCATAAGTTTGGCGACTGGGGAACCACATCATATACAGCTATCTATAAACGTGCACAGAAAGCTATAAACTGAAGTCTAGTGCAGATTTGTAGATGAGTCAAGTTAGTTCAGGCTCTAACCGATAGTTTCTCTGCTTTTCTCGCACGCAACGTGACAGACTGTGCCCATGAAAGATTTTCAATTTCCTGATACTTGGCCTTTTGATTTCGGTACCTACTTGCGGAAGGTGAGAGAAAATCGAGGCTTTCGTGTTGCCGATGTTGCGGAACACTCACGAGGAAAGCTGGCACCTTCCACGGTTTCGGTCATTGAACGTGGTAGAAATCAAGGGGGGCCGAGCCTGCATCAACTAGAGGGCTTTTCAGCTGCCTTTGGCATTCCCACGATCTACCTTTTTGCGCTTGCCTACAGCGCCGCCAACGACCTCGACCCGACCGTCATCGATAAGGTGTGGCGTGAATTCGACCTTGAACGCTCCGGTAGCGAAGACGAAGCGCGAGCCGCCGTTGTCATCTCCCGACAACACCTCGAGCTGCTGGGTCTAACTCAAGACGACCTCCGCTTTTTTAGCCTGCGTAAAGACGGTCTGCTAAGTGCTGAAGCGACCCGCCAAGGTTATGTGACCGGGTGCGACGTCATCGGGGTCGATAGCAAGAGAAGCGCGCCTGTCGGCAGTTCTGTGGTCGGGTGGTGGCAAGAGCAGGAGAAACTGCTGGTTTACCGGCAAGATCTCGATTCGGAAAACGTCTTGGTTCCAGCGCAGTCCGAAGGGGAGCCTTATCTCATCCTGAACAAGGTAGTGACGCTGAAACACCTGGGCGTAATCGTTTGGCGGAGTGGCCCCGTCCCACAGCGCTGAACTGTCGGCGAACACCGCACTGACAGAAACCAGATTGCGATGTGCGAAGTGAAGACGCCCCCTACGGCGCTGGTACTGACAGAAACCAGATTGCGACCTATAGACCTCGGTTCGGTGAGCGCACGCCGTTACATTTAATCGCAGGCGAACGTCAAGCCGCCATGATCTCTCCGTAGATCCCTGAACGCTGTAAGCGTGAGATAAAAAGCGCCGCAGCGTTGCTGGCAAACCCTTCGGCGCGGGCGGCAACTTCACGCTGCATACAGGCTACGACCGTAGCTGAATAGTCTCGGGTTTCGGACTCGGCAAGAGATGCCAGTCGGTCACAAAACGTCCACCAGAACGCTAACGAGTGCTGGTCGCCGAAGGCACGCGCGATTGCGGACGCCCCCGCGCCGATACGTTGGCCTCGGGTGGCTGCAGTCCCTGTGGTGACGTTGAGAACTGCCTCGAGTCCAAGCTTGCTTGAGGCTTGCACAGTCAAATAACGGGGTTCAGCATCCTTCTTCCAGGCTCGAGTACGTTTACCCTGTATCCAACTCAGTAATCTACAGAGGTTAACCTTTAGGTCATCAGCCCACGTTTCTGACTGTGCAAGGCGGTAGACCGTTCGCTGGGCAGTGATGTCGGCTTCTAAGTCGCGGTAATCCGTCACCTTTAAGTCCTCATAGGTTACGTGCGCCGCGCCGGTGCGTAAAGCGTTCAGTTTTACGGCGAACACGGTGCCGTCGCAGCGGTTGCCGTACCGTGTCAGCGTCGTAACGTGTCCCTTGTAATCGACCAACCCCAGCGCTTTAAGCCGTTTGAGGGCGTCGTACAGCGTGCGTTTAGGTACCCCGGTCGCTAACGGTATCGTTTCGGCGGGGAGAAAAAAGCTGATCTGCTGCGCCTTAAGGCTCTGTTCCCGGCTCAGAGCGTGCGAACACGCGTACAGGTGGATGAACTCGAAGACCTTGCAACTTTGGGGCGTCAGCGCCGGTGCCATATGTTCCAACTGCTCTTGGGTAAACGGTTCGGCTGTTTCGATGGCGCTTCGAAATACCCGCTCTTCTGGCGACATCACGACGAACGTCAGCGGCGCTTCGGCGATGAGCCGTTCCCGGTTCGGGGTGACGGCTTCAGCTTTGTTGGAACAGGGGAGAGGACAGTCGGCTACCGCAGCTTGGCTTTCGCGCAAAGCTTCGTTTAGTGGCCTTGGCAGGGAAGACTCGGACATATAGGGGTCGAGCTGCTGTTCGAGCCACCACTGAGCCGCAAGCTTCCCTTGGGTTTGGGTTATGCCAGCCACAACCTGGGCAAGTTCGAACTTGCGTTTCTCAGGAAGGTCGTGAAAGGCGCTTTGATACGCTTGCGGATTTCTTGAACCCTTCCGTACGGCACCAGTTGGCGTCCGGGTCATGGGGTGAGTCCTGCTGAGTTTGATGCTCGGTAACACGGTTGTAGGGCCGCGCAGCGTTCCGCCAAAAACGGGCGAAATCTTCATAAACGTATCCTTTGGGTCGAAAAGAGTTGACGACACCTCCGGGACGCTGTATCCTGCTTTTATTCATAGATGCAGGGACATACGTCCAAAGCTTTTTAGAAATCCTGGTTGCTGCAAACAACCGGGGTTTCTGCGTTTGGCTGTACCACTACGTCCGGCGTAGCACGAGTGTTATGAGCAAAGACCTCCTAAGCCGTCACATTAACATGAGGATTTGACTGCACCACCTTTATCCTGGCTTTTGCACCGGTATAGCGGCGTCGGCGTAACTGAGGCGACGCCAGAGCGCCTCTAGCGGACCCTGGTCATAATGAGAGAGCCACCAGCGGCTGGCAAAAACCTGCAGTGTACATAACACGAGTGCGAGAATTACACTTACACTCAGGGGAACATGGGCATAAAGACCACCTCCGTAACCGTAATAGAGCGAGGTAAAAACGAGCGACTGGAGAAGATAATTGCTCAAGCTAGTACGACCCAGTGCGCCAAGAGGCGCGAGTCGGGTGCGCCAAACCGACCTTTGCAGCAGGAGCAGCAGCGCAGTGGCGTAAGCAAACCCGAGGGCTGCGCTGCCGATGGCGGTGTCGAGCGCCGTGAGCCAGGCGGGGACAACGGGTTGCGTTAGCATTACAAAACCTTGCGCGCTGACAACAGGGAGGCCGATGGCGAGCGCTAGGACGAGGGTATGGCGCAGCAGATGTCGGTTAGACAGCGTGCCTCCAGCGCCGCACCTGCCGATGAGTAACCCGGTGAGAAAACACGCTAAAATATGAGGGAAGTAAAAGAGAACTTCGGCGCTGACCAGGCCTAGGTCGAACAAGCGTACCCGCGTCACCTCGAGGTAGCTACCCTGGGCGTAGGTTGTTGCTATCTTGTCGAGGTAGGCGTAAGAGGGTTCCACCACGCTGAAGGCAAAATTGAACACGGTAAATGAGTAGAGAAGGCAGCCGAAGATAATGAGCAACAGAGTGCGCTTCGATCTATTACGAAGGGGGAGCAGAGTAAACCCGAGTAAGGCGTAAGAAACCAGAATATCTCCTTCCCAAACAAGAGCAGCGTGCAGCAGGCCGAAGCCTAAAAGAATCCACAAACGTCTGCGAAACTTGGCAGGCGTAAAACCGGGCTTTTGCAGTTGCATAGCGAAGCCGAGGCCGAACAGGGTTGCAAACAGCGGATAAAATGACCCTTCGGCAAAAATGCGGATGAACGCTTCAAAAACCCTATCAATCGCGCTATGGTCGGCGAAAACCAATGGCGGAAGATAGCTGCCAGGGTAGGTAAGCGACTGCAAGTTAGCGAGCAGCACGCCGAGCAGCGCGAAGCCTCTAAGGATGTCGATATTAATCAACCGCGATTTGGTGATTGATTGGCTCATGCTCCCTGTGTGCCCACTTTTTGCGTACAATCGTCGTCAGGCAATGAGGCAAGCAGTTCGTGAAATGCGGTTTCGACGCCGTGTTGGATACGCATAATATCTGTAGGCTTCAAGAGCTTAACGCGGCTTTGATCGATAAATACATGCACTTCGCCGTCAGCAGAAGCTATGATCTCGAGCATCATATGGGTGGGTAAACTTGTTTTCTTAGCTTCACAAGTCACCTTGCTCTCCTCCTACCTAGTAGATTGAGACGATTACAATACGTCTCAAAGCCGCCTATAGAAAGACTCTATTTTAATAAAAGGTGTTTGCGGTTCTTGAAATGTATAAATGAGAAAGAGAACTGCCGCGTATGGTCAAGAATTACTTGATTTAACAAGATATAAGCCCGTTCACGACGTCAATGTACTATGTATAATCTTCAGAAGAAAATATTCACCTTGAGAGTTCGGTGATAAGCTTCTCTTTTGCACTGTAGAAACGTGACCGGAGCCGATCCGCCCATTCAGAATCGAGTGCGAGCATAAAGTCGAGTTCATAAGCATGTAATGCTCTCTGTTTCTCGTTTGGCGAACCTATTACGGCTCTTTCAAGAGCAACAGCGTCTACGTCGACGGAGAGGGACAGACCGTACATTTGGCTTTGGGCATCGTAATGCAGAATCGCTTTGCCTTCGTTTGTGACGTCGTTGAACGCTTTTCTGATGATATGAATCTGAGCGCGAACGTTCGCGTGTAGCTGCTCTTCACCTTTCCATACTGCTTTAATGATCTCGTCTATTGGGCAAGGGCTTTGTAACGCGAGGTAGACAAGGACAGCAAGAGGTTTGGGAGGAAGATCGAGGCGTTGGCCATCGAGTTCTGCAGTTGGGATGCCGAGTGTACGCAATCTCAAGGTATGCGTCTCTTGTTGCATGGAGGGCGCGAAAAGCTCGCTGTACCAGCCTTGAGCCATGCATTCGTCGTAGAGCGGTTGGAGGTAACGCGATTCGCGTTGTAGTGACCAGAACGTCTGGTGGCGCAGCGTAGCTTTTTGAAGGGCGTTGATGTGAGCCTCCGTTAAGCAATTTCTGCGTCTTGCAATTTCAGCAAGGTAGGCATAGGCGAGCACGATCCGGTGGAAATAATCCGTTAAATGCGTTGCTTGAACGGTGAACGTTTGTAAAGCTTGTTCAGCGCTGTTCAAGTCCCCTTCGTCGAAAGCCAACACACCTTGGAAATAGTGGTGGTTGAGATCGAAGATTGTTTTGGGCACATCGTTGATACCGGACTGAACCGAGCGGTCAAGCCACAAACGTGCTTCAGTTGGCTGGTCAAGATACCGCAGGCACTCGCAGAGGGCGAAAGCGAAGAGATGAAGTACGCCGGGGTTGAGCTGCTCACTTACAGCGAAGCCGCGCTCGTACTCCTCAACTGCCCCACCAAAATCACCCTTTGCCTGATAGTGATCCCCACGGCGTAGGTACATGTAAGGTAGCGCGTTCGGATGCTTTTCAGCGCCCCCCATCATCTCTTCAACGAGGTGGAGGCTGCGCTCGCTTTCGCCGAGTTGAAAGTCGAGGTGCGCGAGGACGGTTACTGCAGAAAGCATCTGGTTGAAATAGCCTTCCGAGCGAATCAGGTCTATCGAGCGCTGCAGTTCTGCCCGTGCCTCCCGGTAGAAACTGTTGTATTCCCGCAAGTCTTTTCGCTCTTTACCCAGTCCCGCATAAACTTTTGTCACTACTGCGCCGAGCAACAACACGGGGTGACCGACGGTTTTGGCAATGTTTAGAGCTTTCTCGCCAGCCTCACTCGCCATCTCCCAATTCTGTCCAACAAGGCTGAGCCCTTTGAGTTGAAGAAGAAAAACAGTTTCGAACGGCGCGCGGGCCAGCGGTAGTCCTGCGTTCGCACACGCGAGCGCGGACGAAAAGTCATTCTTACCCATTGCGCCCATACCTAAACTGACAAAGGTCAAAGCGTCGGCGTTGCCTTCCTGTAAAACCTCTTTGAGGATCATCTCGCCCTCGGCGAGCGCACCCGTTTGAGAGAGGCTCGCACCCAGATAAGTCTTGAGGTCAGGCGGCATAGTTTCATGCGGAAAAATGGAGAGGTGTTCTTGTACCGTCGTCCACTCCCAGCGCATACCCCACCCAAACACCGCCTCACGCAGCCACCCAATGGCGCGCCCTAGATCATTGGCTTCTAAAGCTGCGCGGATGGCGCTAAGCACCTCTCCCCGCTCCAAATAGAGCGTGGCCGCGTCACGCTGGCGGCGGGCGTACCGGGCTGGATCACGCTTGAGTTGCTCGAGCAGCGTGCTCCGCAGTAAATCGTGGGGTCGGCAAGACGTCTCATCAAGCAAGACCAGCGGTAAACCGCTGCTACTCAGTGTGGCAAGCCAGCCCTCCGGCAGTTCTACTCCAAGTGCGGACGCCTCTTCATCACCCCAGGTAAACAGTACCGATAAATCAGGAAGGACCTCCTGAAGGGCGGGAGACAACGCCACTAAAGGCTTGGATACAAGGTTGGTTGCGTCTGCGCCTCCACCCAACGCGACCATCTTGAGTGCCAGCGGCCATCCTGCTATTTGTTGCCGGATAGGTTCTGCTGGTATGGTTTTTCCGGCAAGCTTGAAAAGGATGTGGGTTTCCTCGAGATTGAAGGCGAGCTCGTTGGCTGAAAGGCGGTCTACATCCCTGGCCTGGCTCGCCGTCGGTGCGAAGCCTTGGTCAAGGCGTCCAGCCAAGACGATACGGTGCTTTGGGCTGAGATGATTGATGAAATTCGACAACCAGTTACCAGCATCTTCAGATAGCTTCTCGAGGCCATCAATCACGAAGTTAAATTGTTTTTTCGGTGCGTCAATATCTTCAGCAAGTGAAGAAGCCAACTTATCTGCGCCTCTTCCGTCTCGAAGTGAGGTGTAAAAACGTGTGGCCTCGAAGTCATATTTAAGCTGTACACTTCTTGCCAGGCTCAGCGCTAGATCATGAACATCGGTCGCTTCCTGAGAAAGCGTGACCCAAGCAACCAAGAGCTGTTTTCTGGCGTACTGTCCAAGCAAAATAGACTTTCCGTAGCCTGCTGGAGCGATGAGGAGGACAAGCGACGATTTACTCGATTCAATTCGGTCTAGAAGACGCTTACGGTCGAACTCATAATGTGCGGGCTTAGGTACCGCATAGTTACGATTCGTCTTTGCCATAGGTTTACCCTAAAAGGCTGTGGTGAATTTGTGTGGGAGTTTTCGTGAGAGGGTTTCAAGCTAGAATAAAATCCAACCTTTCGTTCTAGGTTTCGAAAACTTTACTTTCTTGTTCACCCCCATAGATCAGTTTTCTGGGAGGGAAAAAGTCTTACAAAAGGTTGATAGCGTACTCGTACAGCGACCCTACTCCTAAGTCCTCTTTGTAGGTTAGACCACTACAACAAGCCCAGTTGCCGTCATAAACCCCATACTCGAGCCCCTTAACATGGATGCTCGGAGGTAAGTCATGACGGCAGCTTCGAAAATGTTTCCTCCACCCTTCAGGCTCATCAATGCGTTTGGGAGAGTGACGCAGGCGAAAAGGGTTAACCGCTTCCAGTTTGAGGAACGCACGGTGTTGGGGGAGGCTATGCGACAAGTAGGTCTCACCGATTTCGGCGATCCACAGTTTGAGGATGGCCTCCAGGCACTTTCGACAGCGGCTGAACAAGACGCCTCGTTGCACTTTCTCGGACGTATAAGTTTGCGCCGATCCGTTGTCGAAAGTCTTATTAACCGCCTCCTCTTGATTGAAGCGCAAAAGCGCAAACCCGAAGTGTTCGACGCGCCGCTTATTCCTCCTCTTATCGTGCTGGGCTTGCCGCGCTCCGGGACAACGTATCTCCACCGCCTCTTAGCTGAAGACCCAGCGCACCACGCGCCCCCTTTTTGGGAGCTTGTACGCCCCCTACCACGGCCGGGAAAGCGCGACGACCGTAGAGAGGTCATCTCGCAGGAACTGGTCTGGCGTAAACGGGTGGCTCCCGAACTAGACCGAAAACACTTCATCACAGTTGACACGCCAGAGGAATGCCTGTTCATGCTAGGGGCAACTTTTGAGGCGCTACTCTTTTGGGTGCTTGCGCCTGTCCAGGGCTATATCGAGTGGTACATGACACAAGACCATACCCGTAAATATCAGGAGTATCGGGCGTGGTTACAGGTTTTGCAAGCGGCCACGCCGGGCAAGCGCCTTGTGATGAAAGCACCTGAACATACAGGCGCGCTGGCAGCACTTTTGCACGCTGTTCCAGAAGCGCAGATCGTCCAGACGCATCGCGACCCGGTGCGTGCGTACGCTAGTTTCAATAGCCTTATTGCCACCACCCATGCCACGTCAAGTACACATGCTAATGTCAAGCGGATGGCTGCAACAAATTTACAGCTTTTGGAAACCGAAATCACGCATAATCTAGCGGCTCGAGAGGCCAGCCCAGAAGTCGTTCATGACGTTCGGTATGATGCACTTGTCGCTGACCCGATAAAAACGGTGCAAGGTGTCTACAACCGTTTTGGATTCAACCCGTCGGATGCCTACCAAGCACGTTTAGCCGCTTATGTACAGGAGCATCCCCGATCGAAACACGGTGCACACAGATATGCCCTAGAAGACTATGGAATGAGCGATGCACACGTACGGACTCGCCTTACCGCTTACTACAAACGGTTCGATCTGTAGAAGCAGCCATTTAATGAGATGCGGCATGATCTTCACTCACTTGCGGCACCAGAATCGGCTCGTTAGTACTTCAGCCATAGGTTTGCAGAGCGGCTTAACCTAATGTAGTGGGCACTTTTGTGATTTTGCGTCTATTGGACTCTCAATTTCCGCCTCGAGTACTCTAACCGCGACACTCGAGGCGACGCTGTTCAGACCGTCATCAACATGCAGCTTCACGGTGTAGCCGCCCGGCTCGCGAAAGGTATGGAAAGTGTGGGTAAGCTCGCCGCAGTTGTCGATTCTCTGCTCCTCACCATCCTCGTAGACCAGTGTACAGGTGAGCGCGTCACCTTCGATATCGGCGACTTCCCAACTAAAACCGACCAGCAGGGGCGCTTCGCCTTCGGCGGGCTCCGGTACCAGTGTGCCAACGACTGGAGCCTGATTCCCGTCAAGCTGATCCTGGATAAAAGCACAGCTCGAAAGGCTGAGCGAAACTAAAAGGGTGACGACGAGGTACTTAAACACGGGTTCCTTCCAGAGCTTGAGGTGCGGGCGTGTCTACATTCGGCAACACGTTGTAAGCCGTGTCGATCACACGTTTCGAGACCTTCTTATTGGGCGTCTCGAGCGCGTCTTTAAGGCAAAAATGAGCGTTGCCGGGTGACAGCTCCATATTGCTCAGCGGATGCACAAAGGGTTGCACGATTCCAGTATTGACCGCTTGCCAGAGCGCGTGTTGCATCTCTTCGTAACTCGCCTCACTCAAGTTTTGTACGGGTGCCGTCAGGTCTAAAAAAGTATCGAGGGATTGGCCCATGTCAAACCAGTCAGTAACGTCACCGCCGGGTGGCAGGTTAGGAAGAAGCAGAGTGGAAAAATCAGTGGCTCCGTGCAGTGCGTCGCTAAGCATTGCGGAATGGTTGCGACCCGCCTCGTCGTTATCCTGGAGGTTGACGATCCGCCTTCCCTGAAGCGCTTCGGTATATCCCGGTTCCCACTTGAGCGAGCCCATTGGATTACAGGTCGCGGTGAGATCGAACGACTCGAGCGTCTCGACATCTTTTTCGCCTTCGACAAGGTAGACCGTTTCCTCATTTCCTTTAGCTGCGAGTAGTTGCGGCAGATGATAGAGCACATGGCGGCACGCGCCGAACTCGCGCTCACTGGGTTCGCCGTTTTTTGGCAATACCCAGTCCCCCTGTTTGTTTCTGATGTAGCCCCCGGCTCTAAGGCCCCACACCCACGCCCCTGTTTCCGGGTCTCTACGCCGCTGGGCAAACCCCTTAGGTGTAAAGCGCACGACCTCGAAAAGCAGGTGATAGTGTTTGTCGGTGTAAGCGTAGGTTTTGACGATTCTAGACCTTACAGCCGGTTTCCTGACCGTTGGCTTCACCTTCTCAGGCGTGTGACTGACCGGTGCCGGGGTGCGTGAGATAGCAACCCCCCTACCCTTGAGCGCTTCAGCAGCCTCTGCCCTAGGCATCTGCAAGATATCAACGAGAAAGCCAAAAGCATTGCCCTTCTCCCCGGTTGCGTGGTCGCGGTAAAGCCAGGTACCTCCGTCTTCGCTTTTGAATAAGCTAAAACTCGGGTTCTCGTCCCCGCGCCATAACGCCTTCACGGCGCTCTCGACGCCCGGTTTGGCACCGCTTTCGGGGTGGTGGTAAGCGACCAGCGCGGGCAGGTCGGTCGTCTCGATAGCCTCGCGTAACGACCGTGGGTCTTTTTGTTTCTTAGGGGGTTGGACAGAAGCTGGTCGTGCCGCCCTCGCTTCGTCGGTTGGGAACACCGCTATCAAGGCGTTTCGGGTCAGGGGAGCTTCTGAAGTGTACAGAAGAGTGGTGCCGCAGAAACCGGGGAGGGGCAAAACCGCGTCTTGTACCGCCGGGGTGCCGCCATACTGCTTTGCGACCGTTTCACTGAGCCTCTGCCATTCTCCCTCCTCGAGCGCCTGTTCAACTAGGTAATAGCTGCTCAGGCCGCTCGGCCCGGCGAGGATGAACGTCGGTGTGATCTCGGCGGTGATGAGCTCGAGAAGCTTATTGCTCAGCGCCTCTTCCCCGGCGAGGTCGGTAAACAGGGTGATGAGCAACCTGGGTGGTCGGGCCTCTGTGAAGCCGACTGCCTTGCTCTGCTTGCTGGCTTCGGAGAGCGCTCCAAAGTGTTTCGCGGGGTCTCCTTTCAGGGGTTTGTGGTCGAGGTAGAGCGTGACCCCTTCGAGAATGTTCATGTCTGACCTCCTGTCTCTACGATGTCAGAGTCTGTGGCGCGGCGAGCGGTTAAGCCTACCCGCCGGGTAGTGCGCTACTCCTCGAAAAGGTCGTCGTCGTGCTGGATGTAGTGGTCTGTCTCGCAGGGGCCGGTGCGATCACCTGAGCCGTATAAGCAGAGCAGGGTCAGGACGGTCAGGGCTATCAGAAAATCACCGAGCATATCGTCTCCTCTAAGCTGGAACCCAAACCGGACAGCCGTCTTGGTCTATTGCGGCTTGCAGGTTCGCGGGTGTAGCCGTAGCTACGACTTCTTTACAGTCGAGTGATGTTTTGAAAAGGACGGCCTCGCGGCCCACGACGCGCGCGCAACCGTCCGAGACGTGCTGCTTAGCAGTGGTTGCGTCCGGGGCTCCGACCTGAAAGCGTCTTTTCTGCAAGCTGATAACGAACTGGGTTAACTCGAACCTTGGCATCGTGTCCTCCTTCGCAGCATGACAGGGCTTTACGTGTCCGGCACTGTTAAGTTACCGCCTTCGGATTTGGAGGTCGGTACTCCCGCTGCGAAAAGAGAAAAGCTCTTCTCAAAAACGTTGGGAGAGCGCCCCACCCTGCGGGTTTATAGGTTTAAGTAGACGTGCGTAGCCGCTCTTGTTCTCATGCCACCGTCTCTAGCAGTAGCTCGAGCTGGAGGTCGCGTGAGAGCGCAGGGGCACTCTCCCCTGTTTATTCAGCCTCAAGCAGCTTCGGCGCGTGCCGGGACGTTTTGGGCTTGCGTAGTAAGAAACTCCGCCGCCCGGCTCGCTTCCCGCGACGCACAGAAGATGGCTTTAGAGTCGTTCTCGAGCAGCTCGACCCACGTGCCGATGTAACCGGTGTGGTGCAGCGCAGCGGGAATGCCCAGCTCGGCACATAAGAACGCGGCTGTTAACTCGGCTACCAACTCCTCGGCTGCGTACTCACGGCTTTCTTTTGACCCCTTGGGGCGGTTCAGCCTTTGCGGGTGCCCGCTGGCATGGGCGAGTTCGTGTAGCGCGACGGCGTAGTAGGATTCTGGAGGGTAGAACGATCCGGCGAAAGGGAGGTTGATGGCGTCTTTTGAGGGCGAGTAGAAGGCCCTGTCGCCACCGTGCGTGATGGGTACGCCCTGGGCCACGATAAACGCCTCAACGTACCCTAGGCGCGCCTCGAAGGGTGGGGGCAGTTCTTCAGGCTCGAGCGTTACACCACCGACCTGCTCGATATTGAAGACGTTATAGGCTTTGTGAACGAAAAAGGTCTCCTCCTCGGCGGTGCCTGCTGCGCGCGTGTAGGACTTGGCGAACAGAATTCGGGTTGCGGTTTGGCCTTTAAAGCTGCCACCCAGCTCCACAATCTGGTTGGCGGTGAGCCAGCGTGTGTCGGTAAAGCCGTGCTCGAGGGCGCTGAGCCAAGTGAGCAGCACGTTGATCCCCGAGTAGGGCCGTCCGGAAACGTAGTTCCGGGGCAGTCCAACAAGCGTGGCGCAGCTCCAGGGTTTAATCCAGGGTACCGAACCCTCTTTGAGCTCATCCACGATCTTCTGGGTGATACGCTCGTATAGGCTAGGACCCTTCTCGGCTTCGTGACGCTTCCGGTATGCCATAGCATCCTCCTCCAGCGTCCGGATGCGCCCCTGGCGCGTTTTTATTAGGAGTAATTAGCTTTCACTGGTGTCAGACTCGCACGGGACAAAAATCCGACTGGGTCAAGCGTAAAAGGTAGTTCTACAGCAAGCTCGAATGGCTCCACCGTTACACCAAGGGTATGCGCTTTCTGATCGTTCCATCAAGCGCTCACAGGAGTTTACGAGTAAGCGTAGTGGTGGCACTCAATCAGGTAAACGTTGACCTCCTCCAGTCACAGCAAGCAAGGCTGACAGACTGAATGTTATTTCCGAGTAAATCGCGGGGTCTTAAAGAAGTCGGAAGCACCAGTACTCCTTATCCGAAATACGAATGACCTTAACTGTGTTCAGGTGGTGGATGAAGGCTCTCAAGAAGGTGTGTTCGTTGGAGACGCTGCCACACCTCGGCAGCCCTCAGGATTTCTTCGTAAACGCCGATTGCGCTTTTATTCGACAATAATGAGCTGTGCGTAAAGTCCTCCACGCCGACCTCGACGCCTACTACGCGCAGATCGAGCAACGCGACAACCCCGAGTTACGGGGAAAGCCTGTCGCTGTGGGTAAGGACGGCACCCGCGGTGTCGTAACCACGGCTTCGTATAAAGTCAGGCGCTTCGGGGTTGGTAGTGCCATGCCTGTAGCTACCGCAAAAAGGTTGTGCCCACAGCTCATCGTCGTGCCTATCCGGATGGAGGTGTACCAGCAAGAATCGCAAAAGATCCGCAAGGTGTTTGCACACTACACCGATCTCGTCGAGCCGCTCTCTTTAGACGAGGCGTACCTGGACGTGACCGAGCCCAAGCAGGGGCCGCCCTCGGGGACGCTTCTAGCCCGCCGCATCCGGGCCGACATCATGGCTGAGGTAGGACTCACGGCTTCTGTGGGCATCTCGTATTGTAAGTTCCTTGCCAAACTCGGCTCGGGTATGAACAAGCCTGACGGGCAGACAGTGATCACACCAAACGATGCTCAGCGGCTCATCCCCACCCTCCCCATAGGCGCTTTCTTCGGGGTGGGACCCAAGACGGCGGCGCGCCTCAACGCGCTGGGCGTCCACACAGGTAGAGAATTGCAGGAGCAGACCAGAGAGTTCCTGTCTGAGCGCCTCGGCAAGCACGGCACTTACCTCTTCGACATCGCTAGAGGGATCGACAAGCGGCCCGTTGACCCCAACCGGTTGCGTAAAAGCATCGGTGCCGAGACGACCTTCGAACGCGACCTCACCGACCACGACGCTCTGATCGCTGAGCTGCCGCCTATTGCCGAAATGTTGACAGCTCGGCTCTCCAAGGCCGGTGTGCAGGCGGGCAACGTTATCGTCAAGGTGAGAACGACGTCGTTCGAGCTGATCACTTGCAGGATGCCCCTGCCACACCCCAAAAGTGACGCGGCGCTGATAAGCCGTGTGGCAGCTCGTATCATTGAAACGAAGCTCGACCTGACGCGAGGAGCCAGGTTGTTGGGGTTGCAGACCGACCAGCTGATCCCTACCGGGATGAAGCGGGTCTACGCCGTGCCGCTGTTTGCCGACCTAGACTAGTGCCTCCTGGTTCTCTGCTTCAAACGACACACCCTCAACTTCGCTGATGTCGGGTACGCTGCCCGGTCGCTCGACCAGCTTGAATGACGCGATAGCAGCGAGCTGGGCCTCGAGTCGGTAGCTGCCCTCAGGAACCAGTTTCATATCGAAATTCTCGGGCAGCTCGACGATAAGCCGACCTTCTTGGTGCGTGATGGTGACCTCGGCCTTATAGCGCTTGATGCGGGTTGCGCCGCGTTTGGCCGCGGGTGAAGGTGCCATTTTCCTGCGTACCCTCGTCTCCCCTGCCAGGTCCACCCACTCCCCTACCCTGGGTCGGTCGACATGCCGCTCTTTATGGAACAAGTCGAAGATAGCCTCGCGCGCTCCACCCTCACCGTGCGTCAACACAAGACGCTCGGAGGGGTAACGGTTGATGTGCTGAGCTATGCCTAAACGGTCGGCGTGGGCCGAGAGGTAGAAGCGCTCGACAAAACTGTTGACGGTGATCGCTTCACCGTTCAGCATCAGTTCGTCACGACCCTCCAAGAGCCGCCGTCCGGCACTCTCGGTGTCCTGGTAGCCGACGATCAGCACCGCACTCTTGGGTTCTTGCAGGACATGCTTGGCGTAGAGCGGTGATACCCCCTGCGAGAGCATCCCGCTGCTCGCCAGGATGACCGCTGGCTCGGGGTTATAGATGATGTGTTCGCGCGCTCGCCGGTCCTCGACGAATGTCACTTGTGGTCCTAGAAAGGGGTTGGTGCCATTTTTGAGCTGGTTTCTTACGCCCTCGGGCAGGTGCTCTGGCATCGACGCAAAAAGCCGGGTAATTTCTCGCGTGAGGCCGTCCAGGTAGACCGCTACTCCTGGTAATTGCCGGGTCAAGGTCAACAGCACATCTTGAGCGCGGCCCAACGCAAAGGTCGGCACCAGCACCCGACCTCCCTCCCCAAGTACTTTTCTAACCTGAGCGATGAAGTCGCCGTTCTGCTTTTTACGGCTCGGCAGCTCGAGGTTACCGTAAGTCGTCTCTGTGACCACTACATCGACCCCTTCAGGTACGGGTGGTAGGTAAGCGGCGTCGGTCGTCGGCGTCGCCACGGTGTTGAAGTCGGCAGTGTGCCAGACTCGGAAGCCGCTCGTGTGCTCGAGCATCAGTCCGACAGCGCCGACGACGTGGCCGCTTACCCTGGGCGTCAGCATCACCTCACCGATCTCGAACGGGACATCAGGTGCGAAAGTGTTGACCTGCTGTAAAGCTTTTACCACGTCCGCTTCGTTAAACATAGGAGAGCTGTTGCGCTGGGCTACTCGGGCGGCGTCTAGGAGCATCGGCAGGGTGATGCGTGCGGTCGCCTCGGTCATGTACACGGGCAGATCCGGGAACAGCAGCTTGACGACCGCTAGCGCGCCAATATGGTCGCTATGGGCGTGAGTGATGATAAGCGCGTCGGGACGATGCTCCCCGAGTAACTCGAGCCTTGGCAGACTCTCGGCACCTAGGAGACCTGGCTGCACGCCGCAGTCGATCAGCAGGCGGGTACTGCCCAGTTCGTAAAGGTAGCACGACGCGCCTACGTTGGTGCCGCCGAGTGGGAGAAAGCGGAACTCGTCCTGCACCTAAGCCCCCTTCCCTTTCCGTGACCGCGCCATAGCCACCTCTTTAACCGGCGCTACCGCCACTGCGGCGTTCCTGCAAATTGGTCGACCTGTCTGGGCAGCACCTGAGCATAAAGACACCTCCTTGCTTTTCGGCCCTCAAATACCGGTTCGCGTCCTGCTCGCGCCTGCACAACGCTTTGCAAGGCCGCGCCCATAACGTTATGGGCGTTTTCCTTGAAGCCACGATTCGAACGTAGAGTAGTGCGGTTCGAGAAGCCTTTCCCCGAGAAACTGCTTGAAGATCGGTTCAATCAGCGCGTGATCTAAATGCTCGTTTAGCTTAAAGGTTGCGCCCTGCTTGACGACCGTACGCTTGACAAAATCGAAGGCGAATTTGTTTTCACGCATCAGGTACGAAGTAAAGTCCTTTACGAGTTTCTCTAGGGGGTACTGTACGTGTAACTGTGCTATCAGACCATCGCGTTCGTGTTCGAACTGTGTACGAAGCAGTTCACGTTCCGCTTCTGCCACTTGCTCCTGCTGCTGCTCAAGCTGTACAGCCTCCCGATTTTCCCTATGTACGCGCTCCGCGGGCGTTTCCTTCTTTCTAAAATCTTCTTCCAACGCTTTAAGTGTGTACGGAACAATTTCCTTGACTTTACCTGCCTGTAGGCGTTTTACGACAACCGCAAGGTTTTCTTCGATATAGGCTTCCGGGTAGTTAGCAAGCACCTCCTCAGCTTGCTTCTCTTTAAATCCGAACTCCTCGACCAAACGTTGAAAGAGAGGTGTCACGGGCAGCGAGGGTTCGGCGCTCCCTGACAGGGCCTCTTGCAGACGTGGAGTCGCTGTTGCGACCCTGTTGCCCCTAATAATGAACCGAATACGGGTAAACTTACGCCCGGTCTTGATCTCTTCGAAATTGAAGGAGAGGTCCGTATGTCGGCTTAGATCCTTCTGCGCTTGCAAGATGATGCGCCGCTTGAAGCTCGCGTAGTGCTTGTAGCTATCGGGAAGCTTGAGTAACTCGCGTAATTCGTCTACCTCCATGACCCGCTCGCCCAGCTTGACGTACTGCTTGAGTAGCTCGTAGATACGAATAGAGTAAAAACTTTGGAGGGCGAGGACGTTACGGATGTCGTACTGCGTAAAACGCTCTTTAAGCTGAAGAAGGTAGGGTTTGAGCTTAGGGTCAAAACTCAGCTCGACGTAACCTGTACCTGTTATGTACTCTGCACTGCTAAGAAACGACACCTGAAGATACCCTTTTGGCCTGGGAATCTCCATAACGCGCTTCATCAGGTTTAGGGTAATTTCACGCGCACGCTCGTACTCCCCTTTGTGGGCTGTTCCAATCGCCTCTACGAAATCTTTGATGTAGATTCGGTAAGGTTTGAAGTCCTCATCGTTACGCCCGACCTGTGTAATCATCATTAGCACGATACGCGTCTCCGCCACGGTGAGCTGGTGGCGGGCGTTGATAAAGTCGTTACCTTTAACGACGAGAGTCGGGTGAGTCGGCGCGCGCTTCTCCATAACGGTGACACTCATTATGATGTGTCACGAATGCCTGGTCAACCACCGAGCCATGACCCCATATCCGTCACTTTTAGCCGCAAAATAAGTTGACCCCGACCCTATGACTTTATGGCCAACCCCATATCCGTCACCCAACCCCATATCCGTCACCCAACCCCATATCCGTCACCTTACGACCCCATATCCGTCACCTTCTACCCCATCTTTGTCACTTTTAAGCCCCATATCCGTCACTTTTGGCCCCATATCCGTCACTTTTTGTTTTAGAATATGCGTGCTACACGAGTTTTGTATCGGTAGAAAAGCTTTAAAAGCTCTAAAAGGTTAAAAAGCAACAAACGGACACAAGCTAATGCCGTAACGTAGCTGTATAGTAGTGCTGCTGCCTTCGCTAGAAAATTTAAGAACCAATACTGCAGGTATCGGTGCTGTAGCAAGCTACAAATCTACCCTTGTGAAAATTTTCTTCCAAATTGATGGGGCTTTCTATAACCTGCTTGTTGACCTTAGTCAAGCGTTTATACATATAATTACAACAATGGACCTCAAAGAGGTGATGGTTCGTTTGGGAGAGCAGCGACGTGCGCAAAAGCTCACGCTCAAGACGGTTGTTGAAAGGGGTGGTTTCAACAACGCGTCCGCTGTTCGCCGATTAGAGCAGCCCGACAGTAACCCGACGCTCCGCAGCGTCCTGCGATACGCTCAAGCTATCGGAGTCAAGCTCACCGTGGAGGTCGAAAAGATGAAGGTGCTGACATTCTTTAATCACGCTGGCGGAGTCAGCAAAACGAGTGGCGTGCGCGACGTTGGCTTTACTTTGGCCGAGTTGGGCTTCCGCGTTCTTCTCATCGACGCCGACCCGCAGGCAAGCCTGACAAAGTGGTTGGGCTTTTCCGATGGCGTTGGGCTCGAGCAGACGATCTACCCTGCTGTAATCAGTGACGACCAGGGAAGCCTTCCTAAGCCTATACGGGTGAATGGGTTCGATTTCGTCCCCAGTAGCCTTCAAATTGCCGACATCGAGTTGCAGCTTCCTACGATCACCCTAGGGGTTCTGCGGTTGCGTGACGCGCTTGAGAAGCTTGAAGGGTACGACTTTGTGCTTATCGACTCCCCGCCATCTGTCGCACAACTCTCCGCCCTGACGCTCGTAGCTTCGGATCATCTGGTTGTGCCTCTCCCAACGAATAGTAAGGGGTTAGAGGGCTTGGAAACCATTATGCGGATGCTTCAGCAGTACCGCCGCGCTAACCCAGGCATCAACATCGCCTTTTTCCTACTCACCCAGTACGATCCGCGGACGTCTCACGACAGAGAACACCTTGCCATGATGAGGGAACGGCTGACGCACATCGCGCCCGTTTCCAGCCCTATTCATAATCGACCCGGCGTTTATAAGGATGCACAGTCGCATAAGCTGCCTATTCCACTTTTTCAAAAGGGGAGCCCTGCCGATCAGGAGATCCGTGTTTGCACAAGCGAACTACTCGAAGTTCTAGGGGTGAGTGTTCGTGCCTAAGGCGAGGCAGCCAAATACAAGCGACGACCTTTTCGATCGGGTTCTTAACCCGAGTCAGGAGGCGGACGCGACCCAAATCACCAAGGTCTTCACGCGCTTGGTTCAGCCCAACCCGAGGCAGCCTCGCAAAGAAATCAACCCCGACGCCTTCAAGATGCTCGTCGCGAGCATTCGGGAAAAGGGTATACAGCACCCTCTGCTGGTACGGCCAAGCGGCCGCCAATACGAACTCGTGGCGGGACAAAGGCGTTTGCTCGCCGCGCAGCAGCTGAAGCTCACCGAAGTTCCGGTGGTTATCCGCGAGTTAAGTGACGTAGACGCCCTCGCAGCAGCGATTATTGAAAACCTCACTCGGGAGGATCTCAATCCAGTCGACGAGACCGACGCCATCTTGCAACTTCTCGGCCTCGAGTTAGCTCGGCCTGTGGACGACGTCAACACCCTGCTCTACCGTATGCAGCGGACGCTACGCGGGAGCGCCCATAACGTTATGGGCGCGGACGAGGAGAAGGTGGAACAGGTGTTTAGCGGACTTGGTAAGATGACCTGGGCGTCGTTCGTGCAAAACAGGCTACCCATCCTCGGCTATCCCGAGAACCTTCTGAGCGCCGTACGCTCGGGTAAGCTAGCCTATACCAAAGCCAGGGAACTAGCCAGAGTAACGGACGCTGAGGCGCGGCAGAAACTGCTGGAGCGAGCAGTAGGGGAGACCCTCAGCTTGCCGGACGTCAAGAAACTCGTCGCATCACAACTTGTGGGGGATGAAAACCAGGCCCCTGCCGTACAACGCCTTGTCCACCTTCGGCGGCAGCTCTCCCAAAAACGTCTGGAACGGCTCGAAACGTCGAAGCGACAAGAGGTCGAGACGTTACTCGAACGGCTTCGCGCCCTGCTTGCCGAGTGACCTCGCTACCTGTACCGGTCGTCTTATAGACCGGGCGGAACTTCATGCGGGACTAGGTCGCTTGGGCTGTTTTGGTGTTACCTTCTTATGTCTGCAAGCTGCAGCGCGCTCTTTTTGCTGGACACTTGTGGAGACAGGTAAGGAGCGTGTGGTCATTGCTCGGTAGCAGACTGCTATGGGCTTCGTTTCGACTCGGAGATCTAAAGTTCAGCAAGCATGTCGAGCGGTCGGATTTGGATCAACGGTGTGACCTAGGGGACGTCGGGAAGAATACACTTGCGCCTTTTAAAGCAGCGACCGAGATACATGCTCGTGCAACACTCCTAAATAACCACTAGAAATAGACGTGGGTTTGGAAGTGTTATACGAAACGCGAACAAGATAATGCTTCTAGAAGTCCGTTTGCACAACAAGGTGAGGGTGTTGCCCGGGATCCGTCAGCCTAGTTGATACGGGTACAACTCGATCTGCTTACCCTCAGCCATGAGTAGAGCCTGGCGATACGCCGTGGTGTGAAAGGTGCGACAACCGTCTCATCAAGAACGTCGCCAACTTCAGGAACAGCGTGAGAGACGAATACCCGAAGTGCCGAGACCGAGAAAGCCCGGTCACCACGGGTAATCTGCGGAATGTCTACAACCGCAAGAGAGAGTTTACACGCGCATTACGTCCTGGGTCTTCTTTCCGGCAGCAAAAGCGTCACCGATATGAGCGAGCGCGGCTTACTGCCGTTCGGCAAGGCGTACGCTTGCAAGCTTCTAGCGCAGGATCCGACACCGCATAAGCAGGCTCTGGAACGTCGGTTAGCGGCTGCGCCACAGGGCGCGTATCTGGCGGTCGATCTGCTTAAGGTTGAGCACCAAGGCGAACGCATCGAGGGAGTCGGACGCTGCTACGACAGCAACAGCAAAAAAGTCATGTGGGGACACGCGCTGGTAAGTAGTGCGCTGGTGCGGCTCGGTGAAGACCCGTACCTCTTGCGCTGTGACCCATTTCCGGACGAGCTGATGAGCACCGAGCTCTACCCTAGGCTCACTGCGACCGAAGCCATGCTTAGCGTTGCCGGTGACGTCGTGGCTGCCGGAGTGAAGGTTAAAGCGCTGCTGGTGGACGCCGAGTTCACCACGCGACTGGGATTGCGTTCCCTTAAGGCACTGCCGTTAGCCTTTGTGGGACGCTTTAGAACCAATGCCAAAGTCATGTTCGAAGCCCAAAAGCTGCGCGTCAACGACCTGGCAAAACGCTTTTTACCTGGCAAAGCAAGGTGGTATCCGAAACTCAGGCGCTACATCAAGCGGCTCGAGGTGGTCCTAGCCGAAGTTGGCATCGTGGAGTTGCTGATCATCTGGAAAGCTCAAGGATTCGGCTGGCACCTCACTACCTTGATCAGTACCTTCAAAGCTGGCGTCCAGGAAGTGTTTAAGGCGTGGTCAGCTCGCTGGAGTCTAGAAGTTAGCCACAGACTCCGAAAACAAAGTCTTGCCTTAGAAGCGTGTCAGTGCCTAACCTACGCCGCCCACTTGCAACATGCCGAGTTGGTCACCCGAGCTTTCGAGCTGATGCGACAAGAACGACAGCGGACACCTGGTTTGACCTGGAAGCTGGCTCAACATTATGCCGCTCAAACTCTGAGAAACGCCCTGCTGACCGAAGGTTCTCGCTTGGCTGCCTGAAATCATCCCTTCAGCACGGCGTTTTGTAGATCGGCGACACTCTTGCTCATCGTTCCGTTCGTGAGCGAGTTACTCGAGCTCGCGCAAGGTTTTGTCCTGCTCCGGGATAAACCTTGAGAAAACGCAATCATATCGTCACTCCGTAAATTACATACAGAACGTATTTAACCGTTTCCAATATGCTCGAAATACGAATGGGTTCCTCCTCGAGTTGAGCTGGCGGCTTTACTGTTGAGGGCTGTAACGGTGACGGATTTGGGGTTGCCCATTAAGGTTGGCGATGATAGCTGAAAACCATCTTGAACTATTAGAGAAGCCGATCCTCATATCGCGAAGTTCGACTCATAGGGATTATACGGCTTTAGCGTCGGGGCTCGAGTACCTGGTAAGAGGGCCTGACAGAACGCACCGAGTTGCTGCTAAGCGGGTAGGGAAGAGGCACGGGGTCTGTTTCGTGACGCTTCGTATACCTCCACAATTGGGCTCTCGCTTCCCTTGAGTCGCGTCCTTCGCAGAGGAGCTAGACCACCTCGAAAACAGGAGAGTGCAGGTTGCGGTAGGGAAAGCAGATCTCCTGTTTGTGGACGGTGGCTTGGGCTTGCCTAAGTAGCAGCACCGGATCCTCCCTGGTTTGAGCCAGGGTAGCGATGCTTGGTTCTGCTGTGGCTGTAAAGGTTTTTGGCTCGTAACTAGCTTAATACCGTTGCCGCCGGAGCCGTCGCCACAGTGTCGGGTCGATAAGCAGGGGTTGCACCGAGCCCGTCTTGAGATCGACGAACGCACCGTGATGGCTGATCTCGCCGTACCTCAGCAAGCGCCAGAGTAGTGCTAGAGCCGACGTAACGAGCATGTCGTTGATGAATAAGTCCTGCTTTTCAAGAGCCTCTATCGTCGAGCAGCTCGGCGTGTCGTCCTCGGGCAGCGTGATATCGGTCAGCTCAGGGAACAGTTCAAAGGCCGTCCTCAACCTATCTTTTCTGCGCGGGTTGTAGAAGCCCAGGGGAGAACCGAGCACAAACTGACCGGAGTCGCGCAAGTTGCCTATATCGAGGTGTAGCACGACCCTCTGATACGTTTCCATGCCTGCTTGCACCGTGGCTCTTGCGCTGCGCGAATCGACACAGGTAAAGAGGATACTGGAGCGAAGTCCCGTTATGTCGGCGGCCTCCAAGTGACGGGGAAGTGCCTGCCAGTCGAGACCGCATGAAAGGTTCAAACGGTTGATCAAGACCTCGGCTTTGTTGAGACCCACATCCGAAGGGTAGAAGCTCTGGCGGACGAGGTTACTTTCGCTTACCGTGTCGCCGTCGGCGAGGACGACCTCGAGTCCGGGGTAGCCGAGTGCCCGGAGACCCTGGTGGATGTTCTTGAGGCCAATCACGACCTTCGAGCCTGTCCCGCCAGCACCCACAACAAGCGTTCGGATGGGCATTCTAGAGTCCTGAAAGTAAGGGTGCAAGGTGTGGCTAAACATAAAAGAGATCTCCGAGTGTTTCAGCAAGGGGAACAAGCTGCTCGGTAGGGAAGTGGCCCTTTTCTCTGACGTGCTGCCAGAGTTCGCCCATCGTGCCGCCCCAGTTGCGGTAGAGCAGGTTTGATGAGCCGTGGGTAAAGGCCGAGGCGAAAAAACCGCTCGAGTACCCTGCGGTGTCCTTAGCACTCAGCGTGTCAGGTAGCGACGTTGACCCTAAACAGACGCCGCTGATTGAGGTGTTCCAGTAGGGCGAAGTGTAGAGCCTCGAGGCTGCGGTGGGACGTTCATCGTGGGCTAAAGCCAGCACCCGTAGGCTCCTGTGACCTGCAACGAAGAGCAGCGCAGGTTGCGGAAAGCTCGAGCCCGAAAGTTGCGTGAGCAGCGGGTCGCTACACGCATAGAACATCACCCGCTCCCGGGCCGGCTCGAACCACACGAGGTTCTCGCTGTTGGCGGCGAGTATGTGAGGCAGCAGCAGCTCTAGGCTGGAAACGGGACTGAGAGCTTGGGAAAGCTCACGGACGGCCTCGACACTCGCTAGGGTGCCCGGCTCGAGGGAGGGCGTTGCGCTGTCGTAACGCACCGTATGGACCGACGCGAAGGTGTCTGCGGGTGCACTGTAGGTGTCCTGGGCATTTTCGTAGATCAAAATGGCCTTCTTAAGCATGGCCTCGTTGTGATAGCCGAGTTGTACCTGCACGTCGATACTCATGCCATCTCCTTCAGAGCGTAAAAGAGTGTATCCGTCTGCTCGAGGATGAGCCTACACACCGTTAGGGCGTCTTTTAGAGTCGTCAGCGTCTTGGGGTCGCCGGGGTCGAAGCCAAGAGCGTAGGTAGGTTGAAAGTCCATCCCCGCCTGCCAGATCTGCTGCTCGTACTCGCCATAGACTTCCCGCACCAGGTCGTGGTCGCCGCCAAGCGTGACGATCAGGCCAAAAGGCAGCTCGCCCTCGATCAGGTCGCCAATGTGCCGGTCGCGTTCAGGGAGCGCTTCGCGCAGTTCAGCGAGTTTTTCCAGCGCTGCGATGATGGGTAATGCTTGCTCGAGCTTCTCAGAACAGAGATTCCTGCACATTGCGAGGCTCAAAGTGCCATGTTCTTGATAGCGGGGCTCGAGGCGCGCATCGACCTTTTGGCTGGTCAGGAAGTGTTCTTGGGCGTAGGCGACGACATCCTCGTGGGTAAAAGCTTCTTTCGTGTCGCCAAATTGGTGCTCGAGTTCCCCCTCGGCTTCTTCTAGCAAGATACTGTCGTCGTCCTGACCCTGCCAGTAGTGCCAGCGGATGATGTCTTTGGCGACTTCGGGGGTAAACGCCGGAGTCAGGTCGAGCGTGCGGTGAACGTGCCCGAGAATGCTCGGGCCGAGCTGTAGGTCGATTCTGTCGAACGCCTCTGCCGCGTCAAAGGAGATAACCGGAACGCCGTCGACGAACACCAGGAGGTAGTAGCTTTCATGTTCCTCAAACTTTGTGACCCGAAACACGAGGTCGAGACTCGGATAGCTGAGGCTGTCGCCGAGCGTTCGGGCGATAGCCTTCTCGATGAGCGCGTTTGGGTTGCTGTGGGGTGCGTCGTCGCACTCGTGGACGAGTCCGACCTCGAGCAGCTTCAGCGCGAGCTGGGCCGAGGCTGTCTGCTCGTTGTCGATGCTGTAGTGCGTGGGGATACCCCCCAGCTGGGGAAGTGCTAATCCAGCATGGGCAGGGAGGATGAAGGTGGACGTTTGGCAGGCGATCCCGCCCGACTGCTCAGCCGGGTGAGAAGCTGACCGACGGTCCGGGCGTGCGGGTCTTTGAGGTAAGCCTGCACGAGGGGCGGGTTGTGCGTTTGGCCCGAGGCGATCTGGGCGAGTTTCTCCTTGAGTGTAGTCACGCATAAGCCTCCTTTGGCAGATAAATGCAGGGCAACCTTGGTTGCCCTGCGAGACTTATGTCCGGGTCCTAAATGCATGTTGTGGCTTAGCTGAGACCAGCTTTAAGCTGCACCCTGAGCCGTGTGCCAGTCAACGTGCGTCGCTGGCAAGCCTTACGTCGAAGCGGAAAGGCTGGGGAGCCTCGATGGTCAGTTCTGCAAATTGTGGGTGTTCAGGGTTGAGCAGGTAGTTCCGTTCCTCGGGCACGATGACGCTGGGGACGGCTAAGGCGACGCTTGCCTGCGCCGCCAGCCACGCATCCCCGACTCGCCTCGCACCTTCGCTGACTGCCCTTACCTGCCAGTCTGCGGGCAAGTCCTGCTGTCGCAGCTCGAGAACGAGCCGTTCGGGAATCGTGAGCTTGAAGGCGACGTACTCCCGCTCGAAGCGCCGCCTGTCCGCGTGAACCAACGTCTCCAGCGCGGCAAGGGATAAGCTCTCGCTGACATAGACGACGCGTCTACCTGGCGCGTTCCAGCGCCCGCCGAAAAGCCGCGCGCCTTCACCGTCAAAAGCGTCGGCTTGGCTGCCATACCTGGGTCTGACGAGTCGCCAAGCCGTGAACACATCAGCCATACCGGTTGTTCACACTAGAGTGCAATTCAACTGTAAACGCCGTGGTCGATCCGCCCGAGCAGATTCTCGACCTCTCTCGCACCGATCTCGGTATCGGCGTAGTCCAGCGGCGTAAGGTTGCCTAAGCTCAGATTTGGTGTTTTGAGCCACGCTGCTGCGTCACCCACGTCTTCAAATACCTGTGCAGCATACTCGAGCAAGTTGGCGAGGCGGAGTACGTGTTCGCTTTCGTCCGGGGCTAACCGGCCTATGCGCTTACGGCGAGTCAATGTGGTTCCGCTGATGCCTGCCAGGTTTGCCAGCGCCTTGTCGCTGACGTCTAATGCCTCAGCTAAGGTGCGAAAGACCTGAATGGGCAAACCGCTCCTTACGACCTCGATCAGGTCGTGTGGGCGGTTCGTCAGCCCTAACGTCTGTAAAACGCCCGTCGACTGCACCGGTGGGGGCACAAATGCATCCATATGGCTAGTTTAGCATAACCATGTGAACTGGAGCAGAGATTCGTTGAAACCAGAAGGACACATTGTAGGTCGTAGATACGAATATAAGGGCCGTTTATGCCTTTGGGTGCGAAGATGGTAGGCCGGCGTGCGGTCATGGTCGTCGATGACGTTTTTACTCCGCGCTGCAAAATAGAGGCTTTTCAGACACAGCACACGGATGCCCTTTTAGAGATTTTAGCCCCCGGAAGTGAACTCAGCCCTTGGTGCCAACCTGTCTAACGAAGGTGTATACCTGCTTGTCCGCCTTGAGTTCCGGCCCCTCGATGGCGGCGCTGGCCAGCTCGGGGTAGTGCGTAGCGTAGAGGTCTTTGACCTGCGCCGGTGAGAGCTTCGGGTTCGGGTCGGGCAACACGCGCTTATTAAACCTGAAGCTGCGGGTAACGGGTTCTATCTTTAACATACAGTCCTCCTAAAACAGTTTTTCTTGCGGCTTCTCGGCCTCGCGCTTCTCTTCAACCTTTTTTTCTTCCGCTTTTGTCTCCTCCGCTTTTGTCTGAACCGACTTTTTCTTCGCCTCGGTCTGCTTGTTTTTCGCGGCGACCTCCTGCTTCTTGGCCGCCTCCAACGCCTGGTCGGCGATTTTAAATGCCTCTACCTGTTTCGCAAAGCTCTCTCTGCTCGCGGCCTTGGCGGTGAGGGCGGCGACGAAATGGGTGTCGAGTTCAGAGACACTCCCAGTAAGGCAGATAGGGGTAAACGCTTCATCCCCCTGCGGTACCACCGTGACGGTCAGGACGGGCTCGTCAGACGCCTTGCCGGTGCGCGCCACCGTCATCAGCAAAGTGCTGTCGTCAAGGAGACCTAAAAGGGCTGTGAACAAGCCGGGTGCAGTCCTGAGGGCTTCCGGCAGCTCAGCAAGGCCAGGCTGTGGTGGCGCGTCTCCGACTTGCGGGACGGGAGTTTGGGTAGCTCCAGGCGTTTCCTCTTGCACCTGCTCCTGCCGCTGCGTCTCGCTGGAGCGTTGTGGACGCGGCTCGAAAGGCTTGGGGACGCTCAACTCGAAGGTGTCTGTCCTGCCTGCCCAACTGTAGACGGTCAAGCCTTGTTCAGCTCGAGCCTCGACCTCGCAACCGATAAGGTTGGCTAGAACCTGTGCGCCGGTGCCCTTCTCGAGGTCGAGCCTGATACCCTCGAAGGGCGCTACGAGACTTGGGAAGCCCTCTTTGAACTTTGCCAGCATCGTCGTCAGGGTGAGCTGAATAGGTTTCTGCGCGGTCTGGGTCATAGTAATCTCCTCCCGAACAACCGGCTGCACACCCCTGGTGTGCGTATTAACTTGATCACCGCACGCGTCTCGGCCAGCACATCTGTGACCTGCTGCTCGCACCACTCCTGCGCCTCGGATAGACTGGTGAACTCGCCGGTTTCATCGTAGGTAAGCGTTTCCAGCGCGGCGTGGTAGACGTCTGTGTCGCTCGCCCGGATGACGCGTGCACGCATGAGCGGTCCTATCCAGAGCTGCCACTCGTGCCCGCCGGACGACTGGGTAACCTCTATCCAGCCACAGGCGAACTTACGCTGTCTTGGCCTCTTGTGGCCGTTGCCGGGCCGCACCCCAAAGTGCGGCGGTGAGCCTTGTTCGGCCCTAGCGCTCCGTGTTCGCGTCTCCTTTTCGTGAGCGAGAGGAACTACCCCCAAGGCACCGTTTTCGACGCCTGCGTCGTGGTCGTAGACAGCTACTACGATGCTTAGGTTCGTGTAAACGGCAGTGACGACACCACCCTCGACTTCGATGATCAGATCGGGTTCTGGCATATAACCTCCTTTTAGAGGACGGTGGCGGGCGCGCTTGAGCGGCGTCGGCCTCGAGCTTGCCGTTTGTCTGTAATCACGGCGCGACCAAGGCTGGGGGAATCCCGTACGGCTTTCTCGCATAACTGCCAGCGCCGTAGGCATCGTTTCGTAGCCGGTCGATGATGGCAGAGGCCAGCAGCGCCGAGTCCTGCTCGAACAGTTCAGACCAGCCCGGCGTCCGTTCCAGACCTAGGGAGAGAAGGTGCAAGGCCAGTTCGGTGCAGGACTCGAGTGTGCCTAGCGCAGCTCGCTTAAAGCCAACGGGCATGACCGCGAAGCAGTACCCAGTCTCGTCGATGACGTAATCGCCTACCGACATCGAGGTGTGGCGTGCGTTTTTGGTCAGTATCCTGATCGTCCGCATCTCGGTCATCACCTCGGCTTGGAACTTGGTGAAGACCTCCTCTAAGTCGTCTGCTGCAATATAATCGACGAAAACGTGAGAGTCGGTCTCTAAAGTTCGCGACATTCCCGAGAACTCCTGCTGATAGAGGACGAAATAGCGCATACGCACCTGCCTTTCGCCCCCTATATGCTTGCTTGCGAGCGTCTTTTAAGCGCACGGCTCGGTCTTCTCAACCTCTTGTTCACTCTCCGCCAGCGTGACCCCGTGTGCGATCAGAAACGGCAGGCGGTACGTTTTGGTGTTGCCGTCTTTGGCCTCGACCGTAGCCTCGGTGTTGTACACCCGGTCGCTGACGTGGATAATGGTGCCGAACGGGGTTCTACCTCCTAGATAACGCTGTGCTTTAGTCACACCAGCCTCCTGAAATGAAAAGGCCGGTAAGAGAGGGAAGCTCTCACCGGCTGAAGCTGGTGTGCACGCGAGAATCGCGTGCATGGTTTAGGTCGCCCGTTCAGCTAACCTTAAGAGTAGGGTCGCTTCCTGCACGCGCAGACTCGCAATATCCAGCTCGAGCTGTGCCTGTTGCAGACCCTTCTCGGCCTGCGTCACGGCCTCGCGTTCGGCCTCGGTCTTTTTAACAAGGTCGGCCTGCCGCTGCTTATCGTTGCTACCCTCGAGTCCTTCAAGGGTGTAATGGCTCTTCATAACCTCATAGTCGCTCTTGGCGGCGGTCACGCCCTCGCTGGCCACGGCCACGGCGTGCAGCGCGTTCTCTTTGCGGTCGATGCGTGCTGAAATCTCGGTTGCGGTCATGTAATTCCTCTCTTGGGGTGCCGTATGGCTAAACAAGGCGGCGGTGTGGCTTTGGCCTGCGGCGTTTTCTGGTCCGCTTCGAGACCTGCCTGAGTTGATGGCGGACGAGGATAAGGTAGACGGTGTTTCCTACCATGGCCTCCCTTTGCCAGAAGTACCTCCTCAAGCGTTCGCTTCCGTGACGCTGATTTTGAGTCCACCTTCCCAGGTGAGCATCTCCCTGACTTTCGAGAGCGTCTGGGCGTGCGAGCCGTCCTGCGCCTTGACGACGCTGATATTGGTGATAGGCAGGCTCGCCACCAGCGCCGAGGTGGTTTCGGGTACCGGTGCGTCCGGGGCGAGCGGAAAAACCTCGTACGAGACCGAGGCGAACTCACGGAGGTAGCGGGGCGGCGCTCCGTCGTTCACGTGCGACGCTGGGGGCAGCGTCCACAGGTCTCTCGTGCAGCCGTGTTTGTGCGGGTTGGGCTGGTAGTGGCTGGGGCGGGCGGTCTGCTCGAGGTGGCCGCAGTGATGCTTGTGGGCGGGCTTTCTCCTACCCTGTTTATCACGAGCAACGTTGTACCGCTCGGGCATGAACGGGCGCAGCACCTCGTGGTTGACCACCAGTCCACAAGCGTGGACGACGAGGATGCGTGACTCGGCGGTGAGCCGGGAGAGATCAAGGGTGCTGGAGATGCGCCGCGAGAAGCCCAGCACCCTGCCTTCTTCCAGGAAGTCCGTCACGGCAGGATAGTGCTGTTCACCGACCCAATCAATTACATGGACGACACCGCCACGTTCGACGAGTTCCACACCGACCTTGCTGTCGCAGGTCATTGGCACGGGCGGGTCGGCTAGAAAGTACTCGAGGGGCCGTCCCCTGCCGGGACTTGTGCCGCACTCGAGATATAGGCCGCCTTCTTGGCGTGTGCCACAGCCGCGAGGAACGCCCTGTACGGCCCCTGCGCCCATTAGAACACCGCCCTTTCAGCCTCGAGCCGTTGCACGGTAGCGACCAGCTCGTCGGCCGTCATGCCTTCTTCCAGAAGGTTCTTGAGCACCACCCTTGCCCGCTCTTTAGGATTGTCGAGCGAAGGGAACAGGCTCTCCGGCAGTTCGGCAAGCACCGCCGCCTGTTTGACCCTACGAACGTCCTTGACGTCGCGGCCGGTGAGTTTGCCTTTCTCTTGTAGCTCCGTAACGAGCTGTTCTTGTTGAGTGCAGGGCAGGTTGGCGATTTTGGCGGCCACCCCGGCGGCGACTTTTCCCGCTTCGACACCTTGCCGTAGTGCCGGGGGCAGGCGGAGTAACCCGAGCCGCTGCTTGATCACAGCTTGATTGATGCCCAGCGTCTTGCCGATGTAACTCGAGACTTCCACCTCGGGGATACCTTCGGCGAGACAGGCGTCCACAAGTTCTTCGAGCGCCTCCGCCTCCTGCATGGGGTTCGGGCTTCGACCCAGGTTCATCGTCAGGCGTAAGGCCGCGGCTTCACTCCGGTCGGTTTCCACGGGTAGCACCTCGGCTTGGACGTGCTCGAGCTCTTGTTCCCGCGCTTTGTCGAGGCGACGGCTGCCGTCGATGACTTTATAGCGGTATTGTCTGCCGGGGGCGAGCTGCTGCAAGGTGACGACGCCGCGTAGGCCCAGGGCGGCGATACTCTTGTCAGTAGCACTTCTGGCACCGCTGGTGCTCCAAGGCTGAATGTCGGCGAGCGCGACGAGCTCGAGGCTCGATTCGGGTCGCTCGAATAAGGGTGTGTCCATATACCCTCCTCTCGAGCTGCCGGCTGCGCGCGCAGCGTGCGTCCTTTAGTCGTTCTCCTTGGTGGCGTCGTGCCCCTGATTCCAACCCTTAGGCAGCACCCCGCCGCCCGCGCCTTATCGAGCAGCGCGTAACGCTCTCCAGGGCTGCGCCGTCCTCAGTGTGGCCGTGCCTAGCGACCCAGCGTGTTGCTCCGGCTTCAAGAGCGAGGTTCGCGCCTACACCGCTCAGCTCGGGCCATTCGGTGTCAACGGGTACTCCGGCGTCCGGCTCGGTCGGGGATGCCCTTTTCAGCCTTCGGGAAGCGTGCTGAGTAGGCTCGGGGCGGGTTTGGGCAGCCTTGCCAATACGCTTTCAAGGATCGTCTGGAGCGCCCCGGTCAGCCCAGGGTCGTTCCTGGCGCGCTCCTCGCGCGGCTCGAGTGCCCTTTCTAAGCTCTGGGGCACGTTACTCGTAAAGCCCGCGTACAAGGGTGGCCGTTAGACCACCATCATCTCCGGGAACAGCAGCCCTACCCCGGCACTCACCTTCTTGCGCCTACCGCTTTTGCCCAGCATCACCTCCGCGTCGGTGAAGGTAACCCTTACCACTGGCCCAGACCCGACCTCACGCACGAGCACGGGCGGTGCCTCCTTCGGCAGTGACCCGAATAGATCATCAAGGGCGTCGAGTACGCTTCTCTCCATAGGCGGCAACTCAGTCACGAAGTCGTCCTCTTCACCGTAGGCGCTACTGAGGTCCGTGATGGGGAGGTCGTCGTCCCCGGCGATGAGCGCCTTGGCGAGCGACAGCATCAGGTCATCCTCGGCCATCGAAACCAGGCCACCCTCGACCAGCTCACCCTCGAGTGCCAGACTCGCCTGAGCCTTCTTGGCGACGAGTGCAAGAGCTTTAGTTTGGATAGTCTCCTCGTAGGCCAGATGGATGACCTTGACGGGTTGCTCCTGCCCAATGCGCCAGCTCCGCCTTGAGGCTTGCCGCAGGGTGTAGACGCTGTATTCGGTCTGGTAAAAGACAAGTGTCGGGAACGCGATGAGGTCTAAGCCGGTCTGCACAATTCTGGGGTGACAGATGAGCACGTCCAGACCCTTCTCGACCTCCTTGGCGACCCACGCCTCACGCCTCTTGGCCTGCACAGTATGGGACTTCAGCACCGCGACCCTGAGACCATCACGCTCGAGCAAGTCAGAGAGCCGCGCCGTGATGTCTCTACGGTCGGTGCCCTGCACGAACGCCATCAGCCTCCGCCCTCTACGCTTCTCCTCCTTAGCGAGGTCGATGAGGCGCTGCTCTTTGGGATAGACGACTGCATCGTCCAGTGCTTCGGCAGCGGCCACGAGATACGGTGATCCGACCTTGTCGGTGGTGTAGACCGCCTCTTCACGCCAGGGCGTGTCGGGATGGTGCAGCAAGGATTGGAGATACGCTCCTAAGAGTTTTTTACTCCCACATGCGAGTTGAGCCTGCACCTCAGCGGCCAGTTCCGCTTTGAAGGCCCGGTGTACCTCCCGCTGCTCGTCAGCCATTTGGAGTATCTCGATCTCCTCGTGATATGGCGGTAGCGCGGTTGCTACATCGGTCAGCCTCATGAAAATCGTGTTGAACAGCAGATGCGGCAACAGTGCCGGGGACAAGCCGGGGCGCTCTCTAACCGTGGCAGTCTTTTTCCTGCGGCTGACGCGCCCGTCCTCGCCGTCCTCGTCCTCCCGGGTGGTGCGCTCGAGGATGCCGTAGTGCGCGATGAAGCGCTGCTCATCCCCATAGCCGTACGACGAGCGAATCTGGGGAGAGAAGCGTTGCAGCAGAAAATGTAGATTGCTCGCATACCCACCGAAAAGCGTGCCCGTCAGCGCCAGTGTATGGGGGATGGCCTGAGCCAGCGCCCCGGCGGCGATACCCTGTGCTGAACCCCCGCTCTTCATCTCGTGCGCCTCGTCGATGACGAACAGATCGAAGAAGCCTGGCAGCTTCTCGGCGATGTAGTGGCCCAGCGCGTAGCGCCTCGGTCCCTCAGGGTCGGCCTGCCAGAGCTGCTCGCCGCACCAGCCGCACGTCCGGCGCTTTTTGGCGAGGTCGTCATGCGTGAGCAAGCCCTCAGGCGTCTCGAGCACCTCACCGCAAGCGGGACACGAGGGGTAAGAGAATGTCGACCAATGACCGAAATCATCCTTGAGACGCTTTTTCCTCATGACGTATGCGGGTCGCCAGGCGTGGCTGAGCTTGGCTTTCTCCCGCGACAAGATGGCGAAGAGCGGTTCTGTGCCGACTTCCCAGCGGAGCGCCTCGGTCTGGGTGATGCTTTCTAGGATGCGTGTCCTCACCCCCGGCACGGTCTCGTGGACTTCTCTGGCCCACTTCTCGACCAGGTGCGGCGGACACACGACCAGGGTGCGCTTCATTGTCCCAGCGCGCTAGTTGAAACTATGGACTTTAGTCCAAGACTTTGAGTTTCTACGAATGTTTGAGGTGTCAACCGGTAAAGTTGGTGGGTGAACCGAAACAGGAGTGGTAGCCATAGTGT
>JAABUN010000777.1_pt1 | contig 79021 bp, 77 predicted proteins | sample 5559311 | NCBI WGS metagenome assembly JAABUN01 (sample SAMN10711877, study PRJNA513370) | rock metagenome | isolation source: Antarctica rocks | place: Antarctica: Victoria Land, Siegfried Peak sud | reverse complement strand
GTGACGGCATTTATATACCAAGGGACGCTCCCCTCCTTACAACAAAGTTGAACTGATTAATTGAGAAAAAATATTAAAAAAATCTATAATTTTAGAAAAAGAAAAACTCAAAAACAAATATATAAGGGAGGAAGAGATAAAGAAGAGGTTACACAGAGGACTCCTCTGTGTAACCTCTTCTTTATCTCTTCCTCCCTCTGTGGTTATAAAAGATTGTTAATAAATTCACTTCTTGCACTCGGACTAACCGAAAGATCTGCAAAATCTCCGGTCAGGTATTTATGATAAGCTGCTATTGCAATCATACCGGCATTATCGGTACAATACTGCATGGAAGGTATAAAGGTGTTCCAGTTATATTGTTTGCCTGATTCTATAAAAGCCTTACGTAAACCGCTATTCGCAGAAACACCGCCGGCAATACATACATTATTGATACCTGTTTCCCTGGTTGCTTTTTCCAGTTTATGAAGGAGAATAGATACGATCCTGCTTTGAATAGAAGCACAAATATCCGCGAGGTTTTCAAAAACGAAATCGGGGTTCTTTGCTTTTTCCTTTTGGATAAAATAAAGAATAGAAGTTTTTAATCCGCTGAAACTAAAATTCAGTCTGGGAATTTTCGGTTCAGGAAAATTAAAACGTTTGTGATTGCCATCCTTAGCATACTTATCTATTAAAGGTCCGCCAGGGTAGGGAAGGCCTAATAATTTAGCCGACTTGTCAAATGCCTCACCGGCAGCATCATCAATTGTTTCTCCGATAACTTTCATATCGCCTGGCGAGGCACATAGTACAATCTGCGTATGTCCACCGCTTACTGTTAAACATAAAAAAGGAAAAGAAGGTCTTGGCTCTTCGATGATATTAGCCAACACATGCGCCTGCATGTGGTTTACGGCTATTAAAGGTTTGTTAAGAGCCAGGGCCAGCGATTTTGCGAATTCAGTACCTACAAGCAACGAACCTATCAGTCCGGGAGCCTGTGTGAATGCGATCGCATCAAGGTCATGTAAAGTTATAGCAGCTTCTTTCAATGCATTATCAACCACCGGAACAATATGCTGAATATGTGCCCTGCTTGCCAGTTCCGGAACCACCCCGCCATATTGTTCATGCACCTGCTGGCTGGCTACCAGGTTAGAAAGTATAACACCATCCCTGCATACCGCCGCGGCAGTATCATCGCAGGAAGACTCTATTGAAAGGAGGGTAATCAATTTAATGATTAATGGTTAATGATTAATTATTAATGATTAACGGTTAGTGATTGAATATTATAAATAGCTAATAATCAATAAAATTATAGCAACTTACAATTAATAATTAATCATAACAATTATTTACTTCTTATTGCCACCACCGGATCCATACGGGCAGCTATAGACGCTGGAACAATACCGGCCAATATGCCGATTACTATGCAAATGGAAACTGCCAATGCCATAATACCCATGGAAATGAAAATAGGAAAGTTTAATACATTTGAAATAACCTGCGTCAATATAAATACTAAAAATATACCGATAGCACCACCGAGGATGCACAAAAATGCCGACTCCATTAAAAATTCAAGTAATATGGTAGAGCGTTTTGCTCCGATTGCTTTTTTTAAACCTATCTGGCTGGTTCTTTCCCGCACCGTTACAAACATAATATTGGCAACACCGAACATGCCAACAACCAGTGAGAGTCCGGCTATTGCCCATCCTCCGGTATTAATTCCATCAAAGAGAGTTTCCGTAATTTGCTTCATCGGTTCTATATCGTTTAAACTATAGTTATCTTCTTCAGTAGGTTTTAATTTTCTGATAGAACGCATAGCGGCGGTAAGATCATCTTTTAATTGAGCAATCGGCATATTATCATATCCTTTGATAATAATCAATGGGTTGCTGTTTTGATCCTTTACCATTGTTTTGAAATAATTATATGGCATGATAATGCTATTATCAAAACCATACATATCAATAATGCTTTGACCCTGTTTCTTAATCAGGCCTACAACATTTACCTTCTTTCCCTTTATTTCAACCTGCTTGCCTATCGCATCTTCTGGCTTAATAAATAACTGCTCAGCAACAGTATACCCAAGTACTGCTGAATTAGTAGCATGATCATAATCAGATTGCTGGAAATACCGACCGAGCCCTATATCAATTTTTTGAATTTCAGGAAACTCTTCTGAAAAACCATAATAATTTACGCCACTCACCAAGTTATCTCCATACTCAACTTTATCATTACCAGCGATTTTAAAAGCTATATACTCCGCACTTTTAACCTTAGGCCTGAGAAGTTTCATTTCCTCATATTTAATGGGCGGTCTTTTTGCTAGTTTCCACCATTCTTTATTCGGGCCGTACTCCCATTTGTCAAGGAAGATTGAATTGGTACCTAATTTCTTTATGTCGTTTTGAACGTTCTGCTGGAGGCTATTAACGGTGGCAAGCACACCGATAATGCAAAAGATACCTATTGTAATGCCAAACAATGAAAGGAAAGTCCTTAATTTATTGGACCTGAATTCCTCAAAAGCCATTTTAAAACTGGCCGCTATAATTTCAAAAAATCTAAACATAACCAAATCTACAAATATAGTTTAAGGTTTAAGGTTTAAAGTTTAAGGTTGGGTGATGGCCGAGTGGGTGAAATATTCTAGGATGAAATTTATTAAGGCTTATCATATCACCAATATTTCAGGCTATCACCTTAGTTACCCAATAATTGACTGGAAAATTACAATCAGGTGTAGCGTCCTTCTCAAATATGCCGTAAACCGTACTACCGCTGCCCGTCATAGAAGCATACAGGGCGCCCTGCTCATAGAGTTTACTTTTTATTAAGTTGATTTCATGGTACTTTTCAAATACCGGCTTTTCAAAATCATTAGTAATAAAATTTTTCCATTCACTAACAGGACGCATAATGCTATCTTTCAAACTTTCAACGTGTTCTGCAAATCTATCAGTACCCATATTCAATTGAGCGAAAGCCCAACTGGTATTTATAACTATGCCGGGATTAATCAAAACAAATAAGTACCCGGATAAATTAAGGGCTACAGGTTCCAGAATCTCACCCCTTCCAACAGCAAAACAAGGAGTGTCTGCAATAAAAAAAGGACAATCACTACCTAGTTGTAGCGCGTAATTCATTAACCGGGCTGGTGAAAGATCCAGCTTAAACTGTGTATTCAATAATTGTAATGTAAAAGCGCCATCGGCTGATCCTCCACCTAATCCGGCTCCCATGGGAATAGCTTTGTGCAGGTGTATCTGGATTGAAGGCAATTCAGGAAAATCTTTTTGCAATAAATAATAAGCTTGCATGCATAAATTATCCATGCTGTTGCCATCAACCTTTATACCGCTTGTTGTAAATTTTACTGCGCCAAGTGCCTGGTTAGCCGTTATAAAGTCACTTTTTGTATCAGGAATTATTTCAAGAACATCTCTTACCGCCAAAGGATAAAAAACAGTTTCCAGGTTATGATATCCGTCATTTCGCTTATCGGTGATGAAAAGTCCGAGATTAATTTTACAGTGAGGAAAAACAATCAATTTTAATGGTTAATGATTAATGATTAATGATTAACGGATAGATGCTGTATATTGTATTGACAAATATTATGAATCTTTTAAGAGGAAATGATTAAATTTCAAACCCTACCCGTTAATAATTAATAATTAATCATTACTTTTTCCTGCTTGCGATCTCATCGCGAATAGTGATTGCCCGGATATAATCTTCATGCTCCAGCACTTCATTTAACAGTGTGTTGAGTTCTTCCAGCGACATAGAATGCAGGTCTTCACTGCTGGATGTTTCATTGGTAGTATCAACAGAACCTTTTTTCTTTTTACCTGTATCTTCCATTAAAATGCCGGCGCTATCAAGAATATGTTCATAAGTAAATATCGGACAACCAAAACGAACGGCTAAGGCAAGGGCATCAGAGGTTCTGGAATCAATTTCTACCGTATCATGCTCGCTTACACAAACCAGTTTTGAATAAAAAATTCCTTCCTGCAGGTCACTGATAATTATTTCTGTAAGATCAACATTGAAGGCACTCATAAAATTCTTCATAAGGTCATGAGTCAATGGGCGACTTGGTTGCATCTTTTCCAGGGCTACCGCAATTGCCTGTGCTTCAAAGCCGCCAATAACAATGGGCAAACGGCGTAATCCGTTTACTTCTCCCATCACAACAGCATAGGAATGTGTTTGTGTGATGCTATGCGAAAGGGCCACTATTTCCAATTCTATCTTTCTCATAACCTAACCCGTACGCGGGTTCATTTTATTAGTAAAAAAGCAAATATAAAAATTAAAGCCTTTCAAAAAATTGAAAGGCTTCGAAAATTAAATTAATTAAATATCTTTTTATTATTAAATTAAGCATAAAATCACGTATAGAATTGCTATCATCTAGCCGAGGTCAGCTAAAAGCAGATCAACGTTTATTATGTTTCCTCCTGATTGCTGACAGCTTATGGATGATAGCAAAAGCATCAATCATCCTTTCTTTAATTTTTTAACGGCTTCAGTTATTTTTGGCACTATTTCAAATATATCGCCCACTATTCCATAATCAGCTGCTTTAAAGAAAGGCGCTTCCGCATCTTTATTAATTGCTACTATAACTTTACTTCGGTTAACGCCGGCGAGATGCTGAATGGCTCCTGATATTCCCAAGGCAAAGTAAAGGTTAGGAGCAATAGCCAGACCGGTTTGTCCCACATGCTCATGATGAGGCCTCCAGTCTGAATCTGCTACCGGGCGGCTGCAGGCTGTAGCTGCACCTAAAGCACGGGCAAGGTCTTCAACAATACCCCAGTTTTCAGGCCCTTTCAATCCACGTCCACCACTTACCACAATCTCCGCCTCGCTCAATGGTATCTCACCAGTCACTTTATTAACGGCAGTTACTTTCACTAACGGGTTATCTATCTGAACATTTAAAGGTGTTATCTCTGCTAGCCCACCTCCTTCAGTAACTTTAAACGCGTTAAGATTAAGCGATATAATTTTAATGGCTGTATTCAATGAAACATTTGCAAAGGCTTTTCCACTGAACACATTTTTTCTCACTACAAAACCATTACTGGTATCAGGTAGCGCGATAGCGCCAGCTACCAGTCCTGCTTTCAGTCTTGCAGATAATCTTGGAGCGATGGCCTTGCCATCAACATTGTTTGAAAAGACAATTACCTCAGCACCAGCAGCCTGAACAGCCTGGGCTATAACATTGGTAAAAACTTTGGCATCGAAGTGATTGAGTGTTTCGTTATCAACATGATGAATCTTTTGAACACCGTATTTTCCTAAAGCAGCAAGGTCATCAGTTATTGAACCTAATACAATGCCCTCGGCGCTTGTACCCATTTGTTTAGCCAGCGCTGCTCCATAGCTTAATACTTCCAGCGAAGATTTCCTGATATGTCCATCAGCCTGATCTATAAATACTAAAACTGACATAATTATAATTTTAAGTTGAAACGGATCTTGTGTTTTTTCAGATTGAATTTTTGCTACCAGCAGTCAGCCTTCAGCGATCAGGCGGAAACTTATCATACACAGGCCTGCTGATAGCTGATTACTATATAACCTTTGCTTCTTCATGAAGCAGCCTAACTAATTCTTCCGGATGTTCGGCGGAAATTAATTTTACACCAGCCTTAGGCGCCGGTAATTCAAAGCTTACATAAGAGGTAAGAATATCAGCAGCTACAGGTTCTGAAACTTTTAAAGGCTTTGTTCTTGCAGACATAATGCCACGCATATTAGGTATCCGCGCTTCAGCCACACCCTTCTGGCAACTTACAAGAACAGGAAGGCTTACCTCACATACTTCCTCGCCACTCTCAATTTCACGGGTAATTGTTGCCGTGGTTCCATTCAAATCAAATTTTGTTGCCAGCGAAACAAATGGAATATCCAGCAATTCTGACAACATACCGCCGATTGCAGCGCTATTAAAATCAATAGTTTCCTTCCCGGTAAAAATCACGTCGTAGGATCCCTGACGCGCAATGTTTGCTATCTGCGAAGCTATAAAAAAGCTGTCCTGGCTTTCTGCATTTATTCTTAATGCTTCATCTCCTCCCAAAGCAAGAGCTTTGCGGATCACCGGTTCAGCATCAGCGCCGCCAACTGTTATCAAATGTATTACCAGAGATGGATCTTTTTCCTTTAACTCAATGGCCCTTACCAATGAATACCATTCATCATAAGGATTTATGATCCACTGAACACCTGCCTGGGAGAATTTCGTATTATTATCTGTGAAGGCTATTTTTGCCGTTGTATCAGGCGTTTTAGTAATACAAACTAAAATTTTCATATGCCAGTGATTGATTAATTAAATAAGGTTGTTTATGCAACTAATACAAAGATAAGTGTTGAAAGAATAGGACGATAATAAATTATGTATGTATCTTTTTAATAAGCCTTTATTTTGAATACCTTAACAAGTGATTATGGATAGGATAGCATTGTTAATTAATTTTTTGAAGGATAGTCCTGAAGATAATTTCCTGCAACATGCACTGGCACTTGAATACATTAAATCAGGCAACGATAGTGAAGCGAGGAAATTGTTTGAAACCATATTGCTTAGAGATGCAGGTTATATTGGATCTTATTATCATCTGGCTAAGCTGCTGGAAAGGGTGGGGGATACGGATGAAGCCATCAGGATTTATGAACAGGGTATGGCCCATGCTAAACTTGCCGGCGATACACATTCCTTTAATGAGTTACTGGCGGCTTTTGAGGATTTGACATTTTAAGAATTTAGATTTCGTATGATAAGAAATTTTAACGTAGAGAGCACAGAGGAAGGAAACACAGAGAAATACAATGAGGCGTAAAATTGGGACGCCCTCTGTGCTTCTTTGTGTTTCCTCCCTATGCGCTCTCTGTGTTAAAAAAAAATTTAAATGCAAGGCATGACTTTACTCCAAAGGTTTTCACAATTCATCAAAGAAGAAAATCTTTTCCAAAAAATAGACTGGCTGTTACTAGCCGTTAGTGGTGGTATAGATTCAGTTGTACTATGCGAACTATGCAGGCAATCAGGTTTTAAATTTATCATCGCCCACTGTAACTTTCAATTGAGAGGGGCGGAGAGTACCCGGGATGAACACTTCGTTCGCGAACTCGCTGAAAAATACGAAGTGCCTGTTTATATTAAAAAATTCGAGACTAATCAATATGCACTTGAAAATAAATTATCTATTCAGGTTGCCGCCCGGGAATTACGTTATACCTGGTTTAATGAAATACTGGGAGATAAGGCCCTGTTATCAAAATATGATCATCCTAAATATTTGCTCACTGCTCACCACGCTGATGATAATATTGAAACGATGCTGATGAATCTCTTTAAAGGAACAGGGATAACCGGCTTAAGAGCAATGCTGCCCAAACAAAACAGGATCATAAGACCGCTTTTGTTTGCACATAAAACAGACATCCTGGATTTCTCTATAAACAATGATTTAAACTATGTGGAGGATTCTTCTAATGAATCGGATAAATATACCCGGAATTATTTTCGTAACCAATTGCTTCCTGCAGTTCAGCAGGTATTTCCGGGAGTTGAAGAAAATCTGGCAGGCAACCTCAAACGATTCCGGGAAACAGAACAACTATTCCGGCAAGCTATTGAGCAACACAAAAAAAAATTATTGGAAATAAAAGGCAATGAGGTTCATATCGCCGTATTAAAATTAAAAAAGTTATCACCTCGTGAAACAATCATTTATGAAGTTATTAAGGAGTACGGGTTTACAGCACACCAGACAATTGAAGTAATCTGCCTGCTTGGTGCAGAGTCCGGGAAGTATGTCCAGTCTGCATCTTACCGGATTATTAAAAACAGGAACTGGCTGATAATATCTCCGAATAATAACGATGACTTACAAACGATTATAATAAATAAAAAAAATAAAAAACTGACTTTTGAAAAAGGCCTGCTGGAATTTAAAGAAGTGCCGGTTAATAATTACCAGATGTCAACCTCTTCCGAAGTAGCACAACTGGATGCAGGCGAAGTCATCTTTCCACTTATACTCAGGAAGCGCAGGCAGTCTGATTATTTTTATCCGCTGGGAATGCAGAAAAAAAAGAAGCTGAATCGTTTCCTTAGCGATCAGAAACTTTCCCTTACTGAGAAAGAGCAGGTATGGCTAATTGAGATGAACAAAAAAATTATCTGGATTACAGGAAGAAGGATTGATGACCGGTTTAAGGTTACCGGTAAAACTACAAAAGTTTTACAGATTAGGTTTACACCTGGTGGTTAAAGATAATTCGGAAAAAAGTTTGCACTGCATTATAGTTCGAAAATAATTTGGTGGCAACTATGGTAAAAATCAGTCCGTAAATAGCGCCTGCAATATGGGTACCATGACCAATATTTGTATTTCCTCTTTTAGCCAAGTAGCCAGAGTAGGCAAGGTATATAAATCCGAATATATACCCTGGCACAGCAATGGGAATTAAGAACATATACAAGGAAAGTTTAGGTTCGAGTATGATACTTGCAAATAGTATTGCCGATACGGCGCCTGATGCTCCAAGGGCCCTGTAGGAACTGTTATTTTTATATTTAAAATAATCCGGAATAACGGAAACAACAATAGCTGTTAAGTATAAAACCAGGTAAAAGATTTTAGCCTGGCCACCAAATATTTCATATTTAGCAAAAGAATACTTCTCTAATCTTTCTCCAAAAGAGTATAAGGTAAACATGTTAAAAAAAATATGGACAAAGTCAAGATGTATAAAGCCATAGCTAAAAAAACGATAATATTGTTTTCGGCTGTTGATCTCTGATGGCCAGAACAGCATATCTTCTTTAACCTTCCCGTTATTAAATGCGGCAAATGTAATGAGGCTGGTAATAATAATAATTGTAACTGTAATAGAAAACATCAATCTAATTTATAGTGAAAAAAAATCGAATATCGTTAAATTTTATGAGTGATGGTATTTTTCATGCCTGATGATCGTGCATGCCCTGTATAGCTGCTCTGCAAGTATTAACCTCACTAATTGATGCGGGAATACCAGTAACGATAATGACCAGGTTAGGTTTGCTCTTTTTAAAACCGCTTCATCTAAACCGAAGGCGCCGCCTATCAAAAAAACCAAATGCCTCGTGCTATTATTAGCCCTAATCTGTATCAGGTCTGCCACTGCTTCAGACTTTAACTGAAGACCCCTTTCATCCAACGCTACCAGAAAATCATCTTTCTTCAACCATTCCAAAAAAATCTCTCCTTCCTTTTTTCTAAGTTCTGTCTCAGAAAACACTCCGGCATTTTTAGGAACCGGTATAATATGCCACTCCACCGGAAAATAATGAGTGATGCGTTTTGTAAAATCATCTATGCCGTTTTTTACATAAGCCTCATGTGCCTTACCGATAGATACTATCTTAAGTTTCATTGAAGATGAGTTATGGTATAAAGTTCAAGTTAATGGGTAATTATTAATGATTAATTATTAACGGTAAGTGGCTAATTATATTAGTATTATTAATGGTTAATTGTTCACTAATTTAGTGATCAGGATTCCTATTCAACGTAAAAATAATGCAACTCACAATTAATCATTAATAATTAATCATTGAACAAAAAAAGCTCATCCAAACATGACTTATACATATTACTGTCCTGCTTTTTAATGTCAAGGGTGATCATTAAGCTACTCGGCGTGAGCTTTGGTTATAACGCGTTATACGAATATTGGCAATACCTTGATATTACAAGTTTGAAAACTAATTTACTAAATAGCCTGTGGTATCAACATTCTCAACCTCCCGTATTCAATTTGCTGCTGGGTATTATTTTAAAAGTCAGTGGTAATTACAGCCGTTATGCTATAGAGTTTTTGTTGCTTGCCATCACCTGCTGTAATGGATTACTTCTTTTAAGCATCCTTCGGCGCATCATTTACAGCAGTAACTTTTCACTTATCCTTTCTCTGCTATACATATTAAGTCCGGCGACTATTTTATTTGAAAACGAACTTTTTTATACCACATTCATCTCACTGTTATTGCTTATAGCAGTACATTTTATGATAATGGTTAGTCAAAAGCAAAGCTGGCAAAATATTTCAGGAATGTTTGCAGCATTAAGCCTGATCTGTTTAACAAGAAGTATGTATCATTTAGCATGGTTAATCACCATCTCAGGCATACTGTTATTAATTTATTATGGAAAAAAGGGCTTTAAAAAAATTTTATTGGCAGGTTTATTTTCCATTATTTTGGTTGGAGGATGGTATCTAAAAAACTACCTGGTTTTTGGGAACTTTTCTGCTTCCTCCTGGGTTGGCATAAATTTTTCAAGAATTGTTTTTCACAATAATGAAGTACCTGATTCAAATAATATAGCTTCCGTACATCCTTTTATGCCCATATCTTATTATAAAAGGTTTATCTCTGATGATTATAAAAGAGAATACGCTGGAATTAACGACCGGATTTTATTAATGGAAACAAAAAATAACCGTTATATAAATATGAACAATGCCGGCTATATAGAAATATCAAAAAAATACATGACAGCAAGTCTCCTTCAGGTAAGTCAGCATCCGTTATCATATCTTAAAAATGTATTCACTGCATTCATCATCTTTTTTACACCGGCCTCCAGTTATTTTAAAGTTAAAGAAAATGATAACCGGATCAGGTATTACGACATGCTATATTCTTTTAATCCTGCCCATTTATTTAAAGATGATCTTAAAAAGAAACAATCACTGGTAATTGCAGCCATCCCCAAATTATTATTGTACACCTTTACTTTTTTTATAATGATAAGCAAAGGGCTGAGGTCAAAATCTTTTTCAATTCTTACTATTTTTATCATAATAACGATACTGTTTTCATTAACGGTTAGCAGTCTGTTGGATTATGGTGAGAACATGCGGTTCAGGTATGAAATAGAGCCGCTCTTTCTGATACTTGCAGCCCAGGCGATAGTTTCACTTAAACAGGATAATAAAACCAAAGAAATTTATATGAATGACAGACTTAAACGATCAAACAGGAAATACAAAAGCTAAAAGATCTTTTTCAATTCTTGCGCTTGCTAAACGCGCAGGGCTGGACGGATTTATAATTGCCCTGATCACAATGATTGTGCTTGCCTGGCTTTGGCCGGAAGGCGGAGAGAAAAAAAGCCCGCTTCATCTTGCTGAAATTGCTACTTATGGCGTTTCAGCCATATTCTTTTTTTACGGGTTGAGACTCAATGTAGAAAACCTTGAATCAGGATTAAGCAAATGGCGGTTACACCTGGTGGTGCATCTCACCACTTTTATTCTTTTCCCATTATTGGTGTTACTGTTTAAAACATTCTTTGAAAATAAGAGTAATGAAGCTTTGTGGCTGGGCGTGTTTTTCCTGGCTAGTCTACCATCAACGGTATCTTCTTCGGTAGTGATGGTATCCATTGCTGGTGGTAACATCCCTGCAGCAATATTTAATGCAAGCATCTCAAGCTTGCTGGGAGTGTTTATTACCCCATTATGGATGGGTCTGGTCATTCATGCCCAAACAGGTAATTATGATTTGTATGTTGTAATTGGTAAACTTACTTTGCAGGTACTGGTACCTGTTACGTTGGGCATGCTGCTCAATAATAAATGGGGTAGCTTTGCCGAAAGATATCGCAGGCAATTGCGTTATTTCGATCAATCAATCATCTTACTGGTTGTATACACATCCTTCTGTGAATCATTTGTAAAAAAAATGTTTAATGGATTTAGCATTACAACATTATTACTGGTTGGAGCTGGAATGATAGGTTTGTTCCTGCTTATTTACAATATAGTAAAAGTGGTATGCCGCTTATTACGATTCAATCGTGAGGACAGTATCACCGCCGTCTTTTGCGGTTCAAAAAAATCCCTGGTACATGGAATGGTAATGTCTAAAGTATTATTTTCAGGAAGCGATATTGTTGGTATTGTATTGCTACCGTTAATGATATACCACGCCCTTCAATTGATCGCTGCCAGTATCATTGCTCAGTCAATGGCGAAGGAGGTATGAGGTATGAAATTTTGCGAGCTGTAAGATAAGAATTGTTAAGCCCGAAGGGCTGACATGATTATAGAAAAATTATAATTGCTTGAACTAACCCTGAAAGGGTGGCATAGAGCAATACAAACTCTTAATCATGTCACCCTTTCAGGGTTAGTATTTTATAATCTATCATTTCTATAATCATATCAGCCTTTCAGGCTTTGGTTCTACCTCATACCTTATACCCATACCCAATACCTATGCATTAACACTTACGCCTCTCTAAATAATAAATATTTTTTGCGTTATTAATAATGTACTGCTATATTTGTAACTGCAATGACAAATATAAATATGAATATGAAGTGGTGGTGGCATGTGATCTCTGAACGGGGTTAATTATGCTATTGCTAATTATATTGTATTAAACCATACACGCCCCGGATGTTCCCGGGGCTTTTTATTTTTAATCCCGGATACCATCACGCTTGATAACATTTGTTTTGCTGTTAACATTAAGTGTTAACCAATATTGTTTATAATTATTCGTTTAGATATACAAACAGTTTATTTAGAATTCGATCAGGCTTACACGGTATGAAAAAAATAGAGATTACAACAATTTATAAAAAATTACTTGCAGATGTTTTTACACCTGTGGGCATTTATCTTCGGTTGCGCGACTGCTTTCGCGATACCATATTGCTTGAGAGTACTGACTTTCATACGAATGATGATAGTTATTCCTTTATCGGAATTAATGCCATCGCCGGAATAGAAATAACCAGCATGGAAACGGTTGAATATAAACTTCCCGGCGAAAAGGCAGAAAAAATAGCTATCTCCAATGCTGCTCAGGTGCCCGGACTAATGTGGGAATTTATGCAACGATTCCTAGTCAATTCCATTTCAGAAAGGCCCGTGCATGTAGCACAGGGATTGTTTGGATACGCCGCCTTTGACGCGGTTCGGTTTTTTGATACAATCAAGTTTTCAAAGCGCGAAAAAAAAGCTGCTATTCCTCTAATGCGTTACCGGTTATACCAATACGTAATAGCTATAAACCATTTTAAAGATGAATTATTCATTTGCGAGAATATGGTTAAGGGATTAGAAAGTGAATTTGATATAGTAGAAAGCATTATTAGAAGTAAGGATGTTCCTGTGTTTCCTTTCAAAACACAAGAGGAAGAGACCTCTAATATGACGGACGAGGATTACGTTGAAATGGTAAAAAAGGGAATTCAACATTGTTTCCGGGGAGACGTTTTCCAGATAGTGCTCAGCCGCCGGTTTGAACAAAAATTTACCGGCGATGAATTCAATGTTTACCGCGCTTTAAGAAACATTAACCCTTCTCCCTACCTGTTTTACTTTGATTATGGCGATTATAAATTAATGGGATCAAGTCCGGAAAGCCAATTGATTATTAAAGGCAATAAAGCGGTAGTGCATCCTATCGCCGGTACTTTTAAACGCACCGGCGACGATATTGTTGATAGACAGCTTGCTGAAAAATTATTAGCTGACGCAAAAGAAAATGCCGAACATGTTATGCTGGTTGACCTTGCACGAAATGACCTGAGCAGAAAATGCGACGAAGTATATGTGAGCAGTTATCGTAAAGTGAATTATTACAGCCATGTTATTCACCTGGTTAGTGAGGTAACGGGCACGGTCAGGCTAAATAACAACCCCTTTGATTTACTTGCGGTAACTTTTCCTGCAGGTACTTTAAGTGGCGCTCCTAAGTTCAAGGCTTTAGAGCTTATAGATTTATATGAACCTACTGCCCGTAGTTATTATGGCGGATGTATCGGCTATGTTGGTTTTGACGGAACCTGCAATCAGGCCATTATGATCCGTACTTTTCTTAGCCAGGATAATACATTGATTTATCAGGCTGGGGCGGGCGTTGTAGCCGCCTCTCAACCGGAAAGCGAATTGCAGGAAGTGAATAATAAACTTAATGCTTTAAAGTCAGCGATGAAAATGGCGGGAGAAAATTTATGAAGAAGCTATCAGCTTTCAGCCAGGACTGGAGTGGGAGAGATTCATTTATATTGAAGAATATATCAATAATGTGAGAAATCAATATTATTAAATATTAAATTATAAAGTAAACTAGCTGATAGCTGATAGCCAAGGCTAGAATACTTACTACTAAAAAATTAACTGTGCGCATTCTTGTTTTAGACAACTACGATTCTTTTACTTATAACCTGGTTCATCTGGTGGAGAAGATCACACATACCAAAGTTGATGTGTTCCGGAATGACCAGATAGAGATGGAGAAAATAAAAGAGTACGATAAAATTATTTTATCACCGGGGCCGGGGGTTCCTGTGGAAGCCGGAATTTTATTACCATTAATTAAAGAGTATGCCGCTTCCAAATCCATATTAGGTGTGTGTTTGGGTCACCAGGCGATTGGAGAGGCATTTGGTGGTAAGCTTACAAATTTATCAAGTGTTTATCATGGTGTGGCAACGCCGGTAAGTATTTTAAAGCATCAAATGCATAGTGTTAACAGACTGTTTACCGGTCTGCCCGAAGAACTGGAAGCAGGAAGGTATCATAGCTGGATCGTTTCAAAAGAGAACTTTCCTGAGGAACTTGAAATAACAGCCCAGGATGAAAATGGTTTTATCATGGCGTTGCAACATAAGACGTATGATGTGCAGGGGGTGCAGTTTCATCCTGAAAGTGTGCTGACACCGATGGGGGAACAGTTGCTAAGGAACTGGCTGGTATAATAGCTGTCAGCCGTCAGCTTTCAGCAAGAGACTTATGAGCTGGATGTATGTGAATTTGAAGTATATCTCATAATAAGAAAATAAATTATTAACATTAAATGCAATTTGCTGATAGCTGATAGCTAACAGCTAACAGCTGATAGCTGATAGCCGGATTTCAAAATGAAAAAAATTCTCCAATACTTATTCGAATATAAAACACTTTCAAGGGAGCAGGCCAAAGAAGTGTTGATCAATATAGCAAAAGCTGTTTATAATGAAAGTGAGATAACTGCTTTTATAACGGTATATCTTATGCGTAGTATAACTATTGATGAGCTGCAGGGTTTCAGAGATGCATTGCTGGAGCTTTGTGTAAAGCTGGAGATGCCAGACTATGATGCGGTTGATATTGTAGGTACCGGTGGAGATGGCAAGAATACATTTAATATTTCTACCTTAAGTTGTTTTATCGTTGCCGGTTCAGGTACTAAAGTAACCAAGCATGGCAATTATGGTGCTACTTCTATCAGCGGTTCATCGAATGTAATGGAGCAGTTAGGTTATGTTTTCAAAGTTGATAATGACCGCCTGGTTCGCGAAGTAGAAACTGCCGGTATTTGTTTTCTTCATGCACCGCTGTTTCACCCGGCTTTAAAAACAGTGGCCCCGGTGAGAAAAAGTCTGGGTGTAAGAACTTTTTTTAATATGCTGGGTCCGATGGTTAATCCTGCTTTTCCTAAGTACCAGTTAGTGGGTGTGTACAATCTAGAAATGGCCAGGATATATAATTACCTATTGCAGCAAACCGGTAAGGCTTTTACAATTATTTATAGCCTCGATGGTTACGATGAAGTTTCTTTGACCAGTGATGTGAAGGTCATCACCAATCAAGGGGAAAAATTATATACTCCGGAACAAATAGGAAAACGAAGTGTGAGTTCACACGATATCTATGGAGGAACTACCGTAGCGGAAGCGGCCAGGATATTTATCAAAATCCTGAAAGGTGAAGGAAGCTGGGCCCAGAATGCCGTAGTATTTGCAAATGCTGCAATGGCATTAAATTGCACCGGTAAATATCCTTGCTATGAAGATGCTTATAAAACAGCAGTGGAAAGCCTTGAAAGTGGGAATGCATATCGTAGTTTTGCGAAGCTCATTGAGTTGCAATAGATGTAAATTTTTTTTAACCACGTAGGAGGAGAAGAAGAGGTTGCACAGAGGCCTACTCTGTGTTACCTCTTCTTCCTCTCTGGCTTTTCCTCCGTGGTTATAAAAAATGTTACACTAAAAGAATATATATTAACATGGCGGAAAACATTTTGGGCACAATAATCAGGCACAAGGTTGAGGAAGTAAAACATGCTAAGGCAACAGTTTCTATCAATGAACTGGAACAAAGCGAATTTTATAGCCGGAAAACATTGTCTTTAAAACTATCTCTTCAGGATGCATCCCGTAATGGCATCATAGCGGAATTCAAACGTAAATCACCTTCCAAAGGCATTTTTAACAGTGAGGCAAAGCCCTGGGATGTTACCAGGGCTTATGCAGAAGGAGGCGCATCAGGATTGTCTATATTAACAGACGAAAAATTTTTTGCCGGTAAAAAAGAGGATATTATCAGGTGCAGACAGCTTGCTATTCCTATTTTAAGAAAGGATTTTATTATTGATGAATACCAGATTGCTGAAGCGAAAGCAATTGGCGCCGATGTAATACTTTTAATAGCTGCCTGTTTAACCCCGCAACGTGTTAAGGAGCTTTCGGCTTATGCAAAGAACCTGAAGATGGAAATTTTACTTGAAATACATAATGATGATGAACTGTTGCATATTTGTGATGAGGTAGACCTGGTAGGAGTGAACAATCGTGACCTGAAAACGTTTACCGTAGATCTAAACCGATCCATTGATCTGGGAAAAAAGATATCTTCAGGAAAGCTTAAAATATCGGAAAGCGGTATCAGTGATGTAAATACCATTGTACTTTTAAAACAAAACGGATATAACGGATTCCTGATAGGAGAAGCTTTTATGAAAGAGCAGGACCCTGCGGTTGCTTTTGCCAGATTTGTTCATACATTAAAACATGGTTAATTATGAGAGTTAAAGTCTGTGGTATGACTCAACTGGATCAAGTGGACCAACTGGAAGAAATAGGGGCAACATTCGCTGGCTTTATTTTTTATCCTAAATCACCCCGTTACGTGCTTCGGCACCTTACAACTGCACAGATAAAGAAGGAGAACAAGGTTAACAAAGTGGGTGTGTTTGTAAACGCTTCAGTTGATAGTGTATTACAGATGGTGGATGAGTGCAGGTTGCACATGGTTCAGCTGCATGGCGATGAATCACCTAAATACTGCGAGAAGATTGCGGATTATATTTCAGTGGTGAAAGCTTTCAGACTTAGTGACAACGATCATATTGAATGGATGATCAAGCCTTACATGGCAGTATGCGATATGTTTTTATTCGATACCGAAGGTGCGGGATATGGAGGCACAGGCAAAAAATTCAACTGGGATGTTTTGGAAGGAAGTGTGATAGGCAAACCGTTTTTTCTAAGCGGCGGCATTCAGCCTGATGATTCACAAAAATTAAAAGTGTATACACACAATCCCGTTGCCAATGCCTTATTCGCAGTTGATATCAATAGTAAATTTGAGATAAGTCCCGGAGTAAAGGATATGGTGAAGGTTAAAAAATTTGTTGATGAACTGAAGGAATAATGATTAATGGTTAATTGTTAATTGTTAACGGATAGCGTTAATTGTTAAACACGAAAATATAATAAAAGTCACTCCCGGTTAATCATTATTTAATCATAAAATACAGGACACTATCCGTTAATAATTAACCATTAACAATTAATAATTAAACACAAAACAATGTCATACAATGTAAACCAATATGGTTATTATGGACAGTTTGGTGGGGCATATATCCCGGAGATGTTATACCCGAATGTAGAAGAATTAAGAACGCGTTACCTGGAGATCACTAATGAAACTTCTTTCCAGCGTGAGCTTGCAGAACTGTTAAGAGATTATGTCGGCCGTCCAACACCGTTATATTATGCCAAACGGTTAAGTGAACAATATAACACTAAAATATTTTTAAAACGGGAAGACCTTTGTCATACCGGCGCCCATAAGATCAATAATACATGCGGGCAAATTTTACTGGCTCAACGGTTAGGTAAAAAAAGAATCATTGCTGAAACAGGTGCAGGCCAGCATGGCGTAGCTACCGCAACAGTCTGCGCACTTAAAGGCATTGAATGCATCGTTTACATGGGAGAAAAAGATATTGAAAGGCAGGCCCCCAATGTTGCGCGCATGAAGATGTTAGGGGCTACAGTTATTCCTGCTTTAAGTGGTAGTAAAACTTTAAAAGACGCTACCAATGAAGCCATCCGCGACTGGATCAATCATCCGCTTGACACCCATTATATTATTGGCAGCGTGGTAGGCCCTCATCCTTACCCGGACATGGTAGCGCGTTTTCAAAGTGTAATAAGCCAGGAGATCCGTAAACAATTAAAAGAAAAGACCGGCTTTGATCTTCCTACCCATGTAATAGCATGTGTTGGCGGCGGCAGCAATGCTGCCGGTGCCTTTTATTATTTTTTAAATGACCCTGAAGTTAAGCTGGTAGCGGTGGAAGCTGCTGGTCATGGTGTGAATAGCGGCCTGAGCGCTGCTACTACTCAATTAGGAACACCGGGTGTTTTACATGGTAGTAAAAGCATTGTAATGCAAACAGCTGACGGGCAGGTTATTGAACCGCACAGCATTTCAGCGGGATTGGATTATCCTGGCATAGGGCCGATGCATGCGCATTTGTTTGATAGTGGCCGCGGAATTTTTTTAAGCGCTACGGATGATGAAGCCCTTCATGCTGCGTTTCATGTAGCCCGTCTCGAGGGTATTATTCCTGCACTTGAAACAGCCCATGCTTTTTCTGTTTTGGATAAATTGAATTTGCAGGAGACGGATAAAGTGGTTATCTGCCTAAGTGGGAGGGGTGATAAAGATATGGCGACCTATATGAAGGCTATGGATGAGAAACCTTAAGTCGTTTTATAACCACGGAGGAAAAGCCAGAGATGAAGAAGAGGTTACACAGAGACCTCCTCTGTGTAACATCTTCTTCATCTCTGGCTTTTCTCCGTGGTTATAAATTTCACTTTACAGAATACTGCACGAAATTTAAAAGATTTACTCATGAACCGCATAGAAACCCTTTTTCAATCAAAGCAAAAAAATATCCTAAATATTTACTGCACGGCAGGTTATCCTTCATTAGAAAGCACTGTTCCTGTTATGCAGGCATTACAGGATAATGGCGCTGACATGGTTGAAATCGGGATGCCTTACAGTGACCCGCTGGCCGATGGCCCGGTGATTCAACACAGTAATATGATCGCGTTGGATAATGGAATGACCATTCATAAATTACTGGAACAGTTGCGGGGATTCCGCCACCAGGTATACCTGCCCGTTATACTAATGGGTTATATGAATCCGATACTTCAATATGGATTTGAAAAATTTTGTCAGCATGCTGCGGACGTGGCAATAGATGGTTTGATATTGCCTGACCTGCCTATGCATGAATTCGAAACAGAATACGGTCAGTATATCAGAAAATATGGACTGAGCTTTATCTTTTTAGTCACACCTGAAACATCTGAAGAACGCATTCGTAAAATTGATGATTTGAGTAGCGGGTTTATCTATGCAGTGTCATCATCAGCCACTACCGGCAAAGACACTGATTTTGATCACCAGCAAGCCTATTTTACACGACTGCAACAAATGAAGCTACGCAACCCTGTGCTGGTTGGCTTTGGAATCAAAGACAAGCACACATTCACCTCTGCATGTTTCCATGCTAACGGAGCCATTATTGGCAGCGCATATATAAAAGCGTTAGAGAATCAGACTGATGTTGATGCTGCTACTAAAGCTTTTCTATCTTCCATCCTGAAGTAATTGTTGAAAGTGACAGATAATGAATATAGTAATCGTAAAATATAATGCCGGCAATATTCAATCCGTATTATACGCACTGGAACGAATTGGATTAAATGCTGTCGTAACCGATGACCATGCCGCTATTCAAACGGCGGATAAAGTTATCTTTCCCGGAGTGGGTGAAGCAAGCACTGCTATGCAATACCTGAGGGAAAGAAACCTGGATAAGTTACTCATATCCCTTACACAACCTGTGTTGGGTATATGCCTGGGAATGCAGTTAATGTGTTCTTACAGTGAAGAGAATAATACTGACTGTTTAAATATTTTTAGGGAACCGGTAAAAAAATTCGATCCTTTAATTAATAACTTACCAGAAACTACAGTAACAACCGGACAACCGGCAGTTGAACCGAGGCTGGATTTAAAGGTACCCCAGATCGGATGGAATAATATTTATGATCTGAAAACAGATTTGTTTAAAGACGTTCGTGAAAACTCCTATGTATACCTTGTCCATAGTTACTATGCAGCTTTAGGTGAACATACCATTGCTATCACTGATTATGTACAACCTTACAGCACCGGATTGCACACAAAGAATTTTTACGGGGTACAATTTCATCCTGAAAAAAGCGCAGATACCGGTGAACAGATCTTAAAAAATTTTTTATCATTGTAAAGATAGAAGCAATAATAACTGCTTCGAAATAGCATGCAAATAATTCCGGCTATCGACATCATCGAAGGCAAATGCGTAAGACTAACCCAGGGTGATTACGAACGCAAAAAAATTTATAACGAGCATCCACTGGAAGTAGCCCGGCAATTTGAAGACAATGGCTTGGTAAGGCTGCATCTTGTTGATCTTGATGGCGCAAAGGCAGGAGCTGTAAAGAACTGGAAAGTGCTGGAAACGATTGCAGGTAAAACTACACTGGAGATTGATTTCGGTGGTGGTATTAAAACAGAAAAAGATCTTGAAATTGTATACGGTTCGGGTGCGATTTGGGCTACAATTGGTAGTCTTGCAGTTAAAGATTCAGCAACATTTTCACAGTGGCTTTTACAGTATGGCTCTGATAAATTTTTGTTAGGCGCTGATGTAAAGGAAGAAAAAATTGCTGTAAGCGGTTGGATTGAAAAAACTGATATCTGGATCTATGATTTTTTAGAAAAATATATTGAAAAAGGAATTAAGCAGGTGTTTTGTACGGATGTTAGTAAGGATGGTTTACTGGAGGGACCTTCTCTTGAACTCTATAAAAACATTCTTGCAAAGTTTCCTGCTCTTCATTTTATAGCCAGTGGTGGTGTAAGCTCTGTGCGGGACTTGGAAGAATTGCAGGATATAGGTTGCCAGGCTGTGATTATCGGCAAAGCGATTTATGAAGGTCGCATCAGTTTGGTAGATTTAAAAAAATTTAGCAATTAAACCTCGGAGGCAGGGTGGCACAGAGGGACACAACGGTTATTTTATAAATCATTCTTTGCGTTTCTTTGTGCCATGGTTCAAAACACTTAAACTTAAATCCACTCTAATCTAATGCTAACCAAACGCATCATCCCCTGTCTCGATATCAGGGATGGCAGAACAGTCAAGGGGATAAATTTTGAGAACATCCGTGACGCTGGAGACCCGGTAGAATTGGGAACACTGTATGCGCAACAGGGTGCCGATGAGCTGGTATTTCTTGATATAACGGCAACCATAGAAAAAAGAAAAACCCTTAGTGTTCTGGTAAATCGTATAGCGCATCACATCAATATACCTTTCACAGTTGGTGGTGGTATCAGTAGTGTGGAAGATGTTAGTGTATTGCTACTGAATGGCGCAGATAAAATTTCTGTCAATTCATCCGCTTATAAAAATCCATCTTTGTTAAATAACCTGAGCCGTGAGTTTGGAAGTCAATGCGTGGTGCTTGCTATTGATACCAAACAAGAACAAGATGGTGAATGGTATGTGTATCTTAATGGAGGCAGGGTAAAAACAAATTCACGGTGTTTCAACTGGGCAAAGGAAGCTGTTGAGAGAGGTGCAGGTGAAATACTGCTTACCAGTATGAACCATGATGGAACAAAGCAGGGTTTCGCAATAGATATCACCAGGCAGCTGGCAGAAAATCTTCCTGTTCCCATTATAGCGTCCGGTGGTGGAGGAGCGGTAGAACATTTTACTGATATATTTAATAAAGGAAAAGCGGACGCAGCACTTGCTGCAAGCATCTTTCATTTTAAAGAGATTGGTATTCCTGAATTGAAGCGATATTTACAGAGTGAAGGGGTTGAAATGAGATTGTGAAAAAATACTTTGTGCCTTCGTGTCTTCGTGGCGAACTATTTTGCCACAAAGACACGAAGGCACAAAGAAGAAGTAATAAAATATAAAAATTGAAAGTAGATTTTAAAAAATATGATGACGAGCTGGTGCCGGTAATCATCCAGGATTACAAGACGTTCAAGGTGCTGATGCTTGGTTTTATGAATGAGGCTGCATTGAATAAAACAATGAAGGATAGCAAGGTGACTTTTTACAGCAGGAGTAAAAAGCGGCTATGGACAAAGGGAGAAGAAAGCGGTAATTTCCTTCTTTTAAAAAGTATGGCGGTGGATTGCGATAATGATACCCTGCTTATTAAAGTTGATCCATTGGGGCCGGTTTGTCACACCGGAGCTGATACCTGCTGGGGTGAAAAAAATGATGCGGTTGATTTTTTATTTTACCTGGAAAAGATTATCAATCTGCGTAAACAGGTTTCTCCTGATCAATCTTATGTAGCCGGCTTGTTTCAGAAAGGCATTAATAAGATTGCACAGAAAGTAGGGGAAGAAGCAATCGAAATGGTTATTGAAGCTAAAGATGACAATTCAGACCTGTTCCTGAATGAATCTGCCGATCTTCTTTTTCATTATTTGCTTTTACTTAACGCAAAAGGTCATAATTTACAGGCCGTAATTAATATTTTACAGGATAGGCATTCTAAATAATAACTATCATTAGCTATCTGGGATAATGATGGATATTTTGGATAACTTGTTAAATTATATACTCATGAAAAGAATGCTGTTAGCATTATTGCTGGTTCCATTTTTAGTGATGGGACAAAAAAAGGGCTTTGTTATAAATGGATCTTTATCAGGGATTGTTAATAATTCAGTGGTATCTGTTACAGATGCCAATAACCCTACTGATACAATTGCCAAATCAATCGTGCAAAACAATTCATTTATACTTAAGGGTGAACTGCCGGAACCAGGCCTATGCAACCTGAACTTTTCAGGTGTGCAAAAGAAAAGCTTACTGTTTCTTGATAACAGTACTATTAAAATCAGCGGGAGTGCATCTGAAATCCAAAAGTTAAAAGTAGAAGGTTCTCCTACTAATAAAGATTTTCAGGAATTCCAGGGAACATTTACTCCACTTTTTAATAAACTAAATCAGTTGAGTGAACAGGCTAAGATGACCGGATTGTCTGATGATCTTTCTGCACAGTCCATTAAGCTTACCAGGGAGATTCAGGATGGAGTAGATAAATATTTAAAAGACAAGAAAGGATCTTATGTTACTCCGTTCCTGGTTTTGGTAACAGCTCAGTTATCTGATAACGTTCAACTGCTGGAAACACGTTACAACGGACTGGCAGATAATGTAAAGCAAGGCTATTACGGCAAGTATGTAAAAGAAACTTTAGATAACAGTAAAGTTGGCGCGGTAGGAACAGAAGCAATAGAATTTACCCAGAACGATCCTGATGGTAAACCGGTATCCCTTTCTTCTTTCAGGGGTAAATATGTATTGATAGATTTCTGGGCAAGCTGGTGTGGCCCATGCAGGCAGGAAAATCCTAACGTAGTTAATACATACCAAAAATATAAGGGAAAAAATTTTACAGTCCTTGGAATTTCACTTGACAAGACACGTGACCCATGGTTAAAGGCTATTAAAGATGATAATCTTACATGGACTCATGTTAGTGACCTAAAGTACTGGAACAATGAAGTGGCCCAAAAATATAAGGTTCAGGGTATCCCAAAGAATTTTTTAATTGACCCGAATGGAAAGATCATTGCCCGTGATCTTAGAGGTCCTCAGCTAGCGCAACGTTTGGATGAGTTGTTAAAATAAATTTTTAACTGCAGAGTCCTTCATGAATTTGCAAATTCAAACATCAGGTTAAGATAACTGGATAAGTTGCATTGATCATTGGTTGTTTTTGAACCACGGAGACACCAAGGCACGAAGGAACACAAAGATTTTTTTTCGAACAAACACAAAAGAATATTAAAACTTTGTGCCTCTTCGTGCCTTGGTGTCTCCGTGGTTCAAAACTCTTTGTCCATGTGGCTAACTGATTTTCCCGATCTAGTTACATAAAAGAAAGCCGGGGTTAAGATTGGTCAATAAAGGCGTACGGCGCTAATTCAATTTAGCCTCAAACTTGCCAGAGGTAATTGTCGCAGAGTTGTTTGCTTTGTTTTTAGCTGTTCCACTAAATGTACCTTTAATAATTTTGGTAGTTGAATTATAGGCCGTTACCTGAACAGTAGTATTAACGGTTGGTGTAAGATATGTTGCAGAATAGACTGTGTCCTTATCATTGAACGAACCCAAAAATTTGAATACAGTTAAAGTATTGGATGAATAAGTACCTGGTGTTATTACCCCGCCAGGAAATGTAATGCTAAGTATGAAAACAGAATCACCTCTTAAAGCAGTTAAGCCTACTATTTGAACTGATTTGTAAAGTATTGTTTGTACGGTTGTGTCATGTGTAAAAGCCGTATCGATATACCCATGAAAGTATTTAGTTCCTTCAGTAAACTGCCATGCGGTATCAGCAGCAGTATTATTGACACCGCCTGTATTGCGTGTACTATCCTGCACTAAAACAGTAGCATTACAAAATGTGCTGTCGAAGCTGATCAAAAAATCCGTATTCTTATTGACAAGAGGTGTGCCGGAAGCTTTAAGCTTGATAGTTTGTACCCCGGTAGTACTAAAGATTCCAGCATCGCTAAATGAAAAACCATTTACAACATCTGATGTGATGGTATAATTACCCGGTGTGGTTACATTTACCTGCACCTGTAAATAATTAGAATCTGTAAGTTTTACACCGGTGTAATAGTTTCCGAAAACTGTAGAGGTAAAACAGTTGCCTGAATTATCGTGTAAAGAACCTTTTGCTTTGGTAAATGCTCCGGATTCAACACTATATTCTTTAGAACATGAAATAAAACTTGCGGTAAGAAAAATAAAGGCCAGACAATAAATCAGATTACGGTTCATACTTATGAGAATTAATTTCCTAAACAATGATAGTATTTATTAATGTTAAAGCTCAATAACGTTGCCAGTTTTGAGACATATGTTTATTTAGATCTAAATGATCTCTTAAAATTATCCTAACCAGGCAGACAGTTAAAAGTAATGACTTTTCTAAAATGAAAAGGATTAACGAAGGTCACTATTTATTACATCTTTTTGACTGAATGGAAATAATAATACAAAGAAGGAAACAAGAATGCAAAAGACCAGGAGTGAAATAAGGGGTACAATTTGTACGAATGTTTGGGAAACATAAATACCTTCCATATGATAAAAAAAGAGGAATAATGATATGATCAGCAGCACTGAACCAATCAGATTTATAAAGCCAGCCTCAAGGTTGTTAGTAACTCCCTTGTACTTAAAATGACAGAATAAAATAGTAAAAATGCCCAGACTGCCAACGATTGAATATACTTCTCCATATAATAAACCGGCAATTAATTCCTGAAAGTAAAAATAACCTTGATGCTGGCCACTGATAAAAACTAATAAGAAACTAGCAATCAAAGTAAAGGGGTGGGTGATAAGAATTTTAAGTTTCATAAATTTCATTTTATTTTTTCGTTATGAAATTATCTACTTTGAAATCTTATCGGCTTGACAAAAATCAAATAAAAGTTTGATTGATTTTAAAAGTGCTTATGTGCCAGTGTTTATAACCACGGAGAATTGCCAGAGGGAAGAAGAGGTTACACAGAGGACTCCTCTGTGTAACCTCTTCTTCCCTCTGGCAATTTCTCCGTGGTTATAATAAACTACCTACTTAGCCTTATCGGATTTTTTAATTCCCGAATCCATGTTGTTATTAATAATTTGTTGCTGTTCGGGATTAACCTGTAAAGTACCTTCTTTAAACTGTCCATCCATCATATCAAGCATTTGAAGGAATTGCTGTGCACCTTGTATCTCCTGCTTCATAGCATCCTGTTTGGCTTCCGGCAAACTGTTATAATAAGTGATCTGTTGAGTGAAATCTTTTCTTAATGCTCTTGAAACTTTATCCGCAAGCTCCTTGTAACCCGCTTTGTAGCTGGCTTCCAGGAACTTTAATGAGTAATAGTTATGCTGGTTGTTCTTACTAACCATAGCATACGGATGGTTCTCATTAAGGATATTCTTATCCGCTTTATCAAGTACTTTCTTTGCTTCATCTTTCCTGTTTTCGTCAGCTAAGCTTTCAGCAGCTTCTGCATAAGCCATACGAATAGTATTGAGATGAAGCCTGTTCTGCTCATCAAAATAAACACCTTTAATATTGGCACCGCCAAAACCAAATTTATTCATCAGCTTATCAACCATCCAGTCTGTGTTTATTGCCTTATTATTTTTTACCGGAACAAGCCTGAAGCTTAAACCATCTTTACGCAGGTACTGACTAAATCCAAGTTCTGAACCGGTATAAGGTGCAGTAAAATATATCGGACGTTTCCATTTATTTGCTGCAATGATACTCAGGATAGCTAGATCGTTCTTCATGATATAATTCTTTTTTTCAGGTATATCAATTAAAACCTGCCTCACTGCCGTATCACCCGGATTTATAGTTTTATTGCTTCTGACAAAATTTTCATCAACATCAATTTTAAACTTCTTGGTAGGAATAAAATTGATGCTGTCACCATCCTGTAAAGGGACCTTTACTGACGGGTCATCACTTGCAACTACGTTTTTCATAGCATCATATAAATCAAACACAGCATTAGCGCTTACATCAGGCCTTTGTACATAAGCTACATTATCCCGCTTTCGCCCCATTATCTGTTCCGGAGTGAATATAACATCTATAGGGTCGCTTTGATTCACTTTATAACGAAGCTGGTTGATATACCAATCAATGCCCAGCAAGCTATTATTCACCACGCGTATATCAGGCCGGATACCTTCCACTTCCTGTGCATACCATAAAGGATAGGTATCGTTATCACCAAATGTAAACAGGATGGCATTTGGCGCGCAACTTTCCAGGTAATCTTTTGCAAGGTCCCTTGCCAAAACCTTTTTGCTTCTATCATGGTCATCCCATTCCTGAAAGCCCATGATCACAGGCACTGCTAACAAACATAATAATGCAGCCAGGTAATTGGAGGATCTGTCCGGCATTTTTTTGCGAAGCCATTCTTTAACCTGTAATACCCCCAGCCCGATCCAAATAGCAAACGCGTAAAACGATCCAACATAAGCGTAGTCACGTTCACGTGGCTGGTTGCCTGCCTGGTTAAGATATAATACGATCGCAAAGCCCGTAAAAAAGAACAGCAGCGCAGGAATGAGAAAATCTTTATAAGTTTTATTGTAATGATAAACGGCACCAATTACACCAAGTATAAATGGTAACAGGAACAAATGATTGTTGGCTTTATTATGTTTGATGCTATCAGGCATCTTTGACTGGTCACCCAGCCTTAGGTCATCAAAGAATGAAATTCCGGTAAGCCAGTTACCATCTCTTACGTTACCCGGACCAAAGCCTTGTATATCATTTTGCTTACCTGCAAAGTTCCACATGAAATAACGGAGGTACATCCAATTTAACTGGTACGTAAAAAAGAACTGGACATTATCTGCCTGGTTTGGTCTTTCCCCATCACCCAGGTTCAACCATTCTTTATAAAAATCAGCATGTCCCTGGTCGTTACTTGCATCCCAGACACGTGGAAATACCATCATATCTTCAGCAGCAAACTGTGGTGATACATCTTTACCTACTTCCTCATACCTTCTTTTGCCTTTTGTAAATTTAGTAACTGTTTCTTTATATTCAGTAACTGGTGCTGTAAAAACCTGTCCATATAATAAAGGAAAATCCCCATATTGATCGCGACCCAGGTATCCCACCAGTGAATTAGGATTGTCAACATTATACATGTCAATTGTAGGATTGGCATTCGACCTGATCATAGTAGTGAGATAGGTAGAATAACCCAGCAACATAAAAGCAATGCTCCACAATCCCAGTTTAACGATAGGTCCCATTTTACTATAAACTGTCCTTAACAAGTATACCAGTATTGCAAGTGCTATAAGTAATCCGATAAAGCCTACTCCTGAGGAGATAAACGGAAAGGTAAGCAGCAGTAGAAAAGATGCCAGCCAAACAGTAATTGGAGTAACTTTCAAGACAGGCCCGCTAAATAATTTTAATCCGGCATACACTAGGAAACCAAGTAAAATAAAATAAAAAGTAAAGCCGGAGAAAAAAGGAAGGCTAAGATTATTTACGAACCAGATATCAAATTTACCGGCGCCTTGAACAGTATACTGTATCACTACTTTCTGAACAAATCCTGTAATAATGCAGCCTACAATAAATGCCCAGAAAATACCCCATGGGGTGGTTTTATATCTTTTAAAATAATAGACCATTACGATGGCGGGAATGGTAAGGAGGTTTAATAAGTGAACACCAATGGATAGTCCCATCATAAAAAATATAAGGATGATCCATTTATCTGCTCTGGGTTTGTCAGCAGTATGTTCCCATTTTAACATAGCCCAGAATACCAGGGCAGTAAAAAGTGATGACATAGCGTAAACTTCACCTTCAACGGCGCTGAACCAGAAAGAATCACTGAATGTATATGCGAGTGCGCCAACTACACCTGCACTCATAACGCTGAAGATCTGACTTCCGGTCAGTGATTCTTCACCTTTAACAAATATCTTGCGCGCAAAATGAGTGATAGTCCAGAAAAGGAACAATATAGTAAAGCCGCTGCATAATGCGCTTAAAAAGTTTACAGCTTTTGCAGGATTACTTCCACCAAACAACACGATAAATATTCTGCCCAGGATAACAAAAAGGGGCGCTCCGGGAGGATGGGGTACCTGCATTTTAAAAGTGCTGGAAATAAATTCACCACAATCCCACAGGCTGGCAGTAGCTTCCATAGTAAGGATATATACTGTACAGGCGATGGCACATACCACCCATCCGGTAATATTATTCACTTTTTTAAAGTTCATATTGAGTTGGCTTTTAAAACATGGCAAATATAAAGTTATGATCCATATGAATAAATGCTAAGTTGGGATTTAAACCATAATCCTTGCAATCAATTAAGATTTAACAATAGGTTAGTTTTTATTATAACCACGGAGAAAATGCAGGAGGAGAAGAAGAGGTTACACAGAGGAGGTCTCTGTGTAACCTCTTCTTCTCCTCCTGCATTTTCTCCGTGGTTATAAAATTGTTAGAAGAGCTAAGCTATTCAAAATAAATTCTTACCGTCTGGTAATACAGCCTGTTCTGAAGATAATTATTTTGTGACTGCTCCATAAAACCATGCAGTCCAAACAGGCCGGCGGCATTACCTTTATTGATAGCAATTTCAAGGTATCCGCTGGAGTTGAACATAGCCAGTTTTTCACCTTCTGAAACATCGGCATATGTTTCACTTATCTGATCAATAATTTCATCTCTTTTAAAAACTATGCTGAAGCTGCGGCCCCTGCGTTGCATCTCAAACTCTTCGCGGTGGATGTTAACAATCACGTTTTCAAAATTATCAATAAAAATAATCTGGCCTTCTATCCAGTTCTCACCTAATAATGGACGAAGAGGATTTTTTTCAATAATAGCCACATCCGGAACACCTATATTAAGAAGTGAAATGCCTTTTATAATTGAGTTAATTGCCTGGCCGAATACCTGGGCACAATAAACAGTATTCTTGACACTGTTTTTATGTAAAGGAAGGCCAATCACTATCTCCGGTCTTTCTTCCAGTATCATTGTCAGCAAACCATTGTCAGCGCAAAGTATATATTGATTTTTATGAAAGGCCAGCAGTAATTGCTCCGGTTTCTTTTCAAAAAGATTTACCAGTATGATGTGATATGTAAAGTCAGGAAAGTTGCTTATGGCATTACGGCAAATATAAGCTGACTGGGGATAATTAAAAGGTGTGAGCTGATGAGTGATATCAATTAAATTAAATTCAGGATTGACTTGCAAAAGCTGTCCCTTAACTGCACCTACCAGGTAATCCTGCTGACCTATATCGGAAATAAGGGTTAGTAATGCCATCAATTCTTTATTACCTATCAGCTTTCAGGTATCAGCCTTCAGCCTTAAGATTTTTAATGTAATAATTTTAATTGCATAATCAAGTCTTTATTTACTAACAGCTAAAAGCTTACGGCTATTTTACCAGTTTACCATCTTTAAAAAAAAAATTACGTACCATTTTATCTGCCAGTGAAGGAAAAAACCTGTTTAAAAATACTGTGCGCAGTCCTGTAAAAGTAAGCACTAAAGTACGCTTATGTTTTTCAATGGCAACCAATATATGATGGGCACATTCCGCTGCAGTCATCATTTTAGATTCATCCATTTTGCTTTCACCCTGAACGCTGCCTTTTTCGTTAAGGGCAGCATTGCGGATATTAGATGTGGTGAATCCGGGACATACCCACATTACATTTACTTCATTCATCAATTCGGTACGCAAGGCTTCCAGCCAGCCCTGTAATGCAAACTTGGAAGCAGAATATCCGCTTCTTCCCGGCAATCCGCGATAACCCGCTATGGAAGAAACCCCCACGATAGTTCCTTTTCTTTCTATAATTGAAGGAAGCGCGAACTTTGTGCAGTAAACCGCTCCGAAAAAATTAATATCCATTACTTTGCGAATCACTTCTACATCAGCATCCTTTACCAGTGCACGCATAGAGATTCCGGCATTATTGATAATGATATCTATACCACCAAAGGTTTCAATGGTAGAATCAATAAAGTCCTTGCAATCCTGTTCCTTACTAACATCGCAAACCACAGCGTGTAATAAGACATTGGAATACTGAAGCTGGAGATTGTATAGCTTATCATGATTTCTTCCACAGGTGGCGATCCTTGCGCCCAATGGTACCAGGGCATCAATCAATGCACGGCCGATACCGTCGGTTCCCCCGGTAATAGCCACCACTTTATAAGAAAAAAAGGAAGACATATTTACCACAACAATTTTTAATAATACGCAAACCTACACGAAACAACTGTTAAAAAAAAGACTTTGTAAGAACGATATGAGTTGAACAAAAAATCAACGATGTTGTAAATGCGGAATAAATATTTGCCGGTTGGGACTGGCTGATGATAAGGATATAATTTATATTCTACAAACAATATACAATGATCGATGATGTATGTGTTATCAGGCGGCTTTTTTAACATTAGTAGAATAAGGGCTTATAAGATACATGCAACCTAATTACCTTATAGAACCGATTATAATATTTCATAATTTTTATAATAAGGTGATAAAGTTGGTCATTGATATAATCTCTTTTCTACTAAGGTTTAATACCAAATCGCTTTTTTACTCGTTGCACAGTATAACCAAACGACATTGCCCGTTAGAAATGTAATACTGAAACTAAGGTAGATAAGATGTAATTGCGTTCGGCAGACACTCAGTTTTAAAATTAAGATATTAAGGCTGCTGGCATATGTTTTAATAAATTAAATGTTGATTTCTGATTATAATATTTAAATTATGAAGGGATTATAAAATTTGGTTCGGAATTTATAATCCTTATTTTTGCACTCCCAATTCATAAACGGTTAACTGTTTTTGAGCAGGTAAGTTTGATTCCGTAGCTCAGTTGGTAGAGCAATACACTTTTAATGTATGGGTCCTGGGTCCGAGTCCCAGCGGGATCACAATTATATTTATATAGCCTTGTAAATAAATCTATTACGAGGCTTTTTTTATTTTGGGGGATGGCTAAGGGGACGTTTGATAGGTGAATAAAAAATCAGAAAATCTCAAACCCTTTGTATGTGTTGATTAATCAAATCCTTGTTCAAAAAATTCTTGCAGACTTATATTGAATGCATTCACAATCTTTATTAAGCTGCTAACTCGCAAGTCTTGTCCTTTTTCGTACCGACCAAATTGGGCGCAAGAAATATTATGATCATATGCGAAGTACTCATAGCTTGTATATCCATGTTTAATGCGGAGCGCCTTGATTCGAGCACCCATCTTTTTTAGCACAATATCTTTATCAAGATGTTCAAATTGTGGAGATTTTTTGTCTCTCGCTTTCATGAGATAAAATAAACGCATTTACACCTCTAAGATTACCACTTTCACTACCCAGCTAATAAGTAGCTGTTGAATATATTTTGTATATGCGTTTTGATATTATTCAAAACTTTTTTCTATGGATATTCAAGTTAATGTTAAATCGAACCTAGAATGAATTTCAAACAAAAACATACCCTTATAACACTTGCAAAGTGGGGGTTTTACCGGCAATTGGATTGTACATACCATCCCTTGCCATTTAATAATTTACAAAAGCGATAACGATGTTTCTAACTACATCATTATAAAACTTATCTTGATGAACCAGAAGTTTTTTCGTCTTTCGAAGGATTAAGCATGCATTCTGATCAAGGAAGAAAGCAGGCTTTGATGCAGCGTTTATTATTGCTCATATGATATTGTATCAAAATCTGACCAATATCGACACGGTAGATGATTTTGGAATTCTTGAAGAGAGGCAAGGGGGATAACTGAATTTTGCGTTTGTAATGTTGTAAATGTTAATGTAGAACCTATGTATAGTTCAAGGTTGCCTTGAATTATTACACCGCAAATGCCCTTAAAAATTGTCTACCTTGAATTATTGTTTAACAATCAAACTCATTTCATGGTAGGTAGATCGCCCAATGATAAATGCCTTATTTGCTTGATTAGAGATGCAAACCAAAAAGGATCACACTATACTCCCGCTAGTTTAATAAAAAGGCCATTCGGCAAAGTTGACTATGAAGAAATCTATTCTATCAGCTCAGAGGAAAGCACAGTTGATGTATTTTATGGGCGCTCAAATCCTGATAATACAGATCCTACAATAAGAGCTGGTGAACATAAAGATGATTACATCTTTTGTAGCGATTGCGAACGCAAACTGTCTTTCATTGAAGGTCAGTGCAGCAATGAACTTAATTTGATGCTTGATTCAGATAAACAGCAAAATTTGAAATTTAGCACGACATCAAAAGGTAATAAATACTTAGTTCTACAAAAGCTGCATTCAAATCTTCTTACACTCTTTTTTTATTCAGTAATTGTACGACAATGCATTCAACAGCGACTGCATGGCGGCAGCAATGCTATTTCATCTCTATTAGAAAATCCGTTGCGCGAGATCCTGCTTACGGAAATGTATAAGTCATTAGATGAGATTAATAGTTCTGACGTGTTTTCACACGCCCCGAGAATAATAGTCATAACAAACTTAGGTCAACAGGATTATTCTAAAAATTCAGTGTGTCCCAATGATCTGAAATCTAATCCAAATGTATTTTTCATGGGTATCGTTGATGTTTTACTATTCAGTGGGGAGACTAATAGTAGCAATTTTTTTGATTTAACCGGTATTGATAGTAAGCTGTTAGATGACGAATTAGTGCTTAATCAGGACTCAGTTTCAAAAATTGCGTTCGTTGACGATTTAGCCTGGAATAATAAAAATGATAAATTTTTAGATCGGTATGGAAAACGTTTTTTTGACAATGTCGTGGATAAGGTTGCAAGACACCGTAACTGGCCTGTTGCTTATGCCCATTTTCAATTAGTAACGTTGGCAACTTCAATTCAAAAACAGACCGGAGAACGTTTTTTTTATAAATGCGTTATACTCGCGTCTCGCCAAATACTATGCTAGGCATATTCTCGGGCTTGCTCTTGAACCACCTGTTTACAATATCATTGTCACTAAATAATATAATATTTGAATTTTGCTGATTTCTTTAACGTAGCACCTACGACTGGTTTTTTGACCTGTCATCACAGGTCTGACTCTAGGCATTTAATTTCCGACTGTTATGGCCGATGTAACAATCAATTACGAACGTTTCAGGCGAGGTTTTAATATACGCTTCAGTCAACACTAATTTTTTTAAACGTTATACAATGCTACTTATAATTTAAATTTGATTTGATCGTTTCTTTTGAAGATATTTTTGTGTTCTTCGCTGAGCGTTTTTAAAAGCAATAATAAATTTTACTTACGTTTGTATATTGATTAGCAACGAATTGCAAAACAAAGTTGTTTTCAATAACTTATTCTGGGAACAAACATTACTTTTGCTACAAATTTTAGCATTATGAATCAATATGAAGATCTTTTGACGGATGTTTACAATAATGGAATTCTAAAAACTGATAGGACGGGCGTTGGAACAAAGAGTGTATTTGGGCGTCAAATGCGATTTAATCTCAAAGATGGCTTTCCGTTGATTACAACGAAGAAAGTTCACCTTAAATCTATTATATACGAGTTGTTGTGGTTTCTAAGAGGGGAAACTAACATAAAATTCCTTAATGAAAATGGAATTAATATTTGGAATGAATGGGCTGACGAAAATGGTGAATTGGGCCCAATTTATGGATCCCAATGGAGGTCTTGGAGTGGTGCAGACGGTGAAGTGATTGATCAAATTAAGCAAGTGGTAAAAACCCTGAAAGAAAATCCAGATTCTAGAAGAATGATTGTTAGTGCCTGGAATGTTCCTGAAATACCTAAAATGGCACTTCCCCCTTGCCATTTGCTTTTTCAATTTTATGTTTCAAATGGGGAGTTATCTTGTCTGATGTATCAACGGAGTGCGGATATGTTTTTAGGTGTGCCATTCAATATCGCATCATATGCTTTACTGACAATGATGATAGCCCAAGTTTGTGATCTCGGATTAGGGGATTTTGTCCATTGTTTAGGAGATACCCATATTTATTTAAATCATTTAGATCAAGTTAAGCTTCAACTTAGTCGCGAGTCAAGACCTCAACCTCAAATGGTATTAAATAAAGAAATCAAAAACGTATTTCAATTTAATTACGGAGATTTCAAGCTTGTTAATTACCATCCTCACCCAAGTATTAAAGCCGATATCGCAATATGAGTTCTAAAAGGGTTTTTTCTTCAAATTATATCAGCCTGTTTTGTGGGTGTGGGGGATTTGATACTGGGTTTAAAGAGAATGGCTTTTCGTGTGTAGGCGCATATGATATTGATGTAAGTGTAATTGATGTTTACAAAAGAAATTTAGAAACTAAAGTTCATTTACATGACCTGACATGTCATGAATTGCCAGGAAATATTCCTCAGGACATTGATGTAATTGTTGCTGGGTCTCCTTGTCAAGGATTTTCTACCTTAGGAAAGCGAAAATTAAATGATCCTAGAAATGAATTGTTACTTACTGGTGGACTACTAGCTATAAAGTATAAAGCCAAAGTTTTTGTTTGTGAAAATGTCTTAGGTTCATTATCCGGAAAGCATAAAATGTATTGGAATAAACTTTTAAGACTTTTGAAAAATGCTGGATATCGAACAAAATTAGTTACATATGATGCTTCAGATCTAGGAATTCCTCAAACGAGAAAACGCATAATCCTGTATTCTTGGAAAAGCGACAACCTAATAGATCTGGAAATAAAGCAACCTATTTTTAGAAAAAAAAAACTATCTGAAGTTTTATCAGATCTCATTGATGTTGAAAATCATAATTTGGATTACATAGATATTGATTCTAAAGAGCATATAATTGCTTCTCACATAAATCAAGGGCAAAAACTCTCAAATGTAAGAGGTGGAGAAAGATCAATACATACCTGGGACATACCAGAAGTTTTCGGACAGGTTGATGATGATGAGAAAGCGATACTTAATAGAATAATGAAATTAAGACGGCAAATTCGTAGAAGAAAAAATGGAGATGCAGATCCAGTCGAGATTAAATTATTGTATGATAATATTAAGCTAGAAAAAAATAAGTTCTATTCTATTATTGAAAGTCTAACTGCCAAAGGATATATTAAAAAAATCAATTCAAAATTTTTAGATTTAACACACACGTTTAACGGAAAATTCAAAAGATTGTCACTCATCGGACTGTCACCAACGGTTGATACTCGTTTCGGAAGTTACAAACATTTTTTGCATCCATTTGAGAACAGAGCATTTTCAGTTAGGGAAGCTGCAAGAATACAAGGTTTCAAGGATGATTTTATTTTTACCGGTAATATTAAAAAGCAATATCAGATGATTGGAAATGCGGTTCCTCCTCCACTATCATTTGAGATTGCTAAAAATGTAAAGGAATTAATTATTCCCAATTTATGATGCAAGATACAATAGAAAGGAGAGTTGCTAGATGGGATCAGTCTGTCCAAAGTGGCGAGATTAATAAATTTAGTTTAATAAATAGGAAGATAATATATCTAAGTGAAAAACTGTTTTTTGATTATGAGCCACACGTTGGAACGAAAAGAGAATTTTTTGCTCGGCTAGGTTCATGGTTGGACAATATGCAAGATGAGGAGAAGCAAAAACTTCTTTTCGAGCTCGTACCCAAAATTTTCTATATTGGCAGAGAAGAAATGAATTTGCTTTACCGAGAAGCCTATATTACAAATTATGCCAGATGGCTAATAGATACAACACAGTTTGATTTCATCTCATTTGGAGATTCGGAGGTGTTAAACAATTTGGTAGCAGACACTTGGTTTTACCCGCTAACTGATAGTTTGAGAATCAACCAATTTTATCATGTCAATGATATCCCTGGTAAGCATAATTATCGACCAGATTGGAAATCGTTGGTTCAGTTTGGAGATATTGAAAAAATAAAGGACTATATAAAGAAGCAGGAGATTAAGAGAATTGTGCTACTTGAAGATTTTATAGGCAATGGTGGCCAGGTTTCTAAAGCAATACAATTTGCGGCCAATAACTTAAGCGAAATACCCATTTTAATTATCCCTCTTATAATTTGTCCAGCAGGGATCAGAAATTCGAAAAATTTGCAAAGTCAGTATCCTAATGTGGTGGTTGATCCTGTAATTATTGTTAAAGAAGAAGACTTGATTCATCAAAACTTGTTTGATAATGTGTCTGATTTTTTCAAATCAATTCATCCTTTCATTATTGACTCATATGAGCAAGTTTCAGATTCTATTATTGTCGATGAGAATAAAGACCCTTATGGGCCCTTTGGATGGCGAAATACAGGCGGCTTAGTTGTGATGCATACGAATACACCAAATAATTCATTGCCGCTAATTCATAATTTGTCTAATACTTGGAAACCTCTTTTTAAAAGGCATAAAAGAATTTAATATGGCAATTAAAATAAATCCATTTCACGAACTATATGTTGGGGAATCAATTGGCCCGGAAAAATTTGTGAAATTATTTAGCCCTTCAATTGTAGAGCACTCCTTAACACTTTTTCAGCCTGGGCATGTTATATTAAAGGGCTTACCGGGTACAGGTAAGAGCATGCTTTTAAATTTACTTAAGCCGTCAATAAGATTAGCTTATTCAAAACTTGGAGTAGAATTTCCTGTTCCTGTTGAATTTAGAAAGTTTATTGGTGCCGGCATTAACTTGAAGAGAAGTGGCATAAGCGATTTTGGACAACGAAAAATTGATGCCGATGAAGATCAGAATTTGTCGGCAATTTATTTTGGTGATTTTCTTAATTATTGGATCGTATCAGATATACTGGCAAGCATACAAAAGCTGTGTACAGATGACACAGGCAACACTTTAGCAAATGAGATTGGGCTGAGGTATGAAGCGAAATTGTTAGATGAATTTGCAATGAAGATGGCTTCTCTTGATTGCTGGTCCGACTATCTAACAGAAGTTGTTGATTTTAATAAACTCAAAGAGCAACTTAACAGAAGAATTTCAGCTTATCGTTCTTTCTTAAATTATAATTTAGAAGAAATTCCTAGAAGTATCAAGGAATCCAAGACTTTAATAGGTGTTCCAATTTCAAAATGTATCGAAACATTAAAGCAGCTGGAAATCGTAAACAATGATGTCGAATTTTTCATTAGAATAGATCAATTTGAAGAACTTGCATGGTTAGAAACCTCCGCAACTGATCCTGGAAAAACCTATCAAGAGATGATTTTGAAATTGTTGGGAATGCGAGATCCAAATGTTTCCTATCGTATCGGCACACGTCATTTTGCTTGGGCGAAAGTTGATAAAAAAATGTTTGGGTCTGCCGCGAAATTGGAAAGTAAAAGAAATTTTAAAGAGGTTTCCATAGATTCTGTTCTTAGAAGGAAAGAGAATGTGCGGACTTGGATATTTCCAGAATTTGCTGAAGACATTTTTAATCGAAGGATTGTTATGTCCTCATATTTATATGACGCAAATGATGGTTCTCTTCTAACATATGTTTTCGGAAAAGGTCTATCCCCTGAAGAAAGAGCGAAAAAATATGTTCCAAATGAAAAAGAACGGGCACTAAGATTGGAAGATAATTGGGGAAAGGAGTTTAATGATTTTTTGTTAGAGCTATCTGCCGAAAATCCCTTATCTGCAAGGCTTGGCGAAGCTTGGGCTAGACAAAAGGGAAAGGAAAAAATAATCGAGGACATCGAATTGGCAAAAACTTATCCTTGGGAGGAAAAAAAATGGTGGAAAAAGGAGCGTGTAGAGCAAGCCCTGTTGCAAATCGCATCTAGAAATCAACAACAACTAATTTGGTATGGAAAAGATGATATATTGGGATTGAGTGGAGGGAATATATTGACGTTTTTAAGTCTGTGTCAACATATATGGGATGTGTTTATAAGAGACAGACGAAATGTCGAAGAATCGGTTGATTTAAGTCTTCCTAAAATCGATTATGTTATACAATCAGTCGGAATTAAGGAGGCTAGTGATGATTGGTTCAATGATATTTCAAATGAAAAAGGAGGAAAAGAGCGTAAACTTTTTATTTCCTACATAGGACGATATTTTAATAAAACTTTGTCGGATGATAAAGCCATGTCGTATCCAGGAAGAAACGGCTTTTCTCTCACACTTCAAGAATTTGAACAGAGTCAAATCATTAAGGAATTTTTAAATGATTCAACTGATTATGGGGATCTGCAAGGTATACCCCATACGACGAAATCTAATGATAAAAAGCAACGGCGGAAATGGTATCTAAATCCTATTCTTTCGCCTCACTTTAAAATCCCATATTCTCATACTAAGGAACCACTTTATATAAAATTAGAAGAACTTAAAATGTGGTTGATTGATTCTGAAACATTTAATGAACAGGATGTGGGTTTCGTAATCGATGAGTTAAAAAAGAAGAGAAAATCTTCCAAAAATAATACTGGCCAACAAGGATCTATACAATTTCCTTAAAATTACAACCTATGCTTGGAAATCACTTTAGGCCGTGGGGAGAAATTGACTGGTTTTTTAGAAAAACTTCTCAAATTGATTGGGATATACTGGGATGTATTTCCGCAGAGGATAGATTCATTGGGACCTTAGATTTTCTTAGCAGAGGCAATATAATTAAAAACGCAAGATTTTGGAAAATTATCGATCCGCCTTCTAGGGATTCAAAAATTTTAAATGAAAAAATAAAAAAAAATGAAAAGGTATTTTTAAACCTCAAAAGGCATGCTAATGAGATTGAAGATCATAATTTGCTTGAATCCCAAAATGAAGTCTTATCAGGCCTTAATGAGTTTTTAAGACAAACTAGCGGAAACATAGTTTTTGATATTACTTGCTTTCCTAAAAGATTTTTCTTTCCAATAATTAAAATTTTGAGACAAAAAAATCTCAAAAATCTGATCATTACTTACTCAACCCCGACAAGTTATTGCAAAGACGAACTTTCAAGCAATCCAAATTCTTGGGGCCACTTGCCACTATTTGGTCCAACAAATTTTCCAGAAAAAGCTATTGATGTGGCTATTGTTGGCGTTGGATTTATGCCGTTCGGATTACCACAGTTACTACTGAATAATTATAACTCTACGCCAGTAAAACTGTTGTTTCCCTTTCCCCCAGGTCCTCCTAACTATCAAAGGACATGGGATTTTATAAGGGAAATTGAAAAAACTTACACATTGAAGAAGTCTGATGATATCATACGTATTGATTCGAATAATTTGCCGGATGCTTATGAGCAAATAAACTCACTGTCAGATTCTGGAACAAAAACAGTATTATTTGCTCCCTACGGCCCTAAACCCTTTTCACTTGCAATGTGTTTGTTCGCTTCAAAACATGACAGTGTGGTGTATTATACGCAACCTTCACATTACAATCCAAACTATTCTGTGGGTTTGTCAAAGACTTTAGCATATGGGGTTGTTCTAGACTCAAATAATCTTTATTAGATAATTTAATCTTGCTATCTTAATTAGCTATCGGATTAAGTAATAGGAGTTGTAGTTTCTATAACATACTACAACTCGTCTCACCATGAGACGATATCCAACGGATGGGTTCCCTTTTAAGGGTCTGCGGGACACTTCCCGCAATTTGCGATTAAAGACTGTGGCATTCCTACATGCCCTTATCCAGCGGATGTGTTCCCTTTTAAGGGTTAGCGGGACACCTCCCGCAATTTGCGATCAAAGACTCCGGTATTCCTACATGCCCTTATCCAGTGGATGGGTTCCCATTTAAAAATTTTGCGAGATACTTACCGCAATTTAGCTTTTCGATTTTTTTTTGATAACAACTTTTATCGTTTCAATTGTTGAGTTGAAAGATGTATAACATTAAAATTTCACATCCAGAGCTGCAAGCAAATTATGTTTCCGCTTACTTGTTTTTGTGTTATTATTTATTCTGGAGAATTCTTTCATAATACCAAAACTGTTTAACAATGTTCATGTGCTTGGCAGAACATAATAGAACAATTACTCCTGAGGAAAAAGAATCTTTAATAAGATATGCCTCCATAGAGCATCCATTTTGGCTTATGTTTACTATAATACTTCGCAAAAAAGGATTACTATAAGGCATTTAAAACAGCTTCCTTAAGTGTAGACACGATAAAAAATAGAGTAATACTCATCTTTATATTTTGCTACTACTTCCGTTTTAACGAGCAGCCAGACTAGTGAAAAAAGGTTTGTGCTGTATCATTTCAGCGTGATTCGGTAAGCAAACATGTGAAACAGTTACAGTGTATAACCATGAGCAAGACGGTCGAGTTCTTCCGATACAAAGTCAACGCCTCCGGAAGTGACTAGCCAGTCAACCGGTCTTTCACTACCATTCCAGAATGGTTTTCGCAGCCAGTAATTGAATTCATTTACATTGCCGAAGGTTTCCTCCCCTTTTTCAAAAAGAGCGATCAGCTTGACCAGGTGTTCGCTCGGAACTGGTTCCAGGGGCCCTTTCGATCTCATCATATATTTATTTTAAAGCTTTTTAACGAATTATTCAAGAGAAATTATCTAGGATAATAAAACGTCGGCAGGTACGCCTAACTCTTTATAAAACACCTTGGCTATTTCCAGCGTAAGCGGTTTCTTTTTACTCAATAAAGAAGATACATAGCTTTTACTGCCTATTTTTCCTACTAAGTCTTTGCTTTTTATTCCTTTTTCCTGCATTTTTAATTTAATAGCTTCTATTGCATCAGGTAAAGGAATCGGATAATGCTCGTCTTCATATTTTTCAATTAACAGCAAGGCTACCTGTAATTTTTCACCTTCAGGAGAATTAGGCTTTACTTTTTTATCAAATAATTCATCTACCCAATCCAGATAAGCTTGGTATTCCTTCTTAGTTTTTATTTTTTTTAATTCCATTTTACTTCTTTTTAAATGGTATTATACCCACGTTGATTTTATCATAGGCGGCATGTGTTCCGAACCACTTAATTTGAATCGCTTTATAATCAAAAACAATTCTTACAACTAATCGATAATTATTACCTACAACATTAAATACAACTCTGTCATCCCCTACTAAGGGATTGTAAGTAAATAACTTTTACGTTTGGGGTCTTATAGTATAATTCCACTCTCCATGAAATTTATGAGGTTTTATGTTTATATTCTTTAGCTCTTCATCTGTAATAACTCTTCCTTTTTCATATTCATTTTCATCAATCTTTGCTTTTACTCTTAATCCTGTTTTTGTTTTAACAGCGCCAATTAATTGTACTACTGTTTCGATATCAATTAATGGGGTTCCTTGCCAATTCATCGTTATATGAGAAAATAATCTGTGCTCTATTTTATTCCATTTACTTGTCCCAGGGGGCAAATGACAAACTGTAATTTCTATATTTGTTTCATTTACAAATTCTTGTAGCTCCAATTTCCATAATTTTAATCTATACCCATTACTTCCCCCACCATCTGCCGTAATTAATAATTTTTCAGCCGTTTTGTATTTTTGTCTTCCCATGCACTTCCACCATCTTCTAATGCTTTCAACTGCAAACTCAGCCGTATCACAACTCTGGCCAACGTTTACTAACCCTTCATTCTTTTTTATATCATAAATCCCGTAAGGAACGGCTCTTTTCATGCCAAAATCATGAACTTCCACTTCTCTGGGATCTTTATTGGGCCTGTATTCCTTGCCCGCATTCTTAAAATTACCTATCAGTTCCTTTTTCTTAGTATCTACTGATATCACTGGAAAATCTTTAGATAAATAAGCTTTGGTTTGTTTATTTAAGTAATTGAACTGCGCATCTCTGTCTGGGTGCTGATTTCCTTCGATTCGTTTCGCGTTTGACTGGAGGCTATATCCTAGTTCGCTTAACAATTCGCTGATGACCGTATGACTGATACTATAACCTTTCTTTTTTAGTTCCCCTGATAAAGTTCTGGTGCTCTTACATGTCCAACGCAAGGGAGAATCAGGTTCCCCTCGTGTCAATGGTTCTACCAATGATTCTAAATCTGCTAACAAGGCAGGATCTTTATCGGTTAACTTTTTTCTTCCTCCACCAACTGATCGAGTGCGAACCAAAGGGCTATCTGATTGAGGTTTGTTGGCTACAAGATCTTTTCTTCCTTGAATTATTGTTGGTCTTGAAACCTCTGACAACTTAGAGATGATTGTATTACCACCTCTACCTAATGCTTCAGCTTCCCCAGCCAAAAAAATCCTTTTCTGATATTCATTAAGATGAGGCAATAACGTTTTAATTTTTTTCTTTAATGCTTCCATAATATAAATGTAAGCATTATCCGAATTTCTAACTACTAAATGTAAAAGTTATTTCCTTACAATCACTAAGCTTGCATTACCGTATACTTCCTTTAGCTCATTGAAGTTTTTAAAATCACATTTTTTTAATTCATAAAACCACTCCTGTAAAGCAATAGCAGCTTCCGGGTATTTCTTACAGTAGTCAAGCAAAGTTTTACGTGTAAGTATATTAAACACTCAACGAAAATACATAAAGTTTTCTGATAGTAAACTTTTATATAGAAAGTAATTAAGAAGTTGATTGAAAATTTAGAAGTGGCTGCTGGTGAATAAAAATTATATTAAATATAATCTGTAAAATAAGCTTTTGACCTACTTTTTCCCATTCTCTATTCTTACAGGACTGAATAATTAATTGTTAATTAAACAAATAGGTGAGCAATTCAGTTAGCATCTTATTACATCTTATAAAATATATACACAAGTAAAATTACCTCATCACACCCGGCATTTTACAGCATTATGACCAATATATGTATTATATTTGTCAAGACTTATGAATACATCACATTCTCAAAATAAAAGAGTGGTTATCGTTTATTGGAAGAATAAAGTTGACAGCCCTTTCCAGGTATTTTCAAGCCTGAAAAATTTTTGCCATTCCTACATAGAATACAATTATAATACGCTCAGCAATTATCTCAGCAAACGTAAAATAGCTTTTGAGAATGACAAAGTCCGCATAGAACGTACTATTGTTATTTCAAAACCCCCATTAGAAAATGTTGCCCTTGTTAGGAACATAGTGCCGGAAGTAAGAAAAGTGCTATTGAAAGAGGCTAATGATGCCGGTAATGATCTTGATTACTGGCTCAGTAAACCACCATCTGAACGGGTGGCTGCTGTAACTTATATTATATCACAATCCTTACATCAAGGCCAAAGGATGGACAAACAAAAGATTATAAAGCGGAAAATTAGGGCATGATTCTCGCAAAGGACTTTGAAGACTTTGTAAAATTACTTAACCGCTACGAAGTAGCGTATATGATAGTAGGGGGTTATGCATTGGCCTTTCATGGAAAGCCGCGCCACACCGGAGATTTAGATATATGGATAAACGTTTCTGAAAAGAATGCAAATAAAATGATTGAAGTGATTAACCAGTTTGGATTATCCTCAATGGGTTTCTCAAAAGAAGACTTTTTAAAACCTGGTTATATCACACAGATTGGATATCCTCCTTTACGTATTGACATACTTAACAGCATTGATGGTATAAACTTTAACGAAGCTATTACTGATATGCAGAAGATGCAGATAGACAATGACCTTTCCATAAATTACATTGGCTTGAATGATTTCATTAAGAATAAACAAGCCTCAGGCAGAAGCCAGGATATAGCAGACATTAAAGAAATTAGGAAAAAACAATCTCTTGGTAAGGTACAAAAGAAGAATACAGGGAAAAGGTAAAGCGCTCTGTAAACTAATAAAACATATCTATAACTCTTTCAGTCAATTCCTCATACTAAAAGTGCTTAATTTCAATAAAAAATTATGTTTGGTAAATACACTACTATCGAAGCATTCCTCGATGCCTATGTAACCGAAACAGTAAAAGAGCAAATGACCTTTATTCATACGCTTCCTTTAGAAAGCCAGCCAGCTTATCTGACAACATTAGCGTTTAAAGATGTTGTTGAAGTAAATGCCACAATATTAAAAAGACTACCCGATGATACCGCCACTCCCAAACACTACCAGATGAACATTACTCTGAATCAACTGGCATCATTTCCGCCGGACGTAAAAGACGATATACTGGAAAGCAAGAACAAACATTTACCGGTCTTTTTAGCGATTAGGTTCGGAGACCGGCAGGGCATTCTGAATCCAATAAAAACTGGTATGAACAATGGAGACAAGCTCCATCTCAAAGGTCAATGGATAACCCGTGACAATGCCCAAAGTCATGGAGGTGCAAGAATGTCTGTATTGCATTTTACACATCATCCCTTGGGATTTACTTGTACAAATGAAAAGTGCTACTTATAAGAAGGTTGAGCCGTCTGCATTGTTTTTTTAACATTCTATCAGCTTTAAGTGAAAGCTGCAAAAGAGGTTTACCAACAGATACAAGAACATAATAATAAATTAACCTAAAGTTCATATGCTTTGAGGGATACATTTATTCTTTTTGTAAGAAATACAGTTGTTCATTTTAAATTATACTACATCGTGTCATTTATAAGTACGGCAGCCCATCAGAAATTTATGTTACAATGCCATAGCATTATTTCAACCACTTGTGAAAATAGTGAAACAGTTATTTTTAATGACAAAAATGAACGGGTAATAAAAGACTTAATAGAATTGGAACAATTGATGGATGCTTACCTTGCAATGTTATCAGAGCTTCCCAAGCTTACCTGTAAATATTATAATTTGCATCGCAGCGTTAGGGTTAATATAAGAAAGATCCAGCAGAAGAAAAGCAAAAGCTTCCGGAGAAAATTAAAATTAAAATGATTAGATCCATATTGAACAAAAATCATAAGATAAAAACGAAACAATAATCAGAGCAGCATTTCATGGCATGAAAATCCTACATTAAAACTATTACCAGCACTTCAATATCTTTTCAAAATAAACAGAAATTAGTAATAGTTCAATTTGTTTATTATTTGATGCTGCCATTAAAAAAAGTTATTATGAAATATTCAGTAATGTTCTTGTTAAATACAATTTTTGCAATAGTAACTTTTGCACAAAATCATAAAACGGAAAATATAGTTATAGTAACATTGGATGGTATGCGATGGCAGGAAGTATTTGGCGGTATAGATTCAGTGTTACTGAACGATAGTATTTTCAATCACAACAGGAAAGGGTTAAAAGAAACCTTCTGGTCTGAAAACAAAGAGGAGAGGAGATCAAAATTATTCCCGTTTTTTTGGAACACCATTGTCACCCAAGGACAGTTATATGGTAACCGGGAGTACAACAACAAACTGGATAATTCAAATCCCTACTGGTTTTCTTACCCAGGATATAACGAAATTTTTACCGGTTATCCGGATACAGTTATAAGCTCGAATAATAAAATTTCCAATCCTAATACCAATGTGCTTGAATTTATCCAGCAACAAAAAGGGTATGCTGGAAAAGTAGCGGCTTTCACCACCTGGGATGTATTTCCTTATATTCTGAATGCAAAAAGAAGCGGTATTTACGTAAACGCGGATGTTGATACTTTAAAGTTTAAAAATCCGAATTTGCAGTTGATAAATGATCTCCAGTATTTAACAGCCCGTCCAATCGGTGTAAGGCCTGACATTCTAACCTATATAGCCGCCCGTGAATATTTGAAGGCTTATAAGCCCAGGGTGCTTTACATTGCTTTTGATGAAACAGATGATTATGCACATGCGGGTTTATATGATCAGTATATCGGCAGCGCACATGCAGAAGATGCTATGATGACAGATCTATGGAAGACGCTGCAATCCTCCTCAATATCATGATAAAACAACCTTGCTGATTACATGTGATCATGGAAGGGGTGATAAAATTAAATCCAACTGGCAGCACCACGGAAATAAATTAGAAGATTCACATGAGCTATGGTTGGCTGTTATAGGACCGGATACAAAGCCATCAGGAGAAAATAAAACTGCTATGCAGTTATACCAGAAACAAATTGCCGCTACGATAGCGCAGCTACTGGGCTTCACTTTTAAAGCAAATCATCCTGTCGCAGACCCTGTTACCGCTATTTATAAAAACTAAAGCCTGGTTGCAATTGAAAGGAACAATGTTTTAAACGGTAAATGCTTTATTCATTCCTGTAATTAGTTAAATGCCTAACGTTAACTAATTATTACATATTGATAGATTTTTTACAGAACTTCAATAAAACATTTTCTTTGCCAAAAATTCAGGCCACGCATTTATTAGTACCAAGTATTAAGTAAGAAACCCCTGTTAATCAAAATAAATTTATGAAAAGTATTTACAATGCCGGTTTAAGGTTGTATGCCAATAAACATCATTGGCTAAGGTCAGTGATGATTTGCAGTTTAATTTTATTATATACTGTCAATTTATTTGCTTTTCAAGTGACAGTGAAAACAATAAACGGAAAGGTTACTGACGAGAATAAATCACCACTTCAAGGCGTATCGGTAAGCGTTAAAAGCTCTGGAAAGAACGCGCTTACAAACACTGAAGGCAACTTCTCCATCGAGGTTAACGGAGCTAATGATGTAATTAGTTTCAGTTCTGTAGGATACAGCTCCAGGGAAGTGGCTGCAGGTAAAGGCAATTCATTAAACATCATACTATCTACCGAGGCAAAGCAGTTAACAGATGTTGTGGTGATCGGTTACGGAACAGCCAGTAAACGTGATGTAACGGGTTCCATTACCTCCATTAAATCAGAAGATTTTAACCAGGGTGTTATTACAACACCTGCGGAACTTTTACAAGGTAAAGTGGCTGGTTTGAATGTAACAAAAAGCGGAGATCCGAATCAGCAACCAGCGGTAATTTTAAGAGGCCCGTCAACATTAAGGGTAGGTGGTGCGCAACAACCGTTCTATGTAATTGATGGTGTACCCGGCGCTTCTATCGACCTGCTGGCTCCGGCAGATATTGAAAGTATCGATGTATTAAAAGATGCCGCATCAACGGCTATTTACGGATCACGCGCTGCCAATGGAGTGATCATTATCACTACAAAAAGAGCCAGGGTAGGGCAGACCAGGTTAACTTACAGCGCTTATGCCGGAGTAGAAACCGTATCAAAAAAGATCGATATGCTTAGCGGTGATGAGCTACGTAAATATCTTAAAGATAATGGCCAGACACTGACAAGTCCTGCCAATGATGACGGGTCAAATACCGACTGGCAAAATCTTATAGAAAGAAAAGGGTATTCTCAAAATCATAATATATCATTTGGGGGAGCAACGGCATCTGCGGATTACGGTGTAAGTTTTAACTACCTGAAGTCTGAAGGCATCTTAAAGAACAGTGATTTACAACGGACCATTTTTAAAGGATATATTAATCAGCGGTTCTTTGATGACAGGTTGAGATTAGGGATTTCAATTACCCAAAGCAGTTCCAACATTTCCGATGTATTTCAGTCGTCTATCCTGCCAGGTATGCTATTTTATCTTCCAACGGTTAGTCCATTTAATGCAGACGGAACATATAAAGAAAATTATACAAGAACCGGTAGCGGGCCGCTGAACCCGCTTTCATTGATTGATAATAATTCAATTAAGATCAATGACAATATAATCCTGGTTAATGGTATTGCACAGGTGGATATCTTAAAAGGATTGAAGTATACTTTTTCAGCCTCCCTTCAAAAAGATCAGAACCAATATAACAGTTACCTAAACAGCGTATCAGGCCTTGCTGTTAACCTGGGTGGTGTCGCCCACAGAAGTTCCTTCTTAAATAAAAATAATGTTATAGAATCTTATTTTAACTATGACAAGTTGTTCGGACAGCATAGCGTAAAACTGTTAGCCGGTTACTCATACCAGCAAAACCGTAACAACGAAGGGTTTGGTGTTCAGAGCCAGCGTTTCTCCAATGATAATTTAACTTACAACAATTTATTTTTATCTAATCCTTCATCAATAGCGCAAATTGCTTTTGATAACAATCCTATCTCCACGTTAAGATTGATATCTTATTATGGCCGCATTCAATACCAGTATAATTCAAAATACTTATTCCAGGCATCTTTAAGAAATGATGGCTCCTCTGCATTCGGGGTAAATAACCGCTGGGGATATTTTCCAGCAGTTTCTGCAGGATGGAAAATTATTGGTGAGAAGTTTATGCAGCATTCAAGGGCTTTCAGTGATTTAAAACTAAGAGCCGGTTATGGTGTATCGGGTAACAGTTTGGGCTTTGATGCTTTCTCGGCATTGTTAGTGTATGGCACGCCGCAAGGGAACAATAAGTTTTTGTACAACGGCAACATAACTAATGCGATCGGGCCGGTGAGAAGCAATAATCCGGATTTAAAGTGGGAGAGTACTTCAACCGTAAATATTGGTTTAGATTTTGGATTGTTTAGAGATCGTATAAGCGGTTCAGTTGATTATTATATCAAGAAAACATCGGACTTGATTTATGATCAATACCCGGTTTCTACCACCCAATATTTTTTACCGATCTATACCGCTAACGTAGGAAGGATTAAAAATTCAGGAGTTGAACTTGTTTTAAATGTGGTAGCCGTTAAGACAAAAAATTTTAGCTGGAACACTTCAGCGAATATCGCTCATAATAAAAACGTAGTGGAAACTTTATCAAACGATCAATTTACTTTACCTTCTATACCTACCGCCCAGGTTGGTGGCAAGGGGCAATCAGGTAACTACAGCCAGGTAGTACAGCCCGGCAGTCCGTTAGGCACATTTTATTTATGGCATTATTTAGGAAAAAATGCTAACGGAATAAGTACCTATCAGAAAGCAGATGGCTCCACCACTGCCACGCAACCACTTACCACCGATGCCCGTGCTTATGGCAATGCTCAGCCCAGCCTGATTTATGGCTGGAACAACAACTTTAATTATAAAAATTTCAACGTTAATTTTTTAGTACGTGGCATATTAGGAAACAAAATTCTGAATGTTACCCTGGCATCTCTTAATAATCCTACCGATTCAAAAATTCAAAACATACCCAGGTTTACATTAGGGGAATCTTTTAAGGATATTAATGGCTACCTGGTATCTGACCGGTTCCTGGAAAGCGGCTCATACCTGCGCCTTGATAATGCTTCACTAGGTTATACTATTAAACCAACTTTGAAATCCATAAAAAGCATCCGGTTATATTTAACCGCAAATAATGTTTTTGTTATTACCAAATACAAAGGCATTGACCCTGAAATTAATATTGGTGGTTTAACCCCCGGAATTGACAACAACAATTTTTATCCTAAAACCCGCACCTTTCTTTTTGGTGTAAACGCATCCTTTTAATTCATAAAGATCATTAACATGAAAAATAAAATCTTATGGCTGTGTGCAATAATTATGATAGTAACAGCCACATCCTGCAGGAAGTTAGATGTAACGGTGGATTCACAATATGTGGCAGCGAATTTCCCCGCTACGGAAGCAGACTACTCAGCCCTGCTCGGAACAATGTATTCAAACTTATCTTCAAATTTTGCAGTGAATTACTGGCGTATGCAGGAGCTTTCAACTGACGAAGCTATCATACCCGCAAGGGATGGTAACTTTGATGATGGGGGCCAATTCAGGCAGTTGCATTATCATACCTGGACTTTCGACCATCCTAATGTTATCGGTATATGGCAATGGGGATTTGGCGGTATTAATAATTGTAACCGCCTTATTAACCTTACAAATGCTTCCGGGGCCAGCGCAACAGGTAAATCGTCAACCATTGCCGAGATCAAGGCCATGCGTGCTTTGTATTATTTTTTTATGATGGATATTTATGGAAACGTACCTATCATAGATACCTTTCCCGTGGCAGTGTTACCTGCCACTCAAACCCGGACTAAAGTATTTGAATTCATTGAGAATGATCTTAAAAATTTGGTGCAGCAATTACCTGCTAAAACAGCTGGCAATAGTGTATTATATTATGGGCGCCCAACGAAAGCTATGGTGTTTGCGCTTCTCGAAAAAATGTATTTGAATGCGGAAGTATATATTGGAAAGCCCCGTTACAATGAAGCCGTAACTATGGCGGATAGTATATTGAGCAAATCAAATTATAGCCTTGATGCAAAATACACGGATATATTTGCGCCGAATAATGGCCCGCAAATAAATGAAACCATCTTCGCCATTCCTTATGACCAGCAGATTCCCGGTAACCAGTTTACAAGGTTTGGTTTCTTTTATTATTTAGTGCAGGCTTATGGTTTCAATGTAGGATTAAGTATCGCAATGAGTACGACCCCTGAATTTTACAATCGTTTTAATTTGAAGGGAGATGTTAGAAACACTACATGGCTGTCAGGAAAACAGTTTGCACCCGATGCTAATAAAATGCCGGATAGCACTAAACCGGTTTTTTACCCGGGAACTACCATGCAGATAGAAATTACGCCAAACCTGATACTGGTGCCACCAAAGCCTATGGACCTGGGCAACACGTTAGCTTCTCAATCGGAAGGTGTACGTTCCATTAAATATTATCCTGATGTTACTATAATTCAGGCTACCCGTTTAAATGGAAATGATGTGCCTGTTTTTAGGTTGGCCGATGTTATGCTTATGAAAGCGGAAGCTATTCTCCGTGGAGCCACTCCAACTATTATCAACGGAGAGGCACAATCACCGGTTACTCTTATAAATAAATTACGCACAAGGGCAGGAGCTCCCGCTGCTTCAGGAATTGATTTTGCCGGGCTCCTTGATGAGCGTGCGCGCGAGCTCTCCTGGGAAGCCTGGCGCAGGAATGACCTTATCCGTTTTGGCCAGTTTGAAAAAGAATATCCTTTGCCGAATGATATACTTACAATGAATAAAGACATCACCAGGAGATTGTATCCTATTCCTTCAACGGAATTAAAACTTAATAAAAATCTGGTGCAAAATTCCGGGTATTGAGTGTCACTGAAAATAATCTGGTCTCATGCTAATAAAAACTGGCTATTTATTTTGCTATCAGCAGTCAGCTATCAGCTATCAGGAGGAGACAACAGGACGGATTTAGCTGATACCTGATTGCTGATAAAATTTTTAAATCACGCTGCCTGAAAGGTTAATTATTTTAATAACTCAGATATACATGAAATGTATTTATTTTTTTTTATTGATTGTTATTGAACCATTGTCACTCTTAGATAATGAATTTGATAAATTAAAGCTCAATGAAATCCAGGTAATCGGATCTCATAACAGTTATAAACAATCTATAGATCCATCACTGTTTTCATTTTTGGGCAAGAGAGATTCGGCGTCCATGAGTAAGATTGATTACAACCATAATCCATTATCCCAGCAATTAAACCTGGGATTACTCAACCTTGAAATAGATGTGTATGCCGATCCTTCAGGAGGTAAATACAGTCATCCTTTCGGACTTGAACTGGTTAAAGGCCAGCCACCTTTTGATACAGCCAATATAATGAAAGAACCAGGGTTTAAAGTTTTTCATATTCCGGATATTGATTTCAGAAGCAATTGCTTAAGTTTTAAATTATGTTTAAAGGAACTAAAAAGCTGGTCTGAAAAACATCCGGATCATTACCCTGTATTCATTACAATGAATGCTAAAGAAGAAGGTTTGGGAAGAGAGGGGTTTACAGTGCCGCAAAAATTCAGCTCGTTAACTTATGATTCACTGGATCAGGAAATAATAACTTACCTGGGTAAAGAAAATTTAATTACACCTGATATGGTTAAAGGTAAATATCAAACCCTGGAAAATGCAGTGATGCACCATAACTGGCCATTACTAAAAAATGCAAAAGGGAAATTTATATTCATTCTTGATGAAACAGGAGATAAAATAGTGCCCTACGTAAAAGGCCATCCTTCTTTAACCGGGCGCATGTTATTTACAAACAGCCAACCGGGTACACCTGAAGCTGCGATCATGATTCTTAATAATGCAAAAAAAGATGCTATACAATCAATGGTGAACAAAGGATATATAGTACGCACCCGTGCTGATTCAGATACTAAAGAAGCCCGTGAAAATGATCAATCTTCATTTGAAGCTGCGTGTAAATCGGGAGCCCAGATTATAACAACTGATTACTATCAAAAAAGTACTCATTTTAAATCGGATTATGTTATTAGTTTTAAAGGTAACAAATACATAAGGGTTAACCCGGTATGGAAGAAGTGACTTTAAAGTAATTGCAAAGAGTAAATTTGAAAATTCCTATTTTTCATTTATAAAATCTTCAGGCACTTGCTTGATTTTAGATGGTGCTTGTTCAATTAAGTCAGTTAACTTAAATTTATTGTTGCTAAGCATTGAGGTGTTCTCATTATCATAGGCGGTATCAACATATACTTCATTGAAATTTTTAATTATTACTGAAATTTTTTCGAGAGAGCAGTCTGTTATCAGCTCTGTTGTACAAATCACATTTTCAGATGATGCCATGTCCATTGCTAATTTAATATGATGATTGATAATACGCAAATCATCTTTCTCACCATCTTCAATACCTATTTTTTCTTCAGTAGCTTTAAGATCGCTGGGAAATCCATATCCCTCAGAAATTTCTTTCCCTGCTTTAAGAAACAATGCATGCAACGATGATTCCTGTTGCTTTGCCCGGGCAAGAGAATATTCCATCAGGTAAAACGGAAATTTTATACCATTAAAAATAACCAGAGCGGAGTTCATATTCTTTATTTTGTGGTTTGTAGAGGATTTTCTTGATGGGATATTACCATTTAAATTATCAGCACTAAAGAGTATTTACATATGTAAAGATTACAGGTTTTTCCTGATAAAAATATCATCATGTTTGATTTTTGTGTTAAGTTTTGAATATAAGTAATTATGGTTTTAAATAACTGACGGAACAAGGCTTTAAATCATGTTTAGGAGATACAATATCGTTGAATTAAAAAGTATGTCTTTAGTAGGCATCCCTTGTGTCCTTTGTGGATTACCTTGTTTCCCTTGTGGGTATAAACTCTTAAAATCCTTAACCTTATTTAACCACAAGGGACACAAAGGTAATCCACAAAGGACACTAAGACCTCTAACCAAATAGTAATTTCAAACAGGGAAGAACACAATAAACTTCTTAAATCAACGACATTGGTAGGAGATACGATATTTACAAAGTTTTGTGTGTTTCAATTAAAAATGATCATTCCGTAAAAATTAATATCCATACTAAAGAATAATTCCGATTTTTATTGTTTCAATTAAACCAGCATTTATGAAAGATAAAAAATACAAGTATTACGAAGATATCGTGGAAGAGTATCTTCTGCTTGCCGATGAACAAATAGAACTTCCAATATTGATCGAAAAAAGCAAGGAAAAATTAAACGCTATAATAACCGGAAAAACCGGTATAGTATTGAAATCCGGGGAAGCAAACGATGCATATAAATTATTCGTTCAACTAAAAAAATACGAAGATCGAAAAGCGGAATTAGAGACAGAGCTTACCGAGAGTCAGGAACTCTTAAAACAATTTTTAATAGCCTTAAACGGTTCTAAACTTTCTTATAAGGAACGGGATGATGAGGATAAATCAAAAAATACTTATCTATTTTGGCTGGAGGATGATCAGATAAAATCTAACCGGTAAGTAAAAGAATCCATATAAACTTTGCAATAACTTAATCGCAGGATGTCTGAATTGGGGTTTGTGGGATTAACGGATTATGGATTGATTTTTAATGAAATTAAATTTGGAAATGGAATTCTGTTTTAAGGAACAACCCAATATAACAATTTAAAGAACAAATAAATAAAACGTCCTCAAAATTGAAGACCCGCTTTAAAGAAATTATCTGACAGATTAAAGTAAGGAATTGATAAGGCCTTATTGCTCTTTGCGGTTTTTATCTCTTTTATTATGTCTTAAAATGAATTCATCGGTTCATATTACGCTTACTGTTCCCACCACACTTTTGCATTTATATCATCTTTACCGCCCATAAGTTCGACAGCGATTTTATAATTAGTGGTATTGTTAGTTTTTACAGGAATGGGATATTGAAACCTGACTGGCATTTTTTTATTATTAACCATGCCATCTGCAACCGGTAGTACTGGTAAACCAGTTCTGCGGTATTCAAACCATTGTTGAAAATCGTTAAAGTACAGTGCATAATATTTCTGCAACATAATACGGCCTAGGGTACCATTATAATTTGCGTTAGTATTGTTGAAATAGTCTGAGGGAATTACGGCACCCCATTGTTCAATGGCCGCTTTTACTCCTTTTTCATAAGCTGTTTTAGCGGCAGAACTATTGTTAGACCGGTATTCCAGCTCTGCTTTTATTAATTCCACTTCAGCGTAAGTCATTATAGGAACGGTCATAGGTGCAGTGACCAAAGCCTGGTTAACATTTGAAGGTATATAATTAAACTGTGATTCTGATCCCGCGTAACCTGCGGGTATGCCTAGGAATCCAATGGTGGCAGAACCGTTTGCTGACCTTGCTTCTGTTGCGAATTTTGCCCTGCGTGGATCGTTAAAAGCGTTCAGGCTGTCAAGAAAAAATTTACCGGCAGCACGGTAAGAGGTAAAGTCAACCGGTCTTCCCCATGGAGAGGTTAGCGGAGTGATACCGGTAAGCTTGAGTAAAGCCGCATCATCGTTGCTTGTAAACACCGGGTACTTTATCGGATTATCAACTATAGCTCTTATCTGAGCAAGTGAATTCATTTCCGGTTTTTTTATTACCCTTAACAACAAACGAAGATGCAGTGAGTTGGTGAATTTCTTCCATTTAGTAACATTGTTGCCATATAAAATTTCAGTACCATAAATCATCGCTTTAGTGTTTACATACAGATTATTTGCAGAATCGAGGTTGTTAAGCAGCGTTGTATAGATGTTTTTTTGTTTATCGAATGCAGGATGTAAAACACCTTCATCACCTTTTGTTGCATCAGTCATTGGCACATCGCCAAAGCAATCTGTAAGGTTTGCATATATCCATGTTTGCAAAGTAATAGCAACAGCCTGGTAATTAGGATCGGATAAATTCACTGATGCATTATACATCTCTTTGATATTATTCAGCCACTGGTAGGAAGTATTCCAGGTTGAATTGCCGATGTTTTCCTGCATGTCATATCTATGCAAACCCCCTGAAGCGCTTGGATAGGGGAGTGCTACCTGCATCAGGTTAAAAGTAATATCATCAGCACGCGCCATGTTAAAACCGGCCATGTTATAAATTATTGGATTCAACAGCGTTCCCGGACTTATTGCATCAATCCTGTTTGGATCGGTATTGATCTGTTCAAAATTTTTTGTACAAGCTGTAAGTAAGTTGCTACAAACAATAATTAACAGCGCAGCCAGATTTTTATAAGTTCTCATTATAATTTGTTATGTATTTTAAAATAGGTTTAAAATTTAAATGTTATGTTTAAACCCATGGTTCTTGTTGAAGGAAGCTGGCCCATTTCTACTCCCGGTAACAATGTTGAGCCATTCAGCGCTGCTGTCTCGGGATCGAACATAGGGAAGCTTGTGATCATTAGCAAGTCTCTTCCATATAAGCCAAATGTTGCCTGCCTTATAAATGTTTTTGATAATACTGTTAGCGGCAATGAATATTCAAATCTTACTTCCCTTAATTTTACAAAAGATGCATTGAAGGAATTTGCTTCTACATTCGCCCTCCTGTAATAGTTGGCGTAATAGTCAACAGGCAATACTTTTTTAGTGTTGGTTGTGTATTTACCATCAGTACCCAATACCACACCATCACCTATGATGAAGTTTTCTTCCCGTCCTCTTAAAGTATGTTGCAGCTTTCCCTGCTCGGTCATTTTATGATGGGTTTGAGAATAGATGATACCACCATACTGACCATCTATCAGAAAACTGAATCTGAAATTTTTGTAGTTGAATTCATTTTGCAAACCTCCTTTCCAGTCAGCATAAGCATTACCTATATATTGAATATCTGCAGGACGGGCCGGTAGTCCATCATTTGTATATACAATTTGCCCATCAGGTGATTTTACAAAGCCAAAGCCGTAAATATCTCCTGTTGTGCCACCTATTCTTGCCTGTATGGTTGCATTACCACCGTAACCGATATCCTGCCTGTCGCTAAAACCTTCGGCAAGTTTTAATACCTTGTTCTTATCTTTCGCCCAGGTTAAAGTGGCGTTCCAACTTAAATTTTTAGTCTTTATAGGTTGTGCATTTATCAAAACTTCCACACCCTGGTTTCGTACAACACCTGAATTCAAAAACGCGCTTGAATAGCCGGTCGTTGGATCTAAGGGTACCGCTACTACCTGGTTGCTTATCGTGTTACTATATACTGCAACGTCAAAACGCAGGCGGTTTTTTAATAACCTTATATCTAAGCCGGTCTCGTAGCTGGTGGCGAATTCAGGTTTTAATTTATCATTTGGAAGCGTGGTAGGCACCGATCCTGATGAAGCGAATTCAGAAGTTCCATAATATTTTTTTGTCCGGTAAGGGTCGGTATCCTTACCCACCTGGGCAGCGGAGAACCTTACTTTGGCATAAGAGATTTGCGTAGGTAAACGAAAGACATCACTTAATATAACACTTGCATTTGCAGAAGGATAGAAGAATGAATTGTTTTGAAGAGGCAAAGCACTTGACCAGTCGTTGCGTCCGGTCACGTCAAGGAAATATTTATTTTTATAACTGAAAGTTGCCAGTCCGTAAACACTGTTAACCACTTTATTGCGGTCAGTTGTAGTGATAATAGGCAATCCTGAACCATTGGCCAATTTGTACACTCCGGGTATGACAAGGCCATCTACGTATGCGTCAATCCTGTTAAAATTATTTACCCTTTTATTAGCGCCAACAGAAGCGGATACATTAATAACATTGGAAATTTTATCGTGGTAAGATAATAAAGCATCGGTATTTATTTCATACTCATCGATATTCTGTTCCTTGTAATAACCTTTTAAGTAATTGGCAGTGCTGAAAGGGCGTCGTTGCTGCCTGTCTTCATTGATCATGTTAATGCCGGAACGAACCAACAAGTCGAATTTTTTGGAGGCCTGGTAAGTAGCAGAAAGCATCCCGACAGTATTATTACTCTTTACAGAATTTGTCATTTCATAAGCGATCAAAAAAGGATTGTCAATAAAAGAACTGAACGGATGTATCTGGTCTACTTCATATAATCCTTTTTTCCAGCGATCTCTGTACCAGTTGAGGTCTACATTTGGGTTTTGAAAGATCATGAAATAAGCGATAGATTGATTGTTATATCCTGTGGCTGGAAGGTTATCGCTTTTTTTGTTGGTGAAGCTGACTTTAGAATTTATTTTTAACCGCTCCGAGACTTTGTAATTCATGCTTACTGCCGCTGTAATACGTTCATACCCGGTATTAGGCATGATCCATTCATTTTTTAAATGAGTTACCGATGCACGTACGCTTCCTTTGTCATTACCACCATCAAGAGAAATTGAATTTGAAATAGTAGAACCTGTTCTCCAGAATCCTTTTATATTATCTTCATAAGGGCGCCATAAGGTACGATCAGCACCACGTCCCTGCAGCGTTGGGTCATATTGGTAATATTGCTGCCCGTTAAATCTGGGACCAAACGCGCTACTTGTGCCGCTGGTACCTGCACCATCTGGTGATGCGCCATAAGAATAATAAAGCTGGCCATTTGCATTCAGCACTTTTCCCGTTCCTTGGCCATATTCATGTTGGTAATCGGGCCACTTCAATACGGTATTAATGCTAACATTTGAATTCACAGTAACGCCAATACCCTTGTTTGCCCTGGAACCTGATTTTGTAGTTATGATCAAAGCGCCATTACCGCCGCGGCTACCATATAAAGCGGCTGCACCCGGGCCTTTCAGTACGGTGATGCTTTCAATATCGTCTGGGTTAAGGTCTGATATTCCATTACCAAAATCAATCGGAACATCATTGCCCGAACCCGCACCATAGGCGTTGGTAACACCTGATGTAGTACCACCTGTGTTAAGAGGAACCCCATCAACAATAATCAAAGCATTGTTAGATTCAGGTGCAATAGAACCATTGCCTCTTAATGTAATTTTTGTAGAGTTAACAGGACCTGATCCTGCGGAAAGCAAGCTAAGACCGGCAACCTTACCTGACAACGCGCTGGACCAGTTATTAGACCGGGCATCCGTTAAGTCGCTTGAGTCAAGCGATTGAATAGAATAACCTAATGCTTTCTGCTGGCGCGAAATTCCTAAGGCCGTTGTAACAGTAACATTCTCCAGTTGTTTTGCTTCGTTGGTTAACATTATGGTATTTGATGTTTCTGTTTTCTCAGCGACAATTGATTGAGTGGTATATGAAATGAAACTGAAATAAAGGATAGACCCTGAAGTAACACTAACAGAAAAAGTACCATCAGCCCTACTAAATCCCAGAAACTTTTTAGTAGCGTTACTGATTGATACTCCGCCAAGCGGTTGATTTGAATCCTTATCTATTACTTTGCCTGAGATGGTAACCGAGGCTGAACTGCTTATCCTGTTTTGAGCAGACACTTCCCGGGATAATATAAAAACAGTAAGTAAAGCAATTAACTGCTTAATAAATTTCATTGTGCAATTTTTAATTGTAGGTTTATTCATTATAATAAGCCAAACCCAGTTGTAAATATTAATTGTTCAACAGATAATGCAATGGGCTGCAATTTGCTTTGGAAATGTTACCGGATTGTTAAGACAGTGTGAACAAATTGTAAATGAAATATAGACGCTGTTTTATTATAACCACGGAGGAAAGAATAGGTAACACGGAGGATCACGGAAGATTACTCAGTGTACCGTGTTATTTTTTAAATGGTTAAAAAAGCAGGTGCAAAACTTGAAGTCTGTTGATGTTGAATTATTTTCTCGTTATATAATTGCAAGTCCTTCTTTAGACTGGGATAATAGTATAATTCTTAACTATGAACAGCACTATTGGGGAAAAAGCTCAACCCTAAATGTCCGCATAGCCATATCCGGAGGAGAGCTGGATAGGGGAATAAATAATATTCAAAGGTTCGTAGATAAATTGAAATCAAGAAATTATAAAGGATTAATTCTGACAACAAAATTATTCAGGAATACCGGGCATTCTGGTAGCATTCCAGAAGGATTGGTTAATGGACTTCAAACTGTATTTGAGAAACCTTCCCTGTCACTGGATACAACAACAATAGACCATTATGTTGGAACTTACCAAAGACAAAAAGATGACAGTTTCAAACTATTTCGAAAAGGCGGATGTTTGTTTATGCAATATTCGGATAAAATAATATTCTCAATGGAAGCAGAAGATGAAAGGAACTTTTATATCAGAGGTGTTTTTATGCTTTTTAGGTTTAATAAAGATGATGAGGGTCATATCAATGGCGTGGAGGTTAGCTATGATTCACGATCTGGTTATTATAAAAAGATGGAATGAATTATAATTTCGATACAAATGCTGCAATGTGTTTCCAAAAGGGTGAAGTGCAACGTTAAAGTGTTTGCGAGTGACTTGTCACTTTATTCCTATAATCCATGTTGTATCTACTTGCCGTGTTGGTTAATTAATACCGGTGTAGACCTCCATCTTTATTTTTAAGTAACCTTTGCCATTTGTCACTCTAAACTCACTGTCTTTAAAACTATGCTCTTCACTTATTCTAAGTTCACCAACTTTTCTTTGTAGTATCAAAAATTTGTCCTGAAGAATATAGTATGTACAGCAAGAACCAAGAAACCCTTGAAACTTTTCAGAAAAAATATAAACATGTTAGCTGTAGCCCATACCTCATCTAGCGATATGAATCAGTCGACCAAAAGTTTCTATAAAAGGATCTCTATTTAGAACAGTATAATAGAAAAGCCCTCCAAGCCACCCGTGGAAGATTCCTAAGGCATAGATGTTTCTTTCTTTTAAATAGATTAGTCCATAGAAAATTGCCAGAATAAATGTTGCTGCAATCAGCCAACCAAAAGGGTAATGGATTAGCCCAAATAGTACAGCCGAAAAAATAACTATGAATCCCTTAGCAAAATTTGAATTCTTATAGTCTTGCAGATTTCCGACTGTAAGGGCAATTAATAAATACTGCTGAATTATGCCCCAGATCGGGTATAAAATCAAAATGGGAATAATATGCCAGGTGATCTTTATTGTGTCTTGGCAAAAACCTACGCCAAGGAAAATAACGAGCGAAATGCCTCCAAATGGTAAAATTATCTTTGCGACTTTAGTAAAATTATCTGTCCTAAAGCCCCAATATTTAGTAATTCCAGGCTTTGTCTTACTTTGGTAAATTACATAGAACGACCAAAAAACTATTGCAGTCGCAATAAATGGAAGTCTCCAATTCAAATAGTCCATAACAACAAACTTCCCTAAAGCAGTAAGAATAACGGCAGAAATTTCAAGAGATCTTGCTTTATTCGAAATTAAAATCGAGTTCATGGTTATGGAGCAGTGTTGCACATGGGTTACAGCTAACGTGTTCGGCTTTGGGCAGGTGGAAAATTAGTATTCCCTCCGATCGTAACCGAAGCCCAATTTAAAACTAAATGTTCATTGATTAATTCTAATGCCAGGATTTATTCGTCCGCCTGAACTAAAGTTGAAACTACAGCCGAAGTTAACAACGTCCTGCCCCACTGACGCCAAACCCCTGTTGAACCAACACCTTTGGTGAAGGACTTGCACCGCATAAAAGTACGACCTTGGCCTTTCATTAAAAACAAACTATCATGTTAAAAAAAATGGTTACAGCAAAGTAATCCTTTCTGTAGAAGCACAGGGCTGCCTTCAGCAATTACGCAATACGCTTCAGGCAAAACAGTACAGTCCCCGCACCATCCGCAATTATACTAGAGGAGATGCGGTTTCTGTTTGCTAATTACTATGATTTGCTGCCTGCTTCCATCTCTCAGCAGGACATCATCAACTTACATCTGTTTTATTATTAAAGAGCATGGTGTAGGCAACGAGAAGTGTCACCAGGTGGCACAAGCCTGCAGTTTTTATTACAAGCATGTCTATCCTTGTGCTTTCATTGTACCCTCTGCGTTTTATCCCCGTAAGTCTCACAAACTTCCGCAGGTGTTTAGTGTAGAACAAATTAAACAATTGCTGGCAGTTATCACCAATGAAAAGCATAAGATGGTGGTGAGCTTGTTTTATGGTTCCGGGCTTCGGATGAACGAACTTAAGCACCTCAAACTTTGCGATATACAGAGCACACACTACCAGATAAAAGTAGTAGAAGCCAAAGGCGGCAAGCAGCGAATGACCCTGCTGCCCAAACATTTGCTGGAACCATTACGCTGTTACTACAAATCTTACCGGCCCAAGATGTATAATAACTGGGTAGCAGCCAAACGCAGCAACGACAAATTTTTGTTCCCGGTGGCTGCAATGAAAAAAGTGTACAAAGGCATTTTCTTAAAAACCCTGCGGCAGATTCTAATCAAAGGGCTATTGAAAACCCAAGGGCTGGATGTAGAAAAAACAATCAAAAAAGCGGGGTATAAAAACTGGAACATCTATGCCAAAAGTCCCTTTGGCAGTGTGGCTTCTGTGATAGAATACTTAGGCCGGTATACACACAAAACAGCCATTACAAAGCACCGCATAGCAAGCATTACCCAGCACAGCGTCACATTTAACTACAAAGATTACACAGATGGCAGCCGGCAAAAGCAAATGACCTTAAGCATTGTTGAATTTTTACGCCGGTTCGAGCTTCATTTTTTGCCAAGGGGCTTTGTAAAAATAAGGCACTATGGCTTTTTGCACAATCATGGCAAAACCACCCGGTTAAATGCAGTAAGGAAAAACATGGAGTTGCAGCCGCTGCCTCCCATTGTAAACATACCTGTGGCGCAGCGCATGCTGGAGCAGTATGGCAAAGACATCAGCCTGTGCCCAAAATGCCATAAAGGTACACTCGTGCTGGTTGCCATTGTGTATCCAAAAGCACTACCGGTAAGCCTCGGGAATCATATCGGCAGCATAGAACAACCGAGACTGAACAATAAAGCATCACCATAAAAAATTAACCATCGTTTACAATGAATGAGAATAATTAATGGTTAACAAACAACCATATCAACTAACATCGATGGGTAGGGGAGAGTATGTCCGGAATCTAAATAAAAATATTCAACTCACTTCATTGCTAATAAAACTCACGTCCAACCAGCGCTAACCAATTTACCAAAAGCTACTAATCTACTATAGATGTGAAACACCCCGATAAGGCGTCGGTCAACAAACAATAACCGCAAGCCCCCATTCAAAATTTTTAATGGGGGTTTACTTTTGGGGGCTTGCGGCTATTGTTCTTAATGTTGGGCTGCACCCCCTTCTTCTCGGTCAGTTTAAGTGTCGCTTGAAACTACAAAACAAAAAATTTTGTGTCGTGTCAAATGGTGTTATGTGGTCTTCTGTAATACAACGCAATTTTTCAAAGCCGTTTTGAAGTTCTGTTGTTAATGTTTCTTCGCTGTATTGTTTAATATCAAGTCCGCTACATTTTTCTGGTCCGTTTTCCGAAAATGTTCCAATTGTCAAATAGCCGTTTACAGATTTTCTTGCTGTGTCCATATACTTTGCAACTTGGTCGCTTGTTGTTAGAAAATGAAAAGTTGCTCTGTCGTGCCAAACATCAAAAGTTGTGTCTGGCTTAAATTCTGTAATGTCACTAACCACCCAATTTACTTTTTGTCCTTTGTCGCCTAAGCGATTTTTTGCTTTCTCAAGTGCTTTGGCTGAAATGTCAAGCACCGTAATATTTTCAAAACCTTCGGCAAGTAAATAGTCGGCAAGTTTGCTGTCGCCACCACCAATGTCAATAATTTTTGCGGTCTTGGACAAGTTAAATGAATGTATAAAGTCCAATGAAGTTTTTGGAACTTCCTGTGTCCAGCTTACTTCATTTGGTTGCTTGTTAGAATAGATTTTGTCCCAATATTGGCTGGTGCTTTTAGCAATTGCTTTTATGGAATGATGGATTAGTTCTAAAGTATCCAGGCTTCCACTTTCTTCTCCTTTTTCAAAATCACCCTCTGTTTGTGCCATCGTGTTTGTAAGATGTGCAAAGCAAATAACGTTTTTATTTCGGGCTTTGGCAAAGGCATAAAGCGCAGCGGCTTCCATTTCTACGCACACTGCATTTAATTTTTTCGCCTCAACAATGGCAGTTTGCGTTTCACGATACGGTGCATCTGTTGTCCAGCTAATGCCTGTTTCTATTGATAAATCGGTTGTGCGGTAATAGGATGTTAAGTTGTCAAATAGAACTGGATTGATATTACTTGTTTCGGAAGATGGTATATAATGATAGCTCGTGCCTTCATCCCGAAGTGCTTGTTCTATCAAAACGAATTTGGAATTTTTTTTTGTCGGGGTAATAATGCCGGCAGAAGTTACGCTGATGAGGGTTTTACAACCAGATACAAATAGTTGCTCTGCTATTAGCACGGCAAATGATGAACCTACGGCACAACCCAAAACTGCAAATTCAAAATCATTTTGTTTTACGTTGTAAAGTTTGGTGTGATAACAAGCCCAGCACTTGTTAATTATTGCTTGATTTGTCCTAATCAAATAGTCCACTAAATCACCATCTGGGTCAAGTACGCAAACATCAGGCACTTTGCAGTTGTCAATATTCTTTTGACGCCTTGCTTCTCTAAGCAAATTTTCAGGTGTAAAAACTGAAGGTTCTTTGTAATGCTTATTGTTCATATTTAATTTCATTGTCTATGGAATTATTGTTTGGTCACATCTGTCAGGGTTGCAACTAACGGTACGGCTTGGCGATGTGGCGGTATTTGAAAATCGGCAGCCCTAACCGCTGCTAAATTTATAAATAAAAGTTCATTGTTTATTCAATTGCTCGGCGTTATTCGTCGGCGGGAATTGAAGCTGATTAGCGAACGAAAAGTTGAGAATATATTTGTCGCCCCGCCATATTACCAAACCGCCTGTTATGTGCATACCCTTTTCTGTCAGTCGTGAGCTGGTTCTGATAAATTGAAGTAGTCGCCTTTTGTTTTGTCTAATGTATTTGAAATTAATTTAATATTTTCTGTTGTTGCTTTCAAGTCAATAAATTTTTCAATGATTGCTCTGTGTCGAAAGATGATGAAAGTGTTTTCAACCGTCGGATTGATTTTATTGAGATTAACTTCACTTTCTGTATCCGTCATTGAGGGAACAAAAGTCAAAGCAATATTTTTTAAATTTAATTCTGTACCAATTTTTTCTAACTCTTTTTCTCTTACTTTCTTGTCGTAATTTTTTTCATTGCCGTAAACAAAATAGGCTTTTAAATATTTGCTTCTGTTTGTACTTTCCTGTTCTAAAAAAGTCAGCCACTTTTTAATGTCATCCCAATTTGGATTGTTGCTAACAAAAAATATAATTCCGTGGTAGCGTCCATATTTACAAACCGGACAAGTTCTTGTTCCTTTGTCTGGTCCGAAGGCGTGATAAGGAATGAATGAAGGATTGTCCTCTCCAATTTGAAGTCCTGACTGTTTTTGTGGTTTTAATGTGTCTGGATAGTTTGGAATGTTTAAGCCTAAAATAATATTATGTTCTGCAATTTGTAATTCTCCTGAAATTAGTACTCTTAAAACTCCGCTACCACCGCGGTTTTCAAGTGCCTTTCTTTTTGCGCCTACCAAAAGTTTATCATCGTCAAAAACAAACTCGTCAATATAATATTCGCTGTCAATGTTTGGTTCTTTGATTGAAGTGTGAATGTGTGCAGGTATGTTTTCATTTGGATAGGGAGCAGGTCTTATCGTGTAAATCGAATACTTGCCGTTTTCGTCAGTCTTTACCCAACCACGAATGTGTCCGTGCCGTTTGGCTTTTTCATCCATTCCGTTTTTGGGTGAATAATATCCATTGTTATCTGTCTGCCAATAATAAATAACAACGTTTGGTGCAGGTGTCTTGCCGTCAAGTTTAAAAGCTGTTCCTGTTACTAAAAGTTTTTGCCCTTTCTCTATCCAACCAACGCATGTGTCAACCGATTTAATATTTGTCGGCATACCTACAAACATAAGTTCGCAGCCATCACAACCGCCACCAACTAATTTATGCTTATCAGTTGAAGAATTACTCTGTGTTTGATTATTGGTTTTTGTCTGTTCGTTACAACTTGTCAAAGCTGTGAACATAAAAGCCCATAGTCCGATATGATAAAGTCTAGTCATGATTGAACTGTCGTTTTAGGGTTGCACATAACGTAAAGCATTTAAGAAGTTGGGGCAATTATATTCGTCCGCCGACTAACAAATGTTGATGATTTATCTATTGTTCAAATATAATTCAAATGTTCAATATTGTTCCGTTGACCTGAACAGATGTTCAATGATGAATTACTGATGATATCTATTGCGTCCTTTAAATTTGTATTTAATAACAATCTAAAGACTAGTACTATTACTACTTTTCTTTTTTTGTTACTTTTTTTCTTTTACAATCCACAATTTTATGTGAATAAACTTGAACCATCGGCAGTGGCGCATTATTATTTCGTCAGGGTTAACTACCCATGGGCTGATACAATCCACTGCCGTTTTTTTCCCTTGGTGACCATATAACAATTAGGGTTCAATACCCATTATTAAGGACTAGGATCGATGGGGCAAAAATGGGTAGATTAAAAACAAAATTAAAATAAAAGCAATGAACAGCAACACACAATTTTTTATTGGCATTGATGTTTCTAAACCTTATTTTGATGCATCACTGTTAATGGTTGTTAATCACCTGAAAAAGGAGATTATCAGCCAGCAATTCGATAACACTGCTGATGGAATAAAGATTTTTAGTAATTGGTTAAAAACTAATAAGGTTCCCTTTAATAAAAATACCCTCTTAGTGATCGAGAACTGAGGTATTTATCACCGCTTACTCTGGTCTTTTTGCAGCAGTAAAAAGCTGTCCATACACATTGGTAATGCAGCACACATAAAATGGAGCTTTGGAATTGCCAGGGGTAAAAACGATAAGATTGATAGTATACGCCTGTGTCAATATGGCTTCAAGGAATCAGATACCCTCAAAACCGCACCGGTACTGAATACGGCCTTAATGCAGTTAAAAGACCTTATGACTGCAAGAACAAAATTATTGTCTCAAATCAATAGCATTAAAGTTTATATAAAAGAGCTAAAGAATGTCAGTGATACTGGCGTTCAAAAGACCCTGGAACTGGCATATCAGCAGGCTCTGGATGGCATGGCAGCTTCTATTAAAAATTTAGAAACAGAGATCAGAAGTATCATAGCTAAATACAGTGACCTGAAAAACAATTACGATTTACTGATTACAGTACCAGGCATCGGTCATTTGACTGCTGTTTATTTAATATGCTGTACCAATAACTTTGCAGGTAAAATAAGCGGCAAACAACTTGCCTGTTATGCCGGAGTGGTGCCATTTGAACATAGCAGCGGCATAAGTGTAAAAGGAAGAAATAAGGTACACCCAATGGCCAATAATGATCTTAAGAAAGCACTACAGCTATGTGCGCTGACAGCGATACAATATTATCCTGAATTTAGGCAGTACTACGATCGCAAAAAAGCCGAAGGAAAACACAGCATGAGCGTATTAAATGCTATCAGGAACAAAATAGTATTAAGAGCAGCAGCCGTTGTCAATAACCAAAAAGCATATGTGGATAACACCAAGCAAGCAGCATGAAATTGTAAGAAAAAACATTTGGAGAAGTCATAACAATCAGCCCGTATTTTTAAAATGCACTGTTGTGCGTTCGTGCTATGACTAGTACGCCTGTACCAAAACATCAGTCGGGATATTCAATTTGTCATGCAGCTGGCGTATCATTTCTAGAGATAGCTTTCTTTTCTTGTTCAATATTTCACTAGCCCTACTTTTAAGCCCTACCACCCTGGAAAGGTCTGCTTGATTATAACCTAATTGATCCATCCTGAATTTTATTGCTTCAATTGGGTCAGGAAGTCCTATCGGAAACTTAAGGTCTTCATACCTTTCAATAAGAATGCTCAAAATTTCCAGCTCGTCACCTTCTGCAGATCCTTTTCTTGCGTCAAAAATGGTTTCGAGTCTTTTTAGGGCTTGAACGTAATCAGTTTTAGTCTTTATTGGTTTAATTGTCATTTTTTAAATTTTTGTCGCCTCAATCGTATCATAACCGGTATGTGTCCCGATAAATCTTATCCAGACCATTTGATAATTGTAGTTTATTTTACAAATAAGCCTGTAACGATTTCCTTTTATATTAAACACAACTCTGTTGTCGGCAATAAAACTTGCAGTCGGATACTCCCTTTTTATGTCTTGAGTATTTTTCCATTTGGCCTTGCTCGTTTCATGATACCATGCTTTTAGTTGCTGTTCACAGTCCCTATGCTTTTGCCAAAATTCTCGAAGTATCTTTTTTGCAATTACTCTCAAAAGTTCTTTTGTCAAAAGTAGCATTAAGTTCCCAATATGGGATATTAATTATTTCTTGGTGATTGAACGAGTCAAACAGCATGACGCACAATGTGCACGGCTTTGGTCAGATGGGGAATTGTTTTCCGTCTGCCTGGGGCAAAGCCAAAATTTATGATTTAAAGTTCATTGATTATTCTATTGCTGAATTAATAACGTCCAGCCCGAACGATCGTAGAATAAAGATTTATAGCCGATTGTTATTACGTCCCGCCCCACTTGCCCAAACCCCCTGTTGAACCAACACCTATGGTGAAGGATCCTCAATTATAAAAGTACGACCTTGTCCTTTCATAAAAAACAAACTATCATGTTAAAAAAAATGGTTACAGCAAAGTAACACTTTCATCAGGGGCGCAAGAGTGCCTTAAGCAATTACACAATACACTGCTGGCAAAACAGTACAGCCCACGCACTATCCGTAACTATACTAGAGGAGATGCGGTTTCTTTTTGTTCATTACTATGATTTGCTGGCTGCTTCCATTACGCAGCAGGACATCATCAATTACATCTGTTTTATTATTAAAGAGCATGGTGTGGGTAACGAGAAATGTCACCAGGTAGCACAATCATGCAGCTTTTATTACAAGCATGTCTATCCATCTGCTTTTATTGTTCCGTCAGCGTTTTATCCCCGCAAGTCACACAAACTGCCGCAGGTATTCAGTGTAGAGCAAATCAAACAATTGCTGGCAGTGATTACCAATGAAAAGCATAAGATGGTGGTGAGTCTGTTTTATGGTTCAGGGCTTCGGATGAATGAACTCAAACACCTGAAACTTTGCGATATACAAAGTGCACAATACCAGATAAAGGTAGTGGAAGGCAAAGGTGGCAAGGAGAGGATGACGCTGCTTCCCAAACATTTGCTGGAACCACTGCGCTGTTATTATAAATCTTATCGTCCCAAGATGTATCTGTTCGAAGGGCAGGTGCCCGGTAAGCCGATGCATGAAAGAAGCATCCAGCATTTCCTGCAAACCTATGTTACCAAAATTGGGCTTGGCGGCAAAGATTATTCCGCACATACACTTCGTCATTCTTTTGCAACACACCTTTTAGATGGCGGTACCGAGTACGGTTGAATTTTTACGCCGGTTCGAACTTCATTTTTTGCCAAGAGGTTTTGTAAAAATAAGGCACTATGGTTTTTTGCAGAATCATGGTAAAATAACACGGCTAAATGCAGTAAGAAAAAACATGCAGTTGCAACCGTTGCCTCCTGTTATAAACATACCCGTATCACAGCGCATGCTAGAGCAGTACGGCAAAGACATCAGCCAGTGTCCAAAATGCCATAAAGGTACACTCGTGCTGGTTGCCATTGTGTATCCAAAAGCACTACCGGTAAGCCTTGAGAATCATATCAGCAGCGTAGAACAACTGACACTGAACAATAAATCATCACCATAAAAATTAACCATCGTTTACAATGAATGAGAATAATTAACGGTTAACAGACAACCATATTAACTAGCATTGATGGGTAGGGGAGCGTATGTCCGGAATTCAAATAAAAATATTCAACTCCCGTCATTGCTAGCAAAACTGACGTCAACCAGTGCTAACCAATTTACAGGAAGCTACTAATCTACTATAGAAGTGAAACACCCCGATAAGGCGTCGGTCAACAAACAATAACCGCAAGCCCCCATTCAAAATTTTTAATGGGGGTTTACTTTTGGGGGCTTGCGGCTATTGTTCTTAATGTTGTAGGCATGTGCTTCTTCGTCATTAAAGACCGTAATAAAATCCAATGTTTAGTCCGGCATTCCATAACTTTTCTGTCACTGGTGCATCTTTTGTTTTTATCACTCCATATCTAAAAGTGGGCTCCGCTAGAAAATGAATTTTGTCATTTATTTTATAATCAATACCAACGCTAATCATAGGAGAAATGTCAATTTTTTTAAAGCCTGAAGTTGTAGATTGTTTTTTTTCATCTGTTTTGCCGTCAGAATATTCAAAGTTAGTAGTCTGCTTTGCGCTTAATAAAAAATTTGTCATGAAGCCTACACTTGAAAGAAAACGGGTTCTACTTTTTCCAACAGTAAACATCGCTTTTACAGGAATGCCAATGTATTGGAACGTATAAATAGTTTTGGCTTTTGTCGGTAAACTCGGGTTTGGTGGGAAGTAAATTAAATATTGATTTTTTGTTTTATAACCTTTGTTTGAATATTGTATTCCTGTTTCAAGTCCAATGAGATTTGTAAAATTAAAACAAATATTCAGCCCTGTTGTAAAGCCAAACTTTGCAAGTTCGATTTCATTTCTATTTTTTATTACAATGTCGCTGGAAGAGCTGCCATCATTGTTTTTAAGTGTTCGAAAACTATAGTCTGGCGAAAAGTTATAACCGATGAAAATTTTGTTGAACTTTTCTATCGGTTTAATTTCTTGTCCTTGCACGATAAGAGATAAAAAGGTCGGGAATAATATAAATAGTCGCTTCATTGTCGTTATAAAGTTAAATATTATTTTGGCTGAAGGAAGTTCGTTTAGCATTGCCTACAACGTCAGGGCTTGCTGCTGTGCTGGCATTTATATTCGTCAGCTCGAACGTCGGCCTAATTGAAAAATTGCAGATGAAGATATGTACAAAAGCCGAATAATGAAAGTCAGCCGAGACTGTAGCTGATAGCATTACAAAATATGAGGATATGCAGGTCAGCCAGCATAGAAGCAAACCCCATGTTGGCGGTTCTGCTTCCTGTCGAATGGTAATAACTTGTATTAAGCAAGTACTTTTTTTGTCTGTTTGGTATTGCTTGTCCTACGAGTTTTTTTCTTTGCAATTTTTCCCTTATCAGCTTTAATAAATTCGCTGATTGCCTTTTTTTCTTTTTCGGTTAAGGGCTTTCCTTTGATTATAAAGTCAACGCCGTCTGGTTCTTTTATGTGTCCCATGTTTATATGCTTTTAAAATATTTATCAATAAGTTTATTTGCTGTAATTGTGTTTATTATCATAAGGCGTCCTCCAAAATGATATGCACCTAAAGATTTAATGTAATGATCAATAAGCTTTGTCTTTGCAGTAAAAGACAGATAACCGTCAAAGCCATTTTGGAAAGAAACTTTACAAGCAGAAGCTACTAAATTTCCAGCAACTCCTTCATACATCTTATTTCGTCCTCTATTGAACGGAGCACTTTCCAGTAAATCCATGTAAATATGGTCTGGTTCAATTGTAAGGCTTAAAATGCCCTGAATAATGTTAGGGTTATTGCTAATTGTCAATTTGTAAACTTCTCTTCTGTTGTCATCAAGTTCGCTTTTCCAATTAAATGTCCAACCATTTTTCTTTGTTACTTGTTTCAGGTCAGTTTTTGTCATGCGGCTAACTTCGGTTGGGAAACTATCGCCGGTAACAATATTTTCGATTGAGTTTGTAAGTTTGTCAATCTCGAAATCAAGTGCTATTATTTTTCTTCGCTTCACAAAGCGAATTTACGATAGTATGCGATGTTTGTCAAATGTCACTTGACGTTATTAGGTGTCCATTGCATGACCGCCAACGTCAAGGCTTGGCGATGGGCTGGTATTTATATTGTCGAGCCAGGTGCCAAGGCCGATTAAAAACAGAAGATGAAGATAACAACAATGGACAATTTATAATGTCCCGCTGGACTATTGCTCATATTGATTTGCAGCCGATTGTTATTCCGTCAGCCAGCCTATTGCCAAACCTAACGTTGGCTGCTGGGCGTTTAGATTACTGAGGTTCCTACAAGTCAAGAAGATTGTCCCAGGCTTTTTTTGATTGAGGTCGAAGCCATTGGTCGAAACCCTTATGATAATCCACCTGATTCCAGCCACATATATTTTGAATGCCTTCGAAGAATCCAACGATAATTAAGTTTCGAGTCTGTTCGTTTCCCTTTGTGATAATTACTTCAGTAGCCTCAAAAAGTTTGTCAAATCGAGTTGTCTCATGTATTTTAAATTTCTAAACTACGAATCTAGAAATGTGAGCAATGTCTATGTAGTTCAGTCTCTCTTCAGTAAATTTAAGAGTTTTGTAAGAATCAAGTAGGTAGTTGTTAAAGTCTGCTTTTAATTCTTTAAAGGAATTTACCAAGATTGTTAAGCAACTGGCTTGGTCTATCACATCTTTTGACAGTAATTCTTTAGTATCCTCAAGAATTACTGTGTCGGGGGTGTCTACTATGCAATAGTTCGGTATGAGACTTTTGAGTGTCAAATCAATATCAAATTTCGTTTCGTTTAATTTTAATCATTCATTTGTTATTTTTAACTTTAACCAAGGCTTTCTCTATAAATATTGCTGCATATGTCGAGTTGAAGCAGCCTTGCAGCCAACGTTGACGGCTTGCTGCTGTGCTGGTATTTTATAACAATCAGCCCGACAACTGAAGCCGATTGAAAAACTGAAGTTGAAGTTAACAACTAAAAGCCAAATAGAATTCGGTCAAGCCTGATATTAGTTGATAGCGAACTACAGCCGATTGTTACTACTTCCGCCAGCATAGCAGCAAACCGATTGTTACATGCCGTTTTGGTTTACATAGTAATTATTTTTCGAACTCAAATCCTTTCAGTTGATGCCACTTCTGAGCATTCGTCTTTTCGGTCGGCGCCAGAAGCTGTGTGCATAGAAGCATGTCATCTTCGGGCATACTTTCGTACATATCTTGTGCTACTTTATCTATCGCTAGACGACTTTGGGTTAAAACCTTTTTTCCTTTTTTTGTGATGCTGAGCAATTTTGATCGTTTATCTCTTTCATCTACTGTTTCTTTCAACATTCCTTTTTTTATTAGCCGGTCTATAATGAGTAGTCCTGAGGAAATTTCAATAAAGTGCAGGTAGATCAAGTCTTTCTTTTTTATACCTTTAATTGCATCAACGGTGTACAAGAAAACAAACTCATCAAAATTCGATACATTAAAAGGTCGAATAGCATTTTGAGTAAAATACATCCACAATCTTGATAACTGGTTAATAGTTCTGCTTAAATCAAAATGCCTGTCACAGTCATGACATAATTCTTCATCAGCTTTACCTTGTTTTGACTTCTGATGAGTTAAAAAATGCCTGCAGAAGTCTTCTATATTTCCGTCAGGATATTGCTCTTCAAATTTAGCCCAGGCTTTTACAACCTCAAAAGTCTTGTTCATACTGGTCTGCTTTGCAATAAAATTATTATTTTTTAATTAAAACATAAATGGTGTATGTTTATAAATATAAAAACATTATTGTTCTATTTCTTTTTGCGGATTAAAACTTCCAACAAACAAAAAATGAAATTATGAATACAACAATCGCAGTAGCAGGAGCCACGGGTAATTTAGGTGGGCGAATAGTACAAGCATTAATAGAAAAAGGTGCACAGGTGCGTGCTATCGTCCGGAATAATACAACAGATGATGATAAATTAGAAAACCTAAAACAGCAAGGTGTAGAAATTATTAAAACAGATATGACAAACAAAGCAGAGCTGGCGTCTGCACTAAACGGCGTGTCTATGGTTATTTCAGCCTTGCAGGGATTAGGTGGTGTTATAATAGGTACACAATCTAACCTTCTTGAGGCTGCCATCACTGCCGGTGTGCCTCGTTTTATCCCCTCCGATTACAGTGTAGATTATACTGAGTTGCCAAGAGGTGAGAACCGCAATTTTGACCTCAGGTGGGAGTTTTATAATAGCATTGATAAGGCACCCATTGAAGCCACTTCTATTTTCAATGGCGCATTTGCCGATATTCTTGCCTATAGCGCACCTTTTATTGATTTGAAAAATAAGAGTATAGGTTATTGGGATAATCCGGATTGGAAGGTAGATGTTACTACCATGGACGACACCGCTGCGTATATTGCTGATGTTGCGATGGACGACTCAACGCCAAGAAAACTGCTAATCGCAGGTTTTCAAATCAGCCCAAGAGAATTGCAGCAATTAGCGGAAGAAGTATTTGGCTCTTCGTTTAACCTGACAAACTTAGGCAGTGTAGCCGACCTATCAGCAAAAAATAAAAAAGAGCGTGCCGAAAATCCTGAAGGTGAGAACGAACTATATGCCAGTTGGCAAGGCAGCCAATATCTCCATAGCATGTTTAGCACCCACCATAGCCATCTCGATAATGACCGGTATCCTAATGCAACGTGGACAGGAGCGAAAGAAGTGCTTTCCGCAATAAAAATGTAACTACATGCTTTAAGCAGCCAATTACTAAGTTGCATTGAAATCGTTCTTAATTATCAATTAAACACAAAGTAAAATTTATATATGAGTAAAGCATTTGTAAAAGAAATACACGAAGCACAAGCCTACTGGATGGTAGAAATTTTATGGATAGTGCTGGCTGAAGGAAAAGATACGGATAACGATTTTTCGATCATGTGGCAATTATGCCCGGAGAGATCTGGACCGCCACCGCACCATCATGACCAGCACGAAGGTTTTTTTGTTATAGATGGATCCATTACTTATTTAGCCAGTAACGAAATGCTAAAAGCCGGTACTGGCTCTTTTGTATGGATACCAAAAGGAACCGTTCATTCTTTTCGTGTTGACAGTAACCAGGCTACGCTGCTTAATTTTTATACGCCGGTAGGTTTTGAGCAAACGATGGTGCAACTGGGAACAAAAGCGAAAGCTTTTACTATGCCACCAAAAGATTTTAAAGATCCGCAGGATATTCAAAAGATGATGGAACTGTTTAAAAAAATAGGCATGCATTGGGTGCAGGAACCAGATGTGTTACGACAAGCGATTTGACCCAGCTGTCAATACTAACAAAGACAAATAGAGAGCGGTTAATAAAATAACAATAGGTTTAAACTATTGAAAATTTGTAGTATTACACTCTCATCATGAAAACGTCTGAAAAGTAGTTTTGAACTTCTGAGTTTTGTCTTGCTGCACAGAAACAATACCCGCAAAGTAAAATGGCATGTAACGTGACCGCATTGGCGATGGCAGGGCATTTATATTCGTCCGTTCATTACTGATGCTGATGAAAATTCTATTTCTGAAATTAATAACAGATGCTTCATAGTTAACTTCTGACGGAACATATGCCGATGCTTAACTAATGATCAGTGTTAATTGTCAAGCCCCGCTATTGCCAATGCACCTGTTAGCGGCATGGCAAACTCTTACTGCAACCAGTTTACTATTTGAAGTCCTTTTATTCTTTTGAAATGATCGACATTGTTTGTTACGAGTTGCATGCCATTTGTCAATGCAATACCGGCAATTAAACAATCGGTGTGTCCTATTGGCTGACCTGACTTTTTTAGGTCTGCAGAAATTTCGGCAGCTTGTTTAGCTGCGCTGATTGTTAAAGGAAGTATTTTATTCAGGTCTGCAAAGTCTGTAAACCTATTAATCTGCTTTTTAGCGTCTTTATACAGAAGCCCGTTCAAGATTTCGTAATAAGTGATGATGCTTAAATTAACAGCGTCATAGGATTGCAAATACATTGCTGCATTTTCTATCACTTTGGGGGTGCCACGGAGAAATTCGGAAAGAATGTCAGTGTCTACAAGTGCAGGATTCATAAGTTTACGTCACGGTCAAAAAGGTCGTTTCTGGTCTGTTTTACCTGTCTTAGAAAGTCATTGTAGTCGTTTTCAGACATATCTCCAAAAGTGCCTGCAAAAGAAAGAATTTCCTTGCTTCTCTTGTCTGATTTTTTTGTGTTTGCTTGCAAAGAGTGGATAATCGAATAAAGGTCTTTCAGCCGTTCAACCGGAACATTTTTGAGCTCTTTGAGTATTGTGTTAAGTGTCGGCATGCTAAAATCAAAGATATGATTTTTGTCTGACCAAACCTGATGCAGGCTACAAATTACTTGCCGCTAACGTGGAGATGTTTACGAAGGTTGGTCATTTCACGATCCCTCTCTCTGGATAAAGATATAAAGCAAAATTGAAAAATAAAAGATGATTACTACTCCTCTGCGCAACTTTCGTAAACATTCATGTTAGCGGCAGGCAAGTATTATAAGCTTAATGCTATAAATAACTCATCCCCATACCAAAAGCAGTAGTGAAAGCCTCCCTTGCCTCTATGCCTAAGGTAGCGCGGCAGGAAAGGGAAATATGGTCATTCTTTATTTTCGTTTTGAATAAGTTCAGTTAATTTACGAATGCAGCGAAGTCTTTGTGTATTAACTATAAGAGGTGTTTTAAAGCCCATTATTACTGCAATTTCTTTTGCGGTATATCCATCGTTGGAGAGTAACAACAGTTCTCTACATTTTTCACCTATTTCCATTAGTTTTTTCGTTATAGTAGATAGCTCATTCTTTGTAATAAGTTTCTGAATAATATTCGAAGTCTCATCAGGTAATTGGGTTACTACGCTATCCAAAGGTGTTGTGAAATGAACTCTTTTCTTATTAATGCTATTTTTACGCACAATGTCAATACATTTATTGTTGAATATTTTGTAGGCATATGATTTTAAAGGCATAGTGATATGAAATTTTCCCGTATTCACATTATGAATTATGCTCAAAATGGTGTCTGAATATGCATCAAACGCTTGTTCTTCTGCCAGTCCATATTTTCGAATGCCCTGTTTAACAAAGTAAATGAAAGTGCTAAAAAGTAGATTCTCAGACGATTTTCTTTGGGTTCCAGGACTTTTAAGACCATCTATGATATCAGCCTCATTTGAAAATTGTTGAGATTGAAAGGCTAGCCTTTTTCCGAATTTCAAGGCAATTTCTTCAGTACCCGAGTGCATTTTATCAATTAAATTAATGCTTGCAGTATCAAGGTTTATGTCAACGATTTTTCGATTCACTTTTGGACTATCACCCTCATACTTTTCAATAAAATTTTGAATTGATATTAAGGTGTTGAAATCCATTGTTTCTTCAGTGGCGACCTTTTTAAGTTCTTTGACAAGTTCAATGCTTGAACCATATAATACCTTTTCGTCCCATTTAAAAGCATACTGACACTCAGATCCTTGCTCTATATCAAGTTTTATAAGTCTTCTTTCATTTACAATGGATGCTCCGTAGTAAGCAGGAATAATTTCAAAATATTCAATTTTGTTATTGAAAGAGATTTCTACATATAGTTCTTCGTTTCTTACAAAAACAGGTGTCACAAATCCAGCTATAATTGGAACAAACTCAATATAACCATACAAACTATATTTATCATTGCTATCCATGTAAACACGCTTTTTTTATAAGATACTGTTTAGTCAGTTCTAGCATTTGAGAATAATAAAGTGGTGAGGGGATGCCAAAAGACTCATATGTTATTATATCTGCATTTAATTCCTTTCTTATAGTATCTTCAACAACTTTAGATGATAGAAAGTTTTGCGGTAAGATAACTGCTTCTACTGAACTAAAAGTTAAGCGAAAGTCACATTCCAATTGAACTTCAATAGTTGCCTTTCTATCGTCTACAGCACTTTGGGCAACTCCTTTGATAAGATTGTAATATGATTCAATTTCAAAGTCAATTGGGTCGTATAAGATGTTGTTTGTGGCTCTTCCCATAAAATATGCCTCGTTAGTATCAAAAAAATATGAAATGGTCTTTTTGATCGCCTCCTTATTAGGAGTCAGAAAAAAATTATCAACCTGCATACCTGGATGAATGTAATCTTTATATAACCCCCTTTGGAACGCACCCGTGTCGAAGGGCGTAATACGTTTAATTTTTTCAGTAAAGTCGCTTCGTAAAATAAAGGACACGGGCAATAGCGAATTTAACCTTGAGCTTGTTAGATTTGAAGACTTATATGCAGGGCGGCCGTAGAAAAGATATAATAAATTTTCATTTTCAAACACATTACATTTAGTGGGGATTAACTTTTTTTCAGTGAGTATTGATCTGAAGAAAAAAGCGTCACAAGTATGAAAAAAAGGTAACATATTAGCGCTTAAATTTAAAACGCTAAACCTATTATCAAAATACTGCCTAATGCTTGAAGCCATAATTATTATACAAATATAAACATTATAAAAAACGAGTGGATTTCAAGTTATTCTTTTAATTAGTAAGCACAAGGTAGTTCTGCTTTAAGTCGCTCAAAGTCCTATTTAGTTGTTCGTGTATGTGAAGGAGGTCACTATACAATTTTATACCATATTATACTATTCAGATAAACTCTGGATTTGAACTTGTGACCTGCGAAAACAGGGGTACCGCTCACTATTTCTCTGTCTACGCGAACTTGTAAGTAAAACACACACGATAGTAGAGTTTGTCAACTAGAGATTAGTGAAATGTCGAAGTCTAAAGTTAGTAATTTTTTCCAAAAGCTTGCCGCTAACGTTAAAGTGTTTGCGATGTGGCGGCAATAGATTTACCATCGCCCTGGTTAAAGATATAAAGCTTTATTGAAAAGCTACTCTTGAGCCGCGTTCCGTCCGCCGCCATATTGCAAACACTCCTGTTGTACTAAACCTTCCGGCAGTTTAGAAGCCTCTTCAAGAATAAAGAGGCTTTGTTTTGCATAAACTAAAAAACAAAGTATGCAAACAAAACAAACTACCGGTCTGCGCACTGCAGCCAGCGATTATGTAACCATCGTGGCACAGGCGAGTGCTAAGGTAAGTGGCTTTGAACAACTCTACAAAGAGATGGGACGTTCTATCTCTGTCAGTGGTAAAAGCATTAGCACGCTGACTAATTAGTGTCTGTCTCTAATGTCTTATAAAAATAATTAGTTTCACATCAAATTAAATAAATGTTTAATTCGTTGCACTTTTTATCATCAGTCATGCCCATAATATTAAATTTAAGATTTGGATAA
>JAABUN010000776.1_pt1 | contig 79040 bp, 74 predicted proteins | sample 5559311 | NCBI WGS metagenome assembly JAABUN01 (sample SAMN10711877, study PRJNA513370) | rock metagenome | isolation source: Antarctica rocks | place: Antarctica: Victoria Land, Siegfried Peak sud | reverse complement strand
TTGCTAAAATCTCTTATTGTCAGTCCGTAAAATTTGAAAACGCTTTCACGCCGCCGCAAATTTTTTTTTGAGCTTGAAGTAACCTTGAGGCTTCTTCAGGCTTTTTACTATTAGAAGATATTTTTTTTGCGTCAAAGGTCTTGAGACGAGACCGACAATCAAAGTTGAAATTCATTTCAAACTTGAATCAATTTTGCATCACTGAAAAATAATTTGTCAAATGTTCAATAATTTTAACGAAACGGGAAGCCTTGAGTTTCTCGCCCGTTTTGACTTTCTCGATGTATGTCTTTTAGGGGAAACCGGAACGGGCAAAACGCACCTGGCACGACTTATTCACGATTTAAGCCCGCGCTCTCGACAGAATTTTGTTGATGTCAACTGCGCCGAGTTAAATCCGTCAATCATTGAATCGGAACTCTTCGGTTACGAAAAAGGCGCGTTCACCGGAGCGGCGGCGGCAAAAATGGGGAAATTCGAGGCGGCGACCGGCGGCACACTGTTTCTGGACGAAATCGGCGAACTTCCCTCTATTCTTCAGGCGAAACTTCTGAAGGTCGTCGAAAGAAAATCGGTTACGCGCGTCGGCGGCAACCGTCCGCACCCGGTTGATGTCAGAGTCATTTATGCTACGCATCGCAATTTATCGGCTTTGCGCGAAGATTTCCGCTACCGCATCACCGCGCACACGATTCGTTTGAAGCCGCTGCGCGAACGCACGGAGGAGATCGTGCCGCTGGCACGATTGTTTTTATCGGAATTCAGCCGCCGCTGCGGGCGCACTTTTGAAGCCGGCGACAATGCGCTGAAGCTGCTTGGAAACTTGAATTGGCACGGCAACGTGCGCGAATTGCGGTCATTTGTGCAAAAGGCGTGCTTGGATGCTTTGTTCATCGCCGAAAACGAAACTGGCGCGAACGATGCGATTGAATTAGCCGAAGACTTTTTATCGTCCCGACTCGTCTATTTTGCCATTGAACAAAATCCCGATTCGACGCGAGCGGCGGAAATAGTTTCGCATTTTCGGGCAGGCGAGAAAATGGACGAATACATCAAAGAAATCGAAACGCATCTGCTTGAAAAAGCGATGGAGGCAAACAATAACAATCAAACCCACGCCGCCCGCGACCTCGGTCTTAGCCGCAGCGGATTGATTAAAAAATTAAAAAGAATGAATCATTGATATTTTGGGTGACAGAAAGATTTAATCAGAAAAATCAGCGGCGGATATTTAGCGCGAAAAATGAGATTTTCGAGAAAAACTCCGTCATTTATGCTAAATTTTTCCGACAAAAACCTGTTGATTGAAATCATCGCCGATGCGGTCGCTCAAGCTCATCTGACTTGTTCTAATGAAGAATTACGAAACGCCTTGATAAACGCCGTAGCTGAAGCGGCGGCAGTCGTTTTGGAAGGCGACACTTCTTTTCTCCATTGGGATTCGCTGGAAAGCATTCTCTATTGCTGGTCGCCCGATTCAAACAAAATCTATCAAGTTACAGACCGCTACTGCGGGCTTTGCGCTCTTCCTCAAACTCCACCAACGCCCTGTTATCATCGCGCATTGAGTCGTTTCACAAAAAATTATTTCGAGTTTCAGCAAAAGCCAGGTGCAATCGCCAAAATTGATTTTGCTGATGCCGTATTTTTTGACCGCGAACTCGGTGTCCGGCAAAAAATCGATTTGCTGAATTTAAGAATTCTCGAAGGACGCATTGAACTGAAACCGCTCGTCCAAGCTCTTGAAAAACACATCATTACCTAAATTCGTTTTTTATCTCGAATCGACAACGGCTTTACCCGCCGACTTAAAAGCTATGCAGAAAGAAGAACTCGAAAAATTGTTCGGTGAAGTGCTGTCAACCAGCAAAGCAACCCAAAAATATGAATTTATCGCTTTTTGCGCTCCCTTTGTCGAGGTTCGGCGCAAATCCGATGGGAAGCACGGCACGTTAGAGTTTCAAGCGAATCCCCGATTTTATTTTAAATTTGTTGAAGAATCTTGAAATAAAGCCGTTCAGTTTTGAAGAGATACCGCAGTTGAGGATATGCCGGTCGCGCGTCCGTTTTATTCAATTATTCTATAGTGAGCGTTCTTCTTCAATCATTTCAATCCAAAGTTTTATGGTTAAATCTTCCCGTTCGGGAACGAACAGATAATCTCTCAGTTCCGCCTTGTATCGCTTTCGCAAGACATCCAAATCAAACGGAACGGTGCGGGCGAGATATTTCACGTCCTCGCGGTCTTTCGGCGAATTGCGTTCGAGTTTCGTGAGCGCAATGTCATACGCATCGAGCGCGAACAGGCGGATATTTTTGAAAGTGCCGGGAAACATCTCCGTCAGCCTCTTATCGTAGTCTTCGGGCGGTGTGGCAACGCCCACCGGGTCTAAATAAATTTTGTGGCGTTTATGTAAAGCCGATCCCTTTTGTCCCAAATCCAAGAGCGCGGAAACCTCGGTTTTTGGAACAAACGTCAGCACGTCAACATCCGATGTGGTGCGGGCTGCTCCGTAAGCCAAGGTGACGACAAAGCCGCCCAAACAGTGAAAATCAATCGGCTCGCAGGCTGCTGTGTCAAGCTCCGACAAAAATCCCAACCACGGCTCCGGCGGCATTGTTAAATCAATCGGCATAACTTAGATGTTCGGCTTTCAGATCGGACAGAACGCGCCAGAATTCGGCTTCGGCGGTTCGATTCTGCCGAACCCATCTTTCTTCGGTTTCGGTCAGAGAATCGGCGCATAGAGTGTCTTCCTTAAAAAGCCTTGAACCGGCGAGCGCGTCTTCCCGACGTTTTAATTGGTCGGCTTTTTTCTTCTCGCCGCGTTTTTCGGCTGCCGCCCGCGCCAGACTCGTTATAAAACCCAGACGGTTTTGCAAATCTTTCACTTTCGCCGCTGAAACTACCTTGCTCCAACTCATTTCGGGAACTTGTGAAACCAGCCACGGCAGGGCTTCGACAACTCGCGCATCCAATTTACCGCTGCCGAGTGCCGCGACGAGAACTTCCGCCGGGTTTTTAAGGCGCGACGGTTTGACGTGAGAAAACCCGGAATACCCCATCGCCGCCAACTCGCGCGTTAAATCATCATCGCTCGTGGTCAAAAGCCGCGCCAAATCATTTTTAACCGGCAAATTCGCTGCCGGAAGCTCGAAAACGCGAACAGCCCGATCGGTCAAATCTTCAGTCAGCGGACGCGTTCCTTTTTCGAGCAGAGAAAGATAGCCTTGCGTCAACTTTAAGTGCTTCGCCGTCACTTTTTGAGACCATCTTTTTTGTTTTCTAAATTGCTTTAGTTGCAGTCCAGTCATAAGTCCGCTTCGCCTCCTAAAACATTATATCGAATGCGAAAATATATTACAATCTTGTAATATATTTTCTCGTAAAGCCGCAAAAAAAAGACGTTTGTGCAAATGATAACTATTATTAGTTATAGGCATTTCTAAATTATTTTTCTTTACAACCGTCAATTGTTACGAAATGTTGCTATTTCAGTTTAGAAGGCGAACATTTCGTAACGAACTTAAAACCTTTGTTTAGGGGAATTTCCAGCGCGATAGAAGTTTAGCCTTAAAAGTCTGAGAAAAATACAAAGTTGGTGCATTTTTGCACCAAAGCGCAATCGAGCAATGATTAATTAAATTCGTTAAAGATCAGAATTTACCGGCTTAAATTACTACCCTTCCGCTGCGCTTGGTGCAAAAATGCACCAATGGTGCAAAAATTCGCCAGCCTCAAATTCACTGCGAAAAGATTTTCCCGCTTTCCAAAATTTTTCTCACCCTGCGACATCAAATCCCGCGAATAATTTACCCGCGAAATCAACTTCCAAATACTCCGGCGCGACCCTCGTTTCACGCGCCCAAAGCGGCGCGCGAAAAGACGGTTTTTGGCTCGTGATTTTCGGCACGACCAAAAATATTCGGCAGGATAAACTTCAAAATTCAAAAAATCAGCGTGCGTTAAAAGAAAATCGGCGGCAGGCAACAGCGACGCGAACGGCGAAGAATTTTCTATACGCAAAGAATCTAATTTTATGAAAAATGCACCACGCGATTTTGAAATCGAACCAAAAGATTTTGACTCGATTTTTCTTTGGAAAGTGTTCCGGAAACTTCTGAAACAGGAAAACCCGTTACTTTTTCTCCTGAAAGTTTTTCTTTTGGGCGCAGCGTTCGTCGCCCTTGTGCTTTTTGTTATTCTCGTCGGCGATATAGCGGGCGTGTGAGAGAAGAAAAATAATAAGCGGCGAGTAAACCGCGCATTGAGACGGAAACACAAACGAGTTGATTCCATCTTCGCGCAAAATCACAAAAAATTAAGGAGCTAGAAAAATTTATGTCAGCAAATGTTTCGATTTTAGGCAATTTAGGACGCGCGCCGGAAACGCACACGAACGCGGACGGCACGTTCATCGCCAAATTCTCCATCGCGTCGAACTCGGTTCAGAATACGCCGCAAGGCACGGTGAAAAAGACCGATTGGTTCAGAGTTACCGCCATCGGCAAACAAGCCGAAACCTTAGCGAAATATGCGAAAAAAGGCAGCAAACTCCACATTCAAGGCTCGCTTAGACTGAGTGCTTGGCAAGACCGCGAAGCCCGCCCGCAATACAGCGCGGATTTGCTGTTGCAGGATTTCCAATTCGCCGGCGGCGGCGCGGAAAGCGAAACCGCAAAAAGCGCGAGCGAGCAACCGGCGGCGGAGTATTCGGTCGAAACCGAAATCGCAGCGGACGTGCAGGAAATCGCGCAGCCAGCCGGAGCATATTAAACCGCCCTCAATAATCTCCATTCATCTTCAAAACCACTGTCGCCCGCAAACTTGAGGCGGCAGTGGTTATTTTTATGTCGCTTCCCTTGTAAACGAAAAAGGTGTTTTCGAGCCTGCCAAAAAGTGCTTTTACAAATTTTAGGCGTTTGGAAATGTCGCCTCAAAACAAATCACATTTCCCCGACCGAAGTCGGTTAAAAGAGGTAACAACAATGGCAGGACAATTCAGCTTAAATCTTAATCAACTCGGACAATTCGCTCCGAACTCTCCAATCTTGGCTTTTCGCCCAGAAAGCGGCGGCTCGCCGCAGCAGGACTGGTGCGCTCATCTGCAAGCGTTTCCGCATTACCGGCGCGAGTTGGAAGAATTCGCCGTTCTCGGCGATGTCGTTTTGAGAATCGCCGACGGACGCGAACCCGCGCCGCTTGAAAGAGTCAAAATTCTCTCGCTTGAATACGCGGTCAAAACTTTGAAAGACGAAACGAATGCCAAAGAGTTTGTTCGCTCAGTCCGGGCAATCGCCAGCGAGGACGCGGGACAATACGAATTAGAGCAAATTGCAGCTTATTACTACGGCGAAATTCGGCGGCGCGGGATGAGCGAAGTTCTCAAAGAAATGGGACTTCTCGGAATGCAAATGGAAGCAGCGACGGCGACCATTCAAGAACGCGAAATTGAATTTTACGAAACTGAAATCGCAGAACAAAAACTAACAGTCGCGGATGAAAGACGAGTTCGCTTAGCAAAGCAAAACCGAAAGCCTTTGCCAGCGCCGACACCGAGTTTCGATGCCGAATTAGCTCACGTCATCAAGCGCATCGGCAGTTCAAAAACCACTCGCGTAATGACGGATGAGTTCGCCGAATTTTACTTGGATGACGACGGAAAATCAGTTGAAGAACTCGACGCGGATTTTACAAGTTTTGAGAAACTCGAACAATACGACGAAAACGGAATTGTCGGTTTTTCGATGTCCGGCGATCAGCACTCGGTCGTCGTCTACGATTTCGCGTCCGAGGTTACTGCGGACTATCTGCCGCAGGATGCGCGAAGTTTAGCGCGGGAAATAAACATGATTTTCGTCGGACACGGAATCGGCGGCGCGGCGGCGCAAAGGGCGCGCTGGTTTACGTTCGCGCACCGCGTTTCGCAGAACGAATTGAGCCGGGCGCGAAAAGGTTTTGCGTCGCTTGCCACACCGATTCCGCCGCCGGAAAAATTCTCGACGCTTCCCTTTTCCGATAATGAGTTTGGAGATTGGCTGGCGGCGAAATTAGACTTTCTTTACCCGCGCCGCGTTCTTAGAAACGCTCGCCGACTAACGCACAACAAAGCCGGATTTCCGGTCGAATTTATCGCCGGCGTTGAGGTCAATCCCGAGTTTGAAGAAATGCAATACGTCGCGGCAGTTGGCCAGATTCTGTGGAGTCAAATGAACGCGGACTTTCATCTTCGTTCGTTGCGCCGCGAAACTTATCAAACGCTGCATACGCACATTCGGCAAACGGAAGACACGGCGGAAGTCGCCCGGCTCAAAAAAGAGGCTTACGGCTTGTTCAAAGAGCAGAAAAAACTCTCGCTGAAAGAATTTACGGCACTCAATACGGCGGCGAAATCACAAGAGGCGAGATTAGCCCATAAAACTTCCGCCGTCACCAGAAAAACGCTCTCTGACATCTCTTCGGCATCAGCGAACCGCGTCCGGTTTCTCAAGTTTTTCCTCTACAACGACGCTTCAGTTCAAGGCTTGACGAGACAGGAGAAACAAAGTCTCTGGGACGCGATTCGGAGGCGCGAAACGATTCTTGAGGCAACGCAAAATAAAAGTGCCTCGCAACCCGTGAAAGCTGTCCAAAATTCTCTTTTTCGACAGCCGAATGTTCAAAAACAAATCGTGCGCGTTACGCCGCGAACAATTTGAAATTCAGCAAGAAAAAACTAAAAAAAGCGGTCGGCAGATGGGCGAGGCAAACGAGAAAATGCCTCGCTCGTCGAGCCGAAAAAGAAAAAAGCGGTTGGCAAACAAATGCCGAGCGCAAGTTCGGTTTCGACAAGAAACATTCAATTAGACCGGCAGGAACACGCGCATCGCTTGAGTCTGCCAAAACAAAAAACTAAACATTTAAGGAGCTAGAAAAAATTATGTCAACACAAGTTACGATTCTTGGAAACACCGGGCGCGATGTCGAATTGCGCTACACGCCGCAAGGCTTGCCCGTCGCCAATTTTTCGGTCGCCTCGAACACGGTTCGCAACACGGCGAAAGGTCAGGAGAAAAAGACCGACTGGTATAACGTCACCGCCTTCGGCAAACAAGCCGAAACGCTGGCGAAATATCTGCAAAAAGGCAGCCAGGTTCTCGTGCGTGGCAAGCTCAGTTTGAGCGCGTGGGAAACCCGGAGCGGCGAAGCGAGAGTCAACGCCGATGTCGCTTTGCAGGACTTTGAGTTTGCAGGCGGCGGCAGAAACGCCGGAAACGCGGCGGTTGAGACGGAAGAAACGGCGACGGCGATGAGCAGCAACGCGGGCGAAATTGTGGGCAGCGGCGACGCGGGCAAGCGGGACGAAATCTCCGCCGAAATGCTTGCCGCGCTGCACGAACCGGAAATGGGCGGCGACGAACCGTTCGCGGGTCAATTCTAAACCGCGCATTGAACTGAAAAACGTAATCCTTCGATGGGAAGCGTCCGGCGAAAAATCGGGCGTTTCCCTTCTTTTATGAACCCACAAACGAGGAAAGGAAACCGATGAACGCCCAAAATTTAAGCCGTCATTTGCCGCCAACTAATCCGAATAATCAGCCGCTCGAACGGACAAAAACGTCGCCGAAAGTTTTGATTTACGCCGACGGCTCGTGTCTGAAAAACGGGAGCGAATCCGCGCAAGCCGGCGCGGGCGTTGTGCTGATAAGCGAAGACCGCCGGCGCATTAAGTTAAAAGCATGTTTCTTGGGAGCGTTGACCAATCAAAAAGCGGAGATTCTCGCTTGCGCCGTCGCGCTCGAATCGCTTAAAACGTCTTGCCGGGTCCAGATTTACTCCGACTCGAAATACGTCATTGAATCGATGACTGGGCGCAACCGGATGAAATCAAACCGCGAGTATTGGAATCGTTTGGTCAATGCGTGTCTGACGCACGAAATCGAATGGAACTGGATGCGCGGACACGCCGGAAATCCATATCAGGAAACCGCCGACCGGCTCTCGCGTGCTGCCGCCAGCGCGAAGGAAAATCTTGACAAAGAGACGCTCGACCGGCTCGCTGAAATTCTGCAAGGCGCGCCCGGCGCGGGCGTAGTCAAAATGATTCACGACGGACTGAAAACTTTAGCCGCCGCGTGCGACGGAGCGCGAAAAGTTGACGGGCAAGGCTTCAATAAATTCGACAGTGAACTTGGTCATCGGTTCGCCGGAAAATCAGAACTGACCGCCTCTGAAGCTCTCGTCGGGAGAGGAATGCTCACCAAATATCGCACACAAATCGCTACCTTTGATGAACAGCTTGCCTTGCTCATTTGATGAAAAAGCCCGCAAGTTTTCGCGGGCTTTTCGGCTGGAGATTTCAAAGGTTTTCAGTTTTGCTTGAGCCATTCCTTAAATCCGTTGTCGCGGTCGAATAATAATTTCAAACCGTGTTCTAAACAATCGCCGGTGGTAATTTCCGTTTTCATCCGTTCGGTAGCGAAGCGAATGTATTGTTCGAGTTTTGCGTTCGTCGAGTCTAAAATTTTGCCGCCGATTTTAACGTAATTCAAGCGATTGAGCTGCAAAATCGGCGCGTCCGGTTTTGTCTTGGTATTTGTTTCGGTTTCTTGTTTTTCAGTCATTTTTCCTCTCAAAAATAGTTGAATTTTAACCCGCAGGTTATTCGCTAAATGCTCAAAACAACTTTCGTGCCTCTTCAAAAATTTGGTTTCGATTAGTGAGACGGGAAAGGGTTTTTCGGGTCTGCTAAAAAGCGAAATGAAAGGTCGGTTGCTTCAAAAAGCGACGACTCAAAAAACGCTAAACGGAGACTTGGAAAAATGAACATACGAATCTACGATGACTGCGGCGCAAACCGTGCTGAAATGCGCTTGCTTAGGCAAATTGAAAAATCAAAGTTGATGAAACTGCTTGAACGTGAAAGACGATTGACAAACTTTCTCGCCGAGCATCACGCTTGTGTAATCCTGAAAAATCCAAACAAACCAATCGAAGGATTGGACGCAATTCTGGCGCACATCGGCAGCCACCCGGAAGTGAGAGAAACCGACAACCGGATTAACAATATTCTGGACGCTTTCGACGAGTTCAAAGACATATCCAGCAGCATCCGCACCCGAACAAAGACAGTCGCCGTTGAGAAACTTGAAACGGTTATCCGTCTAGTCCATCGGGCAGTTTAGTAAGCTCAATCAACATCGAGAGGGGCGTTTAAAGGCTGAGAAGCGAAGCCGGAAAACGTCCCTATTTTTTTGGCAAATCCCAAGCTGAAACACCTGCCGAATCAATCGCCGTCAATCAATACAAAATTTGTCGGTGTCTTGTATGACAGGATAGGACGACATTTTACGCTTGTCAGAATTTAAATGTTGGCGCGCTTGGATTTATGACTGTCAGATTCTGACGGAAACTTGAAAATGGTATTTTAAGCGAGACAAAATTAGTGAAACGCCGGAAACATAAAGATTTAGGAACGTATTTTGCACTATCAATAAATTGAAAATTTCTGACGACCTAAAACGCTTACTTTCAGTTGTTTAAGAAAAAGCGGCAAAATTGCTGCGCGGTTAAATTCAATCAATAAAGAAGATGCGTCGTCAGAAATTTTCTGACCAGAAAATAAAATTAGATTTAAAAAAAGCAAAATGCTGGAGCAAAAGAAAAGAAAATTAATCGGCAAAATTAACGCCATTGAAGACGAAACTTTGGGCGAATCGGTGTATGTCAGACCATATGAAAAAGATGCGAAAATCATCGCGGAAATCACTCGCTCAACGGGGCTAAAAAAAGGAACGGTGGCGCAGAAACTTATTCGCATCGCACTCGACGGGCGGCGTGTAAATTTCACAGGCGAAAAACGCGAAAAAGAACTGCTCGATTGGATAGTGGGCAACGAGAAACATAAGGCGGTCAAAGCGGACGTGAATGACGCGAGGCTCGAACGCCTTGAAGAACACGCCAGAGAGCTTGAACAAACTCTCAATGGAATAGCGGAAAACTCACGCTTTACCCGCGTTTTAGCGAGTGAAATTTACTGCACATCGGTTGTTTGTATGTCTTACCTGAATCAAATTTTCACGAAAATTATCGAATACTTCAGCCCCGTCGAGATTGAGAAAAAGAACAGCACGGATTTCGCCAATCGGAACATTTTGGGACTCGTCGAACATTCGCTCTTGGAGCTCGAAAAATTGAGCGAGCATCACGAACTTGACTTGGAACGGGTCGAATCGGAGATGCTTTATCATTTTACCAAAATTGACAAAATTAAAACTCGATTGTTATCTACACCGAACGAGTCGCCCGCCGAATAAAAGATGAGAATTGTCGTCAGCGTCCAAGCCAAAGCCGCGAGTTCGCGTGGACTCGTTCACTACGTCGCGCACAGCAAAACTGATGCGTCGCGCGAGTCAATGACCCGCGAGATTTTTAATTCTTACGCGGATGCAATTCCGGTCGAAAAAGCCAACGATTTTTTGAAAAGCGGCGTGTCGAATAAAAGACCGGCGAACGATGAACTGCATCATCTCGTCATCTCGTTAAAAGCGGAAGATTACGACCGATTAGGCGCGGACGAAAAGGAAAAACAAGAATCGCTCAAAAAAATTACTCGCTACGCGCTTAAAGAGTTAGAGGAATCAATCGGCGCGGATAAATTAAATTGGGCGGCTGGCATTCACCGCAACACCGATAATCCGCACGTTCACATTGCCGTTCAAAAAGAATTCTTCGATAAAAATTTCGAGAAACAAATGCTCCGCAAAATCCCGAATGAATGTTTGCCGCATTACGAAAAAGAAGGAGCGGTTAAAACATTCGCGCCCGGCGTTTTGATTAAGGCGGCAACCCAAAAACTCGATGAAGTTGTTTTAGAGAAATCAAAAAATCAAAATCAGGCGAAGCAAAATCCACAAGAGCAAGCGAACCGAAATCACGCTTCCGGCAAAAATCAGAATGATAAGCAAACTCAAATAAAAAATACAGTTGAATCTGACCCGAAATCTAGTTCTGTAATTGAGCGCGAACGAGACGTTTTAGCCCGTGCGATATTAGCGAAATTTTATCTCGAAAAAACGCGGGGAAATTTGGAATCGCTAGAGTCGGGCGGACATCTTCGCCGATTCAAAATCGCGGACGCTGTAACGGGTCAAAAACGCCGAATATCGCTTTTCGATTTAGAGCGGCGAGCCGAAAAAAGCGCGGCACGTCAAATCAAAAATTTGAATGTAACAGACGCGGCAAAAAAGGACGGATTGAGGAAAAAATTAGTCGAATCAGAAATGGAGAAAAACGCCGACGGTATTAAGCGGATTCGCACGATTCTGCATAATTTAATCGTCAAAGAAAATCAGAATTTAAGAACGCGCGAAACCGATTACGACAAAATTAAACCCGCCGCCGAAAAAATCAGGCAAGACTATCGCCGCGAGAATAAAAAACTTCCTGTTCCGAATTTATCGCAAAGCGAGGTGGAAATGCTGCAAGCCCGAAGCGTTGAAAAGCGTGATATTCGAGCCGCCAATTATTTTGAAAACGTCCGCCAAGAACTTGCCCGGGAGCGCGGAACGCCGACGCGCAATGATGAGGAAATCCGGCGATTAAAAGCGTTGCAAATTATCTCGGAATTAAAAGTCGGGTGGCAGGAGAAACAGTTAAAAGATTTCGACGGTCGAAAACGATTCTCATCCGTCGAAATCGGCGGCGAAAAATGGAGCTTGGTAAAAGCCGATTCGCTGATTGAAAAACGACAGCAGGACGAGCGAAAAATCGTCGGTAAAATACTGGACAAAATCGGTCTGGTCGAGCAAAACCAAGCCCGCACAAAATTAGAAGAAATAAAAACCTTGGTCGCGGAAAAATTAAGCGAGAAAACCGGGCAGATGACAATTGATTTACAGCGCGAAAAAAACATTCTCAAAACGCTGAACGACTTTTATAAAAATGAAACAAACGCGGAAAAAGAAACGCTTCGTACGGAATTCAGCGCGGCGGAATTAGCGGAAGTCGAATCGCTCGCCTTTGAATTAAAAAACGCCGAAATTTATCGGGAAAACTGGCAGCATCAAAAGCAATTTATGATGTATGGCGACGATGCTGAAGAACTCAAAAACATCGAATCAATCAACGAATCGAAGCAGGAAAATATTGCCGGTCGCGCCGTCGCCCGCGAGATAATGTGCGAAACAGAAGTCGCCCGCGCCAAAGAAGAACTTATCGCGTTCCAAAAGAACAAAATCTTTCAAAAATTCGAGATTGCAAATGCAAAAACCGGCGAATCGAAATTCGTCTCTCTGAAAGAAGTCGAATTCGATTCACGCGGTTCGATTTTAGACCAGACGCTCGAATACTTTACGGAAAACCGCGAGAAGCGGCGGACGCGGAATCAACTTGAAAAAGCAGTTAAGGAAAAAGAATCGGACTTAAAAGAAAATCTGAAATCGTCGCGGAGTTTGTTAAAAGTCGCAGGCGCGGAAACCGGCGATTACAAACAAAAATCTTTTTTCGGCGCGGTTAAATACGTCCACGCGCCCGTGTTCACGCCGAAAGAATTGATAACGCTCGAACTCAGAATCAAGCAGACGGAAAACAAAACGGAGGCAGCGAAACTGCAAAAAATTCTGAGGCTCACTAATTACGAACAAGCTAAAAATTTATCAGCGATTTTGGCGAGCGCCGCGGGCGAAAATAAACTTTTCAAAACCGCTGACGGGCAGCCGGTTAAAGAGCAAATTGAAACGCAGTCCATCGCTGAAATAGAAGCGAAAACGCAGACGAACAAAAGCGAAGTTTTTGAAAACAAAATTCACATTGAAAACGAAACGGCGCGAGAAAATAAAGCGGAAAATAATCATCAGGAAAGAGGCAGATAAATTTGACAGGGTTTTAAATCTTTTACCGAACGAATTTAATTTCTGCTTTTGGAATTGCCCGCTTTAATAATTGAGATAAAATAGTGAGAAAAATAAAAGTTACGGAAAACGTAATGGCGGAACTTTTGAAAAACGCTGAACGCTGCGTGCTCGAAACGGCGGCAACCGCTACGACCGAACAAATCGAAGAAGCTCGGCGGCAAAACGATTTGTTCGACAGAGGCTTTGAAATTTGTTTGAATTGTCGCCGCGAGTCGTCGCTCGAATCAGAAAATTGCGAGTTATGCGGCGCGGATAAACTTCCCTTTTGAAATTATTTTGAAGGCAGGCGACTAAAATCAGCGAAGGAATTTTTACTATGAAAATGAGGAAATCGAGCGATGAGACTTGAAATTTATATCAACGACAAACTAATAAAACCGTTCGGCGAGGATGAGGAAACGACGTATAAACTCGGCTGGAGCGGAACTCTCGAACAACTCAAGATACGACGAGGCGAAGACGATAAAATCTTGGAATTGGTTTTCTTCAAACTCAACAGCGAACGTCCCGACGATTACCCGAATGATTTTCGGACTTTTTCCGTCGGCGATGTGGTTTGTATCGAAGACCGAGCTTACAAATGTTTGGCGGAAGGTTGGCAAAAAATAGATAGTTTCAACGCGAAAGTTATTCAAACGAATTAGTTTTTAATTCTTCCTTATCATTTAAGGCATAAAAATTGCGGTTTAGGGTTTGCCGAATTTTTATGCCACAGATACCTGAAACAAATCAAAACTCGAACGAGCCTCAAGAAGAATTAAAAATTCTTATCACCGGCGATAAGCCGAAAAATCTGCTTGCCCGCGATTCGCAAGCCGCGTCTTTAGCTTACTCACGGAAGATGTCGGACGCGCTCGAAATTGTCTCCGAACGGGCGTTAAATCAAATAATCAAAGACAAGCCGGGCAAAAAAATTGTTTTGCTGTCGGGACTCGAACTTGGGACGGAACAATCCGCCGCCCGCCGCGCCGCGCAAATGGGAATCGAAGTCAAAGCGTTTATTCCGCATAAAGAACACGGCAAAAACTGGTCGGGCGATTTTCAAAAACAATATCAAGAGCTGATTGCCGAAATCACCGAAAAGGGCGGAACAATTCAAGGAAGCGACAAAGAATACAGCCCGCAGCGCGTCCAGCTTAGAGATTTCCGAATGGTTGACGAGGCGCAGATTATCCTGAGCCTTCATAATCCGAACGAAAAACCGCCCGCGCATCAAAAAACGCTCGACTACGCGGCGAAACATTCAAAACCTGTTCACAACATCTGGAATGATGCGGAAAAACTCTTGAGCGAAGTTTCTAAAAATTTCGACAATAAGGAAACGCAAAATCCGGCGGAAATAAAACTTGAATCAGCGGAAAAAACTATTGAAAGCGCAGTTCAAAAATCCGCGCCGACGAAAATTGAAATCCGGGAACGCATCACGCGCGAAAATGTTCGTGCTGAACGGGACAAAATCTTTCTTTTCGGCGATAACCTGAAGCAAACCGGCTACGGCGGGCAGGCGAAAGAGATGCGCGGCGAACAAAACGCTCTCGGCATTCCGACTAAAAAAGAACCGGCGAACAATCGAGAAAGTTTTTTCACCGATAGAGAGTTCGGCGCGAATATAAAAGCGATTGACGAAGCCTTCGGACGAATTCCGCCGGGTAAAACAATCGTGATTCCACGAGCCGGAATCGGCACGGGACTGGCGAGCCTTGAGGAAAAAGCTCCGCGAACTTTCGCTTACCTGAATGAGAAATTAGCGGAAATCGGATTCGATAACCGGCGCGGCAAAACAATCGTCGCCGCGCCGAACAATGAAAATAAAGTTATCGTTCAAATTCCATCGGAAAAAGCCGCCACGAACTCTCGCCTGCTCGATTTGAATAACATTCAAACCAATGAGTTAAAACTTTTGTCGCCCGCGCGGGAAGAAGTTGACGCTCTTGAAATCAATCGCAGAGAAGCCTTGAGCAATTACGCCGAACGACTGCGGCAAGATTACAAGGAAAACAAAAACGGCTTGCGCGAAGGGTTAAAAAGCGTGAACGACGCGCTCGATAAAGGCGAGCAAATTACGGTCGCCTGCAATTGTCGGAACGGCGAAATGTGTCACGCCGACGTGGTGAAAATGGCGATTGAAAAAATCAATCTTCACATTAAAAATCAAAAAATTCAAGAAACTAACCGAAGCGAAAACGACTCTCGAAATGTTCAAGTAAACGATAAAACCGATTCGCAGAAACCGGAACACAAAATAAACCCGCGCACACAAAGAGCAATCGCGGAAATTTTAGGAACAAGCGAAACCGACAAACTTCTCGAAACGATAAATCAGACGGACGGCAGGAACCAATCAGAGCAAGCCTCGCACTTAGGGAAATTTTCGCAGTTCGTCCGCGACGTTTACGAGCGCGGCGGCAATGTGGTTGACGGCAAATTAATCGTGCCGAAAGAAAATTTATCTCTTGCGCCGCCGCTTCTCCTGACGACGCAGGATTACGCGATTAAAAAACTCGGCGACGTTCTAAAAGACGAATCAAAAGCGAAAGAAATCGCGCCCAACCTGATTGAATACGGTAATAAAATTGCCGGAACAACCGCCGACGGAGAAACAAAACTCAAGGTTTTCACTTGGATATATGACACGCTTGACGGCAAAAGCGAATTTCTGACGAGTGAAACAAACTTTTCGGAAAGCAAAGAACAAAGATTCGAGAACGCGCTCGATAATATCAAAGGGCTTGCCGAGCAGATGCACGCACTCGAACCGAGTAGGGAAATCGAATTCGCGCCGCTCAACGAATTTGAATTGAGTGAAACGCTCTCAGAACACGCTGACGAAAATCGCCTCGTCGAGGAAATTTACGAAAATGCAATCGGGCGCGACGCAAGCGAAAGGGACGAACAAGTTTTTGAAGAACAATCGGGCGGCGAACGCGATTTGGAATCGGAGACGCACGGCAAAGTCGCCGCTGAAGGTTTCGAGCGGATTGATTTGAACGATAAATTGCCGCAACTGCCCGCCGAATTTACCGAGTCTGAATCGGCGCGACTGCTCGCAGAAACTCTGCCCGGCATTGACCGCCAACTTGAAAGCGGCGTAAAGGTTGTGGAGATTCTCAAATCGTTTCACGAAAACGTCCGCGAGAGCGCAAAATCGGACGCGCTCAATCGGCTGGAGATGATTTATCAAAAACAAAAAATTAATGAACTCGAAACGAAACTTCTTGATTCGCAGCTTTCGACGAATAAAAAAGAAAAACTCGAAAGCGAAAAGACGCGCCTACAATCTCTAGTTCTGACTCCTACTAATGAAGAGATGCGGGAAATTCTGGCAAACCGGCAGGAAAATAACTTCAAAGGCAAAAAAACAATCGCCGAGGCGAGCGGAAAACGCGGAGAGTTGAGCCAAAGCGTCAAAGACCAAATCGAAAAAATTGACGTGCGCCGCCAGAATGTTATTGAACTTAAAACGCCGGGCGAATTTTTTGCGGCTCAGAAAACTTTAGAGCAAACTTTTTATCAAAAAACAAAAACCGAAAACGCAAATTTAAGATTAAAACTCGAAGAAGTCAGAGAAAATTCGGGCGACAAAGGACGCGAAAACGCGCTCAAAAAACAGTTGAACGAATTGCGGGATTTGAAACCTCTCTTTGCCTACAAACTCGAAAATTCGCCTGAAATCGTTGTCGGGAAAGCCTCGACAAATTCAATGGAAGAACGCGCGTTCGCGTCTTCCTATATCAATTTCCAACTCAAACAGCCGGAGTCGAGATTCAGGCACGAAAACGAAAGATACCGTAATTACGCCGCCAAACTGGAAGCCGCCGCAACGCGAAACGAAATAATCAAAGCCTCGTCGGACGTTCGCGCTGAAAACGCCGCGCTCGGAATGAAATGGAAAGATTTGGAAACAAGCGAAAAGGAAAAACTAGCCCGACCAATCACGAATCGGGAGATGCAGTTTCTTTTCACCGAAACATCTCCGGCGCATTACACGCCGGAGATGACCGTCGCCCGTCTCGCTTACGCGCATTCTGGAGCGAGCCGTCGCCAGATGACCGAAGCTCTTCTCAAAGGCGAAATCAAACCAAGCCCGGAAGCGAAAAAACTGATTGACAGTTTGGAATCAAGACTGCAAAGACGCGAATTGAAAGATTCGATGTTGGCTACCAAGCATTTTTTTGAAAGCCTCAAAACCTCGAATGAAAACCTAAAATACAAAAACAACTTCGACCATCAGGAAATTTACCGGCAGTTGCCGCCGCAGGAAAGAGATTTTGTTTATACAAAAACTACGCGGCAGAAAGAGAATCTCGAATATCGTCTAGCTTTCAAACAACAGGAGTTGGTCAGGGACAACTCTGTCAGCCGCGATAGTTCGCCGAAACTTCAGCAAAGCCAAATCGAAAAAAGGTTTCATCTGTTAAGCGGTTTTAATCAAGGGCGGATTTTGGGCGAACGAGTTGAAACTTCCCCGCTCGCGTCAACTGAAATCAGCGAGAGAGATTTTCGCGCCGCCAATGTTATTTTGCAAAATCAGCCGCAGGAAAAAATCTCGAATCTTGGTCAAGAGTTAAAACAAAGCGAAGCGGTCGAAGAGAGAAAAATCGGCGAAATTTTAGAAACCTTCTCTCAAGCCGAAATTACAAAATCGAGCGATAAAACAACAATCGAAATTAAGTTGCCCGAAAACGCTCTTGTCGGCGCGAAAACTTACAAAGAACTGCTTGAAAGGTTTTACCCGGACGATGAACGCGAAAACGACAAATTCAAGTTTTCAAATTTCAACGAAAAAACGCTTCATAACGCGAGAATCAAAGGGCAGGACGCGAGTCTAAAAACTTTGCAAACGGAACTCGGCAATAATTTCTACGCCGCCGAAACGACAGTTGCTCAGGTCTTCCAAACCGAACGCGCTCTAACGGAAGATTTATCGTGCGTCGGGCAAATGCAGCAATCCGCTCGCGCTGCCAGAACGGAAAACGCTCAGATTCTGGGAAAATACGCCAGCCGCGCCGCGCTCAAAATAGAAAATCAAAAGCTGGCAGTGCCGAACATTGCGGAACAAAAACAAATCGTCAAAGCCGCGCTGGATTTATCGTCGAAAGACGCAAACCCGACGGCAGTAAATTCAATTAACCGGCAGTTTTTCGCCAGCGTGCAGCAGGAAATTTCCGTTAGCGACTTTCAAAGGTTCGCGGCAAACGAAAAAATCATCGCCGAAAATAAAACGAGCATCAGAAAGGCTTTTTCGGAAATCAATGTCAAACAAAACGCTTTGGAAGAAAGCCGAATCAAACCGGCGGACATTCGCGCCGCAGATAAATTGGCGGAAGTTTATCTGAAAACGCAAACCCAAGAAGAAAATCGTTTGACAACCCGCGCCGCGCGAACGGCTTTTGAAAGAGACCTGCCGCAAAATCTGGAAAGAAAATCAATCGAGGACTTGGTTTCTCAAACAGAAAAGCAGGCAATCAAAAACGAATCTGCGACTAAAGCGCGAATCGCGGTCGAGCCTGAAAATAAATATTTTGAGGAAAAAGAATCTGAGCCGCAGGCTTTGAAATTGGCGGACGCAATCGAGAAAGCGCACGATTTGAGCAAAGCAGGCGCGCCGCCGTCTGAAGTAGCCGAAGCTCTTGAAACTGCCGAAAATGAAAGAACGATTTTGTTAGAAGCCAATAATGGAGTTAAAAAATCAGAAGACAAACCGCTAAGTCTCCGTCTTTACGAAGCTGAAATTAAGAGAGCCGAAAAAGAAGTGTGGACGAAAAGTTTGGGCGCGAAAATTTTGGCGGGCGTGAGTTATTCGGAAAGCGAACTAACCTTAAACCTGGATGAGATTTTCTCTGCGCCGGAGCGCGAACAAATGAAAATTGAAGCCGCCGAGATCGCTAAATCGCGGCTGGAGCCGAAAGAATTAGATGCCGACCACCGAAAAATTCCGACCGAGGCGGGCAGACAGGCGTTGAAGACATTTAAGCAACTTGAACAAGCCCATAACATTTACCAATTCAGCAATGATTTCGGGAAAATCCGCGAGGCTTTCGCCAAACTAGACCAAGAAGCGACGACGCTCAACAAATTTCGGCAGGATTACAACAAAACCGAAAAACTCGCGCTGCTGCGCGAAGGCGTAAAATCCGATTTGGCTGATTTGCTGCGGAAAAATCAAAACTTAAACGGCGGCGAATTGCAGACGCAAACGAGCGAGATTTTGCGGCAGAATTTCGCTAAAACCGGACTGTCCAATTTAACTCAGTCAGAACGACAAACTGAGATTTTAAGCCGCGAAATTAGCGGTAAAATCGAGTCGAAACAAATTGAAACGGCAAAGGAAAACGCGAATTTGAGTAATCGTTCGCCGCAACCATTTGAGCGAAGCGCGGCGCAGGAAAAACAAATTGATATTCACGCGGCGAAAGACCAAAAAGCGAAAGAGTCATTCGTTCTCACAAGGTAGGTTTAAGGCTTTAATTGAGAGGATCGGGCAGGAATCAAATTTTGTCTGAAATGAAGCGGTAAAAAGTTGCACGTCGTCAAAATCATCCGGCTTGATAAAAACAAATGCTCAAGATTTAATTTTTACCGAATAGTCCGGTCGCTTTCTGTTGATTTTTCAAATCTATCAAGGGCTGCTCAATTAGTCCGAATGAACCCAAGTTTTTAAGCGACGGATTTGGTTCAATCCGCTCAACTTGTTCGAGCGGCAACGCCGCGCCTTTCCAGCGGCGGCACACATCGGGCGCGACGACCAGAAACCACGTCGGCGATTCTTCGCGACTGTTGCCGGTCGGAATTGCCCAGAGCGTAAATTGATGATAAGAGATACGCGTGTAAAAATAATAATAATTGCGATGATTGAGGGCGCGGTTTGAGACTGAAAACGCACGATTCTTTTTCTCCCAAATCACGCCTTCGAGTTTTTGCAAATCATCGGGAAAACCGCCGCGTTTCTCGTGAAAGCGAAGCAGGTCGCGCATCATTTGCGAAACCGCTTCAACGGGCAAATCGTCCGATTTTTTTCGGTCGTCGCGCCAAAGCGAATAAACGTAAACGACGACGACCAGAACAAGCGCGATGGGCGCGACGATAAGAGATAGTTTGATTCTGCTGACTGTCATAAAAATTTCAAATCACGCTCCGGTTGATTTCGAGCAGCGAGGGAGCGTAAATTTCTTGATGCAGAGCGTGAACTTCGTCGGGCAAGCCGCTCAAAGCGTCGGAAGTCGCGCCGGATTCGTTCTTTTTAGTTTTCTTTTTCTGCGGGGAAGCGTCCGCTTCAAATGTTTTAGTCAAAACGATTGCCGCCGGTTTGGAAGTTTTTGAATTGCCCGCGCCGTTTGCCGAAGTCGCGGTTATGCGGGAAGCAACGTCTTCGTCGTCGGTTAAAGGCGCGCTGAACTCGGTTTCCGTTTCAAGCGTTTCATCAAAATAAATCGTCGTTTCATTGATTGCAGTTGAAACCGATTCATCAATTATTTGCGCCATCTGTGCGGTTTCGGTTTGCGCCGCCCGCGCCAAATCAACTTGGCTTTCGGCAGCGGCAGAATTTGTGTCGGAATCGTTTTCGTCCGAAGTTTGGACGAGACGATAAGCCGCATCAACGTCGCCCAGAAACGGAGTGCGAGGTTTGCCGTATTCGCGCGATATGAATTTGTTTTTCATCACGGCGAGCGGCGGATACGCTGCCTTTATCGGCGGCGCGGTGTCGCAGACGATGAGCAGTTCTTTGTGCGCGGCGATTTGCCGGACTTCGCCCGCGTGCATCAGCGACCGCTTTTGTTCGGCGTAGCGAACATTATCGCTTTTCTTGCCCGGAAAATCCTGATAAGTTTTAGCGAAAATCGTCGTATCGCCAAGTTGCTTAGACGCATATTCCGCCGTTACGTCATCGAGTCCGGGCAGGAAAATCTTGGTCATCACCGTTCCCAAAATGGCGTTCGCCTGCTCTTTCCCGTATTGGTCATACATTTGCGGCAAATCCTGATAACCCAAGCCCAAACCAACACCGCGCCCACGCCCGATGCCGGAAATCCGTTTCACTTCGGCGACGTTTAATTGATATGCTTCGTCTATCAAAACGAAACATGGATATTTCGGCTCGTTCACGCCGTCGAGCCGCATTTCCAAAACGGCTTGTCCTAAAAAAGTCGCAATGAATTCTTTATACATTTCCGCCGCGCCTTCGGAAACGACGAGATAAATGGCTGTTCCGGGTTTGCGTAAATCTCGAAAATCAATCAGGCGGCAGCCTTTTTCGATTTCTTCAGCAGTCGGATTCGTCGTAACAGAGCGCGCCGGCGCGAGGGTGAACGGGCGCAATTTGTTGTATAAGCCGATGAGAACCGAACCGCGCGTCTGCACGGGAGCTTTGCAAAAAGCGAAATACGCTTGTTGGGCATAGAAACTAGGACTGGTTTTCATCGCCGCGCCGAAAGCGTCTTCGCTCGCGGCACTGATGAGAAAATCGGCGGCGAAAGACGGAATTGCTTTTCCGCCGTAAACCGACGCCAGATGAAGGAGAATCGCGGTCAAAGCGAGTTGTTCGGCATCGCCCCAAAACGGGTCTTGCGAAGTCTTATGGCGATTCTCCGCGCCAATCATCATTCCGGCAATCTGGCAGGCGAACGCCGGATTGTCCCGGCAAATGGGAACGAAATTCCAACGGTCAGATTTTTCCGGGTTATTCAAATCGAGCCGAAACACGCGGCGGGCGAATCCGGCGGTCTGCTCGCACAGTTCGCCTTTCGGGTCGTAAATCAAACACGACGAGCGTTTAAGAACGCCGCGAATCATCCGCATAAAAAACGTCTTCGATTTTCCGCTGCCCGTCGGACCGAACATTACGAAATGCCTGAGCCATTGATTTTTGGGCAGATACAAATCGCGCCCGCCAAAAACTTGGGCGAGCGGCAAAGCGTTTTTCGGCAGGGACGTTCCCGGAATCCGGTTGACTAATCTTTTTGCGATTAAATCTTTGAGCCGCGCCCAACGCGCCGAGCCGTGCGACGTACTCATCGTCCACAGGCGATACGACCAAGCGAGGAGATATGCGTCAAGAAACGCGGCGGCGAGCGCGCATAAAGCCAGCGACCAGAAGACGAGCCAGAGCAACCCCGACACGCCGAGCAAGTAACCGGCGAACAGACTCAAAAACGCGCCGCCAATTCCCAACAAAACGTAAAATACAGCTTGCCCGACATCGTTCGCCCACGCCCAGAACGCCTGATAAGCGGGCAAATATTGCTCGTTTGCCTTACGCGGAATGCCGCGCCGCGCGTCCAATTCTTCAATCCATTCTTGAGAAAACATTTCTTTGAAAATTAACGATTCGTCGTTTGGCTTAATAGCCGTTTTTCTTCTTCGAGCAGACGAATAGCATTTTCGCCGTTCGGCAATAATTCGCCGCGCCACTGCTCAAGCGTCCAACCGGCGGCGACTATTTTTTCGAGCGGCGCAAACGGTTCGGGAATCTCAAATCCGTTCGTTCGTGCCGATTGAAAATAAGTGATGGTGCGCTTATTGAGCGACGTGAGCGAAAACCTGAGCATCAACGCCGGACTTTGACCGGCGTTTTGTTTCGGGCGCGATAAAATCTCGAATGCGAGCGGCTGCGCTTTATATCGAACAATAAATTTACTTGACGGAGATTGAAGTTCATTGTTTTGAATTGTCATCTCAGGCGGCATCAAACCGCGCTCCCGAACGGAATTTAAAACCGTCTCCAGATTCGTCGGAATATTTTTCTTCTCGGAAAATTCGGCGAAAACGGCTAAGGAGATCGCCATTCCGAGCGCACCCGTTTCGCGCAGGCGAATCGAAGTGTCATAAACCTCGCCGCGAAAAATCTCCGGCGCGGAATAATTTTGGTTTTCCGCCTTTTCGGTTTCGGGCGCGTCAACTCCGGCTTGTTCGACAAAAGAAACTTGCGCGGGATTACGCCGAGCGGAAAAAATCCGCATTCCGGCGAAAACGGCGAGCAGTAAAAAGACGAGCGCGATAACATTAAAAGTTGGCGAAAAGACGAAAGACCGAACCGCAGCCTTCGCCAGTCTTTTCGATTTTTGCCGTTTCAAATTTCGATTGGATTCGCTCGATTCAAATGCCGCAAATCCACTTTTTCTTTTTTTGATTTCAGACATAAATTACAAATTTGAGAAATTAAAGTTAAACTCTCTTTCCGTTGCAAACACAGTGCCGTTATTAAGCAGCATCGCTTTCCAATTCTCATCTCGTTCCGCCAGCCACATATCTACAACCGGATGAAAAGCCGTCGCCACGAGCAGCAGATAATCGAGCTGCAATTTCAGTAGTTCCTGCGCCTCCGCCGTTTTGACGAAATAGCAGAAATAACGCAGCAAAACTTGTTCGTCCAAGTAAATAAGGCGGTCGCGTTCAAAGGCGTTGACGACATCAATTGATTCTCTCAAAGAAGGATAATCTTCAAGTCCGGCAACGCCGCGCACGCCGTCAAGCAGTTTTATCGCAAATGAAATTTGCAAGGTCGAAGCCTGCGGGCAGCGGGAGCGCAAAATCTCTAATTCTTTAACGAGCGAGGGCGTGGCGAATCTTGAAAAGATATGCCGTGAAACGAAAGGCGCGGAAAGTTTGTGCCGCAAATCGTTTGAGGTCGTCACGACAATCGGACGCGCCTGCCAGTCGCTCGCGCCAATAAAACCGCCTTGTAATCGCGGCACATAGACAAGTCCGCGTTCCAAGGGCATCAGCATCGAATCTTCAATGCTCGCCCCGAATTTATCGCTTTCGTCAAGCAGCAGAATCGGCGGCGCAGATTGGGTTTCCGTATCTTGCGCCGCTTGCGCCGCTAAATCGTAAGCCAAACCCATTTCGCCCAAAATCAGAAAATCTCGTTTCCATTTCTCAAGACGAGCGCGTTTCATTAAATTGTCGCGCTCCGCGTCCGGCAAGTTTTTGGCGAGCCGCAGATGCTCCTGCATCCATTCGTTCTGCTCTTCTTTGTCCCAATCGTAAAGAATTTCTTCCTGTTTAAGTCCGTCGCGCCCCGCCACGATGCAAATCGTTAAATTGCAGCTTTCCGCGAGTGCTTCGGGAAAAGCGGTTTTGCCGCTGCCGCGCGTGCCGGAGACGAGCCACGCCCGACCGGATTTTAGACTTTGGCAAAAATCGGAGAAATTTTGTTCTTCGGGAACGTAACCGGCGCGGCAAATCAGCTCATAAAGCTCCGGCTCGCGTCCTTCTAAAACAAGTTTGCGCGGGTTGATTTGCGCTTTTTTCGTGTCGTGCGGAATCATTTTTTTAATTTGATAAAATTTACTCGCTGTCCATTGTCGCTAAGACTTGTTCGGCAAGACGGCGAAACTGCGGTGTCATTTTTGGCAGCGCGGCGCGGATTTTTGTCGTAGAGCCTTCGCTAAAAAGATTTGCCAATTCTTCGTCGGAGAGTCCCGTCGCCGATTTCGAGTTTTGCGCCAGGCGAGTTTCATCTGAAACTTCGTCGGGCAAATCGGTGACTAAAACGTAGGCGTTCGTTCCGGCGGAAATTTCGACAAACTCATCACCCTTTTGATTACTGCCGCCGACAATACCGGACAATTCTTGACTCAATATGCCTGATGCCCGCGCTTGTGAATCGGAAATGACAACCGTGCCGCCCGAACGACGATTTCCGATTGCGCCGAGCGTCATCGCTCCGGCATCGCGTAAGCCCGCCAGAACGCGCGACCACGCCCCTTTTACTTTGCGCCTTCGACCGACCACGCCCGATGCGCCGTCGCCGCCCATCACTTCACCCTCGAATTTAACTAATCCGCCGCCGCTTGGGTCAATCAAACCGATGACCGAAACAAAGGCGCGTTTATAATCGCTGCCGCGCAGAGTTCCGACCAGAACCGTGCCAGCCGGATATGAATAATTCTTTCCCGAAATCGCGCGGGTTAATTCCATTCTGACCAGCCCGCCCGAAGCGCGAAGCGTAAAGACCGCGCCTAAAAATCGAATCGGCAAAAGCGTTCCGAACGGAATCGGCGCAGCGATATTCGATTCGGCATTTGCGCGTTTAAGAATTACTTGATTACCGTTTTGCGAAAGCAAATTGGAAATCGATTTCTCTTGTCGCTGCATACCGAAAAAGAGCGAGCGTCCCATTGCTTGAGATTCGCTTTCGTTTTTCTTCGGCGCATCGATAACCAAATTTGATTTACCGTCTTTTGACGCGTTTGAATTTCTGTCGGCAAGCGAAATGTTTTGCGTTTCCGTAGATTCGCCGTTCATTGCCGTAGGCTGAGTATTAACCGAATTCCGATTTGACGGCGAAAGCGAATCAGGCACGACGACGGGTTCATTTAAGTCAATGGCTTTAGTCGGCGGCACGGTAACGGACGAATTATTGCCCGGTTCGCCGTTCTGATTTGCCGGAATCAGATTATTGTCGCTGCCGCTCGGCGTTTTGTCCGCGACGAGATTCAAAGCCATTTTGAGTTTTTCATCTTCGGTTGCGGGCGCAGCGGAAGATTGATTGGTTTTCACCGTGCGGTCAACCGTTTGTTTTTTCGTTTGGGCGAAAACGCCGATGCCGAAAAACCAGCACATCACCGCGAGCAGGAGAACAAAACAAAAGACAAAACAAACAAATGCCAGAAACAGTTTTTTCTTTGACGGTTTGGCGAGTTTCGCCGCCGTCTCGTCAAACTCTTCTTCCTCATCTTCCGGTTCGGCTAACAAATCATCGCTCGCCTGCGGATTCTCAGCGGCGGCTTTTTTTAACAATTTCTCGCGTTCGTCTTCCGACTCGGAAACGGGAAGCGCGGCGGGAATTTCATCAATAGTGGTTGCGGTCATTTTGTTTCTACTCCTTTTTAGCATTGACGTTCGGCAAAGCGACGGTGGTTGGCGAATCGGCGGCTTCGCGGTGCGAGACCAGAACTTTCAGGCGTTGGCTCGCGCCCATTACCGGCGCGACGTAGACGAGCGCGTAATAAACGGTCGAGCCGGGCGCAATCAAACCTTCAAGACTGGTTGTTTCAACGTAAGCGCGTTCCAGTCGCTCGGTTTGTAGCGCGTTTCCTTTTTCGTCGTTGGTTTGGATTTGCAGTTCGGGCGTTCCGGGAACGAGTCTTAAATTCGCGGTTGATTCGTTGCGGACAGCGACGATGACTAATCTTTGCTCCCCGTCAATTTCCGAAACTGAAGAAACGGCAAGCGTCAAACCGTTTTTCGCCTCCGACCGCGCGCCCAGATTTTTCGCCGGATTTTTTAAACATTCAGCGAGGCGGCGATTGACGAAGCGCGAAAGTTCTAACGCGGTTTTCGGCTTTTTGGATGATTTATCCGCATCTGATTTCCGGCTGATCGAGCCTCTTGAAACTTCGAGCGAAGTTTGAATGAATTTTGAAGACTCGGTATCGCCTATAACTTCGTTAGTCGTTTCATCGGAAACAACGCCGCCGCCAACGAGTTTTGAATTTGCTCGCGTATTGGGCTGATTGACCGTTTTGGTATCTTCGCCGAGATTGTAAGCCAAACCAGCCGCGCGGCGGGCGGCGACGACTTCATCGCGGTTGTAATTGATAACGCAGCGATGCGCGTTTTTCCGCAAATCCGCGACGGGAACGAGTTCCAAAATCAAGACCAGACCGGAACGCATTTGCAAGGTGATGGTCGCCGATGGAGTCGGCACACTGCCGCCGTCGCGCGAGGCGACGAAACCTTCGCCCGGATAAATCGTAATCGAGCGGTCGGATTCTCTGGTCGGCGATTGAAAAACGGAAGCGAATTTCGGATTGCCTTCGTGGATGTAATAAATGCCGTCAGATGCCGGAAACTCGACGATTGAAACGGCGTTTTGCGCGAGTCCTAAACGCACGACCGTCGGCTGTTTCGGATTAACGACGACGCTCGCCTCGCCCGACAGAAAATCGGTTTCCGCCGCGTTAAGAACAGTTACCGGATTGGCGGAATTTACTAGACTTGCGTTGGCGGCAATTGATTTGTCAACTTTGTTTGGTTGAACATTTTTCGCCACAAGTTTGACGTTGCGTTTCTTGTTCGGGCGCGTCTTTTGCGCCGGCGCGTCCAAAGCGCAGCATAAGAAAAACGCCAAAGTGATAACGACAATTTTGATTAAACAAAAACGCCGCGTTTGTAATTCGTTAGTGAAAAGTGTCAGAAAATCTTGTTTTTGCATAAAAAACCTCACAAAAGCGGGAAAACTCTATCCCGCGCTAAAATAAAATCGAAAAATTGTAAATAAATCCTTCACTGCTTCGGCTCGACGGAGTTGTTCGACTGATTCGTAGAATCTGCGGAATCATTTGTCGGCGCATTCTCAACCGCCGCAGTGGAATTATCATCGTCCGCGAGCAGCACAATCGGAGACGATGATTTGCCGTTCACCGGCTCGACGCGAAAACGTAGAATCGTAAAGCCTGTCCGTAAGTTGTTGTCGTTTCGCGCCGGAGATGCGGGCGCGTCTTTAAGGAGAAACTTGCATTTGAGCTGCACGGTTTCCACAACGTCTTGCCCGCCTGATTTGCGCCGCACGCGCCGGATGCCGATTGCCCGCAGAACATACGGGTCGCGTTCGTCCACGCTCAAATCCTGCAACTCCCACGACGAATTAACGCTTTCCGCTTTTTCAGCCGCGAGCGTGCCGTTTTGTTTTAAGCGTCCGGCAAAGGAAAGCGATAAGTCCGGGTCGAGCATTCGCAGAAGTTTGTTGATTTGCGCTTCACGAGTCGTCTGTTCGACGGTGTAAAGAGCTTTTAAAAACTCTTTGACCAGATATTTTTTGTCCGTGTCGTTCGGGCGGTCGGGCGTGATTTCAACCGATTCGCTTCCGCCGTAATCGCGATTGTTCAGTTCAACGACTCTACCGGAAGATTTATCTACAACGATCCGGTCAGCACGGCGCACCGCTAAAAAGACGTTCATCACGACGCTCGCCGTCAAAACGAAAAGCAAAATCCAGACGGCGCGGAGCAAAGAAGAAATCGTCAAAACATCTTCCGGGTCGCGGGCTAAGACAGTCGCGCCGGCGAAATCAACGGGGCAGTTTTCCGAAGTTTTGTGAAAAACCGAAGAATATCCGCCGCCGTCGCTCGTGTGCATTTCTTCAGTTGCGGCTTCATCGCCATTGAAATTTTTATTCATAAATAGTTTGTAAATCAGGATATAAATTCAAAAAAGAATTGTTTGGTGTTGTCTCAAAAGGGTCATATGGCAAGGCGAGTGCCAAAGCAGGAAGCGGAAAATACCGAAAATAGTGAGAAATCAAATCCGAAGAAGGTCAAAAATGCGAACTAAAAAAGCGTAATAGAAAAACTAGCGGAAAGTAATTTCGACTTGGTGCATTTTTGCACCAGCGGCAAAGGCTGACAAACTTCGGAAAAGTCGAGGTTTAAGACGAGGCAAAAAATAGTTTGGTGCAAAAATGCACCATTGGTGCAAAAATTCGCCAACCTTTTAAAGTGAAACCGATTCGCCGATTTGCCAAGCGTGCGGATTTTGAACGGAAGTTGCGCCGACCGATAAACCTGCGCGAGCAAAAACGATTTCTTCGGGCAACAAGCGAAGCGCGTAAGCACTGCGGATTAAATCGCCGATTTGTCCGCTCGTTAAATCGGAAAGTCGGGTGACGCTCAAGCCGGTAAGTTCCGCCGCCCGCAGAATTTGTTTTTCGGATGCCTCGCGTTTTCGCCAAGTCTCGTCGCGCCGGATAAGTTTGTTTTCAAAGCGTCGGGCGACAAGCCACGAGTCGGCAATTTCAAGGGCAGAAGCGCGAGAGTTACCTGCGCCGACGACGAGAAAATCTCCTTTAAAGCAGCCGCGAATTTCAAAACAGGCGTTCGTAATTTCAACAATTTCTAAAAATTCGCCGTCTTCGAGCGGCATATAAAGACACGCGCCAAGCGGAACCCAAGCAAAATGCGAAGCGCGTTCGATTTCTTCGATAACGTCAAAAAAACGCAGCGCGTCTTGCTCGTTTAGCAAAGACAAGCGCAGTTTTTCGCGCTCGCGCCACGAGACAACTGCGCGGTTAAAATCGGCTTGCTCGTGGAGCGGAATTTCAGAGGAAAAATTATCGCCCTCGACATTCGACTCGCTAATCATTCCAAGCAGACTTGCCCGCCGCGAACCTGAATTTACGGAAGTGCGAACGCCCTCGCTGTCTCTTAATTCAACAATAACCGCGTCTTTTTTTCCGGTTGAAGTTGACGGGCGCAAAGCGCGTCCAATCATCTGCGGACCGAGAACCGCCGCCGAAGCGTTCGTAGCCGGACGCGCGAGCAACACGCCGCTTGTTTGCGGGCAGTCCCATCCTTCGACGAGCAGTTTGGCGTTGACTAAAACCTGCGTTTCGCCGCAGACAAAGGAACGCATATTTTTTTGATACTCGTTTCGATTCATCGCTCCCCAGACCGCTTTGGCACTGACACCGTTTTCATTGAAACTTTCGGCTAAACATTGCGCGTGTGCGACATCAACCGCGAAGCAGACGGTCGGGCGCATCCGCAGATGCTCGAAATAAGCCGCCACAACCACATCGTTTCGCGCCGGATTATTTACTTTTCGAGAAAGTTCGCGTTCAACAAAATCCCCGTTTTTTATTTTCAAGCCTTCGAGCGAAGTTTGAGTTTGCGCGTAAAATCCAAAAGCCGGGACGAGAAATCCGGCTCGCGTCAGTTGTGAAACAGTGTTCCAAACCGCGACCGTGCCGAAGTAGTCGGTTGACGCGATATTTTCGCCGTCGCCGCGAATGTGCGTCGCCGTGACACCGATTTGCAAACGCGCCGCGCGGAAATAGTCGAGCATATCCACGTAGGAACGCGCCGCCGCGTGATGCGCTTCGTCGCAAATCAGAACCGAGAAATAATCCGGTGAGATTCTTTTTAATTTTTCTCCGGCAAGCGACGCACTTGTTGCGACGACAAAATCGCCCGACAAATCAAGACTTCCGTCGCTGATTTTCGATACTTTCAAACCGGGAAAAAACTGCCGGGCGCGTTCAATCGTTTGCGCGACGAGGGCGCGACTCGGCACGACCAGCAGAGTTTTCCAACCAAAACGCACGCTTGCTTCGGCGACAAAAGCCAAAATCAAAACGGTCTTCCCCGCCCCGGTCGGCTGAATGCACAATAATCGGCACGGCGCGAATTCATCCTGTAAATTACCGTTTGAAATTTGATTTTCTGTTGCGCGCCTTGCGTATTCGAGCAAAACGCAAAGTGCTTCAGTTTGATATTCCCGAAGTTCGAGTTTCATAACAAAAAAAGCCGGAAACCTGTTGATTAAACGCCTTCCGGCGACGCATAAATTTTGAAATTAAATTTATTTCTTAATGGGCGCGGCGAAAAATGTCGAACGGGCGATGTTCGCCGTCTGGCGAGTATCTTGACTGACGACGACCACGCCGTCGTCGGATAGTTTCACTTTGCCGTTTTCGCTCAAAATATAACGATTGCCGGAACGCGCATCGTAAAAAACTTCCTGAGTTTTGGGTTCGCTTGGTTGCGGTTGATTAAGCATTTGAACGGATTCGGATTGAGTTTTTTGAGCAATGGCGATTTGGTTTGGAATCGCTTGTTTCTGAACAGGAACAATAAAATTCGGCACGTTCCCCAACTCCGGGTCGTAAAGCGAAACGCGAGCCACCGATGCGGAAATTACACTCGGAAAGTTTGCCCTGAAAGCGGAAGATGCAAAAGTTTGGCGGGCGATGAGCCAGCGATAAATCTTCAGCCCTCGCCCGACATAGCCGATGGTTTCCGCGTATGGCGGAACGCCGCCAATCGTCTTTTGACCGTTTCCATTGATAACTTTTCGCCCGTCGCGCAGAGTTTTACCATTGAAGTATGCGGAAACAGTGCCTTCGCCGGAGTTGTAAGCGGCGAGAATCGAATCAACCCTTCCTGCGAAAAGGTTTGACAGGTATTTCACATATTTTGCAGCAGCCAGAATCGCCGGAGCCGCTTCGTATGGATCGGACAAATCAAACCGCGCGGCGGTCGAAGGAATAAATTGCATCATTCCGCAAGCGTTTTTCGGGCTGGTCAGCCACGGGCGAAAGCGTGTTTCGTTATAGGCAATCGTCCACAAAATATTCGGGTCAACCCCTTCCGCATCGCTGGCTTTCAAAATTTCCCTTTCAAAATACGCGGCGCGAGCCAGCACATTCAGACGCGAAAATTGCTGCCTTGTCAGAACAGTTTGCGCTTTGATTTCAACCGAAGGCGAAAGCGCGAAACAAAGCGCGAAAAACAAAAAAAGTCTTTGGCACGCGCGATTGAGAGAATCACGTTGCCGGGCGAAATTGAAAAACATTTTCTTTTGTTACCTCGAAAAATTTAATTGGTTGGAAAACTAAATTCGCAAAAAAGATTTGAATTTTCCTTTTGGAAAGTCGCAAGCGCAACCATCGTGCCTAAATCGCCAAACTCGCATAAAGGCTTGACGAATCTTTGACTTTTACTAATCGGCACGCCTCTTGCAATAAGGGCAAATCGAACAAGCGAGCGAATCTGAAAAGCGGAAAAGCTCAATCAATAAAACACTAAAAATTTGAGAGGAAAAATGATGAACAGCAAATCAAAAAACTGTCTAAATGCCGCTGTGTTTGCGGCAAGTAAATTACAAACGCGCATTTCGGGCGCAAAGGAAACTTGCCTGAAATACGGAAAAGCGAGTCTTCCGGCTCTGGCAATAATCGGCGTAAATTTAATTTTGAGCCAATCCATTTTCGCGCAGGGTCCGATTTTCTCCGGCGATGCCGGGAATCTTTCAAACATTATCCGCGAAGGATTAAAGCTGATGGCGATTCTTCTTTTCTGTCTCGGCGCGGTCGGTGTCGCGTGGGGAATCTTTAACAAAATGACTGGCAAGGAATGGGGCAGCCAGGTTTTCGGCGCGATTCTGGCTTTCGCTTTCGGAACGGTCGTCGCCGTCTTCTGGCAGATTGCACAAGGACGAGCCGTGAGCGTGGACACGAACTTCTAAAAACGATATGCGAAGACGATTCACGAGACCCAACATTTTTCGCCAGTTAAAACGGTTCGGCGTTTATCAGGGCGACTGGAAATACATTCTCATTCCGACCGCCGCCGCTTATTTTCTGCCGTTCGCGTTCGGATTGTGGTTTTATTACGTGCCGCTTGGATTTCTGCTCGGACTTTCCACATTCATCGTCCTTCTGGGGACTTTCAATTTTCTGCGGGCGAGCAAACCGGAATGCTGGCTGAAAAACAAATTCGACGCGGCGACGGATAGGTGGGCGAATTTTCGTCCGCCCGTTAATGAAGAGTTCGGGCAAACCGATTGGGTAACAACAAACAAGAGGTAAATTAAAAATGGACACCGCTAATCTATCACTATGGCAAACGCTTTTCACGATTTTAGGAAGCTGCTTCTTAGGCGGAATCGGATTGGCAATCGGCTGGAAAATCTTACCGATTGCCAAAAGCCGCCGCCAATTTCCCAAAAACCCAACGAGCGAAAAACCGGAGATTAAATCAACCGATGAAAATCTTACCTGCGCTGGCGGACGGCTTTTTCCGACTGACGTTTTAGGTCTCGAAGGCAATGTCGTTCGCTACCGCGACGGAAGTTTTGCTAAGGCTTATCGGTTTGAGCCGGCAAACACGCTTTACGACGATGAACACCTGACCGAACAGCGCGTCGAAGAATTAAAAACGCTGCTTAAATTTGAGAAGCCGGACAAAACCATTATTCAATTTCGTTTTGCAAATAAGCCCGACAACGGAAGGACGCTGCGGAATCATCTGCGAACGAGAAACGCCGAAAAAAGCGACTCGCTCGCTTCCCTTCTCCAAGCGACCAATCTCGCCGTCTACGAAGAAGCGATTAAAAGCGGCGAGATAAAAACTCAAAGCGCGACGGTGTGGATTCGCGTTCCGACAAAACATCTGAACGATACGAGCGTTTTCTCGCGTTTTGTTCCATCTCTTTTGCGCGAAATAAAGCAGGCGGGGTTTTTCGCGCTTTTAATTAAACCTATTATCACGGGCAAAAACGCGCTCACGCAGGAACTTTTAAGCCGTGAAATCAATGCTGAAAAACATTGCCGCGCACTCGCGCAACGAGTTTTTCAGGCGTTTGAGGCGAATTTTCCAAAAGAATTGCGTCTATTGGAATTAACAGCGCAGGAAGTTTTCGACGAAATGTTTGCAAGCCACCGGCGCGAGCATTTTGAGCCGCCGCGACTTCCAAAACAAAAACGAATTGACGTGCGGCGTTACCTGACGAGCGTTGAAATAAAGTGCGACGAAATGAATTACGTCTCGCACAACGGCGCGTTGGCGAGTCTAGTCAGTCTTAAAACTCTGCCGCAGGGATTCGTGACCGCCGACACGATGCGCTATTTGACGGCAACGAGAAATCTCAAGTTTCCGCACGAAATAATCGTTGATTTAACGACCGTCGAAAAAACGTCGGCGAAAAAAGATTTGCAGAGACGCATTGACCGCATAGACCGCAGCAAAAACACCTGGTTCGGTTTCCGGCAGTTAAAGAAGGATGCCGTCGTTATCAAAGCGGATTTGGAAAATCTGCTCGAACAAGTCGAAGGCGACAACGAGGAAATTTGTCAGATTCGCCTTAACGTCATCGTTTACGGCGGCAAACCACGAAGCAAAAATGAATTGCTCGAAATGGTCAAAATATTGGATGACCGCTGCGATGAATGTATAGCTTCCATTCGGAAAAGAACCGGCGCGGACGCGATTCGTGAAGACGCGCCGAGGCAACGGGCGATTTATCCGCGAATGCTCGCCGGTGAACTCGCGCATCGAAAAACCGGGCAGGAGCTTGTCGAAACCGCCGATTCCGTTATCGCTTTTGTCCCGACCGAAACGAATTGGCGAGGCTCTCCAAGACCGCACAGCATTTTCACGACACCGACGAATGCGATGTTCGGCTTAGACCTTTACGACCGCAGCCTGATAAAGTCGCCGACCGTAATCGTTACCGCCGCTTCCGGCGAAGGCAAATCTTTTTTAGCGACGATGTTGATAACCGACATTCGCGCTCATCGCGGGCAAGTGAAGGTGCGCGTGATGGATTACCGCTATTCGTTCAAACCGATTTGCCGTCTCTTTAACGGTCGTCATATCGAATTCAACGAAAATGAACCCAAACCCATCAACATCTGGAATTACCCCGGCATCGAAAACGGAAAACTTCCGAACAAACGGCAGCTTGCAATGGTTTTAACCGACATTTTGATTTTGAGCAAAACGCCCCGCGCAGACGCGATTACAAGCGCGATTGCGGCGACGGTTATTGATGAAGTTTATAAAATGTCTAACGCCAGAAACGGGATTGGCAGACCGAAGTTTCAACCGACGTTAGGGCATTTTCTCGACGTGCTGAAAAGCTATCACTGGTCGGACGCGCAGAAAGCGCGGGCTGACGAGCTTTATTTGAAACTCAATATTTACCGCAAAGACCCGTGGCTGAACGCGCCGACGCATCCCGATTACGACACGAACTCGATGTTCGATGTTTTCGAGCTTTCGACCATCAGCCAACTTGACGAAAAGATTAGAGAAAGTGTCGGTTTCAGAATTAGCGCACAGATTATGCAGGAAATCGGCGAAGAAGACGCGAATCAACAGAAAACGCCGATACTTTTCATCTGCGACGAAGTGCGCGAAATCAACAAGCATTTTCCCGCGATTCAGGAATTGATGGCGGAAGCATCGGTTACGGGGCGCAAAGAAGGATTGGTGACAATTCTCTTTTCGCAAGCCTACGAGCATTTCACCGGCACAATTGAACGACCGAACATCAGCGGAATTGATTTGGTCAAAAACTCCGGTGTGAAAATCATCGGGAAACAAATCGGCGGTTTTGAACGGCTCGCCGACGACTGCGAACTGTCGAAAGAAACCATTGCCGCCGTTCGCGCTATTAACAACCATTACGGAAGCTATACGCAATGGCTGATGGTCGTCGGGTCAGGCAACGACAAAATTATCGAAATGGCGGAAGTTCACGCCAGTCCGACGATGGTTTGGGCGAATACCAGCGATACGAACGAAGCCAACGCCCGCCGCCTCGTCGAAAATTTGCGACCGGATTTACCACTCGCTTTCGTTGTCAGTTGGCTCGCAAACAAATATCCGCGAGGGCTGACGGCAGCGGGGCTGACGAATTTGAGCGAAAAGGATTTGGCGGAAATCCAAATGGGAGGTGTGGTGTGAAAAACAAAACTTTAAGTTTTCCGAAACAGATTTTGATGAGCCTGCTGCTCGCTTCGATTTTGCTTGGTTTTGATGTTACCAGAGCGCAGGCGCAGTTCACGGTATTTGACCCGTCGCAGTATGCCCTCCAAATTGCGAAAAAAATTGATGAAGCCGCTCGTTGGATAGAAACGGTTAATCAATATGTTGCGATGTATGAAAAGGCGGCGCAGCAATACCAAAAAATGGTTGAAAGCGTCACGAATTTGCGCGGCATTTTAGACAAGGTTGACGAGCAGATTACGCGCCATAAACAACTGATTACGACTTACGCGCAGTTAGGGCGATTGATTCGCGGCACTTTCGAATTAAAACGGCGAATCGAAAATACGATAACCAGCCAGATTCAATCGGTGGTTAATATCTCGCGCCGCCTGCGGAACGGCATCTTCGATATGGACCAGAATAAGCGCGATTTGGACGATTTTTTGCGCCATTCAATCGGGCGGCGGGCGGACGCTGAATTGCAAAATTTAGAGCGACTCGCCAAGCTCGATTCAGAGTTGGAACGGATGCTCTACGACCGTGAAATGATTTTGCTCGATTTGGCGAAACTCTACGAGGAACGCGAAAAAATCGCCGACAAAATTCGGGCGATTGATACCACTATCGAAGCCAATCAGGACGGCGTTCAATCTTTAATTGACCAGATGCTGGCGATTAACTTACGCATTACGACCGTCGAAGGACAGCTCCGCGAATTGGAGGCGAAAATTCAGGAAAAGTTTGTCAAATACGGCTTGAAAATCGAGCAGATGACCGTATTCGGCGAAGAGATTCGCCAATCGGGTGAGATGATGACCGGCATCACACGGGCGAGCGACGAATTCTTACAGGAACTAGAACATTGGGACGTTTGGCGCGAGGAAATCTACGACAATAATTTGCCCTGAAACTTCTTAAATCGCGGCAAAGGAAAAGCAAAATGATGAAGATAAGCAATCGTAAAAATACAGGCAAATTCTATATCGTCGCCGTCCTTTTTTTGTTGTTTGCAAACGGCGCGGCGGCTGACGTTTTCGCTCAAAGAACGCGCATCAGACCGCCGCGCGTTGAAGGGCAAACCGCGATTGGAACTGTTAACGGGCAGCCCGTTACCGCCAACGATTTGATAACGCTGGTCAATTCCGATTCGCCCTTTATGCCGCCGCTCGACGGCGACGGCGCAGTTCCCGTCTTGCAGCAATTTGAAAATAAATATCCGACTAATCCGGCGACTAATACAACACCGAATCCGACGACTACGCCGAAGCCTGTCGCGCCTTCTTTCAGCGTGCAGATTCAAAATATGATGAAGACCGGACAGGAATGGCTGTTCAAATCTCTACTCGACGTTATCATCAAACCGATGATGCCGATGTTGATTTTCTTCGCTTGGATTATCGCCAGCTTTGTTTTAATTGTCGGGTTTATGCGGCGGTTTGCCGACAATAAAGGCGTTGATGCCGAAGGTCTGGTTCGTTGGGCGGTTCGTTCGGTCGTCTTTATGGTGGCTATCGGCGCAAGCCCGTTCATCATTGACGCGCTGACCGTCACGGGTAAGTTCTTCGCTCGTCCGGTTAAAAGTTTTAATCAAAGTCTGGTCGCGGAATTCGACGAGAAAATGAAGAAATACGTCAAAGCTACTTTCTCGGTCGAAGACCCGAACGAACTGCTTGCCGAGCGACTTCCGAACGGCGAGCCGGGACTTGTCGGCATTATCTCGGATAAAGAATCGAGCGTTAAAGACATTACGGGCGAACTAAACATTTTGGGCTGGAATATGCCCAGAATGTTTACCGTAATGGTCATCGGGCAAAACATCATTAAATTCGGCGGACTTTTTTTGGCGATTGCCGGACTGTTTATCTTAATCGGCTTAAAACTCGCCGCGCCCGTTCTTTCTGCGTTCGGTTTCGACGAAAAATTTGCCAATCAAATCTTTTATCCCTTTTGCTGGGGCGTGGCGACGTTTTCCTTAGCATTTCCGATTGTCAAAGAAGTTACACTTTACGTCGCTTACGGTATCGGTTTAATCGGACTTTCAATCTACAACGGCGAAACAGCGTTCACGCTCGACCCATCAACGGCGCAGATTATCACGAGCCGCGCGTATGACCCGGCAAGTAGCGCGCTCATTGTAACCTTATTGTTTTTCGTCTCCAGCCTTTGTTACATCCTCGTGCCGTGGCTTAGTTACAGAGTCTTGCGCGGACAGGTTTTTGAAGGCGTGTCGCAGATTTCGATGGGCTGGATGTTATCGTCGGTCGGAACGGCACTCGAAACCTACGGACTCGTCGCCGGCGCAGCCTTGGGTCGGCAAGCCGAAAATACGCAAATTCAGGGAATCTATAGTGGCGAACAAGCGAGCGCGAAAAAAGGCTTGGAAGCCGCCAATATTTCAACCGATGCCCGGCGCATATCAAGCGTCGCGGGCGCGGAAGGCGGTTTAGTGAGCAGTCTCGGACAAATCCGCGCCAATCAGGTAACGCAGACTTTGATTACAAACGCGAATAAAACCTTCGGAATTTTGAGCAGTCAGGCGGCGACAAAACGCGAGATTACAAATATGCAAGTCGAAGCGCAAGGGCAAAACTCAAGCCGGATTCTCGATATGGCAAAGGAAAACAGTCTTCGCAGTCAAGGCACTAATCAGCAATTCGGAATGCTCAAATACGAAGCGATTCCGGGCGGAACGCAAATCGCCGGAACGAGTTTGCCGATTAGAAAGGGCGTTGAGTTTTACGATTTCAATAACGGAAATCATATCTTACAAAAATCTACCGACTCGATGAACCGGACGACGACCGACACAACCGAAGTGCAAAACGAAAATACGAATCAAATCACGCAGCAAAAGATTGACGCTTCAAACACCTATCAAGGCAGCATCAATCAAGCACTCGAAAATCAAGCAAGCGCGACTGTCGGCGCAATCAACACCGGAACGAACATCTCCGCGAACTCCGCCAGACAGGGCGCGGGAATTCAAATCGGCGGAATTAATCAGTCGGCAGGATTAGAAAAACAATCGAATCAACTGAATTTTGAGGGTCGCACCGAAGCCGCCGCCATCAACCAAAAAGCCGCTTCGGAAGCCGCGCATTTGCGAATGATGTCAACCGTCGTTTCCGGCTTTTTCCGCGATATGGATCGCCGACTCGAAGAAATGAAACCCAAGTATTAGATTTCGCTGAATTTCAAAATGATTTGCCGCGCCGCTAAATAAGCGGCTGGCAATTTCAGTCGGCGGAAAAAGATTTCGAGTTGTTTATGACGAGTTCAAACTACAAGCGCGTCAGCCGCAAAAGATTATGCCGCGTTTGCGGAAAACCCGATTGGTGCAGCTACACACCCGACGAAAAAATAACCTTTTGCGCCCGCATCGCCCGAAATGCAGACCGCGTGAGCCGCACGGGTTGGGGGGTGTTTTATCACGAGAAATCGCTTTTTCCGATTGAGCCGTTTCCCTTCCCGCGCCTTCCGCCGCCGAAAAAAGCTGAATTAGCACCGCTTGAAATCAGGGATTTCACTTACCGGAAGTTGATTGAACTCGCGCCCGCCACTGACTCGAAGGAAATCATTGACGGCGAGAAAGGCTTGCGGGCGCGAAAAATTCTCGACTTTGAAAGTTACGGCGCTTTGCCCCAAACGCGAGCCGAACGCGCGCGTTTAGCCAAAGAAATTCGCGCCTTGATAAATCGTAAATTTCCCGATTATGTTAAGCGACAAAAAACCGCCATCGCCGGACTTCCCGGCTTTTGGCTCGACAAAAACGGAAAGGTGCAGTTGTGGTTGGAAAAAGATTATTCGTGTCCGATGATGCTGATTCCCTACCGCACGGCGGACGGCTTAGTTCAGGCTTGCCAGATTAGATTTATGTGCCAAAGATTAACGAACGACGGAGTGCGCTACGTCTGGCTGTCCACGCCCGATAAAAACGAAGGTTTAAGCTGCGGCTCGCCGCTGCATTTCGCTTCATTCGACGATTCTTCTAGTAAGCCCGTTCTCGTCACCGAAGGCGCATTAAAAGCCGAAACTGTGCGTATCTTTAGTTTAGGTTTTAATGTCCTGGCAAGTGCCGGTATAACTTGTTCGCACGAGGAGATTATTGCCGCCGTAAAATCTCGTGCGCTTCTTATCGCATTCGATGCCGATTATCAAGAAAACATTCACGTCGCGCGGGCATTCGCCAGATTAATAAATTTAATTTTCGTTTCTACAAAAATCGGTTTTCGGAATAAAGTTGAAATTCTGACTTGGAATTCTAAAATCAAAGGTATTGATGACGCGCTTTTGCAAAACGCTCCAATTACTCACCAATCACCTTCTGAGTGGTATAAATCTCTGAGCAAAATATGTCAGGAGGAAGTGTCTCAAATTATTCCGAATTGGCTTATTTCTGCGGTGTAATGTGGCATCTTTTTAGAAAATAGCCAATAATTTCACTTTAAATCGCTAAATATGAAGGATAGAAAAATTTGTTTCTCTACGTTATATCGGATAAGTTATTTATAGCTTATTTCATTCGATATTCTTCAGCCGTCCTTTGATGTGGGAATGAGTTTTGATCCTATTCAGCAATTTTTAATAAAGTCGAACAGTTTGTAATTATTATTAGTTTCAAATTTCCCGACCAATTTTCTGGCGATTTACTACTTCATCTTTCTTTAATAGTTATTTCCTCTGCTCTTTAAAGGTTTGCTCTGGTTTGCTTTTTAGTTTTTGGTAAAATTACCTTGCACATTTTTAGATTATAATTTATCTTTTTGGTATCTTTTAAGGAAAAATATAAACAAATACCTATTTATATTTTTCCAGAAATCCAGAAATAAAGATTTATTCACAGTTTTCCAGAAATCTGGATTGCTTAAAAAAAGAAATATATGAAAAACTTGGAAAACGCCGAAGTTCATATTGCCGTCGCCAATAATAAAGGCGGGGCGGCTAAAACATTAACCGTCATAAACCTCGCTCAAGCATTTACCAATGAAGGAAAGCGGGTGGTTATCATAGACGGGGATAAAAACAGGACTTGTAAAAACTGGGCTATCCGCCGGGGTTCCCAAGAACCGTTCCCGGTCATTACAATTATGGAGTCGTTTAAGTATTCCAAACCGAAAGATATTGTCTTATACGATACTGCCGGAGGAATTGCCGATGACGAAATAAAAGATTTAATCAAAGCCTGTGAGTATCTGGTAGTGCCTTGTAAGGCAGATGTGCCGAATATGGAAGCCTCGGAAAATATGGCTAAGTTTTTTCTCGAAAATAACATTAATTTTCGCATTTTGATTAGTGATGCTATGAGCGCAGGGAATTTCGCCCGGGCAAGAATGTTGTTTAATTACTTTCAGGAGCAGCGCATTCCGATTTTCAAGCAGATAATTCCGCGCTCGGCGAAAATGATTGATGCGGGCGACCAGGGTAAAACAATCGGTAATATTTCAGGCGGACGCTTCATTGCCGATAAATTTACGGAAGTGGCATTACAAATTTTAGAGGATGTTGCTAATAAACAGCCTTCGGTGAATAACGAGGATATAAATTTAACGGATAGGGATATTGATAGTTTGACGCAACAGGTTGAAAAAATGGGTGCATAAAGTTTTCAGCTATAGGAGAGAAATTATGAATAATTTACCAAAAAACAGTTTTTCACGGGCAAAACAATCAATGATTGAAAATTTGCAGAAAAATGATGAGTTAGAAACCGATGTTGAAACTGAAGCCGACACCGAACAAAATTCCGCTGAAATTGACTCAAATAAAAGCACAATGAGTATGACCGAGCCGCAATCTGATAAATTACGAGAAAACGAATCGAAAAACAAAACTTCTTCAAAAAACGAACCTGTGCCAAAACAGCCGGAAAAAACTCTAACGATGCCGACGGCGAAAAAGACGCTGGCATTGCCGATGATTTATGAGTTTGCGGTCAAGGAATTAAAAGCGCGTCGAAATTTTGCCAAACAACTTCGCGGCGGAAAGGGAATGGAAACGGAGGAAGATATTTTTGTTGAGATTTTCAGGCTCTTTTTTAGCCAGCCGGGAGAATCTTCGGATTGCTTGCGCGTTGCTCAAGAGCGAATGGACTTATTAATGAAGGAATCCAACTACTAATGATAAGGTTTCGGTAAATAAAGGGAAGGAATCTGCTTATCAATCTTGAATGCTGAATGCTCGTTATAATTCAACCTTGAATTACCGGAAATTACGAATATAAAAAATACCAGTCATTAATTCTAGCAGTGCTTTAAAACTGACAAAACCTAATCGAAAATCAAAAATAAAGCGGTTGATAATAAAGAAAGTCAAAAGGATCAATAAGGCGAGTTATCAAAACCGATGCTTAAATTTTGTGTTGATGAAATTGTCAACAGAATTGAAAATGAAAAAGTTGCAATAAAAAATCGGGAACTTATTAGTTTATGTCAGGATTATGTGAGGACTCTACCACAGGAAGTCAATCCGCATATTTATCACGAAATTGCTGAAACAGCTTTAAATGTCATTATCAAAAAGAAATATGCACAAAATCTCTTAAATTCCCCAGAACCTGTAAAAACTGTCACCGAAATTATAAAGCCACTCGCGGCAAGGCTTCCGACGCAAACCTGGCGCAGCCGCGAGCAAACGCTCCTTCAACAATTTTCGACACCGCCCGCCATCGCATATCTTCTCGCTTACCTGCTCAACCTAAAAAGCGGCGAGCAAATTCTCGAACCTTCCGCCGGAACGGGAAGTTTGGCGGTCTGGGCAAGCGGTTTGGGATTAAAAACGCACACCAACGAAATTGATTCGCGCCGCCGCGAACTACTGGAAATTTTGGAGTTTCAGCCGACCGCATATAATGCCGAATTTATCAATGATTTCCTCTGCGAAGATGTTTGCGCGGACGTTCTAATGATGAACCCGCCGTTTTCCTCAAGCGGCGGGCGCACCGTGAACAATTCGAGCAAATTCGGTTTTCGGCACGTCTCCGCCGCGCTCCAAAGGCTGAAGCGCGGCGGTAAATTTGGTATTATTTTGGGCGAAGCTGCCGGTTTGGACACAAAAACCGGCAATGACTTTTGGCGCGAAATGGCTCGAAGCGTCAGCGTTAAAGTGATTATCAAAATTGCGGGAAGGGAATACTACAAAAACGGAACTTCGATTGATGTTACCCTGACCGTCGGTACGAAACGCCTCGCAGAACAAACAGTTGATTGGCGAGACGAACGGCAAAAAATCGTGAGCGTCGTCGCGGCAAATGTGAAGGATGCTTTTAGTATCGTCTCCAAATTCAATCTCCGTCTCGAATAAAAATAAAAACAATGCAAGAAGTTTTAAGCGCGGCTGAGCAGTCGCCGCCAATGGCGAACTGTTTTCAAGATGACGCGAGAGCGCATACCCGTTTCATTCCGAACGAGAAGGCGACGGCGGAAAGCGACCGAATATCAAGCGAGCGAATAAAAACGAATGAGCCGCTCATCTATGCGCCGCACTGGATTACGGGCGGCGCAAAGCATCCGGGCTTAATCGTCGAAACTTCGGGTTTGGCGAATGTCGCGCCGCCTGCCGTCACCTATCGCCCGCATCTGCCGCGAGAGTTATCCGACAAAGCGATTCTTTCAGCCATTCAGATTGAGCGCGTTATTTATGCCGGACAAGCGCACGCGCAGCTTCTGCCTACGGGAGCGCGAGCCGGCATCAGCATCGGCGACGGAACGGGAACGGGGAAGACTTCGACGCTTGCCGGAATAATTTTAGACAACTGGTTTCAAAACAGGAGAAAGACCGTTTGGTTTTCGGTGAAAGCCGATTTAATCGAAGCCGTGCGCGAAGAGTTCGAGCGATTAGGTTTCAAAATTCCCATTAAACTGATTAACGAATTCGCGCCCGACCAAAATATCCTGATGCGTGAAGGCATCGTCTTCTGCACTTATAAATCGCTGATTGCCAAATCGAAAAACGGAGAGCGAAGAGTTGACCAGATTATGCGCTGGCTTGGGAAGGACGGTTTGGAAATCTTTGACGAAGGACATAAAGCTAAACACGCTTTCGCCGACGAAGGCGGCAAAGCGACGCAGACCGGACAGGCTGTTCTGGAAATTCAAGATCCGGTAAAATTCCCGGAAATTCGCGTCGTTTATTCTTCGGCGACCGCCGCGTCTGAGGTGCGGCATCTGGCTTATCAAATTCGTTTGGGCTTGTGGGGCGAAGGCACGAGTTTCCCGCTTGGATTTACTCAATTCGCCGAAGAAATCGAAGCCGGCGGTGTCGGCGCGATGGAGATGACAGCCCGCGATTTGAAAGCAATGGGCAGATATTTTTGCGGCAATCTGAGTTTGGGCGTTGACCCGGAAAGCGGTTTAGCGGTTGAATACCGTGAAGTCATTCATCATCTCACACTCCGTCAGCGAGAAATGTATGACAATATGGCGCAAGCGTGGCAGGAAGTGTTGAAAAACTTCACCCGCGCTTTGGATATTACTAATTCTAGCCGCACGTCGCGGCGTTATGTTGTGGGTCAATTCTGGGCGGAGCATCAGCGGTGTTTTCGCAATTTGATAACGGCTTTCAAAGTGCCGACTTTAATCCGTGAAATTGAAAACGCGCTTGCTGAAAAGCAGTCAATCGTCGTTTCGATTACCGGCACGGGCGAAGCCCAGACGAAAAAACAAATGATGCGCGCGTCAGACGAAGAAGAAGCAATTGATGGTTTGGATTTCAGCCCGCGCGAAACGCTTTCGCGCCTCGTCGAAAATTGCTTTCCGGTTAAATGCTATGAAGAGCAAACCGATCCGCACAGCGGCACAATCGTTTATCTTCCGGTTTTGGATGAGGAAGGCGCACCGTTAGAAAGCCGCGTCGCGCTGGAATTGAAAAGGGAACTACTCGACCGACTTTCGGTTTTAGAAGTCCCTGAACATCCGCTCGACCAACTTGTAAATTATTTCGGCACGGAAAACGTCGCTGAAATGACCGGCAGAAAGAAACGATTGATTCGCACTTTGTCGGGCAAACTCGAATACCGCGCTCGCCAAATTCCCGGCGTTCCGAATCGGTTGATAAATCTGCACGAAAAGAACTGTTTTCAAAACAAAGATAAACGCATTGCGATTATGTCGGAAGTTGCCTCGACCGGAGATTCGCTTCACGCGAGCCGAAAAGCGCGAAATCAAGACCGCCGCCTGCACATCGCCGCCGAACTTAAATGGTCAGCGGATAAACAGGTGCAGGATTTTGGCAGAACACACCGCACGGGACAAGTCGCGCCGCCCATTTACTTGCTGGTTTTTACCGAACTCGGCGGCGAGAAAAGATTTTCGGCGACGATTGCTAGAAGATTGGCGAATATGGGCGCACTCACGAAAGGCGACCGGCGGGCGGAAAAAGCGGGAAATCTTGATAAATACAATCTTGAATCGAAAGAAGGACGCGCCGCACTGAACGTCGTTTATAACCGAATTTTGAACGGCGAACCGATTATCGGATTGGACGACCCCAAGCAAACTCTCGATGATATGGGACTGCTCAATAAATCAACCGACGGCATTGAGGTAAAGGAAAGTGAGAAGACAAACATTCCGCGTTTTCTTAACCGCCTACTGTCGCTTGAAGTAAGCCGTCAAAACGCGCTGTTCGATTGTTTTTATCAAACTTTTTTAGAAACCATCGAACATTTGAAAGTCAAAGGCAAAATTGACGACGGAATGGAGGATTTGAAAGCCGTTTCCGTTGTCATTAGAGAGCCGCCGCAAGTTCTGCACCGGGACGCGCTGACGGGAGCGCAGACGATTTATTACAAACTTGAAATTGTCGTCCCGACGCGACCCGCGCTGTTCGACGAAATCTCGCATTACGACGGCGTTTATTTTTACGAGCATCGCTCAAGCGGCGCGTTCGTCGCCGTTCGCGCGACCTTGCCGCACACCGACCCGGAAACTGGCGACCGCTATCAAATGTTTTCGGTGAGCCGTCCGGCAGGCTACAACCTTTTTTACATCAAAGAAAGCGAACTCGCCGCGAAATATAAAATCGTCACGAAAAATCACGCTCGAAATTGGTGGAAAGAAGAAGAACGAAAAATTCCGCCCGTCGAGCAGAAAATCGTTCATCTTTTGAGCGGCGCGTTATTGCCCGTTTGGAAATACTTAAAGAACTTGCAGCAGCAAGGTTTGAATATCGTCCGCACGACGACCGACGACGGAACGCGGCTCGTCGGCGTAAACGTCGCGCACGATTCAATCGGCGAGATTCGCCGCACGTTCGGACTTTGGAAAAACGCGGCGGCAAACGCCGAAGAAATTCTCCGCAGCGTGAGGGAAGAAAACGAGAGCGTAGAACTGCTTGGCGAAATTAAGATTCGCAAAACCCGTTTTCAAGGCAACAGCGTAATCAAAGTTTGCCCGGCGACTTACGACCAAATTCGGGAACTGCGCGAAACCGGACTCATCAACATCATTCAAAACTCAAAACAACGCTTTTTCGTCTCCGAAGATGAAAAATCAGCTTCAGAAAGCCTCGGCAAGGTTTTGAAAATGTATCCGCCGCTGCACTTGATTGAAAACGAGATGATAAATGATTGTCAGACGAATTCATCGCTCGATTCCAAAGAAATAAGCAGCGAGATTGTCTGTCTTCCGGCGTGGCTGATTGAGCCGCCCGCCCACGAAGTGAACAGGCTCGCTTTTGCCGCATAAAGGATTTTTCAAAATTCAATTTCAACAAATTATGATTTTCAACAGTATTTTGCTCGAAAGGGCGTATTTGCAAACGAGAAAAAGCGTCCCGCCAAACTTTGGCGCGAAAATGAAATTGCGGCGGCGCAACGCGCTCGACAAAGCCTACCGATTACTGCAAGCAAATCCTTTTATTCATTACGAAAACGGAAAAATGTTGCTTTTATCCGAATCGAAGACGAAAACGGGCGAAGCGAAATTCTACGAAACGCGCTCGGACGAATGTCGCTTAATTGAGCCGGGCGGGTTTTTATGCCATGCCTTTTGGGAAGGCTTTCCGTGCTGGCATCGGGCGGCGTTTGAAATCGTGGAAAATTATTTTGAAATTATTGAAGAGTCGAATTTAAAAAACGCGGCTCAAACTGTGTCCGCCGTGAACAGTAGTGTCGCCGTCGTGAACAGTAAAACGGCTCGTCAGCCGCCCGTCTGAACAGTCATTTTTTCATTAAACCTCCGTTTTATCTTGTCTTAACTGAAACACGGTTTTGCGGCACGCGGTTTGAAATAGAACAGCATAAATCTTTATTTCAAAGGAGACAAAAAAACGATAATGAAAAACTCAAAAAACGAATGCGCCGAATTATGCGGCAAAACTTTGATAGCGGAACTTGAAGAAAAAATTAGGCGATACTCTCGCGTGTCGCACTACGTTTTAATTACCGGCGAACGCGGAACGGGCAAGACCACGATTGCGCGGAAACTTCACGAAAAGAGCGCGCGCGCGACGAAGGAATTCGTCAATTTGAATTGCGCGTCGCTCACGGCGGAACTTCTCGAAGCCGAATTGTTCGGCTTCGAGAAGGGAGCGTTTACGGGAGCGACCGCGCCGAAAGTCGGGCTTTTTGAAATCGCTTCGGGCGGCACGATTTTCCTCGACGAAATCGGCGAGCTTCCCTTCGGCTTACAGGCGAAATTGCTCAAGGCGGTTGAAGAAAAACGAATTCGCCGCGTCGGTAGCTCCGCCGAACGCGCCATTGACGCGCGAATCATCGCCGCGACATCGCAGAATCTAAAACAGATGGTCGCGGACGGACGTTTTCGCGCCGACCTTTACGACCGCCTTAATATTCTTAATCTCGAAACCGTGCCGCTACGCCATCAGAAAGGGAAAATCAAAAATCTTCTGCTCGAACAACTAAACGCGGAACAATTCGCCGTCGGGCGCAAAACGCCGTTTGAAATTTCGGATGAAGCCGTCGCAGTGCTTGAGGATTATGATTGGCACGGCAATTTTCGGGAACTCTTGAATTTTGCGACGCGGCTCGCCGTCGAATGTCTTGACGATGCGGATATCACGAAAGAAAATGTCGGTCGTGTGCTTCAGCGCGAAAGGAGCAATCATTCGTTCGCCGAAAGCGGCTTGGAGACACAACGCGGAAACGTGCCGGTTAAAACTCTCAATGATTTCTCGCTGACCGCCGACAATTTGATAACGGTTACGTTTGATCCGAAATCCGACGACCTCGATACTATTTACCTGAAAGCCGCCGGAAACGTCATCCGGCACGTCGTGTTCGAGCATAACGGCAATATCAGAAGCGCGGCATCCGTGATGGGCGCAAATCATTCGACGCTTTCCCGAATCTTAAAAAAATTCAATCAGAGCTACGACCAAAAGCCGTTTCACGCACGCCGGAAACTGAACAGCAGCGATAGCGGACGCGCCACAACCGCTTCCGCCGCGGCTGCTTAAAATCCGTCAAAACGTAAAATCTCTTGACTATGAGAATCGGTCGCGGAGAAAATCAATATCAGGGTAAAAATATTATGAGCGAAATCGAAAACAAAAAAAATACCTACGTAGAAAATGAAGATTGGGCGATTATTCCGTTCGACGAAGCGGAAGACGACGCGCGTTGGGCGACACTCTCGCAAGAAATGGACGAACTGCTGGAAAAAACCATCAGCACCGAAAAGCTGACCGGCACGATTTTGATGGAAGAAGATTTGAGCCGATTCGTATCCGATAAACCTCAATCCGAAAATGAAGAACCGGATGATGAGTTATTTTAGAAACGCTTTTCACACGAAAAAAAACCAAAAGAATTACCGAAGCCGGACGAGATTTTCGTCCGGCTTTTTGATTTTTATAACCGCTAGACTGCCGCAAATTTTATGAAAAACGAAAAGAAATATTTATACGCGCTGACGCGCAGGGAAGCCCATTCTGCGTTGGACACTTGCAACCGAATAACGGCGGATTCGCCGGAAAATTTGGGTATCAGCAACCAGCAGTTTGAAGCGTGCGACCGCGCCGCTTACGCTCTGGCGCGTCCTGCGATTGATACCGCCAAAAAGGTATTGGTTTTGACCGCGCTTGAATTTGACGAGCTTTTCAAATGTTTTATGAGCGGATACGGCGACGGCGATTTTGTTCAGTCTTATTGCCAAACCGCCGTCTCGAAAACCGCTTCGCGCGAGTTCAAAAAAAGTTGCGCGAGCAGTGGTTAAGAAAAAATTAGCGGCAGACAATTAACGCGGGAGAGTAAAACAGAAAAATGCAAATTCTAAGCAGCGGTTCATTCATCAATCTCGAAAGTCAAGAGAAAATCGAGCAACTGATTTTCACGGCAAAGGCAATTGCCGATTCCGCCGTCGAAACCGACGGTTTTGCGAGCGGCGAAGAAAACAATAAAAAACTTGCGCTCGAAATCTTTCAGGGCGCGGAATATATGACGCGCGAACACGAACGGGCGCGGATTCAAAACATTTTCATCAGCAATTTTCTCGAACGTCTGCGCGAAACCGGAGCGGTTTCGGCGAAGGCGAACAACTTGCCGGAAAGTTTTGATGATTCGGCGGCAAATCCGTCGCTTGAGGCGGACGTGCGGAAAGATGAATTTTTAGGCTTTGTTACCGCAGCGACCGAAAGCGAAAGCCGACAAACTTCCCAAGCCGACGACCGTTTTGCGGAAATGGGCGCGGCGGCAAATCCCATCCAACTTCTTGCGCCGAACAGCGAAACTATGGCGATTGTCCAAGAGGAAAATTTTGAAACGCCGGCGGCAAAATCGGTGGAAAGCACGGCAAAGGAAACGCCGGAAATCGAAGGCATCGAATCTGAAATTGTCGAAGTCGTTGAGCCGAACCGGGAAAGCGAAGCCAAAACATCGGGCGTTCCGCAAAATGAAAAAGATGAAAAACCGGCAATCGGCGCAATTACGCTCTCTGAAAAAGAACCATACCGTTGGGACGACTGCACGGTTACGGCAACGATTCAACTGCTTCCCGTCGAAAGCGAAACAAGAAAAGTCGTCGTGAGCGTCAGAACGCACGATTTCGCGCCGCAGATTTCCGTCGTCGAATTGGGCGGCGCGGCAACGCCGGAGCAAATTTCGCCCGCGCTTGAAAAAGCGTTCGAGCGATACAAAACCGATTTGCCCGTCAAAGTAATGGACAAGATGAAACGGGAAAAATCGGCGGGCAAAAAACAGGCGAGCAAATCGGCGGTCGAAACGAAAACGAGTTCATCAATTACAAATTCAACTGTTGGAAGCGAAACGAAGTCTGAAGCTAAATTGGTTCAAACGAGCGTTACAAAATCGGAGAACAATCAAACCGCGTCAACTGTCGTTTCTGCAACGCAGTCCGCCGCGTCCCAAGCGACCAGCGCGAATCGCAGCAAACCGAGCGCGAAAATCAGCAAACCGGAAACAAGCGCGCAAGGAAACCTTTTCGGTTTCTAAACCCGCGCGAATTTTGAAAAAGTAAAAAATTATGGAACAGAACGAACAATTATCAGAGAACTATGCAAGCGACGAGCAAATTGAAACGAGCGAAGCGGAAACCGTTGCCGAACAAACCGCCGCGCCGGATGCGGAAACTTCCGCCGAATCCGCCGAAGGCAAAGAAGAATCACCGGTTATCACCGTTTCGCAGGCGACGATTAAAATTGAAGGTCAGGAATTTGAACTCGAAGCCGCGTTAGCGCAGGACGATAAATTACTGAAAACCGTTTTGCAGCCGCATTTCGCTTCCGTGGAAAACGCCAATATTACCCGCGATGTCAAAGAAGGCAAACTCACCGTTACAATCGTCAAAAAAGCGCAGCACAAAGGCGCGTAAAAACGCGCCAGCGACAGCAGTGCAATCGCCGTTCGATGTTTTGCGCGGCGAGCCGGAGCGAATCAATCCGGCGATACTTCTGGCGGAAAAATTGATGCGGAAAAATATGGGCGAAATGATTGATTTTGAAGACATCCGGCAAGCGGAGGAAACTATCAATCAGAGCCGCCGCGAGATTGAGCGCGTAGAAATGCAATTCGTCGCGCTCGTTAAAACGTCAGCCGTTGCCGCTTCAAAAATTCCCGTCGGTTTTTAAAGCAAAAAGAGATTTTTATGTCGGCAGTTGCGGCGGAAAAGGCGGAAGTTAATCTTAAAATCGAATGGAACGCGCCCGTCGCTTTTTGGGGCGAAAAGCTCTTTCAGGCAATCGAGTATCTCGATTTTCGCGCCAGAAATTACAACGCGGTAACGGCTTGCGAAACCGTCGAAAAAATAGTCGCCGAGCAGCAGAAATATCGTCTTTTTCAAAAACTCTTTCCCGACGAGTGGAAACGCTCGCGCGCGAGCTTTTTCAAACCCGGCTATTACGACGATTACAGCGAGCGCATCAACGAATTTTTCAGGCTCGTCCACGAAAATCTGTTTCCCGTGTTAAGCGGCTGGAACGAAGACCCGGAAGCGGAACTTGAACATTTCTACATTTTCTCGTTCAACATTGATTTGTGCTGCGAGGAAATCGAGTATGAATACCTGCGAATCTCCTACGTTTTCGCTCTGATTTTCTTTTTCCGCGACGATGAAATCTGGGAATTTCTCGCCCGCAACTACGAGATTTGCCGCGAAGATTTTCCCGACATCAACAATCTTCCGCACGACAACCTCTGGCGCGGCGAACGAACCGGAAAGACCGCGCTTTACGTCAACTTGTTCGAGATAATTGACCATTCAACACAAAATCCGTGGCTCGACACGATGAACTGTCGCGGCGGCGAGTGTTTCGCTTGGGACGAGGACACGATTCTTTATCTTACGGAAAGCTACAAAGAGGCGCAGCATCTTCTCGAACAAACGGTGCTGCTCGATGAATTGATTGCCGCCAACCCGAAGGACGTTCTGCTTGATTTGATTTCGCTTTGGAATGAAGGACGATTGCCCGCGAAGGAGAAAAAGCGGCGAACAAAACGCAAAAATTCGTTTGCCGAATAGCAAATTTATGGACAATTTTCCGCCTCTTGCCGCGCCGCCCGATGCCGCCGGAGCATTGTATTTTCTGCCCGGTCAGTATCTGTTTAAACGCATCGAAAACGGGCGCGAAGTCGCCAAGGCTCTTTCGAGCGAACAGATTGCCCGCGCGTTTCGTGAATATCAAACCGACACGGGCTGGATCGAGCGGCGGATTTTACGTTACCGCGAACAGCCGGAAGCCAATTACCTGTTTTCGTATGAACCGGCGCGGACACGCACGATTTTCGTCGAAACTGAAACGGGTGAAGTCCGGGAAATCAGCGTCCCGCTGCCCGCGCTCGTGTTGTTCGGCAAAGGACGCGAATTTTATCTCTGGGCGGCGAAAGGCAGAAGCGTTACTTCAAAATCGCCTTTGTCGCACGCGCCTTTGCCGAATCTCGGCGGTGGAAGCGAGCTGCAAGGCAAAATTTGCTTCGGCAAAAACGAAGTTCCCGAATGCCGCGCCGAAACGATTGATTTGGTTTGGAATTTGATTTTCGCCGCGCCGTTTAACGCCGACCACGCAAACGGGAAATGTCGTTCGGAGCCGCGCGATGTCAGGCGTTTATTGTTCGCGTTGGCGGAACGACGGGCGCGAAACTTTCCCGCCAAAGAGCTTTTAGAAACGAACACGACCATCGAACAAGTTTGGGCGCGAGCCGTCGGCGACAAATCAAGCCGTTATTTTTAATCGTCGGCAATTAGAGACAAAAAAATATGAACGGAAAATTCGGCGATTTAATCGCGCTTCCGAAATTCGTCGAACACAAAATCGCGTCGGCTGAAACCGAAGCTGTTTCGGCGGTGATGTATGAATATCTGATGGCGGCGGGCGGAGTTTTCATTCGCGCCAAACGACGCGAATTTACCGCCTGTCTGCCGCTTTGCGAGAAAAAAATTAACGGCTTGCCGGAAGTAAAGAGCGGTATCTTTTGGCATAAACCGAAAATCACAAACCTTTTGTGGCGGCACATTTTAGAACACGCGCGGGCGAACAGTGAGGCGAACGACTTTCGAGAAGACGTTTACGTCGTTTATTGGAATGAAAACGCGGGCAATTGGCTTTGGAAGCCGATTGCCCGCGAGCGCAGCCTTGCGGCGACGCTCGCCGAAGACCGTCTCGCGGAATACGGTGAAGCGTGTATCGAACTGCACACGCATCCGCCGGGCGCGATTCATTTCAGCGGCGCGGACGACCGCGACGAAACGGGCAAATTTCGCATTTTCGGAATTTTGATTGACGTTCACAGCGCGACGCCGAAGATTCGTTTTCGCTGCGGCATTTACGATTTCTTCGCGCAAATCCCCGCCGGTTACGTTTCCGAAATGCCCGACGAGATTATTGATTTGAACGCGATGGAAGAACGCTTGAGGAAAATCCTGCAATGACGATTGATACAAGTTTCGCCCGCGCCGCGCTGGTTTTGCCGAAGGAATTTAGCAAGGTAAGTTTCTATGTCGTCGGCGCGGGCGGCACGGGTTCGTTTGCCGCGTTGAATGTCGCGCGGCTCTGTTTTGAATTGCGCGAACGCGGTAAAGCGGTTGAAGTAACAATTATTGACCCCGACCGCGTGGAAGCAAATAACATCCCGCGCAGTAACTTTTGCGCTGCGGAAATCGGCAGATTCAAAGCTCAAACTCTCGCCGAACGAATCAGCGCGGCTTGTGGTTTAGAAACGGCTTACGCTTGCGAGCGATTCGACTATGAAAAACACATCAAACCGCACGCGAATGGCTTTAAGCAAACGACGATTCTGGTCGGCTGCGTGGATAACCATCAGGCGCGGCGCGAGATACACCGCGCTTTGAAAACTAGCGAGCCTTATTACTCAAACGAAGCGGCAAACGCTTGGTGGGTTGACGGCGGCAACGGCAAATTTTCGGGTCAGGTTTTAATCGGTTCGACCGTCAAAATCGAAGATGCCGAAAATTATTTTACAACCGCGAGCATTTGCCGCAGATTGCCCGCGCCTTCCGTTTTCCACCCGGAATTGCTCGAACCTGAAAACGCCGCGCCGCGTCCGCGAGAATCGGCGGAAAGCGCGGCATCGTGTCCCGAACTTATTCGCTTGGGCGAGCAAAGCCTGAACATCAACAGCCGCGTCGCGGTGGAAATCGGCGAGATGCTGACCGCGCTTCTTTTAACCAATTCGCTTCGGCGATTCGCTTCGTATTTCGACCTCGAAAGCGGCGCGAGCCGTTCGCATTACTGCACGCCGGAAACAATCGAAAAAGCCTTTGTCGAGGCGGCGCGAAACGTCAAGGCTGCAAAAAAGAAGAAACGCAAAAAATCAAATGGAACAGGCGCGACGGATTTTTACGCCCGATGAAATTTATCAAATGCTCATTCGGGCAATGACCGAAAAACAGCCGCTTCCGCCCGCCGGTTGGCGCGCGTCGCAGCTTGACGAAGAGCTTTGGCGGGCGACGCGAGATTTTGAGCCTGACGCGCAAATAAGGCAGAAAGACGCGCTTCGTTCTTGTCTTGCTTATCTTGTAGATTTCGCTTTGCGGATGCCCGAATGGATTGACACGACCGAAACGAACGAGCGCGTGAGAAAAATGTGCAGAGAACTTTCCGCCGAGATTGATAAAATCACGGTCGCGCCAAACGAAATTATCAATGAGCGCGGCAAATTGAAATCTTGGCTCAAAGCGATTTTGGCGGTCGAAACTTGTCTTATTTACCGCGAAGAACTTGCCCGACACATCGCCGAGCAGGACGCGGCAAAACGCGCCGCGAGATTCGCCGCGCCGCCGAAAACGAATGAATTGTTTGAAGGGAAGAAGGCGAAGGCTGAAAAATGGCAGTCGGCTTTGGCGAAAAATATCTTTCAAAAGGTAGTCGGAAAATCTCCCGAAAAACCTTCCGAACAAACGTCCGAGCAACCGAGCCTGTTTTGATTTTTCATCTGACAAATAAAAAGTTGGAGAAAATAAAAAAGATGGAATTACTGCCGAAGGAATTGCGCGAGGAGTTGCCGAAACTTTACCGGCAAGAGGGAACTGAAAACCCGGTTGTTTATCTCAAATTTTTCTTTCCCGCCGCCGATTGGACGTGGTTTGTAACCGAAGGACAAGCTGAAGGAAGCGATTTTATCTTCTACGGCTACGTCATCGGCTTTGAAAGCGAATGGGGATATTTTTCGTTGCGCGAACTTGAAGCGGTAAATGTCCATCATTTGACGGTCGAGCGCGATTTGGATTTTCGGCAGGATAAATTCAGCGTTTGTCTCGCCCGTTGGAAAGAGGAGCGCGGCGCGGCGGCGATTGAAAATTTTTGATTGTCAAACAAAACCGCGCTTTGCGAAAAGAAAAGTTCAGCCCGGCATTTCGTCCCGCCGCGAAAATAAAGCGGTCGGCAATTCTCGCAAAAATCAATTTTTTAAAAAAGCTATGAACACTAATCGAGTATCCGAGCAGTCGGCGGGAGCAGAGTCCGCGCCGAGCATTAGCGGGGCAAATCAATTTGCTTCGGCGATTCTCCAAAACTTTTTCAGCAAAAAATCGGCGATGAGTGATGAAACAATCTCCGCCGAAGTTTCGCCGCCGCCGATGCAGGAAAGCGAAAATTCAAATATCGCCAGCCAAATTCTGACACGCCTCGAAAACAAAAAAGACCGTGCGGCGGTGAATCTCGGCATCGGCGCGGAAGAAGTCGAAACGATGCCGTTCGATTTGTCGCAGCTTGAAACCGAAGGCATCTTTCTGAATATTGATGCCAAAGGTTTCGGCGCGTTGCAGCGGCAGCTCGAATGGAAAACTTTGGGTGTTGAACTTCCCGCGCACAATTCGGTGAGTGTCAGCCCGCCGCGAGCCGGACTTTTGCCTGATTATTACCGCAAAAAACTGCTTCGCGGCGCGGCGCAGGCGCACAACGCGCTGAACAAATTCAGCTTCCGATTTACGCTTTGCGAAACCGTCTGGGGAACGAGCGAATACAAATGGGTTCCGTGGAACGCCTTTGAATCGTTTGAAGCAGAATATAAAGCGGCGTGCGAAACTCTTGCCCGGGCGAAAGCCGAAGTGCTGGCGAAATACGACGAGATTTTAATCACGCTCAGGGAAAGTTTTACCAAACTTGCCGAAGATTCCGCCCAAAGGCTCGAAGCGACGCAAACCGAGCCGATTAACCGCGCGGAATTTGTCGCCAATGTGGTCGCCCACGCGATGAATCTCGTTCCGGGCAGAGAGATGATTCGAGACGGTTTAACCATTACGATGAAGCCGAAGGTTATTGTTTTAGGGTCGGAAATGCTCGCCGAACAAAAACGTAGCCGCGAATTGAATTTGGAGACGACGCGCATCGAATCCCAAACCAAAGCCGTGCGGCTCGAACTAGACACGAAAACGCGCATCGAGCAATTAAAGCTCGTTGATTACGAGCGCGAACAGCAGCGCGAGCAGGAAGTTAAAGAACGGATTCGGCAAATGAAAATCGAAGCCGCGCAAGCGGAAGCCGCCGAAGCCGTGTCGCCGATTAAAGAAGGCTTAGCGCAAATCACCGCGAAAATTTACGAAGCGGCTGAGGAGATGGCGGTGAAATTACAAACGGCTGATTTTGTTCCCGGAGCTTTGGCAAAACGAGCCAGGCAGATGTGCGAGTGGTATGAATTGATGAATTTTACGCGGGATAATTCGCTCGAAGAAGTTTTAATCCGTCTTCAAGCCGCCGCCGACAAGGACGCGAAACTGCGCTCACCGGCAGAGATGCAAGCCGCTTTGAACGACGTTCTGCGGGCGACGACCGTTCAATCGAAACGCCTGCTCGACGAAGACCGTTTTTCCGCGCTCGAACTCTAAAATCGTCAAAATCACGAAAGTTAATCCGTCCCTTTTATGCCGCACATCGTCCGCGCCGAATTTTTGAGCTACTACAATTCCGCCCGCAACAGCGACAAAGTTTTCAACGTCTTTTTGATTGAAGACGACGACGGAACATTTCGCTGCGTATCGGAATACGGCAGACGCGGCAACAATCTCGTCCGCGACACGCTTTGCACAAAGCAAAGGCGGGAGACAGCGGAAAGCAAACTACGGCAGAAACTCGCCGCCAAGCGCAATCACAAAGAAACGCCATATACCGACGACGCTTTCGGACAAAACATCAGCCCACTTGCCAGAGAATACGGCTTTAATCAAGCGGGAAGCGGCAACGCAAATTCAAATCGAGCAAATCAGCCGTCGCCGACTGTCAGCCCGGTTCAGCCGAAATCGAACGTCATCGCGTTTCCCGCCGAAAATAAAGAAATCAAGCGAAACAAACCCAAGCAAACCGGCATTCTCAACAAGGAGCAATTCGATTCGCTGGAAATTTAGACGATGACCGGACTGTCGGGTTTGCGTTGGCGATTGAACAAGATGTCTGAGGCACAATTTTCGCAAAAGGAAATAAACTCGGCAATCGGAGTGATTCGTCGCCGCCGGACAAATTTCGAGAAAAAAGCGCACCGCAAGCTGCCGCTTTTTGCCGAACAACTCATCAGTGAATATCAAGAACAAAACCCGCTTGAACATTTAAGAAACCGCGAGCAAGCACGTTTTGCGGCAAAAGAAAGCGCAAAAGCGCGGCGCGAAGTTGATAAGCAAAACGTCAAAAAATACCGACGCGAAGTTCGCGCTCTTTGCGCCGACGACGCGGAGTTTCGGCGCGTTCAACGCCGCGCAATTGAAATTTACGGTTCGACTTATAAAGAACGCCGCTGGTTATTTTTGCGCGACCGTCTGCGAAAACGGCTGAAACCTTTGACGGAGTTAGCCGATCTGGTTTTAGCGTGGCTTGAACAGGAAAACGAAGCCGTTTCGCATTGGGATTTGTGGCGTTCCAGAGGCGACGGTTCATTCTCGCCCAAACAAATTTTGGGCGCATTACACGAACTGCATAGCCGCGAACTGCTCATCCTCGTCGGCTCAAAGTATTCAAAGAGCGACGACGGTTCGGTCGTGCCGTGCGCGGCGTGGCAATTATCGAAAGGCGATAAATTGCCGTATGTGATACGGGATTGAATACCATTTCATTATTCAACACAAACGCTTCCGAAAATTGCCCGTTTTTTCCTAATAAAGTTGGATTGTGCAAAACATCTTTCGTTGCTGGACGCTTTTGAAATACTGAAAAAAAGAAGCGGCTGCCAATTTACTGCAATCGAAGCAGTAGGATGCGCTTGCCGACAAAAATATTCTTCTGAAAAAAAATTAACAATGCCGGAAAATCAATCAAGCGATAAAAGTATCGAAAAGTTTATCACCGAACTTGACGTGCGAATCAGAGCGCGTTACCCGCTCATCGCCATTAACACATATGAAGAAGACCGCGTTCGTGAATGTCTCAAAGACCTGGTTTTCAAAGAAAAACATAAGGAGAAACCGCTTTACTTTTGGAGTCGTCCCGCAGGTTTACAGAAAATCGTTGACCCGCAGGAAGGCGTTTTGCAAAACCCGGCTACTGTCGGCGACACCGACGACCCGGAGAGCGTTTTAAGTTACATCGGCGAACAGAAAACCGGAATCTTTCTGCTTTGCGACTACGCGCCCTACATCACGCCTTACGGTCAGGAAGACCCGGCACTTGTTCGCCGCCTGCGCGAAATCGCCTGGAAACTGAAAGCCACGAAAGCCACGATTCTGTTCGTCGGACCGAACTTTCCCGATTTGAAGACGCTCGAAAAAGAAGTTACGCAAATCGAATTGGAGCTGCCGCAGGAAACGGAAATTGAAGAATCAATCGAGATGCAGCTCGAAAATTTAAAGCAAAACGGTCTGGACATCAATTTAACAGCCGATACGCAAACCGCGCTGCTGCAAGCTCTTTTGGGACTAACCGCCGGCGAAATCAGCAACGTCATTGCTAAAGCCGTAATTAGCTGCAAAGGACTAAACGCCGATTCGATAAAAGTCATTCTCGAAGAAAAGAAAAACGTCATTCGCGGCAGCGGTTCTCTAACTTACGTTCATCCCGAACCGGCGAACAATTTGGGCGGTTACAAAGAATTACGGGCGATTTTGGAACGCGCGGCATACACTTTCAGCCCGCAGGCAAAAGCAAGGCACGTCGAGCCGTGCAAAGGAATTTTACTGGTCGGGCTGCCGGGCTGCGGCAAAGATTTGTGCAAACGAGTGGCATCGTCAATTACGAATCGCGCTCTTCTCGACCTCGATTTCGGCTCGATTATGGGCGAAGGCGGCGGCGTTATCGGCTCGTCGGCAATGTCAATTAAACGCGCTTTAAATATTGCCGCAACGATTAAAGGTATTTTGGGCATTTCGGAATTTGAAAAGGCGGTTTCCGGGATGAAGTCGTCAAACAAAACCGACGGCGGCGAAACGGCGCGGACAATTTCATATCTGCTGAACTGGATGCAGGACAACCGCGACGTGCTGGTTTTCGCCACCGCCAACGACGTGCGCGAACTCGAATCGGAACAGTTTCGCATCGGTCGTTTTTCCTACATTCATTTTGTTGATTTGCCGACGGAAGAAGACCGGCAGGAGATTTTCAAAGTTCATCTCCAAAAGCGAATGCTTAACGCGAATCAGTTCGACCTCGAAAAATTAGTTGAAAAGTCAAAAGATTTTTCCGGCGCGGAAATTGAAGGCGCAGTTAAAGACGGCGTGTTGGAAGCGTTTATTGACGGCGACCGCGCGGCGGAAACCCGCGACATCGTGAAAGCGATTGACGGAATTTCCCCGACAGCGCAAATGATGAGCGAGAAAATCGAAGAAATCCGCAAGTGGGCGCGCAACAACATCAAAGGCATCAGGGCGAACTCCGAGCAGACCGCGCCCGTTCCAGCGAAGAACGAACGAGCTTACGAACTCTGATACTCGCGCTGCGACTCGAATTTCAGCCAAACCGAAAAGGCGCGTTTTGGTGAAGTCAGAACTACATATTCAGGCTGCTTTAAATTTACAAAACAGGAGCAAAACAAATGAGCAAATATATGTCTTTTGAAAGCGAGGCGTTCGCCAGCCGCGAACTTCTCGTCACAGCCCTCAAAGAAATGGGTTTCGAGAAAATCACCGAAGGCGCAGACCTTCTGCTTGACGGTTGGGACAAACGCGACCAGCGCGTCGCCGATGTAATCGTTCGCAAAACGGAGGTGCCGCAATTTCGGCTTTTGAGCGACATCGGTTTTCAGAAAACCAAACAAGGCTACGTCGCCGTTCTCGACGATATGGATTTGGATTATCGTCTGGGACGCGATTTCGTCCGGCGGCTCCAAACCAATTACCACGAGGCGACAGCGCAAAAAATGGCGAAAAAATTAGGCGGCACGCTTGTCAAAGAGGGCGTCGGGCAAACCATCAAAATCCGCGTTAAATACTAACGCGCCAATTTACGGGAGAGAAAATTATGCCGGAAATCGAATTTACGATTGATACCGAAACGGGCAAATGCCAGACCGAAATAAAAGGAATTCAGGGCGCGGCGTGCGAGAAAACCGCCGAGCAGTTAAGACAGCTTCTCGGCGCGCCGACGGTTGATAGGAAAACATCGGAATATCACGTCAAACCGCAAACAAGGCGGCAAATTAAAGGCAAATGAGCCGGGAAATCGTCTTTATCATCGAACCGGACGCGGGGCGCGTAACCGTCGAAACGTCGCGGGTTGGAATTAAATTAGCGAAAGAAATCGAGCGTGATTTGGGGCAGGGAACTGTTTTAAATTGCGCTCGTCCGCTTTCGGAAAAGGGAAAATCGGCGGCGGATAATTCAACGGAATCAGGTTGCGAAACCGACGATGAGCGTATTCATCTTTTTCGTCTTTATCACAATTCGACGGTTGACGGATTCGGGCGCAGAAGCGTCGTGCAGGTCGCGGGCTGTTCGATTCGTTGCCCCGGTTGTTATATTCCTGAAACGCATCAGCGGGCAAACGGAAAGTTGGTTTCGATTGACGAAATAGTGCGCGAGATTGACGAGCGGCGCGATTTGCACGACGGCGTAACCATTTTGGGCGGCGAACCGTTTGACCAAGCGACGAGTTTGAAAATTTTAGTTGAAAAACTCAAAGCGAAAAACTATCACGTCGCTGTTTATAGCGGCTATACGCTTGAAAATTTGCTCGCGCGGAACGATGAGAGCGTCAATCGGATTTTAGCGCAAATAGATTTGCTGATTGACGGCGCGTTCGACCGCAATCTGACAAAAGATGCGGGAGAATATCGCGGCTCAAGCAATCAAAGGCTGATTCTTCATCCGCTTTCGAGAATAAAATGATAAACGACAAATCGAAACACCCAGCGAGCGACGAAGAAAAACGAAAACAATCCGAAGCGAAAATTAACGCTTTTTTAGCGGAATGTTTGGACGAAGGCTGGTCTCCGACAAAATGCCCTTCGGGATGCGTCGTCGAACCGGACGGCGTTTGCCCGCACAGTTTTCAAAGCGTCGCGCTCGAACTCGGTTTGATTTAAAAACAAAATTTAGCCGCCGAATTATAAAGCGGCAAACTAAAAACGAAAACTTAAAAATATGGAAGCCATTATCAACTCGAAAAAACTCAAAGAACAGGTCGGCGCGTTGCAGGGAATTCTTGCCCGCAAAGCGACGATTCCTGTTCTCGGCACAATCAAGATTGACGCGAGCGAGCGCGGCGATTTGGTTATGACCGCGACTGATCTGGACGTGTCCTTGATTATCGAACAGGAAACCGACATCTTGCGTCCCGGCTCAATTTGTCTGAACGGACGCAAACTCGGCGATATGGCGGCGACGTTTCCGAACGAGCCGATTCACTTGCGGCTCGACGACAAAGGCGAAAGGGTTGAATTCCGCGCCGGTCGTTTTGTAAGCAAATTAAGCGGCACGGAGAGCGAACACTTCCCGGAAGTTCCGCGCGTGGCGGGCGAAGCCGTTAAAATTCCGGCGCAAATTATCTACGAAGGCTTGCGGCGCACCGCTTTTGCTTTGACCGACAACAATTCGCAGTTCACCATCAACGGCGTGCTGCTCGTCATCGAAGAATCGAGTTTAAAGATGGTCAGCACCGACGGGCATCGGCTCTGCTTTTTCCGAATGACGACAACCGCCGGGCGCGGAAACAATTTTCAATGTTTGATTCCGAAAAAAGCGGCGGAAGAACTCAAAGGCTTGCTCGCCGATGAAATCAAAATCAATAGTCAAGCCGAGGTAAAAATCAAAAAAGGCAACCAGCTTGAATTTGAAATCGGCAGCAAAACGATGACGGCGCGGGAACTCGCCGGAAATTTTCCGAATTGGGAAATGGTGATTCCGAAAACTTTCACAGCTTTTGCCGAGCTAAATGCCAAAGAATTGCGCGAAGCCTTAACGCGCGTCGGCGTGATGGCGGATGACAAAAATCGCCGCGTTGAATTCGAGTTTCGCGCCGAAAAGGTAATTCTCAAAACTGAGTCGCCGGAAACCGGAAGCTCAATCGAAGAAGTTAATTGCACGTTTCAAAAACTTGGCGATACGACATACGAAAGCAGTCAAACGAACGGCGACGGCTCAGGCGATTGCTGGAAAATCGCTTTTAACACCAAATATCTGACGGATTTTTTCTCGATTCACGCCGCACGAAACGGCGACGGCAGAATCATTTGGAAATTCGCGGGCGGAAACGCGCAAACCGAATTGCTGTTTGAAGGCGAAGAAAAGCTGTTTTCCTACATTTTAGTTCCGCTCAAAGGTTAGATGGTTCAATAAAAGTGGAGAGAAACATTCAAGTTTGAGGTATAAAAGCCCAATGGAGTTCGAGATGGAATTAAAAACTAAAAATGAAGGAATGGTTGACAATTTTTTATTCACTAAAATTTGAACGCCTGACCTCTGCCGAAGCCTTATAAAAAGCGTCGCTTGAATTGATTAAAAACAAATCGAACGATATGCGCGAGCCTTATTACTGGGCGAATTTTATGTTAAATAGTGATTTTCGTTAATCTTTGTAACCGTAATATTTCAAATGGGCAAATTACAATGAAAGCTCTGTATAGCTAAAAAGTATTGGTATTTACATTTGTGCAATCAACTTTGTAACGTCATCAAGTTTGTGAGCGTTATCAATCGGACTGTTATCAAAAACCATAAAATAGCGATAATTGTTGCCGGCTTTGCTTGTCCAAAGCTGCGCTAGTCTTAATTTCCTCATCGAATCGGAATTATCTAAGTTATCGCCCTTCGATTCGACCAGTAAAACTTTTCCGCTTTTTGTCAGCAGTAAAAAATCCGGGTAATGATTCAAGAAGCCGTTTAACCTGAAACCTCGTTTTTCGATGATTTTGTGCCAGAAGACAATGTTTTCGAGATTGGCGAGTTCATTGATAACCTTTCCCTCGAAACCGTTCATCGCCGTCTCATTGATGTAAAGGCTTTTTTGAATCGCGGGAGCATTAGCCGAAGGCGTGATAGTTTCAGGCAATTCGTAACTCGGTTTAATGATTATTCGGTCAACATCTAAATAATCTGAAAACTTTCTTTCCTTGTGAATTGTCGAAAGATCGTTAATTTTGCGCTTGATTTTCGTTGCATAAATAAAATCTCTTTCCAGACAATCTTTTAACTGCTCGGTATCCATTTGTTCCAAAATTCTGTTGACGTAAAATTTAACTTCCTTGTCGGCTATCGGATACATGTTGCCGATTAGTTTGCAGAATCTTTGATTGACGGCTTCGATTTTTGACTGCGGCGGCAGGCTCAGGATTTTCTGATTCAAAACGGTAATTTGCTGTCCGCTCATCTTTCTGAAAGTCGGTTTGTAATCTTCCCCGCTGACTTTTTCCAAATCAACGTAATAAGTTTCCGAATCAACCGTTTCAAAATCAACGGTTGATTCGGCTTGGCTTAATTTGAAGTCTTTTAATAATTCGTCGTTTTCAAGCAAAACGTCCGTTTCGCCTTCCTCAAAAAAGTTACCGTTTCCCTGAATCTTGATGTAGAACTGCGGCAGTTTCAATTGTTTGGCTGTTTCGGCAAATACTTCTTTCATCGGTTGCGTGTTGGTTTTTTCTTCCAATTCAACAGGAAGTTGAAAGGTTTCATCTTCAATTTTCTTTTCAAATTCAGTATTGATAGCTAAAGCCTTTTGTTTTAAGTCTTCGAGATTGTTTGTGCTTTCGGCAAGATTTACTTTTGAAATATCAATTTCTTCGTCTTCAACATCAATTTCTTCAACGCTGGGTTCGGGGAAAAGTATGGTTTGCGACGGCTGCGAAATGACGGGTTTTTCTTCTTCGATAATCGTTTCGACGACTCGATAATCACGATTGCTGAAACCGGCTTGATTTAAGCCTTTGACGATATTATCTAAAGTCTGCAAGAATTTGCCCGACGAAGTGAAAACATAGCTCAAATTTAATAATTGTTCTTTGTGCTGTTTGACGCTCGGCTGTCTCAGCACTCTGCCTAAAATCTGTTCGACATCTACCGCCGAACCTTTATTTGCCAGAGAAGCTAGAATATACGCAAAAGGGCAATCCCAGCCTTCCTTCAAAGCATTAACTGTAATAATAAAGCGAATCGGACAATCGCGGCTCAGCAAATCAACGCCTTTGATTTCGTTAATTTCCGCCGTTTTGATAGCAATTTGTTCTTCGGGAATCGAGAGTTTGACGAGTTTGTTTTTGATGTCCCGAAAGGTCGTCGCGTCTTCGGCATTTTTCGGTTCGGCTTGAAAAAGAACAATCGGACGGATGTAACTCCCGCCGTTTTTTTCTTCCGTCTTCGCCATTTCTTCAAGCTGTTTTTGGAAATTCAAAGCGTTTGATAAAACGTCCGTCTTGTCGCGTTGATTTTGCACGACGACGGGCAGTTTGACCATATTGTTTTTCTTGAGCTGCGTCGCGCTGACGTAGCTGATGATATTGCTGTTATTTCGCGGAGTCGCCGTTAAATCAAGAATGAAACTCGGACTCAGGTTTTGCAGCATTTCAACGCTCAAATCGGTTTCGGCATTGTGGCTTTCGTCAACAATCACGACGGGCTTCAAACTACGCAGAACGCTGATAACGGAAACCGTTTCTTCGTCAACGACAAAATCCGCCAGATTGCCGTTTTCCTGATACAGTTTGCGGTCTTCTTTCCTTTTTGCTCGAAGGCTGTCAAAACTTAGAACAATAATGCTCAACTGTTCTTTAACCGAATCCTGATTGAATCCGCCGCCCTGCAAAATGTCGTTTTTGGTGAAAACTTCGACTCTGCCGTTAAAGTGAGTTTTCAGTTTCAGATTGTAAGGATGCTGCGCGTCGCTTAAATTTTTAATCGTCTGGTCGAGAATCGTAATCGAAGGAACGAGCCAGACGACGACTTTCTGCTGCGTAGGATTCATTTTCGTGAAGTTCTCAAAAATCGGGCGCAAAGCGTTGACTGCGATAAAAGTTTTTCCGCCCGCCGTCGGGACTTTGACGCAGACGTTCGGAACGCCCTGCACGGCGTGTTTGTAAGCGTCCATCGTTACTCCTTTGTCCTGCCAAAAATTATGAAAGGCTTTGCCGACGTATTCGTAACGGTCAAGGTATACCAGGAAGTTTTCCAAATCCGTGATGACGGTTTGTTGATAATCTTTGAGTTCCATTTTTTATTCGATAAATGTTAAACTGAAAAAGCAATGAGCGTGACGACCGAACAAATTAAGCCTGAAACAATCGCTTTAATCGAGCGGCAAGCCGAAACTGTCGGTTTGACGATTGATGATTTTCTGCAAAGCCTTTTGCTGAAATCGGATGCCGGTTTTGAAGCCGATATGTCTGAATTCGCCGAAGCGGAAACCGAAACTTATCAGGGAAACTATTCACGCGAAGACATCTATTTTGACCACGATTAATGCTTCATTTATTAGACTCAAACGGCTTTCTGCGGCTGGCGGAAAAGAACAGTCCGCACCGCCCAATCGTTCTTGAGGCACTCCGCAAACTTCGCCTCAATAATCATACAATCTGCTATACGCCGCAAGTTCTGGCTGAATTCTGGAATGTCTGCACTCGTCCTGCTTCGGCTCGCGGCGGCTTCGGGTTTACAATCAAACAAACCGAAAGAAAAATCGAGATTATTCAAAAACACTTTCAAATTCTGCCCGACAATCTGCAAACTTTTCTCGAATGGCGAAAGCTCGTTTCGGATTATCAGGTGGTCGGCGTTCAGGTTCACGACGCTAAAATCGCCGCTTCGATGATTGTCCACAAAGTTGATTATCTCATAACCTCCAACGAAAAAGATTTTAAGAGATTTCCGATGATTCAGGTCGTCAATCCCGCCAACGTCTAAAATCTTGTAATATCTCGCGGAATTTTCTTGAAAATAATGTTGTGATTCTGCAAAAACTCGCGGGTCAGCAAACAGTTATCGGCGTAGATAATCGCGGATTTCGGCTTGAAAGAAAGACTTGCCAGAAATTCCAAATCTAAAGTTGTTGTTTCATCTTTTTCATAGATAAAAAAGTAAGCCGTTTCATTTATCAAACCCAATAAATACGGCGAATGCCCGTTATCCTGCGAAAGCTGTTTGTCCGACGGAATGTTTTCGGAGAAAGCGACGTAGCGGCGAATTTCTTCGATGCCGATTGATTCGTTCAAATTGCCGTCTTCGAGAAAAACGCGGTCGCCGATTTCGTAATAATCAAACGCGCCGCCCAAACCTTCAACCGCTTTGGAATTTTCGCCGTAGCCCTGCATTACGCGCCTGACTCTTTCGGCGGTAATCGTTTCGGCGTAATCCATTGTTTCAATCAAAATGAATTTACGATTTCCGCCGTCTTCTTTATTCAGTTTTAAAACTGCGTGTGCCGTTGTTCCAGAACCTGCAAAAGAATCGAGAATAATTGAATCTTTATCAGTAGCAATTTGTAAAATTCGTCCAACCAATTTTGTCGGTTTGGGCGTTGAAAAATCAAATTCGTCATCAGTGAAAATGGCTCGAAATTCTCTGCGAGAATCTTGATTATCGCCTGCAAAATCACGAGTCCACCAAGTTGAAGGAACAATTCCGTTTGAACCTTCCAAGAATTTCTTTAATCTCGGCTTACCTTTTCCATCACTTCCCCAATAAATTAAATTTTCGCTTATATGTCTCTGATGTTCTTCTTTTGAATAAGCCCAAACGCGAGTTTTAGAAGGAAAAATACTTTCATCAGTATTTGGATTTGTCACGGCATAAAATAAATTCGGTCTTTCTTTTATTGTTTTTGCACAAGTATAATCCGCAGAAGTCCAAAAACCTCTTATGTCATTATCAAGATTTTTATATCGTTCGTCTTGCTCAATCTGCCTTTTTAGTAAGTTTCTTTGCCAACCTTCATTTTCATTGTTCGATTTTTTCTTTGCATAGCAAACAACAAAATCGTGCATATCAGAAAAGAACTTTGCATCATTTTGCGGAGATTGTTTTTTCTGCCAAATCACATTGTTAATAAAGTTAGAAACGCCAAAAATTTCATCCATTATCAATTTCAAATTAGCCTGTTCATTGTCGTCAATCGAAACAAAAATTGCTCCATCATCAGCAAGAAGTTTATGAAGAAGTTTCAAGCGCGGATACATCATACAAAGCCATTTATCGTGGCGCGAAAGGTCTTCGCCTTCTTTGCCGACAACCTGACCAAGCCATTTCTTTATCTTTTCATCATTGACGTTATCGTTATAAATCCAGCCTTCGTTTCCGGTGTTATACGGCGGGTCAATATAAATACACTTAACTTTTCCTTCGTATTCGGGCAAAAGAGATTTTAAGGCTTCCAGATTATCGCCGTGAATTATTTTGTTTTCCTGTGAATTGCTTACCGAAGCGGTAAAACTATATTTGCGTTTCAGGACTCGAAACGGAACTTCGTGATGATGATTGATAACCCTATCTTTTCCAACCCAAGTGAGTTTCGGCATATTTATAAACTTTATTTTTTATTTGCAGTATTGCTGGGATAAACTAAACAAGCTGATTTTAACAAACACTCAATAGTTCGCCTAACCTTATGCAATCCGACGCTTAAAGTAATCACCGAAAAATTCACGAAATTATTTTAATTGACGGTGTAAGGTTTTCAGTGTTTTGCGGAACATAGGTAAATGGAGGATAAATGCCGGAACGAAAAGCCGTAAAAATTGATAGCTCACCAAACGAAGCCGACGACCTCAAACTTCGGCGCGAAAAACTGGAAGAAGCGATTTTGAAATTCGAGCCGAATCTGTTGATGGATATTCGTATGTATCTGAAGCAATTCAAGCTGACGCAATTATCCGAACACGCTGAAGATTTCTGGACTGAACTGAAAATCACCGCGTTAAAAAACGCCGCAAATTACAATCCCGAATGTTCGGCGAGAGCGTGGCTTCGGCAGGCGGCTTTTTATCTGGTTCAGCATTTATACAGGGACGAGCAGAAACAACCCCGAACGACATCAATTAGCGAGGCGGCTCTGAATTTCGGATTCGGCGGAAATGTCCAAGAAACTTCCGAATCGGAATTGTTCGACTACCTGAAACAAAAAAGCATTGACCGATTTTTTGAGGAAAACCAATTAAACGCCGATGAAATTTTATCGGTAGTCAATGCGGATGACCGCAAGATTTTACGACTTCGATTCGTCGCCGGACTCAGCACCAAAGAAATCGCCGCCCATTTCGGCATCAGCGAAGGCAATGCGGACGTTAGATTGTCGCGGGCAAAAAACAGATTACGAAAAGAGTTTATGAAGCAATGAAAGAATTTTACGGACAATTAAACGACGAGCAGCGCGAACTTTTGATTGACCTTTATGTCGAAGGCTTGGACGCTAAGGACGATGAAAAGGCAGCGAAAGTTTTGCAATTCGCACTGCGCGACGAAGTATTAGACGAAATGATAAACCGGGTGAACTCGTTTTACGCCCAGGAACTCGGCTTTGACGAATTATCCAAAACTGTCGTCGAACTCGCGCACGAATATCTGCCGAGCGCATTTAAGGAAAATGATTTTGAAGAAAAAACTTTGACTTTCGGCGATGTCGCCAGACAGATGACGGCGAAAAATCGCGTTCCAAAAGGCGAAGAGGAAATCAACCGGCAACTGGCGGAAAACGCCACGCCCTTGCCCGTTTATTTGAGTCTGGCGGAAATCAAGCGAATCGCCGAACGATTGAAGTTGAGAATAAAAGACCAGTATTGGCTGCCGTTTTTCAAAGAAGCCAATTTCCTGATTTTGCGCCGCAGTCAGCAGCAGGCGTTCGCCACGCGCGCGAAGCGTTTGCAAAAGAAAAAGGAGGGAAGTGATGGAGCAATCGAAAAGACAAAAAATAAGTGAAGCGGTGCGCGAAGTTTTCGCTCAAATCAATCTCGATTACGAAGATTTCCCGCCGCAAATTGTTCCGCTTAATCGAATCTTTGCGGAGTATCCGATAATGATTGCGGAACTGCCGAACGGAAAAACGCTTTCGACAAAAACGGCGGTGAAGTTTTTGGAAATCGAAATCGGTTTTGAAATGCCCGAACTCGAAACCGATGAACGAAAACTTTCCGGTTTCCTCTACACGGCGAAGTTCGGAGATTTTCTGCAAGGCTGTGTTTTTACCGACAAGAGCGAGCCGACCGTGCGCCGCCGGTTCAGCGCGGCGCACGAATTCGGACATTATCTGCTCCACTTTATGCCGCTTCTAAAAGCCTCTAAAACGGAGAATTTATTCCTTGCGGAAAGTATGGCGATTGACGAATCGGATGAAATTCAAGCGGAAATCAAAATAGCGGATGATTTCGATTTCATAAAAATCGGCGCGGAAAACAAATATGAAATGGAACTGGAAGCCGATTTTTTCGCCGCCGAACTTTTGATGCCGCGCAACGCTTGCCTGCAAGCCGCCCAAGTGTTGCGGTTCAATCCGGGGAAAAACAAAAAAGCGATAATTAATAATCTAGCGACTATGTTTTTGGTGAGTTTCGGCGCGATGAAACGGCGTTTGGAAGATTTGGCGGTATTTGAATCGGAACAATAAAAATTATGCTCGGATTGAAGTTTATCAATAATTATGAAGGCAGGCGTATCGAAAACGAATTCGGTATGAAGCCGTTTTTCGTCGAACCGGACGCGGACGAGGAGACAGAGGAAGAATTTGAAATCAATTTGAGTTTGGAGATTGAGGCGGGAAAGTGGCAATCCGTCAATCCGCAACTGCCCGATAACTGGCGGGCGCAGGATTGGAAAAATCGCCCCGTCCGTTTTGTTGACGGTAAAGATGTCGGACAGACGGTAGCGTGGCTGCGCGGCACGGACGGCAGTTTCGTGGCTATTCGTCTGGCGGAAATCGGAAGCGTCGTGATGCGGATTGTGGGCGGCGAATTGCGGCGCGAATTCGCTCAAGTCGAAAGAGTTTTAGCGATGAATACGGCGGCTTTCCCGTGGGAAGAAGTCGAGAGTTTTGCGCTCGCGCTGCGCGAACACGATATTTATCTACTGCCGACAAAGCGAACGCCCGAAGAATTCGAGCTTAACTTCGAGCAAATCAGAAAATACACACAGCGCCGGTCGGCGCAGGAAATGATGGTTTTGGAAGAATTCGCGCTGGCGCAGCACAACGACGTTCCGACGATTGTTGACGGCACGTTGAAAGATCACGAAAGTGGTTTCGACATTACCGAATCGCCGGTTTTTGGAGTGGTAAAAACTCAGCAGAAACTTTATGTTGACCGGCAGGGACAGGAAATTTTATTTGATTTGAGCGCGGGGATGCGAACCCCGGCGTTCAGCTTTGCCTACGACACCACGATGCGCGGCGAAAAACGCGGAAATCGTCTTCCGATTATCGCCTGGTATGCGCGTTTGTGCGGGAACGATTGCGTCGAACCGAATGTCGGAATCGTGCGGATAGAGGTTTCGCAGAAATGGTTCGTCGCCAGAGGTTACGGCGATACCGAAATCAACTTGGCTGGCAAGGATTTTATCAATCAATTGACGAGAACGATTTACGAATACCGCTGTCGGCAGAAAAGTTACCGGCGAATGAACATCAGTCTCGAACCGATTGTTCGCGCCGAAGAATCGCTGGGCGCGTTGTTCTGCCCGCCGAACTTTTTGAAAAATCAATTTTACCGTCTGACGAATTTGTAATGCGAGGAAAACTTTATGCGTGATATTTTTGAAAGCCAAATTACAACCGAAAAAGAAACTACCGATGACAAAACCACTATGGATATTATCGGAAGAATTGCCGCTCCGATCAGATTTGAAGCGACACCGAGCGAGTTTTATTTCTGGGTCGAGCGCGGAACGGTTTTAGAAGAAAATCAAATCGTCTTTTCCGAAAGCGAAACGGGCGGTGAAACCGTTAAATATTACGGGGTGGTTGACGAGATAAAACGAACGAGCCGCCGCGCCGATATGACCGAAGAATACGACGTTGCCGACGGCGACGTAAGTTTCGAGCCGCCCTTTGCCAATGAAGGTTTTACCTACGCGCACGCGCAGGTTTTGCGAATCGAGCCGGAAATCTCCACGCCGCCGATTGAACGCAGCATCGTCTCGCTCGGCGGCGAAGCGGAAGCGAAAATCGCTTACGGATTTGACGAAATGCCGCGCCCGATGCCCGTCGGATTGTTAAAAAACGGAGCGCGAAATTTTGCGGGAAAAGGCGTAATTGACCTCGATTATCTGCTGGGCGAAAACGGCGGACACTTAAACGTCAACGGAATGGCGGGAGTCGGGACCAAGACGACATTCATTTTGACTATTATCAAATCTTTGCAAAAACAGGCGGAATTGGCGAGGCGCGAAAGCAAATCGTTTTTTATCGTGCCGATTATCCTGAACGTCAAAGGCGAAGATTTGATGTGGCTTAACCGGAAAAATACACGCTTTAACTCTGAACACGAAGCGGAATGGAACGCACTCGGCATCGCGCCCGAACCTTTTACTGACGCAGAGTTTTACACGGCGCAGGATTTACCAGTTCACGGATGCAGTTCGGCTGAATTCTCGTGGTCATTTCACGATGTTTTGAAGGAAGAGTCTTTGCTTTATATTTTTTCGGAAGACGACGATTTGAAAGTCAATATGGTCAGTCTTATCCGAGATTTAGTCGACCGTTGGCTTGATAATGCCGGAAAGGTAAAGGCAGATGCGCCGAAAACCTGGCGTGAACTACTCGCTTGGATCGGAGATGAAAAGAACCGTCAGGGAAGTTTTCACGGCGCGGGAACCTGGCGAGCGATTTACAATCGTTTGTGGAAAGTTTTGGACGAAGGTAAAAGCATCTTTCCGAAGGACGACATCAACGGAAAACCTTTGAGAATCGCCCGCCACAAAACCGCCCCGCCGCAAGTAATTGATATTTCGCAGCTGCCTTATTCGCTACAAAGATTTGTCGTCGGCTCGATTTTAAAACAAGCCGTGCAAGCCCGAAAATCCTCCGGCGCGATTCCGAATTTGCGTTACGCCATTATGCTTGACGAACTCAACCGCTTCGCCCCGCGCGGCGCGAAAGACGAACTTACGCAGCTTCTCGAACAGGTGGCGACTGAAATGCGAAGTCAGGGCGTGATTCTGCTTGGGGCGCAGCAATTTGCTTCACAGGTTTCAATCAAAGTTGTCGAAATGGCTTCGATTCGCGCTCTCGGCAGAACCGGTTCGGCTGAGTTGACCGATAAAATCTGGTCGGTTTTGGAGAAGCCGACCAAGCAGACGGCAACGAAACTTTCCAACAAGGAAAAACTCGTCTGGCAGCCGACTTTTCGGCAGCCGATGCTCGTCAAAATGCCGATGAACCCATGGGCGGACAAACGCGACCACATCGCGTCCGACATTTCAAAAGAGGACATTAAAGGCAGATTATGAAAATAATTCACACATCCGATTGGCATTTGGGCGGAAGCTGGAACGGCATTGACCGCACCGACGAGCTTTTCGCGCAGGTTGACTGCGTATGTAACATCGTCCGCGAAAAACAAGCCGACGTTTTGCTGGTTGCAGGCGATATTTTCGAGCGGGTTTCACGCGACCGGCTTCACCAGAACAGCAAGCGGCTGGCGGAGAAATTGAAAGTTTTGTTAGAAAACGGTTGCCACGTCGTTCTCGTTCCGGGAAATCACGATTACCGCGACCATTTCAAATTAATGAAAACCTTTCTCGAACTCGAAAGCGGCAAATCCGAGCGAATTCACGTCGCCGAAGGTTTCGAGGAGTTTGAAATAGACGGGGTGCAGTTTATCGTTCTGCCTTATCCCGACCGCGAAGTTTTAGAGGAAATCGGCAAATACGCGGCTTCGGATGTTATCGGGAAAGCAGAGCGAAATAAAGTCCTGAGCGATACTTTAGGCGATTCGATTCGCAAAATTGACGAAACGATTGATCCGGCAAAGCCTGCCGTTTTCGTTACTCATCTGCAAATTATCGGCGTGAATTATTCGGGAACGCCGAAAGAAGCAAGCTACAACGAGGACATTTCGCTTGCTTCAAATTGTCTTCCTCAAAAAGCCTCCTACATCGCTCTCGGACACATTCATAAATGCCAGGAAATTGAAAAATCCGCCGTTCCGTGCTGGTATAGCGGCAGTTTCGACCGGATGGATTTCGGCGAAAAAGAAGATGAAAAATGCGTTTTGCTAATCGAGATTGACGAGCAGACGAAAAATACGACGGTTGAAAAAGTTTCGATTGACTGCAATAAATTTGACGACCTTACAGTTTCTTCTGAAGAACTCGAAGATTTCGCCGCAAATTACGAGAACCGTGAGAAAACCTACGGCAATCTTAACTTGAGATACACGGCTGATGACGACATTCAAGTTTTGAATCGACGCGCTAAAGACTTGTTTCCTCGATTTCGAGTTAAACCTCAGCGCGAGGATGTTCAGTTGATTGAAACAAGTGAATTTGAAAATCCATATAATCAGGCGGAAACGGTGCATCAGTATCTCGAAGCGCAATTCGCGGATGACGCGGAACTTTTAACCGAACTCAAAAAACGCGCGAACGACCTAATCTCGGAGGTAGAAAATGTTTTTGAAAAAAATTAGAACCAAAGGTTTTCTCGGACATCTGGCAAGCGAAGACAATGATTTCGTTGAACTTGATTTCGGTGACAAAAATTTGTGGCTGATTCACGGAGAAAACGGCGCAGGCAAAAGTTCGTTTTTCGACGCAATCACGATGGCTTTTTTTAAACAACATCGTGGCGGAAAAATAAATTTTACCAATTTAATACACGACAGAGCTGAACGCGCTGAGATTTTTATCGAATTTGAACTGCACGGCAAAGATTATCAGGTTGCGGTGGATATTCCGAAAAAATCAACCGTCGTCCGCCGGCTGCAATTCTGGAACGGCGCGAATTGGGAAACGAAAAATGACAGCGTTGAGGATTGGATGGCGAAAAATCTGAAAATCTCTTACAAAACATTCGTTTCTTCGGTCGTGCTGCGGCAGGGCGAAGCCGACAAATTTATTCTGGAAACACCGACTGCGCGGCGCGAAATCTTTCTCGAACTTTTGCAGCTTGAATTTTACAAAAAGCTGACCGAACGGGCTAAGAATCGGCAGAAGTGTGTCGGCGACAGAGTTCGAGATATTAAACAAAGTTTGGAAGGCTTACCGAATCCGTCGGCGACGGACATCAAAAATCAGGAAAAAGTCGTTAAGCAGCTCGGCAAAGAACTGGAAAAACTTGAAATTGAAAAAACGTTCAAACAAAAAGAGTTAGACAATGCCATTCGAGCCGGAGAACTTAATGCTGAAATAGAAAAAATTCAAGACCAACAGAAAAGCGATTATAAGCTGTTTGAAAACGCCACTGATGTCAGAGAAAAGTATGAGCATTACGTTGAATTGGAAAGGGTTTTATTCGGGTTCGATAAGGTTTGGCGGGAGAAGGATGAAATTGAAAAAATCATCACCGATTTGCAGGCAAGCGAAGGAAAAATTTTGAAATTGGCAGAAGATGTAAAAGCCGCCGCTGAAAAATCCTCGGAAATTTTTATCATCCGTGATGCGGCAAAACTCAAATTCACCGAACTCGAAAATGAGGTGCAAAATGTAAAAGACGAGCGCGCCATTCTGAAACAAAAACTCAACGATATTGAGCGCATTAAAAAACTCGAACACCAAGCTGCACAAGCAAGTGAATTATTAAGTAAAGCGCAACTCGGCATAAGTGCAGCGAATAAAAAAGTCACTGAATTTGAAGCCAAGGTTGAGATAAAAGCAAAGGAAAAAGACAATCTCGAAAATTTCATACAAGAATCTAAAAGTGATTTGCGAATTTGGTCGGAGAGATTGGAAAATCGCCGAAAAGTTGTAGATCAAGACGAGTGTCCGGTGTGCGGAAATGAGCTGACGCGCGATGCTGTTCGCCGGAAATTAGTCGCTGATTTTGAAGACGCGCGAGAAAAAATTGATGAACTCGAAAAACTGCAAAGCGAATCGAAAAGGAAACTCGCGCAGATTGTTGTTGAATTTTCCGCCCTGAAAGAAGAATTAAAACTTGAAAGCGAGAAACGACAGACAGCCTTGCAAAGCGAAAGCTCGGCGAAATCCAGAATTGAAACATTGCAGACCCAGATTGACGATTTGCCTCATTTCGACGGCGTTCACCGCGCGAAAATCGAAAGGGATTTTACAACATTACAGTCAATGTTGGTGAAGGTCGAAAATCAATTTATTGTCTCCAAAGAGAACTTTGAACAAATCGTAAAACAATTAAAGGAATCAGAGAAATTACAGGCACTGCTCGAATCGGATTTGCAAAATTCTACCCAATACTGTGAAAGCTTGCAAACGCGAAAACGCGATGCCGAAACTCGTTTGGCAGAAGCCAACAATCAGGTTTTGCCTAAATGGAGCGACCACGCCGCGCTGCAAAGCAAAAACGAACTGGAAATTTTGCGGCTTGAAAGAACGAATCTACAAGGTATCGAAATTGAACACCGCGACCTGCTCGAAGCCGAAAAACGCGCGGCGCATTTGAAAGGTCGGCTTGAAACGCTTGAAACCCAATTTCAAAAAATTCCCGAAAACCATCGGCGCGAAACCGCTCAGGTCGAAGCGGAATTTAACGAAACGAATGAAAAAACAAAAACTCAAAAACAGCAATTCGGCGAGTCGGAAACCGGCTGCCGAAAGATGCTGGCGGAGAGAGAAAATTATATTGAAAAAAGCGGCGAACTAAAAGCTATTCAAAAAGATTTTGAAATGTGGAAAATTCTTGCAAAAACGCTCGGAAAAGAAGGGCTGGAAACAAAAATCGTCCGCGAAGCTCAACATAAAATCAGCGAAAATGCTAATAAAACATTGAAAGCGTTGAGCAACGGAAATTTTCAACTTGAAATGGAAGATAGCGGGAAGGAAATGAAAATTTTCGTGCGAGATTTTACTACCGGCGAGCAGCGGCAAATAGAATACTTTAGCGGCGGCGAGAAATTTTTAACCGCCGTCAGCTTAGCCATTGCTATCGGGCAGTCAGCAAGCGGTCAAAATATTACCAACACTTTAATTATTGATGAAGGCTTCGGCGCGCTTGATGATAAAAACCGCGTTTTAATGGTCAATGAATTGAGCCGACTGACGGAGGTTTTTAAAAACGGGCGCGTGATTATCGTTTCACATCAGGACGATGTTCAGGAAAATTTTGCTAATCGTTTTCGACTCTCAAAAAATGATGAGGGATTTACGAGCGTCGAAACTGGAATAAGATTATGACAATGAAAAGCCTTTTTTAGAAAATATAAAAAGATGCAGGAAATAGGAAATAAGGCAAATTTATACAGGTCCGAAATCTGTAATTAACGGAAAAAAGTCACTAACGGTCCGATAGTTTTCCGCTATGACAAAATAAAATTCAACAATATGAATAAAGAAATAGAAGCGTTTATCAATGATTTTGTTACAGATTTAGCTGCAAATAATGCCGCCATTTTCGCCGGTGCGGGTATGTCGAAAGCAGCGGGCTATGTAGATTGGCAGGAGTTAATGGCGGATATTGCCGATGAACTCGGGCTAGAAATTGATAAAGAATCCGATTTAATTTCCCTCGCACAGTTTCATGTAAACGAAAAGAAGAGTCGCGCTAAGCTAAACCGAAAAATAATCGAGGAATTTGTTGATGAAAATGAGCTGACCGACAACCATCGTATCTTGGCAAGATTGCCAATTTCAACTTTTTGGACAACAAACTACGATAAACTTTTAGAGAATGCACTGAAAGAAGCAAACAAAAGAGCCGACGTTAAATATGAAGTTGAGCAAATTTTCAACACTCACCCGCGAAGAGATGCCGTCATTTATAAGATGCACGGCGACGTTGACCATCCGGGCAAAGCGGTTTTAGCCAAACAAGATTACGAAAGGTATTACTCGACTCACGAGCCGTTTATATCGGCTTTGACTGGTGATTTGACGACTAAAACTTTTCTCTTTATTGGATTCAGTTTTACCGATCCAAACTTGGATTACGTCTTGAGCAGAATAAATGTTAAACATCGTGAAGAAAAAAGAGACCATTACTTTTTTATTAAGCGACCAAAGTTAGGCGATAAACGAAGCGAAACTCAGGCTGATTTGGACTACAACCTTCGACGGCAACAGTTAGTTATCAATGAGTTAAGACGATACGGCATTCAAGCTCTTGTAATAGACGATTACCCTCAAATTACCGAAGTTTTAACGGAAATAGAAAACAGGTTTAGAAAGAAAACCATTTTTATCTCCGGGAGCGCGGAAGAATACGGTCAATGGGAACGTGGGGAAGCGCAGAGCTTTATTCATAAATTGAGCAAGAGCATCGTCTCTTCTAACTTTCGTATCGTTAATGGTTTTGGCTGGGGCGTTGGTAGCGCGGTCATTAATGGCGCATTGGACGCCGTTTACGAAAAACCAAATAAATTTAGCGAAGACCAGTTAATAATGAAGCCTTTCCCCCAATTTGAAACCGGCGAAAAGAAACTGCCCGAACTTTGGAAAGAATATCGCCAAAGAATGATTAAACATGCCGGAATTGCAATCTTCATTTTCGGCAATAAACTGAGCGCCGATAAAAAAGATGTTGTTCTAGCAGACGGCGTTAAAAAAGAGTTTGAAATTGCTATCGAGAACGGTCTGCTTCCGATTCCAGTATCTGCAACAGGATATATGGCTCAAGAAATTTATGGTGAAATGTCGAAAGATTTCAAATCTTATTTTCCTAACAACCAGGAAGTAATTCCTATGCTGGAAGAACTCTCTAAATTCAAGCAGCAGGATATTGACAAAATAATCAGCAAAATTATTCAAATTATCAAAGGAGTAAATAAATAGTATATGGCAAGACAAGTTTTCTTTTCGTTTCACTACCAAAACGATATTTTTCGCGTTAATACAATTCGTCATCATTGGTTAACCAAAGCCGACCGCTCCGAAGCAGGATACTGGGATCATTCGCTTTGGGAATCAACCAAACTTCGTGGTAAACAGGCTTTGAAGGATTTGATTGAAACAGGCTTGAATGGCAGTACAGTAACCGCTGTTTTAATTGGTTCTCAAACTGCTGGCAGAGAATGGGTAGATTACGAAATTCAGCGTAGTCACGAGCTAGGTAAAGGAATGTTCGGTATTTATATTAACCAGATTAAATGCGCGGGAACGAGTAGAGTTGATTCAAAAGGACGCAATCCTTTTAACGACCATTATACATCGGATTCAGTTTGGACGAGACAATCTTTTGCGAGCATCTATCCGGTTTATGACTGGGTGGCAAATGACGGATATAACAATTTTGGTTCTTGGGTGGAAAACGCCGCAAGACAGTCCGGTCGGTGATTTCCGAAGTTTTATTAAATTATTAGTCCATATTTATAAAGCATAAAACTTATGTCTATATTGAGTGAACCGCTTCTGCGTCGTAACCCGGCAGTTTCTCGCAAATCACGCGAAGCGATTGAAAAAGAACTCCGGGCTACTCCTTTCAAAAAGAATCCGGCTGAGCGTTACGATATTTTTTTATCGCATCGCACCGACGATGCCGTAATAATTTACAGTCTGAAAAACTTTTTAGAGCATTTCGGATTGACGGTATTTGTTGATTGGGTTGACGCGCCTGAACTTAATAGGTCAAACGTAAGTCCTAAAACGGCGGAACGATTACGAGTTGCGATGAAACAAAGCGATAGTCTTCTCTACGCTACTTCGGAAACTTCATCAAATTCCAAATGGATGCCGTGGGAGTTAGGCTATAGCGACGCGCTTCACGGCAGGGTAGCCATCGTGCCGATTTCTCAATATGAGACCGAAGCAGATTCTTATAAAGGACAAGAGTATTTGGGTTTATATCCTTACATAACGCTCAGCGGTATAAAAGGCAGACAAGGAGAAGTATTTTGGGTAAATGAATCTACTTCTGTTTACACCACTCTTTTAGAATGGTTAAATGGGACGAAACCTACAAGGAGAGTCACTTAATTGGATATACGGCTCAATATCTGATCCATGTGAAATATGCAATTTTAACCGAAACTATAAAGCCCAAATACATTGGTTGGATTGATACATACGGTGTGATAGATTATTTTAGACATTTAGCGGTTTTATAAATTTTAAAGCAGGAGAGTTATTTAAGATTATGGCAACCAAGAAAAACGATTCAGCAAAAACAACGGGCGGTACTGCTAAAAAAGCAGCATTCGGCAAAAAGGCATCTACCGGAGGCAAAGAAAAATCAGTGACCGAGTTAGTCAGCGCGCTCGCTGAAACAACAGGCATTACGAAAGCGAAAGCAAAGGAAGTGTTAGACGCTCACGCGGAGCTTCTAATTTCCGAACTTAAAGAAACGGGCAGTGTTCAACTCGCCGGAATCGGAAAACTTAAACTCGGGCAAAGGGCAGAGCGACAGGGACGCAATCCGTCAACCGGTGAAGCGATTACCATCAAGGCGAGCAAAACGGTTAAATTCTCGGGCGGCAAAAGGTTTAAAGACAGTTTTCAGTAAATTTTTATAAAAATATAATTGATATTGATGATGGTAAAGATCGGTTATTCTGCCGGTCTTTTTTTATTTTCTGCGATAAAATAGTGTATAAAATTGACCAGAAATGATGATTAATTTGAA
>JAABUN010000775.1_pt1 | contig 79070 bp, 72 predicted proteins | sample 5559311 | NCBI WGS metagenome assembly JAABUN01 (sample SAMN10711877, study PRJNA513370) | rock metagenome | isolation source: Antarctica rocks | place: Antarctica: Victoria Land, Siegfried Peak sud | reverse complement strand
GTTATCAAGAAACATAAAAGAAAAGCTCATAGCTTCTTTAAATATGGCTTGAAGTTTATTACCAACGCTTTATTGGTACGTTTTGATCAACTTGTTACTTTTATAAATGTTTTGTCATGTACTTAGCGGATTTACAACTTAAAGCACACAAAACAAAACCGAAAGCTATACAAGTTTTACTATCTTGTACGTCAAAAATAGTACATGAAAAAAATTTTTGTCTTTTTAATGCTGATTACAATGATACCGGTTATACATGCACAAGCCCCGAAACAACTACCTGGTAAATTGCTGCGACATGTAGTGCTGCTTAAATTTAAAGATGGCAGTACGACTTCGGAGATCAAAAAAGTTGAAGATGCTTTCCGTGCTTTACCCCTGCAAATAAAAACAATAAAGGGGTTTGAATGGGGTACGAACAATAGTCCGGAAAACCTCAACCAGGAATTTACTCATTGTTTTTTTGTTAGTTTTGAAAGCGAAAAAGACCGCGAAGTGTATCTGCCCCATCCGGCGCATAAGGCCTTTGTAGAAGTACTCACACCACACATGGACAAAGTTTTGGTAATTGATTATTGGGCGGAAAAATAATTACAAAGTATTAAGAATTTGCTCCTGTGTTATTGGCCAGATAAATGCACTTATATTGATGGTCAAGAAGGTCTGCAAAGGGATAAACATTTTAAAGTAAAGAATACAAATATTTCGAGCATGATTTTATGCAAAAGAACGCCTGATTTTTTTAGTGTTTATTTTTGATTTGTCTTTGCTAAAGAACATCCGGCAATCTTAAAGTTATTACCATTTATTGGTGTTAAATTATTTTGTTGATAAGTAATTATTTATATCTTATATTTACGTAGTGATAAGTGTTGAAGCAAGTTACTTCTAACATTCAAACCACCGATTAGTAAGTGTAAATAGTTCTAAAATATTTGGTTGAATTTCGCTTAACAAATTAAATATCAAAGTTATGAAACCATTCTTCCTATTAGCAATGAGTTCTCTTTTTATTGTATATGCCTGTAATAACGCAGAAACCAACGGTAACAACAATGATAGCAGCAGCGTTAGTACCAACGAAAGCAGTAGTAGCGGTAGTAATAATAGCGGCGCCAATAATAGTAATAATGTTGTAAGCAAAAAAGGATTACCCTTGAGTCCTAAACAGGAAGTTCCCGCCAATAACAGCCCTGCCAGCGGAACGGCGGATGTGTCTTACAACAAAGACAATCATATGTTGACATATACTATCAACTGGACCGGCTTAACCGATAAACCAATTATGTCACATATTCATGGTACTGCTGGTAAAGGAGCGAATGCGGGCGTAAAGCATGATTTTTCAAATTTACTTCCAAAAACAACTTCAGGCAATTTTTCCGATTCTGTGAAGGTTGATGGTACGACTATAAAAGAAGATAGTTTATTAGCAGGATTTTACTATATAAATATTCACACTCCCAAAAACCAGGGAGGAGAGATAAGAGGGCAGATAGAATTTTAAGCCACTATCTTCCGGCAGAAATTAAAATGACTTTTTTATCTTCTAAAAAGAATTGTTTAATGGGCAGGAAGCTTGCATGCAAATTGCAAAGTGAATTTATTTGCGTGAAGACAGTAAGGTTAATATTTCTTTCTTCTTATTAAAATAATCAGTTGTATTAAGATTATACTGATTAAAGCTTTTGATCAGGTCATTATTTATTCTTTCGGCATCTGCGGGGTTCCTTTTACGCAACAGATTCAAAAGTGCTACATCTGTTATTCCGTTTCTCATTGCTAATGACCTTACACTTATATTTACTGTTTGATATGCCGGATAAAAGAGCCAGGCATCTCCTCCGGGAAATTGCATTTGAGAAGCGCCAAATTTGACAATACTTGCGTCTTCATAAGGTGCGTCTCCCCAAAAGTCCAAGGCCCAGTGTAAATATCCGTCGAGGTTGTACCGGGAAGCAATCCAGGGAAGCAAAGTTGTTTTTAATAAAGGAAGCTCGATAAAACGATTAGCATAATCCCCTTGGGGAGAATTGCAGGTATACAACCAAACTTTTTTATTAGAACTTTGCTGCAATTTTTGTATAGCGGGATAGGCTCCGGGTAATTGATCTAATAAAATTACTATAATATCTACATAAGGAGCGACATCCATAGTTTGAATCGCTTCTATAGTAGTCAGATCGGGAGCCAGGCCTTTTATAAACTTAGCAACTTCAATAAATGAAGTCTTGTTTGCCTCGATAGGCTCGTCTGCAATATGTTGTAAGACTCTGCCTGCGTGGTTATTGGATTTTAGATGAGTATAATAAGCAGGAATAAACCATTTGTAAAAATCCATCGCTTCGGGGTCTCCCATTGCCCGGTTATTCATATAATATACTGTACCATAAAACTTAGGAAATGTCAGTCCGAATGGAGCTTCCCATCCGCCAAGTCTCGCTGCAAACTGCCGGCAATTGACATACTGCATACCCACTTCTTTAAGAATTATGTTTATAGCTTTATCAAATTGTGTGAAATCTGCTGACCATTTATCGTCTTTGGTTTTAAGAAACTTAATTAGAAATAATTGATTTATAGTAAAAGTATTTTGCCCGTTTTCTTTAGCTGCCTTAACCATGTTTTTAAATATTTTCCAGTAAAGATCAGAGAAAGGCTGTACTTCTTTTCCGGCATTCATTAACCTGTAATCCGCATCATGGTACCAGGTAATGTAATTGAGTTTAGCTGCAGGAACGGTAACATTGTATACTTGGAAACTAAAGCTGGCAGAAGCAACATCTTTTTTTGAAGCAGATGTAACGGAAACTTTTATTGTGTGAAGGCCGGCCTTTATACCGGCATCAACAGGAATATCTAATATAATAGGAAGCGGTTCGTTTTTAGTAACAGAGAAAGTGTCTTGCTGAAATAGCGGATCAGGGTAAAGTTGATTTGCTGATTTTAACTGATCAGATGCAGGATGAGCTATTTTGGGGGAAACTTTTACATATCCTACGCGGTATTTTTTAATTTTAGCTAATAGTACATTTGACAGTGTTGAAGATCTAAAAGCTATTTTATAAGTGTCATTTTCGTCTGCCTTTAATAATAGCTGTATAGTCAGTCTATCTCCGTGTGCAACTGACTGCACTATTGAAAATGCAACTGGATTATCAATGCCGGGCAATATTTTTAAAAAAGGGTCAACTTGCTGTAAACTAACATTTGCATTTACTTTAGCAAATACAATTAATAAAAATGCAAGGATTCTTAATCTCATTTCTATAACTTATAATTGATGATTTGCAGGTAAAGACAACAATTAAGCCATACTAACCGGTTAAAAACAATTATGAAGTTTTAAACCATAAAGGAGACTTATCAGTAGGATCACCATTATAGCTGAAATATAATTCCTCTCCTTTTTTTACGTTTCTTATAGTACGAATAGTCATTGTCTGCGCCTCGTAATCCTGTTCATATTCGCAATTCGGCTCAAACGAATGATTATACATAGAAATGTAACCTAAGGCCATAGCAGCTTTCCTGCGGCTGTTGCCCCATTCAAAAATATAATGGTATAGCTTTGTTCCTTCAATCTGTTTTCTTTCCTTTTGCGATAATTCGATTACCGGAGAAATTTCAATTACAGTATTAGCAGGAATATTTTTGTTAGTGAAGACACCCCTTCCCCGGTTTTTTGAAAGAGCAATAACAAGATGTGGTAACAGCATATTTGAATGTTGGCGGGCTAAGTTAAAGAAATTGAAAGCAGTAAATTAAAATAAACCTTCAAATACTTAATTTGCAGCATGTTATCAGAAGATATAGAAGAACAAAGCATATATGAACAGTTTGAGCAAATCATTGCAACGGAAGATAAACTCGTCATCAGAGAGTTTTTAGATAACCAGAATATTACTGATGTAGCAGAGCTTTTGTATGAATATGCCGATTATGAAGCGCAGATAATTGCAAATTTGTCTATACATCGGGCTGCCAGTACATTTAAAATACTCGACTTTCCCACACAAAAAAGAATAGTTTCACAACTGCCCTCCTTTAAAACTGCAGAGTTACTAAACGAACTCCAGGCAGATGACCGTACAGACTTTTTAGAAGATTTGCCTAAAGAAGTTTTAAGAGACCTTATAAAACTGCTTGATCCGGAGGAAAGAATGGTAACACTTTCTTTGCTTGGTTATCCTGAAGGCAGTGTAGGCAGATTAATGCTGCCAGACTATGTATATGTATACGAACATAATACCGTAGAAGAAGTTTTTCAGATCATACGCAAGTACGCAAAGAATACAGAAACGATTGATGTCATATACGTAATTAACGATAAAGGACAATTGATGGATGACCTGCGTATAAAAGAATTTATACTTGCAGCACCCGACAAGCAGGTGCATGAACTGATGGATGAAAGAGTGATAGCGCTGAATGTAAAAGATGACCAGGAGTACGCAAACCAGGTATTTAAAATGAACAACCGCACAGCTTTGCCTGTGGTAGATGATAACAATGTTTTACTTGGTATCGTTACCATTGATGATATACTATGGGTAGCACAGGAAGAGTTTAGTGAAGACATGCAAAAAATGGGTGGTACGGAAGCTCTTAATGAACCTTATCTTGAAATGCCCTTGCTCAAACTATTTAGAAAACGCATTGGGTGGATGGTCATTTTGTTTATCGGGGAGATGCTCACGGCAACTGCCATGGGTTATTTTCAGGATGAGATTGCAAAAGCTTTAGTTCTTTCCCTTTTTGTACCATTAATTATATCAAGTGGCGGCAATAGCGGTTCACAGGCTTCTACATTAATTATACAGGCAATGGCTGTTGGTGAGATAACCATAGCTGACTGGTGGGCCGTATTACGTCGTGAAATACTAAGCGGGTTAATGCTTGGATGTGTGTTAGGCATTATTGGTTTTACAAGAGTGGCTATCTGGCAGCAGTTCACCCACATTTACGGAACGCATTGGTTTTTTATAGGTATTACTGTTGGTGTATCGTTAGTAGGAGTTGTGTTATGGGGCACCCTTAGTGGCTCTATGCTTCCAATGATATTGAAGCGGCTTGGGGCAGACCCGGCAGTTTCATCTGCCCCCTTTGTGGCTACACTGGTAGATGTAACAGGATTAATAATATACTTCAGTGTAGCATATCTTTTTTTAGCCGGGCTATTATTGTAAAAAGACTGAACGGGATTTGCAGGATTTTTCGGATTGTTGGGAAATGGGATAAAGTTAAACATCCGACGAACTGTTATGTATATAAAGTATTGAAATTATTTGTACTGATCTATCTTTTAATTCTACTTTGCCATGCTTAAACTGTGTAATTTTTTTATTAACCATCAGTTGTATTGTATTGCAACTCCGGTTTAGCTTATGCCAATGACTATCGGGATGCTCCGGTAAAGCAACTGGCTTTTTGCCAATTAGGTACTTAACCTATCTTTTACTTTTAAAATACTTCTGCCCGCGAAATTAATAAGAGCTGTAGAAGTACTCAGATGCAAATATGTAAGAATATATAGCTCCCATAATATTCTTTTCCTTAGCAAAAGCTTTATTACATTTGCTCTTTAATCTTTTTTATGGAATATAATACGCAGCGAAACTATTTGACAATGAGAGAATATGGAAGACATATTCAACGAATGGTGGAATATGTGCTGACAATAGAGGACAGGCAGAAGCGCCAGCAGCAGGCGCAGATGGTGATCGAATTGATGGGTATATTAAACCCTCATTTAAAAAATGTCGAGGATTTCAGGCATTTGCTGTGGGACCATTTGTTTTTCGTAAGCGATTTTAAACTCGATGTAGATTGTCCTTATCCGATACCTACCAGAGAAACATACAAACAGAAGCCTGATCCGCTTCCTTATCCCAAACGTAAGCCGAAATACTCGCACTTAGGTAAAAACCTTGAAGTTGTTATAGATAAAGCATTGAAGGAAGAAAATTCTGAAAAGCGTGTAGGCTTCGCAAATTCAATTGCTTACTATATGAAGCTTGCTTACAGCAATTGGCATAAAGAACTGGTACATGATGATGGTATAAGGGCAGAATTAAACGTTATCACCAATGGTCAGCTTGAGTTTGACAGTACGCCTTATGTAAAACACTACCGTCCTAACGAGGGCCATGACAATCGTGGCAGTGGTTTTGGAGAGAATAGATTTAAACGCAACAACAGTAATACAGGAACTTTTCAACGCAATAATCGTGATGCGGGTGGCGGCAGTCGTGATAGCGGAATTGGCGGAGGCAGCCGCGATCGCGATAGCCGCAATGCCGGCAGCGGAGGCCGTGATAACCGTAATCCCTTGAATAACGGTGGTGGCATTGGTCGGGATAGTCGTAACAACAATAAATTTGGAGGTAATAAAAAACGTTTTCAGTGAGCAGCTTCCAGGTATCAGGCGGCAGAAAGCTAAGTGGTGAGATAACTGCCCAGGGCGCCAAAAATGAAGCACTTCAAATTATTTCTGCTGTTTTACTTACAGACCAAAAGGTAACGATTACAAACATTCCTGACATTACAGATGTAAACCTGCAGATAGAATTGCTTGAGGAAATGGGTGTAAAAGTGGAAAGAACTACTCGTGATACCTGTATTTTTCAGGCAGATGATATAAATGTTGAGCATTTAGTATCTGAAGAATTTAGAAAGAAAAGCGGGAAGCTCAGGGGTTCTGTAATGCTTGCGGGGCCTCTCTTAGCAAGGTTTAAAAAAGCATTTATACCAAAACCAGGCGGAGATAAGATTGGCCGCAGAAAGTTAGATACCCACATTATTGGTTTCGAAAAGCTTGGAGCGCACTTTAATTTTGATGCCGCACAACATTATTTTGAATTAGTAACTGACGGATTAAAAGGAGTTTCTGTACTGCTTGATGAACCTTCGGTCACCGGTACTGCTAACATCTTGATGGCATCAGTAATGGCTGAGGGAACTACGATCATCTATAATGCAGCATGTGAGCCTTATCTTCAGCAACTGTGTAGAATGCTTAACCGAATGGGAGCAAAAATAAGCGGTGTAGGTAGTAATCTGCTTACAATTGAAGGTGTTAAAAAGTTAGGCGGAACAGAGCATCGAATGCTTCCTGACATGATTGAAGTCGGTAGTTTTATCGGCCTTGCTGCCATGACCCAAAGTGAGATTACTATAAAAAATGCAGGCATTAAACATCTTGGCATCATCCCTGAAAAGTTTGCCCAGCTTGGTATTAAGATGGAGTTTCAGGGTGATGATATTTATATTCCTTTCCAGGAGAAATATGAAATTCAAACTTTTCTTGACGGATCTGTTTTGACTATTTCCGACCATCCCTGGCCAGGCTTTACACCTGATTTGATAAGTATTGTTTTAGTGGTGTCAACACAGGCCGCAGGCAGCGTGCTTATACACCAGAAAATGTTTGAGAGCCGGTTGTTTTTTGTAGATAAGGTAATGGAAATGGGGGCTCAGATTATTCTATGCGACCCTCACAGGGCTACTGTTATAGGCCTGGGAAGAAAATATCCACTTCGCGGCATCACTATGAGCAGTCCTGATATTCGCGCAGGTGTTGCATTGCTTATTGCTGCTTTAAGTGCCAAAGGAAAAAGTGTTATTCAGAATATTGAGCAAATTGACAGGGGATATCAATATATAGACAAACGTTTAAATGCCTTAGGGGCAGATATTAGGCGGATAGATTAATAGAACTAAAGCTTATCTAAGCCGTTTCCAAAGTAAGAAACAAACTGTAATATCACTTACCTGACTTTTCCTTAAAGATTTTAGGCTCAAGCTCCCCACTCTTCACCATTTCAATTGCCCGGCTTTACCTTATCTCCAGCCCTTTTCCTTAAAGAGCTACCGTGACGAATCCTTGAATGCCCTGTGTTACTAAGGTTGGTAGAAAAAAGGACGCCCTCCTGGTCTTCATGCCGGGTAACAGCATTGCTATCCTTTGGAGAAGAATACCAAGGCATAGGTTTAGAACAATCTGATTATACAACATCCAATGCTTTTATTTCTGCTTTATACTCTTTTGGCAGTACGGCTGATTTTAAAAACCAATCCAGTTGTAGCTTACGTATCAGTTTATAAAAAGCAAGAACAGGCCTTAAAAGAGGCACTTTTCCCAGTTGCAGTAATTCATTTACTTTTTCAGGAACTACAAGTTTTTGCCCTTCGAGCAAAAGTTTATAACGCAATGGTCCAAGATGTGTTTTATATTGTTTGTACAAGTCAGCAGTGAAATTACTTTTTACGAGATCCTGTTCAAGGTGTCCGCCCCGCATTTGTAACCACTCGGTAAAATTTGTTGGAAGCCCTTTTAAACCCATTCTGCTGCCTACTCTGTAAAATACATTAAACACTTCTTCCTTCTCTGCATCTGTCAATTTTCTTTCAAGCAATTCAAATGAACTTATAGAATATCCTATTAGCATAAACAAAACATCCCGGTAAGCCCAATCCGGAATTTTTGCTTCACGTTTGGCCTCAACAGCAGAATGAATTGCCGTAATTTTATCAATAGCATGCACGGCCTCGTCCATTTTAGAAAAAACAATTTGCCGGGCATAATTTACAGTAGAAAAAAGTCTCCCTAAAGGGTCTGCAGGAAGCCGCCCCGTAAAATACAGCCAATCCACAGCTTTGTTTAAAGCAAATTCGGCAGAGGCTCCGGCAAAAATAAAAAGAATGGTATCTCCTTTCCCCCATATCTCTCTTACAACAGAGTCTTTATTTACAAAAAATTCCATGGGTAAATATATATGCAACCCTGTTTTTAAAGCTAAAGCTAACTGTTAAAACTCCATTTTAAATATTTTCCAAATTGCACCAAATTCCTTCTTAATAGTCGCAAACAATAAAAACTTTTTTATTGCCATCATTTGTTTTTTATGCAACATTCTTGTGTCACTCACTGCACCGGCAAATCTTTTGTCAGCTTTTCCAGAGGTATTTGTTCTTAATCTTTAAGGATTATATTGTATTTCTAGACGTTTCAGCAATAAACTTCAAAGAAGACGAATAAATTGAAAAAACTGTCATTAAAAAGTGCGTTCATTAAAATAAGGGTGGCAACAGATTAGAGAAAGGATTAGGATTAAATACTGGAAAGATTACTTTTTTGATTGGCGGAACAATAGGGTGAAATCTGCCATTATTCCACCTGCTTTTTTTCCTATAAATGTCATTTCAGCAGATACTTTTCGTTTGTAAAGCCTTTGTTATTACAACTGTTAGCATTTAGTTATAAGTAAATTTATAGGTGGAAATCTGCACCAAAATTGATCTTACATCAGAAATTTTTTTAATTATGAAAAGACTAATTATAGTACTGTTTTCAATAGGATTAACGTTGGGCACGTTTGCTCAACCAAAGATTGGTGGCGGTTTTCGTGGCGGCGGTATTCGGGAAGGTGGCATGTATCATACGAGGCCCCATGTAACTGTTATAGCTCCCTATAGAAACGTTTCACCTTATTATGGTTTAGGGTATGGTTATAGATATTCTCCATTTTATGACCAGTTTTACTTGTATCGAAGGGTTGAATCACGGCCGTCACAGTTAGACTTGCAGATAGAGGATATTAAAAATGATTATGGATATCAAATATCTTCTGTAAAGCATGACGAGAGTTTAAGTAAGGATGAGAGAAAACAAAAGGTACGCGATCTTAAACATCAGAGAGAAGATGCCATTATTGAGGCGAAAAAGAATTATTACAAAGATGAAGATAACAGAAGTTAATTTATTTAAAATAAGGAACCCGTTTAGCGCGGTTCCTTATTTTAAGGTTAAGCTAAAAGCATATATAACTTCTATAAAGCAACAGAAAAAGGAAAAATAAGATTAAAGAAAAGTCATCAAAAATTAAGTTCATTTATAGTAAGAAAAACAATTTATATTATTGTAAGTGAGGAACAACTTTTTTTCACTTACGTGATGGTTGTATTTTGTTAAGTATCCGTAGTAATAAAGTTAAACAAATGCTTAGTCCCGTATAGCGGACATCCTCTTTGCTTAAAGTTGTTTTTGTAAAATCAAGCTCCCCCCAAATCCAGTTGCTCCACAAACATGACAATGACACGAACAGGATTATCACTTGCAATAAAGCATTCAGGGCTCAAGATGCTTATTTGTCGAGTGGTTTCAAAGACTCCTCTGGGAACAGGTTGCATTTCGTTGGAAGCTTTTGCACGGTTTATCAATGATGGATGAAGAATAAATGCTGGTATCAAAAAGCAAAGAGCCTTATTTTAAACACCTCTATAGATCAAAAGCTACACAATACTTGAAGGTAATTTCTTGCCAAAATAACCGTTGACCTCCTTCATTTTGCAGTTTTGCTTTCTGGCGTCATTCAGCTATTTTTAACAAAAAAAGATTTAAACACTGCATAGCTTTATTTCGTAGATTAGTTGTAAGTTTAAAAAAATTTAAACAGAATTGAAGAGATATATTTCAATTACTATCACAATTTCTTTCCTTTTTAGCAATATAACAGCCTTTTGTCAATATGCTAACCTTGAGTTTGTTGAAAACAAAGGTCAGTGGGATGAAAGCGTTAAATTTAAAGGGGTTATGAATAATGGAGCTTTTTTCCTTCTGGATAAAGGTTTCAGGGTTTTGCAAAGTAAGCCTGAAGATCTTCAGCAGCTTACTGTTTTTCATGGTGCTTCTCCCCATGCTGCACACAATATAGCTGCTAAGTCAGTGAATCCAACTAAGAATAAAGATGCAGTAACTGTTCATTCGCATGTTTATGATATGCAGTTTTTAAATGCTGCAACTCCTGTCATTGTTTCTGATAAGCCGCTTAGTACCTATAATAATTATTTTATTGGAAATGATCCTGCTAAATGGAAAGGAAATTGTCGTATTTACCAGGCTGTTACTTATCAGAATATGTATCCCGGCATAGATATAAGATATTATACCAATGAAGGGCATCTCAAGTACGATATCATGGTGCGTCCGGGAGCAGACCTTTCACGCCTTGTTATGAAATATGATGGGGTAGATGGATTGCAGGTGAAAAATGAGCAATTGGTTATCAAAACATCTGTAAGTGAAACCCGCGAACTTGCTCCATACGCCTACCAGGTAGTTGACGGACTTAAAAAGGAAGTTGGGTGCAGGTTCAGAGTCGCAGGCAAAACAGTTCAATTTACTTTGGACAGTTACTCAAGATCTGCTGCATTGATTATAGACCCGACTTTAGTCTTTTCAACTTTTACCGGTAGCACGGCAGATAACTGGGGTTATACGGCGACTTATGGTCCCGACGGAAGTTTTTATGCGGGTGGAATTGTAAGGGGTGGTGAAGGTTTTCCAGCCAGTCCGGGGGCATTCAGCACTACTTATAATAACGGTACAAGTGACGAAGAAGGAATTGGAAGTTATGATATCGGCATAATGAAATTTAGTCCAAATGGTGCTAATCGTACTTATGCTACCTTCATTGGGGGAAAGGTTAATGAACAACCACACAGTTTAGTAGTAGACGCCCAGGGAAATCTTGTATTAGCCGGACGTACAGACTCCCCGGACTATCCTACAACGGTTACCAGCGGCCCGGGTGGAGACTTCGATATTGTTCTTACCAAGTTAAACGCCGCCGGTACCACTTTAATAGGTTCACTTAAAATAGGTGGCGTTGGCAGGGATGGGGTAAATATTAAGCCAAAATATCCCGCATCAGCTGGTGGAAGTATCCGAAGAAATTATGGTGATGATGCAAGAAGTGAAGTAATACTGGATAATGCCGGAGATATATTGCTTGCTTCCAATACTCAGGCTGGTGATTTTCCGGTTACTCCCGGCGCTTTTCAGAAAACTTTTGCTGGTAAGCAGGATGGGGTTATTATCAAGGTAAGTCCGGATCTTAGTAATATTCTTTTTAGCAGCTTTCTTGGAGGAAGTGGCAATGATGCTGCTTTTGTTTTGGCAATAAATCCTACTGATAATAACATATATATTGGAGGTAATACAGATGGTGCAGATCTGCCTGGAGATAAAACAAATGTATTACAGCCTATAGCGCAGGGGGGCGAAACGGACGGTTTTGTTTCTATTATAAATATCGATGGAAGCGCTTTATTAAAAACAAGTTATATCGGAACAGCAGGTAATGATATGTTATATGGCATACAATTCGATAAATACAGTTTTCCTTATATAATGGGAACAACAACAAGCGACAACTGGCCGGTAATAAATGCACCTTTTTCGCAAAATAAAGGGAAGCAGTTTATTGCAAAACTAAAACAGGATTTGTCCGGTTACGAGTATTCAACAGTTTTTGGAACCGGAAGCAAACAACCCAATATTTCCCCGGTTGCATTCCTGGTAGACAGGTGTGAAAATGTATATGTTTCAGGTTGGGGGGACGGACAGGTCAGTAAAGAATACCCGAATTCAGGAACAACTGGCTTAACTGTAACACCTGATGCAATACAATCAACAACCGACAATAGTGATTTTTACTTTTTTGTATTAGAAAGAAATGCTGTAAGTCAATTATATGGTAGTTTTTTCGGACAAAGCGGTGGTTTTGGAGAACACGTGGATGGAGGAACAAGCAGGTTTGACCGTAATGGTGTCATTTATCAGGCGTTATGTGCAAATTGCGGCCGAGATGTTACTTTCCCTACAACTCCCGGCGTTTGGTCTCCCTCAAATGGTTCTCCTGAATGTAACCTCGCTGCAGTTAAAATAGCCTTTAACCTTGCTGGTGTTATAGGTAGTGTCAGATCTGCTATTCAGGGTGTCGTGCGTGATACTTCAGGCTGTGTACCTTTAACAGTAGATTTTACTGATACCATTGGCCTTGGCAAAAAGTATGTATGGAATTTTGGAGACGGGTCGGATGAAGTAGAAACCACTCTGCCCACTATAAGTCATACTTATAATGTCATTGGTAACTATCAGGTCAGGCTAACATCAATAGATAGCTCAAAATGTAATATTGCAGATTCGGCATATACAAATATCAGAGTAAGAACCGACAAAGTAATTCTTGGTTTTACTCCTGCAAAATTACTTCCCTGCGAGTCTGCAAATTACCAGTTTACAAATAACTCGTACGTAACGCCTGCGGGAAAGCAATTTACCAACACCTCATTCACCTGGTATTTTGGCGATAATACAGCACCGGTTATAACAGGAAATAATGGGGTAACACATGCTTTCCCTGGAGTTGGAGTATACAACGTAAAATTAGTCCTCACTGATACAAGCTTTTGTAACGCCCCTGATTCTATTGAAATTCCACTAAGGATAGCCTCAAACTTAAAGGCTCTGTTTCAGTCTCCTAAAAGTGGTTGTGCTCCCTATGATGCAGCATTTGAAAATATTTCTGAGGGTGGACAACAATTCTATTGGGACTTTGGAGATGGAGCAACCTCAACTGAAACCAACCCTGTACATCTATATTCTATTCCCGGCACATATACAATAAAATTAAAAGCAGTAGATTCCGCAACTTGTAACAATGTAGACTCAACCAGCGCCACAATTGTGGTAAGCAGTAAACCAAAGGCCTCTTATACCTTTACACCTAATCCGCCGAGCGAAAATACCCCTGTTGATTTTTTAAACAGCTCAATCGAAGCTACAAGATACATATGGCAATTTGGAGATGAGGAAATAAAGGAAACTGCTTCTGAGGCAACTGTTCAACATATTTATAATTTAACAGGAAGTTTCAATTCCTGCCTTATTGCAATCAATAACTTTGGTTGTCAGGATACAACCTGTCAAAACATCGTAGCGCGTATAATACCGGTAATTGATGTGCCAAACGCTTTTACACCCAACGGGGATGGAATAAACGATAAAGTGTTTGTCCGGGGATTTGGAGTAACCAAAATTACATGGAGAATTTATAACCGGTGGGGAACTTTGGTCTTTGAAACAAATAACAGAGAGCAGGGATGGGATGGAACCTACAAAGGAAGTGTTCAGCCTAAAGAAGTTTACCATTATGCTTTAGCGGTTGAATATTCTGACAAAACAAAATATGAGAAAAAAGGTGATATAACATTATTAAGATGATGAAAACACAAGAGAATGAATAAGAAACTTAATTATTGCCTGCTTTTTATGATAGCCTTCGTTTGGCAAATACGTACATCAGCCCAGGATCTGCATTTTTCACAGTATTTCAATTCGCCTTTGTTGGTCAACCCTGCAAATACCGGTTTTATCCCCGACGGTGACCATCGTCTTGGCATCAATTACAGAAACCAATGGGCAAATATTGGTAACCCGTATAAAACCTTTAGTGTTTTTGGTGATGGACAATTTTTTGGTGAGCGGTTTGAAAATGGCTGGTTGGGTATCGGTGGAGCTTTACTAAGAGATGTGGCCGGCTCCGGTGATCTTACTACTACACGTGCGTTCGGATCGGTTGCATATCACCAGGCTATTGGTTTAGGCAGTTTAGTTAGTGCAGGTTTCAACCTAGGCTATGTAAATAAGAGAGTGGATTTTACAAAACTTACTTTCGATAATCAATGGAACGGAAAATTCTTTGATATTACTGCACCAAGCGGTGAACCCTTTGTTACAAACCAGGTGAGCTATTTCAGCCTGCAAGCCGGTTTGAATTATGCTTATTATCCAAATGCGAATACTTATATCAATATAGGTTTTAGCGCTTCAAATATCAACAGGCCCAAAGAGTCTTTTTTTACTGATGGTTTAGTCGATACCCGCATTGCTGGGAGGTTAACCACTTTTCTTAACGCAAGTTTTCGGGCAAGTGATGCCTGGATTTTAAATCCTAATGTGTATGTAAGCAAAATGACAACGGCATGGGAAGTTGTAGTCGGTGGTACTGCTCAGCGTGACCTTGGCGGAAATGGAAATACCCAATTAATAATGGGTGCTTACTATCGTGTCGGTGATGCCCTTATACCTGTTATTGGCTTGCGAAAAAGCGGCTATAACTTTACATTTAGCTATGATGCTACCTCATCTTCTTTAAAAAATTATAATCAAGGCAGGGGTGCATATGAAATGTCAATTGTTAAACAAGGATTGATTGACAAATCAAAAGATATAAAGTGCCCGGCAGTTAGATTTTAAGAAAGAATAACGTGGAAGGTTTAAAGCGGTGAAAAAGTTGAAAGGAGAAAAGTCAGAAACTAAAATAGAATATAATATTTAGGCCCAGTTAGGGATTTTGAGTAGCAGCATACTTACTATTAAGGTTAGATACTTCTACAGACCCGTCTTCATTTACCAGGTATATTTTGAAGTAAAGGTCGTTAATTGAAAAATAGTCATCGAGTTTTTTAATGATTGCCTGGTACCGGCCAACATTTGGAAGCGCCATAGCTACCTCTGCACTATCATTTATGCTAAAGTTTATAAAAGAATTAAATAGAGCCTCAGTGAACCAACTTTTGGCATGGGTACTTTTTACAGGGAGAGATTCACGGGTGAGAGAATAATAATGGTTAGGAAAACCCTTAACTTCGATAACTTCTTTTTTGAAAAATTTTGAAGCTGTGATTATTCTTCCGGATCTTTCAGTTTCTTTTTGAGGATTATCTCTATGAACTTTGTACCCGTTTTCTTTTAAAAAATTCACTATACTGTTATAGATAAATTCTTCAGAATACCAATCAACAGGTTTTATTGCAAGATTAGATAACAGATTATTTTGCATGAATTAACATGGATATGGATAAACAACAAGAAAATTATTTAAAGCCTTCCACATTAAAGACTACGAATTATTAAATTAGTTGCATTATAAATTGTTAATACTTATGTGTGGTTTACTTAAGTTAGAGCTACAAACTGTAAGCTATAAAGCGAGGACCTACAAGCTGTTAACCACAAGCACTGTCGAAACTTTTCCGTCATCTCCAGGGGATCTTTCCTGCTTCTTGCTCATGCTATTAGCTTTCTTTCAAATGACTGCTACAAATACACATCCTGGTTAAACCAATAATCAATCCCGTCGGGTTTAAATAAAATTGCGAGAACGTCAAACTGTATCCATTTCCAACCCGGGTTGAGGTATTGGTATTGCTCTGCGGCATCTTTCAGATTTTTCATCTTTTGTTTATTTATGCTTTCTTCAGGATTACCAAACTTTGTACTGCGACGCGTTTTTACTTCGATAAAATGCAATGTATCCCCTTTTTCAGCGATAATATCCACTTCCCAATGCCTGTATCGCCAATTCTCCTGCCTGATCTTATAGCTATGTTGGATTAGCCATTCTACTGCCAATTTTTCACCTTTAGAACCTGTTTCATTGTGCTCTGCCATATAATTATTATTTTCGGGCTTTCTCAAATTACTTAAAAGCAGGTGAAACATAAAATTTTTAAGTTGCAGGGCAAAGTGCAGCACTATACATGGGGGGGATACGAATTTATTTCATCGCTATTAGGTTTTGAAAATATTGAGAATAAACCTTGTGCCGAATATTGGATGGGCGCTCACCCAACTGCTTCAGCAAAGCTGGAAACTGAAGAAGGTTTGAAGCAGTGGTACGATTTGATTACGCAAGCCCCTTTGGTGCATCTTGGTGACAAGGTTTATCAGCAATTTGGAGAGTTGCCTTATCTCTTTAAAGTGCTGGATGTAAGGGAAATGCTTTCTATACAGGTTCACCCAACTAAGGAAGAAGCTAAAAAAGGTTTCGAAAGAGAAAAAGAGGTCGGAGTGCCCCTTTATGCATCTCACCGTAATTACAAAGACAAAAACCACAAGCCTGAGGTGATGATTGCTTTAGGCGAATTTTGGTTATTGCACGGTTTTAAAAAAGCAGAGAAACTGCAGCAAGTTTTAGAAACCGTTCCTGAATTCAATTTTCTAAGTGAGATTTTTGCCAAGCAAGGCTATTACGGATTATACAAGATGGTGATGGAAATGACCCGGGAAGAAACTGATAATTTGTTGCTGTCTTTAATTGAAAGAGAGATTTCTGCACCACATACCAAAGACGAACCAGGTTACTGGGTTTCCAAACTTTATGATAGTATATTGCCTGCCAGCAACGTTGACAAAGGACTTTTTTCCATTTACTTTTTTAATATTGTGAAGGTAAAAGAAGGTGAAGCAGTTTTTCAGGGAGCAGGGGTACCTCATGCATATCTCGAAGGACAGAACGTTGAACTGATGGCAAACAGTGATAATGTATTGCGTGGAGGGTTAACGTCAAAGCATATTGATGTACCTGAACTTCTTAAACACATTATTTTTGAAGGAATAGAGCCAAACATACTTCAGGGAGATGTATTAGGACACGAAACAGTATATTCGCTACCGGTTGGAGATTTTGGCATCAGTGCAATAAAGCTGGAATACGGGCGTGAATATATTTCTAAAAGTAAATCTGCTGAAATTTTCCTTGTTATCAAGGGAGAGGTTCACTGTACAAATTTAATATGCAAACGGGGAGAAGCTTTTGTTGTTTTACCTGATACAAGATATACTATCCGTAGTGTTGAGAATGCAGTATTATACAAAGCTTTTGTTCCCCTGCAATAAAAACCATGTTTAAAACTTCTGTTAATGCAACAGTTTCACCAATAGATAAAATTTTTAGGCTAATTTCGCAAATAATATGAATATTGAAATGAACAAACAAAATTCTCCATTAGTTCTTTCTGCGTGTTTAATAATCATTGCGGCAGCTTTTACAAGGTTGTTTCCTCACTATCCAAACTTTACAGCTATTGGTGCTATCGCAGTTTTCGGAGGTTCAGTCATAAAAGACAAAAAGATTGGATTTTTGCTTCCATTAGGCGCTTTGTTGTTATCCGATGTTTGCCTTCAGCTATTGACATCAACAAAAGGTTTTTATGGAACAAGTCAATATTTCGTATATCTGGCCTTTCTTATAATTACTGCGCTGGCAACTCTTATGAAAAAAAGGTCAATCGTTAATATAGCTTTAGCAGCTATCTGGAGTGGTGTTATTTTTTTCTTTGTCTCCAATCTTGGCGTTTGGTTTAGCAGCAATTACTATCCTAAAACTTTAGCCGGTTTGGGTGCATGTTTCTCGGCATCTATTCCTTTTTATAAAAATGAATTATTTGGCAATTTTGCCTTAAATTCAATTATAGGAAATATATTCTATTCAGTTTTGTTGTTCGGCACTTACTATATAATTGAGAGAAGAGCAACCGTGAAAAAAGCAATTGCATAACTAATTTTTCAAAATCTCATTTCAAAAAGTCCTGCCCTTGTGGCGGGATTTTTTTTCCGTTGTAATTTTTTATGTGCCATTGGTAAATTGATCCAAGAAAGATAACAGACTTTATAATGACAAAAATAGATCGAATTTTTTTGTTTCCATTACAATCAAAACCACGACTAAGTTTAGTAAGAGATCAAAGAATGGAGGTTGCTGAAAATCCGAAAAAGAGTAAGCATTTATTATTAAACTTAAAAGTCATGTCAACTATTTCTTCGAAGATTCAATTTCTCATTAAGTATGTAAATATTCCTCCTGAAATGTGGGATTTTATTATTCCTCATGGCCCTGTTATGCATTCTCAGGCAATCAAAGAATATGCAATGGCCGGAGTTGTGAGGGATATTTCCAAACAAATACCAGATAAAGAATTAGCTGAAAGAGTAAAATCAGCCGGAGGCGCAATGGCTAAATACGCATCGCAAAATCTTTTAAACGGTTGGGAAGATGGGGATGACATTTGTCCTCCATGGTTTCACTTTCCCATTCACTTTCCGCGGCCTTTTCCTGAACCTGATCCTTACCCATGGTTCATAAACAACCTTTCTGAGTTAAATCCTCAACCTTTGCCCCCACGTCACTTATCTTCTGCACTTAAGGTGTTAGCAGGCCTTACAAGTTTACAGGATGTGGGAGAACAATTAAAAGATTTGGGTAACAAACTGGAAGATAATATTTAGTTGGAATTTATTTCCCCCCTTTGAATTTGTAACATACTGAAATTTGCACATCTTTTGATACCAGGAATATTTATGCCTTCGTGGTTGTTGTGTCTCTCGCAACAACTGTACGGAGGCATTTACATTTATATTGTTTGAACCTTGATTATGGGATAAGGAGAAGCTTGTGTTTTTGCCCGTGTAGGTATCCTGCTTGTAGCGCAACCGTTATTAGAAATTCTTACAACTCATGCTGATTTTTACACACTATTTTTAGGCAGCACAACTCTAAATTATAAGACCGGTATTAGTTAGCTAAAATTTTATCCGAAGCCTTAATCTCTTAAGCAGTTTGCAAATAGGGGGACAATTAATCTAACTTTTCTATTTCATCTTTTGTTAATCCTGTTGATAACGCAATAATGTCTATTGAAATTCCATTACGTTTTAATTCTTTAGCTACCTGAATTTTTCCTTCAGCTAATCCTTCAGCTATTCCTGCATTTCTTCCTTCCTCTCTTGCCGTTTGTACCGCATAGTCGTAAGTATTCTTTAAGTCTCTGAAAACTTTCAGGCTGTATTCATAACTGTCTAACTCGGCCTGGTTGAGCTTTGCTAATTCTGCTTTTTCAAAAGCCTGAACAAAGACTTCATCCCTAAATATTTGTGGAATTGTTTGAAAGTCTTCAAGGTATTTTATAAAAAACAACCATTTGTCTAAACGGGTTGCTAATTCATCTGCAGATTTAGAGAAATTGGGCATTTCGAGATAGATATATGTCAACTTATCGTAAAAAATTTTTCCGTTTTGGTCTTTTAGCTTAACCGTGTGAACTACTTCGCTTCTTTCAGGTTCACTTGCATAATCATCGAAAGTAAAATCCAAGATGCCAATGCAATAAACTGATTTTAAATTATAATTCCATTCTCCTTTCTCGGCTTGTTCCCTTATAGGAAAAGTGGAATAATATACCGTTCTTTCTTTAAAATAATTTTGTTTTGCTTTTTGCAGCTCTACAATAAACTTTTCCCCGCGTTCATTTTCACAATAGATATCATAGACAGCTTTCCGGTCAGATTCTGTAAATCCAAGTTGCTCTGTATTTTTAAATGAAAGGTTAACAATGTTGTGCTCATGTGGCAATAAGGCATTAAGAAAGTCAAGTAATTGCGGTTTGCTTGCTTCCTCACCAAATATTTTTTTAAACCCAAAGTCTGTGAAGGGATTAAGATATTTTGCTTTCATTGTTTTGTCTCCTGCATCTTATTACATTAAAATTACTAATAAGGACGGTAACAATTGAAATTTTAAGCGATTGATAAGTTTGCTGCCTGATAAATTTCTACGTTTTGCATTGATATTGCTTGCCTTACAAATTCGTCCTCTCATACTCCTCGTCAATTAAAAGGTTTTGTCCGTCTGCGGCAGATGTTGCTAATACATCACAACGATTGTTCAAAGCGTTATTTGCATGACCTTTTACCCATTTAAAAGTTATCTGGTAGTCTTTAGCAAGGTTGTAAAAACGTATCCATAAGTCTTTGTTCTTTTTACCGCCTGAGAAGTCTGTTCCTATCCATTTGTCAAGCCATTTTTCCTGAACGGCTTTTACAATATATAGGCTATCTGTATAAATAGTTAAGGGAATATTTTTTTTTGTAAGACTTTCAAGTGCAGTAATTACACCCAGCAATTCCATCCGGTTATTCGTTGTTCTGCGATAACCGGCAGAAATTTCCTTCCGTTTATCGCCCCACATTAAAATTACTCCAAAACCACCGGGTCCCGGGTTGCCACGACTCGAGCCGTCTGTATAAATTATAAGTTGATTACCGTTTGTTGACATGTTACAGGTAGTATTCTCCTTTTAAATATAATACAGCATTTCCTGCCATGGTTACACGTTCTCCTTTGTCTTCACAAAATAATTCACCTCCCCTTGCTGATAATTGTTTTGCAGTTAGAGTAGTTTTATTCAATTCTTTTGACCAATATGGAATGAGGTTGCAATGTGCAGAACCGGTAACCGGATCTTCGCCAATAACACTATTAGGAACAAAAAAGCGGGAGACAAAGTCAACTTCACTCGAAGCAGCAGTGACAATTATTCCTACGACATCGAGTTGATTGAGATATTTAAAATCAGGAATGATTTGTTTAATCAATGCTTCATCTTCATACACTAAAAAATAATCCCTCGACTTCAGCACCTTCGCCGGCTGAATGTTCAGGCCTTTCAATAACCCTTCCGGTGCTTCGCATGGTTGAGGAACTCTGCTGGGAAAATCGAGTTCAATTAAATCATCCTTTTTTGTTACTTCCAATACACCACTTTCAGTTCGAAATTTTATAACTTTTCCTGTGTAGTTAAGATAATTAAAAAGCACAAAAGCGGTGGCTAATGTAGCATGGCCACAAAGGTCTATTTCGAACTCAGGCGTGAACCAGCGCAAATGGTATCCGTCGCCTTCTTTTACAAAAAAAGCAGTTTCACTCAGGTTGTTTTCTGCTGCAAGTTTTTGCATTGTTTCATCCGACTGCCATGTTTCCAGAGGACACACTGCAGCCGGATTGCCTCCAAAAAGCTTGGAAGTAAATGCATCAACCTGAAATATTGTAAGTGGAGTTGACATAAGTTTTGGTGATGTATTTTCATTTTTATCGAATTTCCCGGTTTATTGTCTTTTTGTAAAGCGAACAAAAGAACAATAAAAAGAATTAAATACTGATATAATGGTGTAAAGGTTAGAAGAAATATAAGCAATACTTAGACCTGCAATAATCCTAAATTAAAATCTGCTATTTTTGGTTGATTATTTGCTGCAGCAATTCCTTCTGAAATAACTTTGCGAGTATCCGCAGGATCAATGATTTCATCAACCCAAAGACGTGCCGCAGCGTAGTAAGCAGTAGTTTGCTTTTCATATTGCCCTTTTAACTGATTCAATAATTCCTGCTCTGCTTCAGGTGTCACTTGCTCGCCTTTGGCTTTCATGCCTGCTACCTGAATCTGCAACATGGTTTTTGCTGCCTGTTCTCCACCCATCACTGCAATTTTAGCACTTGGCCATGCATAGATGAATCTGGGGTCATAGGCTTTGCCGCACATTGCATAATTACCTGCTCCGTAGCTGTTACCAATAACTATCGATATTTTCGGAACTACTGAATTTGCCACCGCATTTACCATTTTGGCTCCGTCTTTAATTATTCCTGCATGTTCGCTTCGGCTGCCAACCATAAATCCGGTAACATCATGCAGAAAAACAAGGGGTATTTTCTTTTGATTGCAATTCATAATGAACCTTGCAGCTTTATCTGCGCTGTCATTATATATTACTCCACCCATCTGCATTTCACCTTTTTTATTCTTTATTACCAGTCGCTGGTTTGCCACTATACCAATAGCCCATCCATCAATTCTTGCATAACCACAAAGTATTGTTTTACCGTAATGCTCCTTGAATTGTTCAAACTCACTGTTGTCAACAATCCGTTCTATTATTTCAAGCATGTTGTATGGCTTCACATTTCCTGCAGGAAGTATACTATATATTTCTTTCGGGTCTTTTTGGGGAGCAGCAGGAGAGGTGCGGCTAAAACCTGCTGTTTTTGGTTCAGCTATTTTACTTATGATTTTTTTTATCTGGTCCAGGCACTCCTGCTCAGTAGGAAATTTATAATCAGCAATACCGCTTATTTCATTATGTATAGATGCTCCACCAAGTGTCTCAGGATTTACCTCTTCGCCAATGGCTGCTTTTACAAGATATGGTCCGGCAAGATAAATACTTGCTCCTTCCACCATCAAGGTTTCGTCACTCATAATTGGCAGATATGCCCCGCCTGCAACACATGCGCCTAATACTGCTGAAATCTGCGTAATACCCATTGCACTCATTCGTGCATTGTTTCTAAAAATCCTTCCAAAATGTTCTTTATCAGGAAAAATCTCATCCTGCAAAGGCAAAAAAACTCCGGCACTGTCTACAAGGTAAATTATTGGCAGATTATTTTCCATCGCAATTTCCTGCATTCTTAAATTCTTCTTGCCCGTTATTGGAAACCATGCACCCGCTTTTACTGTCTGATCATTTGCAACAATTACACATTGTCTTCCGCTCACGTACCCAACTCCTGCAACTGTACCACCTGCCGGGCATCCGCCCTGTTCAGCATACATTTCATAACCTGCAAAAGCTCCTATTTCAATAAATGGCTTTTTATCGTCTATTAAATAAGAAATTCTTTCGCGTGCAGTCAGTTTATTTTTCTCGTGCTGTTTTTCAATTGCTTTGCTTCCTCCGCCCCATTTTATCTTTTCATAATGCTGATTTAGATTGCTGATTGCCATCTTCATGGCATCTTCATTCTTATCAAATTCAATATTCATATTTTCCGGGTTGCTAACAAAGATAGGCAGCAGCAGGTCTTTTAAAAAAGTGAATTGTAACTTTCGCTAATCCAATCCGATTTTTGCAATCTCATCCGATAGGCGTTCATAGCAGTTTTGCCGAGTTTAGTTATCAGGCGATAATTTACAACTGCACCTACAGGCGCTCCGATTACCGGAACTAATTGAGCTAATTTTGCTAAATCAATATAATCACGATACTCCTGCTGAAAAATTCTCCAATCAAAATCATGTATATCCTCCGGTAAATGACTGCTGATCTTGTCCCAGTCCTGCATTTTTATAAAAATTTCTCTCCTTGTTTCATCGCTTGAAAAAGTAAGTTGGAAAATATACAGGATAAATAACCTTTCCCTGTAGTCGCTTGTGTCATACCCATAAACAGAAGCAATTACAAAAAGCAATTTTATTTTTATTCCTATCAACAGGGGAAAATCTGCAAGTCCTAATAATATTCCGCCTGCACCAGTTATTCCACCTTCTGCAGCAGCCGTATGCTTATAAAATTTTATTTTTTCCAATGCAACAGCTTCGCGTAATTCAAGACTTCCATCTGTTCGTGCACCTGGCGTAGTCATTTTCGAACCAAAAAGCACTGCTCTAAACATTTGCTTAAGGGTGGTGGTAATAGCAGCATGAACTTTTTCAGGAATTATTTTATTAATTTTATCCTGTAGCCTTTTAGCCAGGCGATTAAAATATCCCGGACTTCGCAACATTGCTTTTTGCCATGTTGATACTTCCCTCCGAACCTGTAATTCATAATCATTCATCAGAAGTTTTTTTAATTGGATTTTGTGATACCAGCATCAGTTTTCATAGCATCTTTGTTGCGTCGCAATCACTTCATCTGCAGGGCAATGGGCAACCTCAGCCTTCATTACACAACACTTTTTAAAATTTAATTAGCTTAATTTTTAAAATTTTACTGTTCATTGCCAAGTTTTTTTAATTGGCTAAAACTGAGGTCTAACAATTCAAAAGCAACTGAAGTATTTGCGAGCGAATAATGCCACCATTCTGTGTTTAATGCCTGAAATCCATATTTTTCCATTGTTGTTTTTAACAGCGCCCTGTTTCGCAGCACGTCTTCAGGTAAATTCTTATAATTGTGATGAGCCTTCTCTGAAAAATCATCGAAACCTGTTGGCATAGTTAGTTCTTCTCCTGATGGAATTTTGACTAATGTTACATCAACTGCAATTCCCCGGTTGTGACCACTCCCTTTTGCCGGATTAGCTGCATATCTTTCATCAGGTACAACTTTCCACATTTTTTTAGTGACTGAATAAGGACGGTAGGCGTCAAAAAACTTCAATCCTAACCCTTTAGTTACCAAATCTTCCTGTACTTTCTCAAGAACACGTGCTACAGTCAAACGTACGTAAGCATCAGGATTTAAATATAAAATTTGATGAGTGAAATTGCTATCTGTTGCATATTTAAAATCAGAAATAAAAGGAACTACGTATTTTTTAAGGAGTGCCATTTTTTTATTTTCATCCTGCTTAATACTGTTGTTATAAGCAGAAACAGTAGAAATCACTTGTAATTTAGGTTTTACAAGTTTGTTAACGTCTTGTGAACATGCCCGTTGTGAACAACTTATAACAAATAAAAAAGTGTGAATAACCCGGTTTACCTTATATTCGTGCTTCATTGGTGTCAGAGGTAATTTAATTTGAAACTACTAAATCTGCCAAATTTGAAGAAATTCATTTTTTTGTTCCTGTTCATTCCATTTTTTGTAAGAGCACAGAAGGTCGCAAAGGTATCCGGAAAACAGCTTAAAGGCTTCGCTACTATTTATGCAAATCGTTTTATCGGACTACGAACAGCAACCGGAGAAATTTTTAAGCATAGCAACTTAACTGCAGCAAGTAACAACTTCAAAATCAATAGTTGGGTTAAGGTTACAAATCTCAGGAACATGAAATCGGTGATTGTTCGTATTAATGACCGCATGCATCCCAGGATGGCCCGTATGGGTAGAATTGTTGACCTTACTAAAGCCGCTGCAAAACTCTTGGGAAATTTTGATGGGATTGTTGGTGTAAAGGCTGAGAGTCTTACCGATCCCATTGCTTCTGTAAAGATTGAGAGTTTTATAGATCCCTTTGCTGATTAAAAAATATCCTCTATTCTGTTTCACATATCGATATATTAAATCCAAGAGTAAAAGTAATTGTTTTTACTAAAGTCATCAGTATGACTCAACCTATCTGTTTGAATATTTATATTTATTAAAAAAATTGATTAATGCCGTTTCAGTATCTTTAAGGTAGTCAAAAAGAAATTTTTTTACCAATTGTATTTCGAAAGGTGGGTAGAATGCGTATCCTGCCTTTAGTAATCTTATAGGTAACCTACCAGGTAATAAAACTTATATTTTTCAGGTTATTTTGTAAGCTGCTGTAAACTTTTCCATTTTCAATCGCATTTATAATTATGCAGTAATAGTTTTTTATTTATTGTTGTTATACGACATAATTAGAAAGTAAAAATGATTGCCAACTAGGATATGAACTATTTAGGTTAATTCAGATAACAGGAAAACTTATGTGTTTTTAATTCCTCATTAATTTCCTCTTCTGCAAACGAAGTTTTAAAATGAAAATTAGTTGTGGAAGATTCTGAGATATATTTTAGCAGAGAAAAATAAGATTTACATAAAAAATATGAGGCTCAAAGAATTGAGCCTCCTTTCAACCCTAAACCCTTAAAAAACATAAATATTAGCTATAAAACCATGCCAGCATTTTGTTCAATTAGCAAGAGCAAAAAAGCTGATGACTTTCATTTCTGTCACAGTTACAGTCTTCCTGACTTTTACTTACCCTATGAAATCCTTTCTTCTTTTTATTTGATATAACCAGCCAAAAAGTACCAGAAGTAAAATAGGCGAGACCACGTTTATTAATTGCCACATGCTTTTCTGTGTAAGTATTTTTTGCTTATCAAGCAAACGGAGCGTAAAATCTTTATTCCTTGACTCTAATACTCCATTAGTATTGACCAGGTAATCAACAGCATTCATTAGAAATTCAGTATTTGCAAATTGGTAATTCTCATATTGCTGCTTTCCCATTGGTAGAGCACCCTGACTTTCAGATATTACATTTGTAACAATGTCACCATCGCTTACCACGATCTGTTTGCCTGCTTTGATCCCAGCAGGCATAAAAGGACGGTTAGAGAATTTTGAAAGAGTATCTTTTAATTCTTCCGTAAGCCTGTTGGCAAACAATGAAGTAAATCTGCCTTCAAGCAAAACAGCAACAGGAACATAACTTTTGGTAAAATTTCTAAGATCTTCTTCGGTCCTGACCGATTGCAGGCTCACAATTGCAGGTGTGCTTAATGTACGGCTGTTGGTATCGCTTGCCAGCAGGATTGTTTTTGTTATCCCCTGCGCTTTTACCGTATCTATTGAACCCGGAAATATGCTTAACACATCATCAAGGTTTTTTGCTACCGGATGAGTTGAAGGCGAACTTAAGAGCGGGTAGTAAGGAAATGGCAACCGCTCGATCTGCGGCTGGTTTCCCATGTGGCCAACAACTAAGGGTTGTTTTGCACATTTTAAATCCTGCAAAAGGTTTCCATTAATGCGTACTCCGTATTTAAATAAAATATCATCAAGATTCAGGTTCCTATCAAAAGCTACAAAATCTGCTTGTGCCCTCAGCAGGCTGTCCATCTCGGCATATAGCTTATCTATAAACCAAATTACCTTTCCGCCCTGCATCACATACTGGTCTATTTTAAGCTTTTCTGTTTCAGTGAAAGGCTGAGAAGGCTTAACAATGAGTAAAGCATTTATTGTATCAGGATTAAGTATGCCGCTCTTAATATCAATGACGCCAAAGCGGTAATTATTGCGCATAACATCAAACAGGTCGCGTATGGTAGGGTTAAGAGGTTCACCGTTTCCTGCAGCATAAGCTACAACCGGCACTTGCTTTCGCGTAAGTTTATCTATAGCATCTGCAAATTTAAATTCCAGCAAGGCCTCACTATAGTTTAAAGAACTTTCTTCATCCATACCGCTTTTTCCGCTTATAAGATCAACAGGAATTTTACGGCTACCATTTATAACCATCGCTGAGGGGAAAATCAATCTTTCTGTTGTTTCTTCTCCCTCTTTTGCAGTAACCTGGTTGTTAAATGTCTTTACACCCATCCTCACCAGGCTGTCATACACCTGGTATCGAAGGCTATCGGGCAAACCCTCACCAGGTCTAATAAACCGGTATTGAAGATTTCCCTTTCCGTATTCTTTAAATTCGTTTAACAATTCATCACTTGCCACACTCAACTTCTTAAATCCTGCACTCAGGTCTCCGGTAAGATACACATCTATCTGCACCTGTTCTTCCAGACCTTTCAAAACTTTTTTTGTAGATGGGCTAAGTGAAAAACGCTTTTCTTTTGTAAGGTCAATTCTAAAATGCGTTATGGAAGCAATGTAAATTATCAGTAAAAAAAATAAGGCAAGCCAGAGCCACCAAAATCTATTTCTCAATATCTTTTCATATACCTTCATATTTGTTAATAACTTTTGTATTGCTGGGTTTATTAATTGAAAAACTAAGACACTAAGAACACTAAGTACACTAAGTCTTTGTGAAACTTAATGGCTTTGTGCCTTCGTGGTTCCAAATTACGGTTCATCATCTTCTTGCTAAATTTCTTTGTGTAATCAACAGAAACAGAACAATCATTGCCAAAAAATACAAAACATCCCTTGTGTCAATTACACCACGGCTGATACTTCTGTAATGAAAATCTATACCCAGCATTTGAATATAATAATCAGTTCCGTTATTTAAAACCGGAAGTTTACTTATAGCAGTAAACCCGCTATATAGTAAAAAACAAACAAACGCTGCCAGTATAAAGGCAACAACTGTATTGTTGGTAAAGCTGCTTGTACAAATACCAACAGCAGTATAAACAGCGGCGAGCAGTAACAGACCAAGATAACTACCGGCAGTGGCGCCAACGTCGATTCCACCCTTAGAACTTAAATGTTGTATGCTGAGGGCATAAATAATTGTGGGTAGTAAAGCAATTGCTACTATAATCATGCAACCAAAGTATTTACCCCACACGATTTTAGCCGGGCTTAAAGGCAAGGTTTTTAAAATTTCGAAAGTGCCGCTTTTGTATTCATCAGCTATGCTGCGCATAGTAATGGTAGGAACTAAAAAAAGTATGATATAAGGAGCAAGGCTAAAAAAATTATCAAGAGAGGCATAACCAAAATCAAGTATGCTGGTATCGGGAAATACAAATAGGAATAAACCCATTAATAAAAGAAAAATGATAATAGCGATATAACCGGTAAGACTGCTAAAAAACTGCCGCCATTCTTTCGAACAAATAATCCACATAAAATCAAAACTAAGAATAATATCAGCATTTGAGCATCTATGAAATAAATTCTAACAGAACTGAAAGAATAGAACCAAAATTATTTACTGGCAAAAGAAGGAAATACAAGAATTAGGGAGGAATCTATAAAAAAGAATAACAATAGAGTATCAGATACAGAAGTTGTAATGATATACGATAAAAAGATTTTACTAATAGTAATTGTAGTAAATAAAGAGTAACTTCTATTCATAATGAAACCGGCACTGCAAAATATGCAACTGCCGTTCTTTTACTTTATATACCAATCTGTGCTCATTTGTTACTCTCCTGCTCCAAAGACCTGCATAATTCCCCTTTAATGCTTCTGGTTTTCCAATTCCTTTAAAAGGTGAGCGAAGACAATCTTTAATTAACTCGTTTATACGAAACAGTATTTTTTTATCCTCTTTTTGCCAATATAAATAATCTTCCCATCCGTTTGCTTGCCAAACTAAATCCATTATTTTTCTATTAATTCATGTTTGGAAACTGTACCTTTTTCCATTTCTTCAATAGCCTCATCTAAACGTTTTTTGTTGGCATTTGTGCTGATTAAATGAAGTGTTTCATTAATCGAATTGTATTCTTCCAGGCTCATCACCACTACATTTTTCCCTTTGCTTCGTGAAACCAAAACAATATCTGCATCGTCATTAACCTTATTAAGGCTTTTCGTTAGGTTTTTACGAAATTCTGTATAGTTTAAGACTTCCATTTACTTAAGTACGTATTTAAGTACTAAATTAAGTAAAAAAAGATAAAAATGTATAAAGACTTGTAAGAAAAGTTCTTTCCAATTTATAATTGTTTCCCCATTTCGTTAATCTCTTTTCCCGTTTCCGTAACCTTTTCTAATTAAGCTAAAGCAAATTTGCGCCACAAAAAGGAATGATGAAAAGAATTATATCAACGTTATTATTGCTAAACGCAATTTCGAATTTATCAATTGCTCAGGGAATAGACATTAAGAAAAACAATCAATCAAATACGCTTTCTTCCAGTCAATATTTGCCTGATGTAACTGTAGTAGGACGCGAAAGCAGGCGCGATATACAGCAGATGCCTGAAGTGGTAGGAACCCACATATTTGCGGGAAAGAAAAACGCTCTGGTTGTCATTGATAATGTTAATGGAAATATTGTAATGAACAATATGAGGCAGGTATTGGCAAAAGTGCCTGGTATTCACATCTGGGAAAGCGATGGCAGCGGTATTCAGATAGGTATTGCTACACGTGGTTTAAGCCCAAACCGCAGCTGGGATTTTAATGTACGTCAGAATGGTTATGATATTTCTGCAGATCCTTACGGCTATCCTGAAGCATATTATCATCCGCCTCTCCAGGCTGTGCAAAGAGTGCAGATAGTAAAAGGAGGAGGTTCATTGCAGTTTGGGCCACAGTTTGGAGGAATGATTAATTATGTCATACGCAACGGCAGCGAAATCAATAAGCCTTTCTCTTTTGAAACCCAGCAAACCGCCGGAAGCTTTGGTCTGGTAAATACTTTTAATGCTATTGGTGGAAAAAGTAAAAAAAGCCATTATTATGCTTTTATTGATCATCGAAATGGTGACGGCTGGAGAGAAAACAGCCGCTACAAAACAAACACAGTTTATGCAACTTATAATTACAAGATAAACGATAAACTGAAAGCGGGAGTAGATGTATTGCATTATGGGATGCTTAGCCAGCAGCCCGGCGGTTTAACTGATGTTCAATTCAAAAACGATGCAAAACAGTCCTTCCGCAGCCGTAATTGGTTTAATATGGATTGGACAATGGCTTCAGCAAATCTTGATTACAAAGTAAACGATAACAATAAGTTTAATGTAAAGATTTTTGGACTGAAGGGTAATCGTAACAGTGTCGGTTATCTGGGAAACATCAGCCAAAGAGATACAATTAATGCTGCAACACTTGAATATAACAACCGGACAGTTGATGTAGATGAATATCGAAATGCAGGCGCTGAAATACGTTACTTATCCAATTACAACATGGGTAAATCATTCAATACCCTGACCTTAGGTGCGCGTTATTTTCATGGAAATACGCATCGACTTAAAAATGGCAAAGGAGATACCGGCTCAAATTTTAATTTAAACGTTTTGTCCCCTTATACTCAACTGACAAATTTTAAAACAAATAATGCAGCATTTTCTATTGAAAATATTTTTAGGTTTGGAAAGCATTTCATCTTAATTCCGGGAGCAAGATTTGAAAGTATTACAGGTAAAGCATCCGGCCGCTTAAATTTTAACACCGATGGAACTGAAAATAAAATTGCACAAATGACAAAAGGCCGGACATTTATATTAGGCGCTTTAGCAGCAGAGTATCACATAGGTGAAGCAACTGAGTTATATGGAAACATAACACAGGCCTATCGCCCTATTCAGTTTGCAGATTTAACTGCTGCTCCTACGACTGATGTCATTGACCCAAATCTTAGGGATGCTGAAGGCTATAGCGCGGATTTAGGATATCGTGGTAAAATAAAAAGCTATTTGGTGTTTGACGTAGACGCCTTCTACCTTAACTACCACAACCGTATCGGCAACATTACCCAAATGCGTCCCGATAGCACGACTTATAATTTTAAAACAAATGTTGGCAGCAGCCATAGTAATGGATTTGAAGGGTTAATTGAATTTAATCCGTTCCAGGCAGGATGGTTTGGAAAGCAATTTGGAGAGCTTAGTGTTTTCACTTCTTACTCTTATACAAATGCTGTTTATGATAACTTTAAAGTCATTACAAAAGACATCAACAACAAGCTTGTTGAGGCCGACCTGAAAAATAAAAAAGTGGAAAATGCTCCTGAAAATATTTTACGCGCCGGAATAACTTATATGTATAAAACCCTTTCTGTTACCGGCCAGGTCAGTCATGTCAGCAGCACTTTCTCCGATGCCAACAACACCGTTACTCCTAATGCTGGCGGTACTGCCGGACTGATTCCTGCGTACACTATAGGTGATATTTCACTTACCTGGAAGTTTAAAGAGAATTACAATGTAAAAGCTGGGGTGAATAACATGGCCGATACAAAATACTTTACCCGTCGCGCAGGAGGTTACCCTGGTCCTGGTTTAATGCCTACTGATGCCCGAAGTTTTTTTATATCAATTGGTGCAAGATTTTAGCGAAATCTGATGTAGTATTAAAAACCATTGGGAATTGACCTTATTATGTTTGGGGCTCGAAGGTGTATTTGCGCTTTGAGCCCCATTCTTGATAAGACAACGTATTCCATACTTGTTGCTTGTAACACTTAAGGTATTTGTAGAAAAAGAATATATTACAGGTTAGTAGTTTTAAAATTAATTTTAATTGTAATGGTACAAACTAAACTTCCTGAAGTATGGCTTCGTGGCCCTGTTGCAAATATCCCTGGTTTGTTACAACCCGTAGCCCACGCATTGCTGCAGGCAAGAGAAGAAGTAAATGAAATGCTTGTTAACTTTCCTGAGGATCATCTTTGGAATAAACCGGCAGGGGTAGCATCAGTAGGTTTTCATTTACAACATCTCAGAGGTTTTATTGATAGGTTATATACCTATGCGAAAGGTAAGGCTTTGAATGAAGAACAACTAAATGCTCTTTCATTAGAAGGAAAGCCTGGTGAAAACAATATTGGTGTACAAGAGCTTGTACAATTATTTAATGTGCAGGTAGATAAGGCTCTGCAAGAGCTAAGTGAGACAAACGTACAAACATTATATGAGCAGAGAGATGTAGGACGAATTCAGCTTCCATCAACCGTGTTTGGGCTTTTAGTTCATTCTGCTGAACATGCAATGAGACATGTGGGGCAATTACTGGTAACTGTGAAAGTGATTAATCATCTTTTGCCTTAATTTATAAACCTTATTTTATTTGCTAACAATGGGTAGGAAAAGCTCAATAAAGATTAGTGATATGGTGAGGATATACAAATACGATTATCAGCATTGCAATTAATATTACAGCCATTACTGTAATAACAATTGCTCTTTTTCTTTTCATTACCTCGTGTTCTCTTCTTTCGTCAAGATAATATTTGTCTTCATTTGTTTTAATAATTACTCCCCGTCGTACGAGTTTATTAAATACAAAGCTTTTATTAATTCCATGGTCAGTAAGTGCTATCGCATTGTTTGCATTTGTTGCCATAGCTCTTCTAAAAGCTCTTATATATTTTTTAGTTTTTGCAATTATTACAATTGGTACAATATTCATGATTAGGTATTAGTAGCTAAAGTGATAGATTTGAAGATATCCCAAAATGAAGGCAGTGTAAAAAAACCAAATTACTATACTGAATTTTGTTTTAGTATAATAATTTGCTCACCTAATTATTTCCCATTATAAGAGTTTAATCCATTTGATGCACCAGCTTTTTCAGGTTTTGAATATGTTTTCCAAATCTATATTTAAAAGCAAATTTGGTTATAAAATACCATGCTGCTATCAATGCTGCGTATACTGCCAGGCGAACGATCAGTGGCTGGGCGTACCACTTCACAAGACTGGGCTCCTGGCGATAGTACATAAGTACTTCAACCAATACAATAAAAACAAGGAATGCCCCTCTTGTAATAACCAGCCGCCATTTTAAACCATTTTCCAATATTTCGACTTGTTTTTCAAGATTTGCTTTAACAAAGTTATCCATGTATTGCATTTTATGGATAAGGCGATAATTATAGAAAAAGTACAACATCATCAACGAGCAAAATATAATATAAAACCAGAATAAACCGTCTGAGAAAATTTCGTGTTTCCTCGATAGGTTAATTATAAGCATGCTAACCACTACGGGGATAAGAACTAATCCTTTTCTAAAACTTTTTTTAAGGTAAGCAACGGGCCCGTCACTTTTGTTTTGAATTATTTCCATAATATTTGTGTTTAATGGTTTTATGTTTTTTGCAGCCTCAGTCCATGATTGTTTTAAATCATCGAGTTCCATAAATTATTTATTTTGTGTTAGTTCTCTTAATTTTTCTTTAATCCGGTTCATTTTTACCCGGAGATTTCCTTCGTTGATTCCAAGAATATCCTTCATTTCTTCATACGGTTTGTCTTCAAGGTATAGCATAACAATTGCTTTTTCTATTTGATTTAGCTGACCGATAGCACAGTATAATTGTTTACATTGCTCTTCTTTTTCTTCGTTAACGCCTGTATGTACAATCTGTGCCGGCAGTGTATTTGGTTCATAAGATTGAATGAAATTTTTTTCTTTTCTCAGTCCTGATATAGCAGTATTTATCGCCACTCTATATAGCCACGTGCTTAGTTTGGATTCACCTTTGAATTTTGGATAAGCTTTCCATAACTGGATAATTACTTCCTGGAACAAATCCTGCCGGTCAATTTTATAACCGGCATAAACAGCACACACTTTTAATATGAGTAATTCGTGATCCTTAATAAGCTTTTCAAACTGCTTTTCCAGTTCTTTGTTTTGCAATTGTTTTGACTTTATTAATTATTAGTCGCTGATTTTGTGCTTTTGTTACAATGCAGGATACAAAATGTTGAAAATATCTTTGTGTTGACGGGTGACAGGTGACGTTGAGGTTGGATAAGATGGGAAGCTTTGAAATAGGATGTAAAGGTAATTTTTATTGGAAGGATACTATAAACCTGCTTTGAAAAGGCGGTTTATAGTTTTACTTAAGTTCTATCTTTAAAATTCTTAAGATTGTTTGTGATAGAAATACTTATTTCAGGCTTTTAAATGATATTGCATTTGGCAATTTAATTTTTTAAAACAAAGGAAGGAATAGAATATGAAGAAAGTTCTTTTATGCATGATGATGGTTATAGCTTTAATATTTAAAGCACAGTCCCAGGATAAGCTTAGTCTTATAAGCGTGAAAGGAAATAAATTTATTATGGCGGATGGAAAGATGATAGTGTTTAGAGGATTGGATGCAAGTGACCTGGATAAACTGGCAAAAAGCGGACATTTGAACAAAGAATATTTTGAGGCAATTAAAAGCTGGGGAGCAAATATTGTGAGATTCCCTGTTCATCCGGCTGCATGGCGTAGCCGTGGCAAAGAGAATTATATGAAACTGCTTGACGAGGGGGTACAATGGGCAACAGAGTTAGGATTGTATGTAAACATAGACTGGCACAGCATCGGAAATCTGCGTTCAGAGATGTATCAGAATGCAATGTACGAGACAACCAAAAAGGAAACATTGGAATTCTGGCAAACAATGTCTGCACATTTTAAAGGCAATGCCACTGTAGCTTTTTTTGAGCTTTTTAATGAACCTACCGTTATGAATGGTCAATTAGGCGTTTGCAGTTGGAAGGACTGGAAAGAAATAAATGAGGAAATGATTATTGTTATCAGGGCAAACGGCTCAAAGGCTATTCCTTTGGTAGCAGGTTTTAATTGGGCATACGATCTTACTCCTGTAGCAACGGAACCAATTAATGCTGAAGGAATAGCTTATGTAAGTCATCCTTATCCGATGAAACGACAGAAACCGTGGGAACCAAAGTGGACAGAAGACTGGGGTTTTGCAGCAAAAAAATACCCGTTAATGTTAACTGAAATAGGTTTTTGCGGACCAGACGACAAAGGCGCTCATATTCCGGTTATCAGCGATGAGTCTTATGGTGATGCAATTACAAAATATTGCGAAGAAAATGATATTTCTTATACAGTTTGGGTTTTTGATCCTCAATGGGCTCCTATGCTTTTTAGTGACTGGAATTTTACCCCTACCAGGCAGGGTCGGTATTTTAAAAACGCTTTACTGAGAACAAAAAAGTGAGTGAATTGTATATATTGTAAAGCAGATATTTTTATAGAATTGAACCCAATGTTTAATGCCATAAAATTTTATTAATTATGAAAGCCATCTGGAATAATAAGTTAATTGCTGAAAGTAACAAAACTATAATTGTTGAAAACAATCATTATTTTCCTGCTGATGCTGTAAGTAAAGATTTTATCAAACCCTCCTCTACACATACAACTTGTCCCTGGAAAGGTGTTGCTTCTTATTATACCCTTGTTGTTGACGGTAAAGAAAATCCTGATGCAGCCTGGTTTTATCCTAACCCTAAACCTGCTGCTGAAAATATAAAAGGTTACATAGCATTTTGGAAAGGTGTTACTGTGAGTGAAGAATGATTAGAATACGTTATACCGTACTACTTTCCATATTAATAATTTCTCTATAGCTGCACCAATTGTTCTTAATCATTTTAAACAGGGAAAATTTTAAATACCTCCTGCATTTTTAGCCATTTTGTATTTTAAGGATGACTTAAAAATCAGTGCAATCTTTCTATCCACAACCTTTTCACACTCAATTTTTCATATTTCGCATGCATCGGCTTTTGATTTAAGTTCGCAGTTACAAATTCTGTGAAAGTGAGATTAAAGTCATTAGAAATCAAGGGGTTTAAAAGTTTTGCTGTTGCCCCCAACCCTAAAGGGAGTAGAACTTGAATGACGAAATGACCTAAATATTTAAAAATTTAAAATTGAGATTAAAGAGCTTAGAAATCAAAGGATTTAAGAGTTTTGCTGATAAGACGATTGTGAACTTTGATGAGGGTATTACCGGCATCATCGGTCCAAACGGTTGTGGCAAGAGTAATATTATTGACAGTATTCGGTGGGTAATTGGGGAGCAAAAGATTAGTGCACTTCGAAGCGAAAACCTGGAGGCTTTGGTTTTTAACGGCAGCCGTACACGCAGTGCAAGCGGACTTGCAGAGGTAAGCCTTACATTTGAGAATACTAAAAATTTATTGCCAACTGAATTCAGCACGGTAACTGTAACGCGCAAATTTTATAAGAATGGAGAGAGTGAATACAGGCTCAACGATGTTAACTGTCGAATGAAAGATATTCATAACCTGTTCATGGATACGGGTATCAGTACCGACAGCTATGCAATTATTGAACTCGGAATGGTAGATGATATTATTCGGGACAAAGAAAACAGCCGTCGTCGTATGCTTGAACAAGCTGCGGGCATTACCATTTACAAAACCCGTAAAAAAGAGGCAAAAACGAAATTAGAAGCTACCGAAGGGGATATTAACCGTATTGAAGATTTATTGTTTGAAATTAACAACCAGTTAAAAACACTTGAAAATCAGGCAAAAAAAGCAGAGAAATATTACGAGATAAAGAAGGATTATAAAGAGATTTCGGTCGAATTGGCAAAGGCTTCGCTCGAAGGCTTTAATGAAACGTATAAGGATCTAAACGGGCAGCAGGAAACTGAAACAGATAAGAGAATTTGCCTTGAAGCAGAAATTGCTTCGGGCGAGGCGGTAATAGAGCACGAGAAAGTTGGTTTTATAGAAAAAGAAAGGCTCTTGCAAACCATGCAGCACGGATTTAACGACCTGGTGCAAAAGCTTAGAACGCATGAGAATGAAAAGAAACTGGCTACTCAGAAGCTGCAATACCTGAAGGAGAAGGAAGTGAGCTTACAGGCCTTTTTAGACAAAGCAGAAAGCCAGTTAAGTGGAATTGATGAATCAATTGAAATTACTTCTTTGCAGTTAACCGGGGAGGAAGGCAAGCTTAGTTATCTTCAGCAGCAGGTAAATGAGGTGAAATCGGATGTACAGGTAAAGCGACAGGTTTTTGACGATAAACGTGCAGCAATTGAGGAGTTAAGAAAAAAGCACCAGCAAATGCAACGTTTGCAGTTTGATGCTGAGAAAAAAGTTGCTGTTGCCGATTCAAATATTCTCAACTTTCAAAGAGCGTTGGCCCAGTTGCAGGACGAAAGGCAGCAGCGTGAAGGCCAGTTGAAACAACTGCAGGAACAACGAATAGATAAAGAACAGGAACTGGAAGATAAAAGGACAGATCTCCGGCAGTTGCAGGAGCAGCATGAAGCTACTAAGCAACAAATCCTTAAAACGCAGCAGCAACTCGAAGGATTACGTAATAAACTTGCTCAGGAAAATCGTAAACTGGACTCAAAGCGAAACGAACACGCTTTATTGAAAAGTTTAATTGATAAAATGGAGGGTTACCCGGAGAGTGTGAAGTTTCTGCACAATAATGCAAAATGGAACTATACTTCGCCTATTTTGTCTGACATCATTTATGTAAAGGAAGAATATAGATCTGCTGTAGAAAATGTATTGGAGCCCTACCTGAACTATTATGTCGTAAATGATCTGGAAGAAGGAATGCAGGCCGTGTACCTGTTAGATGCTAACCAAAAAGGTAAGGCGAATTTCTTTTTGTTAGACCGGGTTAATAATTATAACAAGACTGATGAACATCAACCTGTCAATACTATTAAAGCACTCGATGTTATTGAGGTGGATGAGAAATACCGTCATCTTGCTGAATACCTTCTTTACAATGTTTATATTGCTGAAGACGAAGATGCTTTACGAGACAGCAATGGCAGTATTATTCTGGAAAAACATGGCAAATTCGTAAAAGGAAAATTTTCTTTAAGCGGTGGCAGTGTTGGGCTTTTCGAAGGAAAGAAAATAGGACGTGTTAAAAATCTTGAAAAACTGCAACAACAAATCGAATTGCAGACAAGTGTAGTGAATAACGTAAAAGCTGACATACAGGCAAGACATAACGAAGTAATAGCTTATAATAGCCAGTTGAAAGAAAATATTATTAAGCAAAAGCAGCAGGAAATAAGCAACCTGACCAACCAGGTTTTTGCCCTGCAGAATAAAATTGAAAATTTGCATGGTTCTCAATCGGGCAGCCAGAAAAGGCTTGAAGAAATTGAAGCTAATCTTGGATCAAACTACGATTCTATTGCAGACGTAAGAGAACAGCTTATTGAATTGAATGAGCAGATGCAGACCATTGCTAACGATTTAAAATTGCAGGAGCAGGATTACAGGCTCGCAGAGCAGGACTATAACGAGGTTAACAGACTGTACAATGAGAATAACCTTCAGTTAACGCGTCAGCAGAGTAAGATTTCTGCATTGAAAACCGAACTTCAGTTTAAACGAAACCAATTGAATGATTTAACATCACAAATTGAGACTAATACAGTACAATTAAAACAGGCGAAAGAAAATATAGTCGAAAATGAGGCCAGCCTAACCGACTCAGAAGCATTTCTTGTAAACCTTACGCGGATGAAGGAAGATGAAGAGAAAAAGCTGAATGAGGCTGACCAGGCTTATTACAATTCACGTAACGCTTTAAGTACTAAAGAAAGTGAATTGCGGCATAAATTGAAGAGCAAAGAAATACTCGATCACATTCTTACAGAAATAAAAGACAAGCTTAATGAACTAAAACTTCAGCTTGCGGGAATGAAAGAAAGGTTAAGCGTAGAGTTTAGAATAAGTCTTGATGAGATTATTGACCAGCCAAGAAGTACTGAAACTCCTGTTGTTCAGTTGCAGGCGGCGAGTGACCGAATAAAAAAACGCCTAGAGAACATGGGGGAGGTAAATCCTACTGCTATCGAGGCGTACCAGGAAATGAAGAAGCGTTATGACTTTATTTTAGAGCAGAAAAATGATCTTGTTAGTGCAAAGGATAGCCTGTTGAAGACTATCGGGGAAGTTGAAACTACTGCTAATCAAAAGTTTTTGGATACATTTAACCAGGTGAGAGAGAATTTCCAGAAGGTATTTAAATCATTGTTTAGTGAAGAAGACCAGGGAGATTTAATTTTGGTTGACCCGTCAAATCTTGCTGAAAGTGGAATAGATATTATCGCTAAACCAAAAGGTAAACGTCCAAGCAGTATAGGTCAGTTAAGTGGGGGAGAGAAGACCTTAACTGCAACAGCTTTGTTGTTCTCCATTTATTTAATAAAACCAGCTCCGTTCTGTATTCTTGATGAAGTGGATGCACCTCTCGATGACGCGAATGTTGGGAAGTTTACTAAGATGATACAGCAGTTCAGTGAGAATAGCCAGTTTATAATTGTTACACATAATAAGCAGACGATGAGTACGGTAGATGTTATTTATGGAGTTACGATGCAGGAACCCGGAGTAAGTAAGCTAGTGCCCGTGGATTTTAGAGGATTGGCTGATTCGCCACCTTCTTCAAAAAAGGTTGCAGTGGGATAACCTTATGCTCCTTATAATCGAGATTTAGTAACCCTCTTATTGTTAATTTGGTAAGGATAATTTTTAATGTGTGGATAACAGCAATACAGCAAACGAAAACTGTTTCAACTAAAGCAAGAATTTTTCCTGTTTATTTCTTAATTATTATAAAACGAATAAGATGCAGGTCTGATAATTATACTTTACAGTTTGCGTTTTTAATAAGCTTAATACGAATGATTATAGGATGGCAATGAAATTGCTGCAATAGTATAAAACTCTATTATGAAAGAACTATGTGTAGTTTCAGTCTTATTTATTGCACTAGGCAGTTGCAGCGGCAATTCGTCGGGTAATAATACGGCCGCTGGTAATAGCACCGATACTGCAGGTCTTACAAACCCAACTGCTATTGACACCACAAAACATCCGACCGGCATGGATAATAGTAATGTAATTAGTACTGATACTGCTGCGATGAATACGAGTAACGCATACAAAAAGTTAGACTCTGCGAAGCAAAAAAACAAGTGATTATAGGGTTCTTCGGTAAAGTTAGTGGAATTTCAATGTGTGCATTTACTATAAGCAGGTATTGAACTTTAGTAGAAAATAATTCAGGAAAATGCTCTTATTACCTTATTACAAAGGTCATGTTTTAAAAGCAAGCGACATCAGAATCAAACGAAGCCGATAAGGTATTAGTTGAAGCTAGTTTGCCTGTTTTCTACTAAGGTTAAATAGCCATAGAAAAAGTGAAGAACCAATTATTATTATCAAAACCTTTTTTGTAAAACCTTTATTTGCAGGTTTTGACATCAGTGAGTTTTTAAAAAATCAACAAAAAAGCAGGCGTAGAACCTGCTTTTCATTAACTGTTTTAAAAATTATTTTTACCAGAACTTCACGTATAAAGCAGCAATCAGCAGCAAGGTTACCAGGATCATTGCAAGTGTTGCAGGCTTTACATTGAACATTTCTTTGTCTAATTCAAATGCTTTAGGATTGACTTTAGGACCGGCCAGACTCATACCAACCATTATTATCATTGTAAACATAAATGATAAGCCCATGCAAATGTGAAAAGGTATTTCATAACCACCTGCTCCATTTGGATAAGCAGTATATAAAAGCGTTTCGTTTCCTAAAACACGCGGCGCAAATTCATTAAAAAATACTGACAATAAAAATCCTGCTAAGACACCTGCAACTGCTGCTGCTCCTGTTGTTCTTTTCCAAAACATACCCAGGAAAAACATAGCAAACACACCAGGGCTTATAAAACCGGTATATTTTTGGATATAGGTAAATCCACCAACTCCGCCGATACCTAACAAGTCATTCCATGTAAACATAACAGCAAGTATCATAGCAATAAATACTGCTACCCTTCCTGTTATTACTAAGTTTTTCTCACTCGTAGTTTTCCCGAAATATTTCTGATGAATATCTAAGGTATAAATGGTGGAAATACTATTTACTTTTCCTGCCAATGATGCTACGATTGCCGCTGTCAGAGCAGCAACTGATAAGCCCTTTAACCCTGTAGGTAAAAAAGTAAGAACTGCTGAGTATGCTCCGTCTTTACCTCCTACTAATTGCGGTAAGTGACCATTTTTGTACAAAACATAGGCGGCGATACCGGGCAACATAACAATAAGAGGCATCATTAATTTAAGCAGACCTGCAAACAAAATACCGGTTCGTGCTGTATGCAGATCAGCTCCCAAAGCTCTTTGTGTTATGTATTGGTTACATCCCCAGTAATTAAGATTGATGATCCATATACCTGCGATGTAAGAAGCTAAACCCGGAAAAGTAAGATATTTATTGATTTCATTTTGGGTAGAAGTGGAAGTTGGTCTTGGAATGATTATCTTAAAGTGTTCCGGAGCATCTTTAATAAGGGCATTAAACCCGGCAATAGCATTTCTGCCTACACCAAAACTTTCACCTACAACCGTCAATGCTATATATGTGGTTACCAGTCCGCCTATGATCAAAACAGCCACTTGTATAACGTCGGTATAAGCAACCACTTTCATACCACCCAACGATATTACCAATGCAAATACTGCAAGCCCAACCATTATTATATGCAGATAACCACCACCGGTAAGACCATTAATAGCAACAGCACCCAGGTACAAAATAGAAGTAAGGTTTACAAATATGTACAGAAATAACCAAAAAATTGCCATAATCAATGCCACAGAATCATTGTATCTTGTTTTTAAGAACTGTGGCATGGTGTAAATACGGTTTTTAAGATAAACCGGGATAAACCATACAGCTACAATAATAAGAGCAATTGCAGCGATCCATTCATAGGCGGCAACGGCAATACCCAAAAAAAATCCCTCACCGCTCATACCAATAAACTGCTCTGCTGAAATGTTGGATGCAATTAAAGAAGAGCCGATAGCCCACCACGTCAAGTGACCTTCTGCGAGAAAATAAGCTTTGGCATCGTGTTCATCCTTTTTGCGTTTATTATAAATAGTATAACCATATACAGATACTATAATAAAGTAAGTAATAAATACGGCATAATCAGCAGTGGTTAATCCGTTTTCCATATGCAAATTTCGGGGTTAGTAATTTTGTTAATATTTGGGCGTTAAGTTACAATGTTGTTAATTAATTTTAAGATTTATTTTGGTAATAAACTTCACTCCAGCGCAGTTCATTTTTCAATTGATACAAGAGGGTATCTTTTCCAATTAAAACATATTCAATTCCTGCAAAAGAGGCAAAATCTTCCATGTGTTCAGATGTCAGATTTTGGCTATAACCGGTATGGTGAGCACCACCGGAATATATCCATGCGGCACAACCTGTTTTCATATCAGGATATGGCTTCCATAAAACCCGGGCTACAGGAAGTTTTGGCAGATCATGTTCGGCTGCAACTGCTTCCACTTCATTGACTATCAACCGAAAACGATTACCCATATCAACAAGAGATGCATTCAATGCAGGACCTGCAGCAGAATTAAAAACTAAACGAACAGGGTCCGCTTTACCACCAATGCCTAACGGATGTACTTCACACGAAATTTCACCTTGCGCAATTGACTCATCTACTTCAAGCATATGAGAACCTAGCACCATTTCATTAGCTGGGTCAAAATGATAGGTATAATCTTCCATAAAGGCGTTGCCACCAGGAAGTCCGCTTCCCATAACTTTCATTGCACGTACCAAAGCAGCGGTTTTCCAGTCGCCTTCTCCGGCAAAACCATAACCCTGGTTCATCAGTCTCTGCGAAGCAATACCGGGCAATTGTACCATGCCATGTAAATCTTCGAAAGTATCAGAAAAACCTTTAAAATTTCCTTGTTGTAAAAACGTACGTAATCCTATTTCGATTCTTGCAGCCTCTATCAGCGATTGACGGCCTTCAGCACCTTTTCTTAAATTGTCTGCAAGTTGATACCTGTCTTCATATTCCTGAATTAATGTATTAAGATCAGCATCACTTACTTCATTAATGACTTTTACAAGGTCACCAATACCATGGGTATTTACAGAAAAACCAAACTTATATTCTGCTTCTACTTTGTCGCCTTCTGTTACAGCCACATAACGCATGTTATCGCCGAAGCGAACAAATTTTGCTCCCTGCCAATCGTGCCATCCTGCGGCGGCTCTTGCCCATACACCGATTTGCTGGCGAGTCTGCTCATCTTCCCAATGTCCGACAACAACTTTACGGTTTATGCGCATTCGTGTCATTATAAAACCAAACTCCCTGTCACCATGTGCGCTTTGATTCAGGTTCATAAAATCCATATCAATATCGGTCCAGGGAATATCCCTGTTAAATTGTGTATGTAAATGCAGCAGAGGTTTTTTCAAAATTTTTAATCCTCCAATCCACATTTTAGCAGGAGAAAATGTATGCATCCATGCAACAATGCCAATACAATTGGCAGCAACATTTGCTTCCTGGCAAATGGCGTAAATTTCTTCTGTTGTTTTTACAGTAGGTTTAAAAACAACAGATACGGGAATGGATGAGGCATCATTTAAAGACGATGCAATAGTTTGAGAATGTTCCGCAACCTGTCTTAATGTTTCTTCTCCGTACAAATGTTGGCTGCCCGTTATGAACCATACTTCCAGTAATTTTAGATCTATCATTGATTTTATTTATGTATTAATTCTTTTGTTTTGGGAACCACAAAGACATCAAGGGCACTAAGGAACACAAAGTTTTCTTTTTGAACCATGGAGCCACAAACGACACAGAGAGTCACAGAGAATAAGTTGGACGTTCTTTGTTGAATAGTGAACAAATAGTAAAAGTGAGTGACACAACAAAAGCTCAATAATTATTCTTCTGCCGGTTCAATAAAAGTTAATATTTCGTTTCCTTCCTAATCTATCAAAATCTAAAAAAAGTTATTCTATTATTGCCCATAATAAGATTTGGGTCCATGCTTTCTTTCAAAATGTTTTTTTATCAAAGCATCTTTCAGCTTTGGGTTTCCCGGTCTTATTTGTTCGGTTAAAAAAGCCATTTGAGCGATTGCTTCCACGACAGCACTGTTATAAACAGCTTTATCAGGTGTTTTACCCCAGGTGAACGGAGCATGGTTACCTACTAATATCATTTCGACTTCTTCGTAACTATACCCTTTTTCTTTCAGGCAATTGATAATCTGAAAACCTGTTTCAAATTCATAATTGCCTTGTATCATCGCATCGCTCATAGGAGGCGCACAGGGAATATCTGCAGTGGTATGGTCTGCGTGCGTAGTTCCGTAGTTAGGTATATCGCGATGCGTTTGCGCCCATGCCGTTGCATAAGTGGAATGGGTATGAACAATACCTCCAATATTTTCCCAGTGCTTGTATAGTACGGCATGAGTTAAAGTATCTGAAGACGGACGCATTTTCCCCTTTACAGTTTTGCCATCAAAATCAACAATTACCATATCATCAGGAGAAAGCTCATCGTAAGGAACACCACTAGGCTTGATAGCGAAAACGCCTAAATCTCTGTCGGCAGCACTTACATTACCAAAAGTGAAAAGTACCAGACCTAATTTCGGCAACTGCATGTTTGCTTTGTAAGCTGCTTCTTTTATATGCTTGTATTTACTCATGCTGTTTGTAATATTTTCAAGGGAAAGAGGTAATAAAACATATTTTGTGTTCTTTGTGTTGCCTTTTCTTTGTGTTCTCGGTGGTAAAGAATCTAACCGCAAAGAAATACTTAAGTTTAAACACAAAGGACGCAGAGAAAATAGCTTAAATTAAATATTTTAAAAAAATTAAGTAGCAATATCGCCGAAAGAATAACCGGATTTTATCATAAACGCCCTTCCGCTTTTAATTGGCTTTTCAGCTCTTTTAATACAATCTTTTCATCGTCTTTCCGGGCTTCTGCAATAATTATATCCATAACAACTTCTAACTGGTTCATCTATGTCAGCTACTTCGGCAAGGTCTATTGGAACATAACGACGGTTATGTATTTCGTCGGTAATAAAAGTAAGTGGCTTCATAAATTCTTTTTTTACTTCATACAAATCTACTGCTTATGCAGTTGCAATCGCTAATTGCTCCGGCTCAACAACTTCATTTTTCTTACTAACATTTGTGTGTTGTTCGATAAACTTACCAAGTTGTTTATATTGCTCATAACGCTTCTTGTAAATAGAAACTTTTTCAGGATTTGGATGATATTCTGCATCAAACCCTTGCCCCATTGCGTCCATTGCTTCTTCTACTTTATTGAAGATACCTGCGGCGGTTGCTGCAAACATAGCTGCGCCAAGGGCACAGGTTTGTTCAGACTTATGTATGCGGATAGGCATGTCCATAACATCGGCCATCATTTGCATAATAAACGGCGACTTTCTTGCTACACCGCCCATACCTATTAAACCTTTTACAGGGATTCCCTGTTCCTTAAACCGGTCAACAATTGCTTTTGCACCAAAACAGGTTGCCTCAACTATTGCCCTGAATATTTTCGAAGCATCTGTACCTAAGTCCATTCCAATTACAGCGCCGGTCATTAACTGGTTGGCATCTGGAGTGCGACGACCATTGAACCAATCAACCGCTAATTCACCAACGTCTTCGATAGATAATTGCTCTGCCTGTTTGCTCAATTCAGGAATGATTTTATCTGCGGTTTCCTCTATCAGTTGCTTTAAAACATCAGCACTTACTATTGATGATTTTGAAAGTATATTTTGCAACGGCCATGTAAGCACTTTTTTAAACCAGGCATATGCATCACCAAAAGCCGACTGTCCGGCTTCCATCCCAATCATATCTGGAATGATAGAACCATTTACCTGTCCGCAAATACCCGCTACAAGTTTACCTTCAACTTCATCTGCCGGAGCCACAAGCATATCACATGTTGAAGTACCCATTACCTTGCTTAGATAATATGGTTCAATTTGTCCGCCTACTGCTCCCATATGAGCATCCATGGCACCAACACCAATAATTACATTTTCAGGTAAGCCAAGACGAGCAGCCCATTCTTTACTTATGGTTCCTGCTCCCTGGTCTGCAGTATAGGCATCTTTAAAAAGCCTTGATGTAAACCCATCTAACAATGGGTCAAGACTTACAAACCATTCATTTGGAGGAAGGCCGCCCCATTCTTTTGCCCATAATATTTTATGACCCGCTGTACATACACTTCTTTTCATCTGAGCAACGTCTGTGCCTCCTGTTAATAAAAAGGGTATCCAGTCGCAATGCTCAACAAATGAATAAATAGTATTTCTTACCTGCTCATCTTCGCGAAGAACATGAAGGAGTTTTGCCCAAAACCATTCAGAAGAATAGATGCCGCCAACAAACTGAAGATAGTTGGTATCAAATTTTTCAGCATGAGCATTTATCTCTGCCGCTTCATCTACTGAAGTATGGTCTTTCCAAAGCACAAACATGGCATTTGGATTATTTTCAAAACCGGAGAGTAAGGTAAGTGGAGTTCCGGTTTTATCAACGGCTACAGGAGTTGAGCCGGTAGTATCAACTGATATGGCTTTAATGTTTGCAGCCACAGATGAACCTGCCTGTACAATACAACCTTTAATAGTGTCTTCCAATCCTTCAATATAATCTAAAGGATGTTGGCGAAATTGGTTAAGAGCTGCATTGCAATACAACTGGTCTTTCCAGCGTGGATAATAATAAACAGATGCTGCAATTTCATTACCATTATGGGCATCTGCAATTATAGTTCTTACAGAGTCAGAACCATAATCAACTCCTATCACATATTCATCGGAAGCAATCATAAAAATGTGTTTTAAAACTTTTATTACAAAGTAGTCCTATTTTCTGCTTATCACTTTACGGACAGCATTAACAATGCTCTGAGCATTCAGACCATATTTTTCCATGAGTTGAGCAGGAATTCCGCTTTCTCCAAAAGAGTTATTTACACCAATCATCTCAACAGGTGATGGCATATTTCTGCTTAATACCTGGCATACTGCATCTCCAAGTCCGCCATTGAGTTGATGCTCTTCAGCAGTTACAGCACATTTGGTCTTGGATACAGATTGCAAAATGGCTTGTTCATCCAATGGCTTTATTGTATGAATGTTTATGATTTCAGCATTGATTCCTTCTTTCTCAAGCATTTCGCCAGCCAGTATTGACTCCCATACAAGATGGCCTGTTGCAAAAATGCTTACGTCTTTTCCTTCATTAACCATCCACGCTTTACCTATTTCAAACTGTTGATCAGGCGCAGTAAATATGGGCATAACAGGTCTTCCGAAACGAAGATATACAGGACCTTTATAATCTGCTATAGCAATAGTTGCAGCTTTGGTCTGGTTAAAATCGCATGGATTGATAACCGTCATTTCCGGCATTGCCCTCATCATTGCCAAATCTTCCAATATTTGATGCGTAGCGCCATCTTCTCCCAATGTTAACCCTGCATGAGATACACAAATTTTTACATTCGTATTGGAGTAAGCAACACTTTGCCTTATTTGGTCGTAAACCCTTCCTGAACCAAAGTTGGCAAATGTGGTTGCGTACGGAATGAAACCACTTAAGGCAAGGCCGGCAGAAACACCAATCATGTTAGCCTCTGCTATGCCACATTGAATAAAACGTTCCGGATTTTCTTTAATAAATGTATCTAATTTTAAAGAAGCGACAAGGTCGGCGCATAATGCAACGACATTAGGATTCGTTCTCCCCAATACGGCTATTCCCTCGCCAAAACCGGAGCGTGTATCCTTTTTTTCTGTAAAAGTATATTTCTTCATTTGTTTAGTAGTAATGTGAATGGCTGAAAAGTCAAAAGGAAAAAGTCAAAAGTCAAAACTCCATTTGTCTCTTACACTTTTTAATTTTTAATTATTAATAATCGCCTAAAGTAACCGGTAATTGATTCAACGCTGTTAAAAGCTGTGCATCATTGGGCGCTGCTCCATGCCATTTATGTGTTCCCATCATAAAGTCTACACCGTATCCCATTCCTGTTCTCATCAAGATCACAACAGGTTTGCCTTTTCCTGTTTTTTGTTTTGCAGCCTTCAAAGACTCTAACACATGCTCCATGTTATTACCGTTATCAAGGTCAACAGTATCCCATCCAAAAGCCTGGTATTTTGCTTTCAGGTCAAGATTGTTCATCACTTTTTCTGTAGGCCCATCAATCTGTTGCCCATTCCAATCAACTATTGCAACCAAGTTATCTAATTTATGATGAGGTGCAAACTGAACAGCTTCCCATACCTGTCCTTCCTGCTGTTCGCCATCACCCATCATAACAAAAATAAACCTGTCATCTTTTCTCAGCTTTTTTGCATAAGCAGCACCTGCAGCCACTGAAAGTCCCTGACCAAGCGACCCGGATGCAACACGAATACCCGGAAGGTGTTCATGTGTTGCCGGATGCCCCTGCAGACGGGAATTTATTTTCCTAAAAGTGTTCATTTCACTTACCGGAAAATATCCTCTTCTTGCTAATACAGAATAAAATAACGGAGAAATATGACCATTTGAAAGAAAGAAAAGGTCTTCACCTATTCCTTCCCTTGAAAACTCCAGAAAACCTTCAGGATTCCTGTTTTCATTTATTTTCATTTCATCGAAATAAAGAGAAACCAGCATATCAGTACAACCAAGTGAACCACCGGGATGGCCGACTGACTGCTATGAACCTGCCTGATGATGTCTCTGCGAACCTGTGCGCCAATATTTTTTAATTCTTGTATATCCATAAATTCTCATTGCTTTTTTTATTTATATCAAACTTATCCTATAATTTGTTACAGGACTTGTTATACTTACAGAATGTAACTGAACATAAATACGATTTAAAAAACAAAACTTGTATTAAAACCAGGAAAAGAGTTTTTATATGCTTTCGTTTTATCAATTAGATTTGAAAAATAGACCATAACTGAAGTAAATATTAGAATCTTTATAAAGAAACTTAATGCATTACAGATATTTTATACGTTGTTTCAGTATGATATTTTTCTCCCGGCTTTAAAATAGTTGAAGGGAAAGCAGGCTTGTTTGGTGAATCAGGAAAATGTTGTGTCTCCAGGCACAAAGCAGCATGTTGCATAATTGGTTTACCGTCATCAGTTTTAATACTGCCATCTAAAAAGTTACCGGTGTAGAACTGAATACCGGGTTGAGTAGTGTATACTTCCATTTTTCTTCCACTGATTGAGTCTGTAACCTCTGCCACTTTATCCAAATCAGTACCCTTTTTATTTAAAACGAAATTATGGTCGTAGCCGCCTTTTTCGTCGCCGCCTTTTACCTGGTCAATACGTTCTCCTATTTTGTGAGGTGTTGTAAAATCAAATGGTGTACCTTTTACAGACTTCAGTTCTCCTGTAGGTATCAAGCTTGTATCAACCGGAGTGTACCTGTCGGCATCTATCATTATTGAATTATTGAGAATGGTGTTGCTTACATCGCCTGTAAGGTTGAAGTAGCTGTGATTTGTTAAGTTAACAGGAGTGGCTTTATCAGTTTCTGCATCATATGCTATTTTCAATTCGTTGTCATCGGATAAAGTAAACTTTACTGAAACTTTTAAATTTCCGGGAAATCCTTCTTCACCATCTTTACTTAAGTAGTTTAATGTTAATGATGGAGTGTTATCTGCTAATGGCGCTGCATCCCATACGACTTTATCAAAACCTTTTAAACCTCCATGCAAAGCATTTTTACCGTTATTAGCAGCGAGTTTATAAGTCTTGCCATCGACAGTGAATTTTGCATCAGCGATACGGTTGCCGTAACGGCCAACTGTTGCTCCGAAATAAGGTGGATGAGCAAGATATCCTTTCAATTCATTAAAGCCTAAAACAATACTGCTTTTATTACCCTTATTATCGGGAGCAATCCACGAAGTAATTGTTCCGCCATAGTTACTGATTTTTACCTGTACGCCATTTTTATTTGTAAGCGTATACAAAAAAACTTTCTTACCATCGGATTCTCCCCAGTCTGCCTGTTGAATGCCTGTTTTCATAGTTGTAGTTGTAGTGTTAGTTGAATCTGCAGATTCGTTTTTGTTTGAACCATTATTTGAACATGATGCAAGAACACTTGCTGCGAAAATTCCCAAAGCTAAGTTTTGAATGGTTTTTGTCATTTTATTTTATTTAGTATTAATCATTTTTCAAGCTTACCTTTTAACATCGTGAAGGAGTGAGGAGGAAAAGAATAAGTAATTTTATTACCACTTGTATTAATTGCAGGCTTTTCAACTGTATGTACAATCTCTTTATTAAAATCATTTCCTGATTTTATATCCGGGCCATTTACTTCATAAATTTTAAAAGCGCCATTGAAGTTTCCATTTTGTGAAATTATATCTGTTGTTATAGCTTCATCTTTATTCCGGTTCAATACATTCAATATTACTTCACCATTATTATAAGTGGCAGAGACATCGAGGTAAGGAACATTTTTTTGCTGAGTTGTTGTTTCGCCTAAACCGAGAAAAAATTTATCTGTATTGTAAGTTTTACAATCTGTAAAGACATCGAGAGAAGTGCCATAAGCATTGTTTGCAAAAAGTTGCAACGGATAATAAATGGTTTGTTTAAACATACCGGTTTCATTAGTAAAGATGGGAGCAATAACATTTACCAACTGAGCCATATTTGCCATTTTGACTATATCTGCATTTCTGATAAAAGCATTTAAAAAACCTGAAATCACCAAAGCATCTTCCAGGTTATATTTTTCTTCCAAGGCTCTTTTGCCCCTTGCTGCTTCACCACTTCTTGCCCGGTACCACACATTGTACTCATCCCAGGCAATGTATATAGGATCCCGACCGGTCCTGTTTGCACTTTGCATAACCTGGTCTATCATTCCTTTTACAACTTTTGTACGTTGTTCCAAAACTAAAGGCGTAGAAACAAAATTATAATAATTGTTATCAGGATTGCCAACATAAATATGGAGTGCAATATAATCTATTACATCTTTCAACTCATTAAGAATTGTATGATTCCAATAATCAGGATTGGCACCGGATCTGTAATTGGATGAACCTGCTGCAATAAGTTTTATATCGGGTGAAGTTCGCACCATTAACTTAGCTGCTTCACGTGCTTTCTTGCTATAATCTTCGGCATTCATATGTCCCATTTGCCAGGGGCCATCCATTTCATTTCCTAAACTCCAGTATTTTATATTATAAGGTTCAGCAAATCCATGTTTCTTTCGAAGTTCTGCATAATAAGGGCCTTCTTTTACATTGCAGTATTCTACCCACCTTCGTGCTTCCTCAATTGTACCCGTACCCATATTTACAGAGAAGTACGGTTCTGTTCCGATTGTATGGGCATAGTCTATAAATTCATTTGTCCCAAACTGGTTGCTTTCCAGTGTACCCCATGCAAGTTCTAACCTGGGAACTCTTTCCGGTTTAGACCCTACTCCATCGAGCCAGTTATAGTTGGATACGAAGTTACCGCCAGGATACCTTACAATGGTTGGATGAAGATCTTTTACCGCAGTCATCACATCTTTTCTAAATCCCCTTTTATCAGAAAGTTTATTTGTGGGATCATAGATGCCACCATATACACAACGACCTAAGTGCTCTACAAAATTTCCATAAATATTTTTATCTACCTGCCCAATGATACGATCCAAATCAATTTTTATCCTTGCGTTTTGAGCAAGTAAATTGCTGCTGACATTAAGGCTTAACAGAACAACAAATAAAGAAAACAGAAGATTTTTGCAAGTCATATTAATCATTATTCATTGAATAAAGAAATATTTAATGCCTGGAAGCTATTTCGAATTTTGTAATGATTATACTCTCCGTTTACTCTGTGTTGCCTTTTCTTCGAAGAACAAGAGTTTAGCCATAGAGAATACAGAGATATTGCATTCGATAAATATGTCCAAGAATTTTAAACAGTTTCTTAAAGAATTTTAAAATTAAAATATAGTACCCATAAGAGCGGAAGCCGAAGGAATAAAACCTGTTTTTTATTGGAGCTGTCTTATTACTGCCGGCCAGTCATTGATCCAATCCAATTTCTCGATTCTCAATTTTGACCTTCCCTTATCTGCGGCATCATAGCCATGAAAGATTAAATAATCTGTACCATCGAAAGTATAAGTACTGCTATGGCCTGCTCCAAACCAGTCTTTATCTCCTTGTACCACTAATGAACCTCCTCCCAGATTCATAGATACACCATCTTTATCAAGATAAGGCCCATATACTTTTTCACTTCGTCCTACCACAACTTTATAAGTACTTTTTTCCGCCCTGCAACAATAATCCCAGGATACAAACTGGTAATAATACTTTCCTTTTTTAAAAATAAAGGGCGCTTCAATGGCGGCATCACCGGCAACAGAGTCAGGAATTATAAAATCTCTTTTACGGGCAGAGACTGTATACCATGTTTCCGGCTGTGCTACTGCTGTTAAATCTTTGTTCAGTTTTACCAGTTTCATTCCATTCCAGAAAGAACCAAACACAAGCCAGGCTGTGTTATTCTCGTCGGTAATGAGGTTTGGATCAATCGCATTCCACATATCTCTTCCCGGAACGGATTGAATTACTTTGCCATGATCAACCCATTTAAAATCAGGCGAGGCAGGGTTAAGACTTTTAGTTGTCGCCACTCCTATAGCAGAGGTATTTTTTCCAAAGGCTGAAACTGCATAATATAAATAATACTGCCCATTATGATAGCTGATGTCCGGCGCCCATATATGTCCTTTAAAACCGGGTATTGCATCTACAGCCCATTGCGGAGCCCTGGCAAAAACCGGCTTTTCTGTTTTCCAGTTTTTCATATCATTGGATGAAAAAACAGAAATACCAAAACCTGTGCAAAAGACATAGTAAGTGCTGTCCTGTCTTATCATCACAGGATCATGTACAGGTGTTTCCCTCGTTGTAAAGACTTTGCCTATAGGAATTGATGGAGGTTGGGCGTTAGCTGAAATGGTTATTATAATCAAAACTGCTATGGCAAAGTTTTTCATAAACGAAAACAATTTATTGATTCTATGTCTCTACGTGTTTATGTTTTTGGGAACACATAGGTACATAGGAATTTTAGGGCACAAGAAATTTCTATGATCCCTACTGATTCTATGTCTCTATGTGTTAAAGTATTCAACACTATTTCATTGGAACCCTGATAACCGAAAAAGAATAAGGTTCGAGTGCAATACTCATTTGTTTACCTTTCAATTGAACAGGCTTGGTAACCGGGCTAACTGCTGCAGGATTATCAAGGCTGTTCACAGCTTGCAATGTTTCTCCTTTCAACAATGTAACTGAACCCTGGCTTGCAAGCTTATCAGCCCCATCAATCGAAAAGCTGGTGCTTTTTTGTTTGTCAGATGCATTCACCACTTTTATAATCACTTCATTACTTTTTCTATCAATTGCTGCAGAAGCATATAAACTATCTTGTCCTGCAATCTCTTCGTTATTCAGCAGAATTGGCACTGCATCAGTTCCTTTATAATTGGAAAACAATTTTTGCACATAATAATTGGGGGTTCCGTAAGAACGAAGATTATCTACCCAAATAAGATCAGGAGTCCACTGCCATCCATCTACATGGGCAAACAATGGTGCATAAGATGCCATGTGCACTACTGCTGCATTGCGTTCCATGCCGGTCATAAAAGCAGCTTCCGCCATTGCTGTTTCCCAATTATTTCTATTATTTACACTTACTGTCTTATCACTTTGCGCGGCATATTCTCCTGCGAATACTTTTGATCCATTTCTGTCGTAATTATCATAGCGTTTGGCATTTGCTAAAAACCATTCAGGGCGACGATAATAATGCTCATCAATTACATCTGCTTTCATTTTTCTTAAATAGTCATTCAAATAATCGAAACGCTCTCCATTGGGATCAGTACCAGAACTGTAATCAAGTTTAATATCAGGGTATTTTGCTTTAATAGCTTTGGTAAAAGCCTGCAATCTCTCTACGTATTGAGGGCCCCAATTTTCATTTCCAACGCCTAACATTTTTAACTTGAAGGGAGCAGGATGACCCATTTGTGCCCTTACTTTACCCCATTTCGTTGAAGTGCTTCCGTTAGCAAATTCTATCAAGTCGAGCGCATCTTGCACATAAGGACCTATCTCATCCATTGGCACTACTTCTGCCGTATTGAACTGGCAGGCCATACCTGCGTTAAGTATAGGTAGCGGCTCTGCCCCGATATCTTCCGCAAGCTGAAAATATTCAAAAAAGCCAAGACCGAATGTCTGGTAATAATCAGGGGCCGGCCTATGAGCAAATTCTGTATTCCAACGATTTATAATTAAATGCCTGTCTTCCAAAGGACCAATAGTTTTTTTCCATTGATAACGGCTGGCAAGATCACGCCCTTCTACTATACAACCGCCGGGAAAACGAATAAAACCTGGTTTCATGTCTGCTAATTTCTGTATCATGTCTGCACGCATTCCGCCCGGCCTATTTTTCCAGGTGTCTTTGGGGAAAAGAGAAATCATATCCAAATCAATCACTCCCGTGCCTTCAAACCAGATATTCAATCGGGCTTTTGGTTCTGTTGCATTTGCAGTAAAACTTACTGTTTGTTTTTTCCAGTCCAGACCGGAACCAGATGGCATTAATGATCCACTGCCTAAAATCTTCCCGGTTGAATCTACGAGCTCAACAATAAGCTTTACTCCGGGTTTTTGCTGGCGATACATTACAGAAAAATCATAACCAACTCCTTTCTTTATTCCCATTCCCCTGAAGCCTTCATTGGTTAACCCCTGTTCACCTTCAGCAGTACTATGTGAGTTAACGCGAATAAACCGCGGATTGGCAGCATTCATTTCCTGCCTGTTTTGAACCAAAACATCTCCTTCTTTAAAATTTTTACCCTGCAATGTCCATCCCATTAAAGGAGTATTAAATTCGAATGAACGGTTTTTTACCAGTTCAGCATATATGCCTCCATCAGCGCCAAGGTTAATGTCTTCAAAAAATATCCCCCACATTGTGGGCTGAATCTTTGACTTTATCTCATTTGCCTTAACGACGATATTGGCAGGTGATTGAGCATTACTTTTATAAAAGCAAGTGATGAAGCAGGTTAGATAAATCAGTCTTATTGTTCTTATCATAATTATCCTTAATTGAAATTGTTTTAAAAAATCATTTACGGGGATTTTGAATTATATTCTGTTTATGGTATTTTAGAAACTTATTCTGCTTTTGCTTTTTGCAGAACATTTTATTTTATCATCATTTACAGCTTTTCCTAACAGCGTTTTAAAAATTATTTCAATTCCAGCACTACAACTGAAAAAGGTGGTAATTGCACATTTAAACTACCGGATTTAAGGCTTGCTCCTTTAAAAACAGCAGGTTTAATTTTATCAGGGTTTTCAAACGAATTAAAATCCCGGAGTTTATTTGAAGTTAATATTCTGCCGGTTACAGCACTGTATTTAATTCCGCTAAGATTGACCGATATATTCTGACTTTTTGTATCGTCTATGTTTGTAAGAGACACATGAGTAATGCCGGCAGAGTCTTTTGAAGCAGAAACAGAAACGGCAGGTAATTTTTGTCCGTCAACAATATAATCACTGCTTTTTATACTAACAGGCAGTAAAGTAGCATCCTGGTGTACATTATACATTTCCATAACGTGATAAGTAGGCGTAATAATCATCTTTTCTTTGTCAGTAAGAATAACAGCTTGCAAGACATTTATGGCCTGAGCCAGATTTGCCATTCTCACCCTGTCGCTGTGATTATTAAAGATATTTAAAGTAACACCGGCAATCATGGCATCACGCATCGTATTTTGCTGGTACAAAAAGCCGGGATTTGTCCCCTTTTCGACATCGTACCAGCCACCCCATTCATCTACCACAAGCGCTATCTTCTTCTCGGGATCGTATTTGTCCATAATCAACGCATGCTTCATTATTAAACTATCCATAAACAGGGCAGTTTTCATGGTTTTGAAATACTGCTCTTTAGTGAAATCGGTTGCTGATCCTTTCTTATTCCACTCAACAAAAGAGTAATGATGCAAAGCAATTCCGCTTACCATATTAAGTGGAATATTTTTCATCAATACTTCTGTCCAGTTATAATCAGCAGAGTTTGCGCCTGAAGCGATTCTGAAAAGTCCTCCTGTATTGCTCCAGTCACTCATAAAGGTTGCATACTTGCGATAAGTATCAGCATAGTATTCAGGTTTCATATTTCCGCCGCAACCCCATGCTTCATTTCCGACTCCCCATAATTTTACCTTCCAGGGTTTGTCTCTTCCGTTTTCACGTCTAAGCTTAGACATAGGGCTTTCACCGGCAAAATTTACATATTGTACCCAATCTGCCAGCTCCTGCACTTGACCGCTTCCAACATTTCCTGCCAAGTAAGGTTCGGTTCCCAGCAATTCACACATATTTAAAAAGTCGTGTGTTCCAAAACTGTTGTCTTCAGTTACACCACCCCACCATACATTTACAATTTTAGGTCGTTTTTCCTTTGGGCCAATACCGTCTTTCCAATGGTAAGTATCAGCAAAGCAACCGCCCGGCCAGCGAAGATTTGGTATTTTTAATTTTTTCAATGCTGCAACCACATCATTTCTTACTCCTTGGGTATTAGGTATTTTTGAAGTGTCGCCTACATAAAATCCGCCATATATGCAACGACCTAAGTGTTCTGCAAAATGGCCATAAATATGGCGACTGATTTTAGGAGACGTGGAGTCAGAATTCGAAATGGTAATACTCTGCGCCGTAGCAGAAAAAACTGAAAATGAGAAGATTAAGAAAGCATAACAAAAAAGACTACGAGGTGACAATATTTAAAATTTAAATTTAATTTGTAAAAATTACGAAAGAGAAAAAGCGGGAAAAGTATCTATTTCTGCCGCTCTGAAATTTTTATGTATTATTTAGTAACTGGCGTTTTAGGAGAAAGGGAAAATAGAAGAATAGTAAATACAGGACTATTAAGCTTCGTTTTAGAAGCCACACGTAAAGCAATCGCATGCTTGTATTATTAAAAGTTAAAAGATGCTTTGTCTTTTAAATCCAACCTTAATTATTACTAATAAAATACATGACAAACTACTCATAAGTAATTGATAAATAGTATAAATATTAGTTCTAATATTGATATAAATCTTAATTAGACAATTAATTATAATGCTAAGATAAATGTAATTTTGACAATTAAACAATTCTTATTAAGAATTTTAAAAAAAACTTGGTGCTTAAAGAAGGTATTTTATGTTTTAAATGTTTAAAAAGCCCTAAGCTGAGCAGCAGAATCTGTTATTTCAGTTGAAGTTAAATGACTTGTATCATTAATATAATTGAGGAAAATATGAAATTTGGTATTGTACTTACTCTTGTTAAATTTATATAGAAAAGCGCCTTTTCTGGAACCGGATTATCTTTTTTATTACTTGAAAGTATAACTATCAAATAATTAAAATTAAATTTACAATTATGGAAAAACAAGGATTTACAGTTTATTATAACGGTAAAAAAGTTTCAGTTACTGCATTGCCCGACAATGCTTTTATGTTTCAGGTATCTTATAAGCCTGTATACGTAAAATTAGTTACTAATAGCAACGGTGAAAAAACATGGTGTGACCAGGAAATGAACAAAGAAACGATGTTGGCAAAAGAAATAGGGGAATTGATTGTAAAACATCCTTCGTATAACCAATAACGTTTTCCAATGTATTTTTTTAAGTGTAAAAAGGATAGCGAACCTCTAATGCAACAGCATAATACCTTAGATAATCAGAAAACAGAGAAACCACGGTGAAATTAGTCTATCTAAAATCTTTGAATTTTTTTTTCAAGTTTTTGACTCAGATGACAACTAAATTCTACCAGAATTATATAAGACTTTTTACTTCATAACTTTGATTAAATTTAATTTATGTCCAAACAATTTCCACTAAATTTCATTTTGGAAGATGGGGTTCATGTTAAGGTAGATAAAACCGGAAATAACACATATGATTTTACCTTAACACCAAAAGAAGGAACCGAACGTTATTTCACATACATAGATGACGATAGACCAAAAGACCAAATAGTTGGGTCATTAGATTTTGACCAATTAAATGCTGTCCGAAGATTTTGGCTGGAGAGGGAGGATGTCCTATAGCTTTTCTTATAAACATATCAATTTTTGCTTCTGTTGTTTTTGGTATTCCGTTCAAATAAACAATTGTAAGAAAATTGCATTAAAGACATGAATAGAGCAAATGACCTGTGGAGAAAGAATAAAAGTTATGATTGATTGACGGAGAGAAATTAACGAATTGTCAGGTGGAAAGGGGTTTTGCTATCTTCGAATTGAACGCCCAAAGTTTTAACCTGCTAAAAAAGCTCATGCTATTTGAATTATGAGCATGAGCTTTTAGTTTAAAAACACTTTGATTTTTTTATTCATAATTTTTTATTTTCTCTTCATTATCAGCGCAGTTCTGTTTGTGAGGTATATGCTCAAATTTTGATGTTCATCCGTTGAATAATCAATAGAATCATCCACCCGGTCAAATCCTCCAAATTCTTTTTTGTCCGAATTCAGTATAATCCGGTATGTCCCTTTTTCATGGGCCCTGAATTTATAGCCGAAGATGGAATTATTGGGGCTGAAATTGAAAATAAAAATAAGATTATTCCTTTCGAAGATTACTACCTTGTTGTTACCATCCATTTGGAGCTGGTTTGCACCTTGTGAAGCAAGTACTTTATTTTCTTTGATAACATTAATCATCGCTTTGTCCCAATTATCAAGGTACTGGTATTTAAGATCTTTGTTATCAACCAATGACCACTGTCTTCTGGCGTAGTAGTGACTCCAATTATTTCCTTCTCTTGGAAAATCAACCCACTCCGGATGTCCGAATTCATTGCCAATAAAATTAAGGTAACCTTCACCGCCAAGACTTATAGTAAACAGGCGAAGCATCTTGTGCAAGGCAATACCACGGTCAACTATCAGGTTAGGATCATCAATATGCATATGGTAATACATCTCTTTGTCCATTAGCCGGAAGGCAATGCTTTTATCTCCTACCAGTGCCTGGTCGTGCGATTCTGCGTAAGCTATCGTTTTCTCTTTGTAACGCCGGTTGCTTAATACATCCCACATCTCATATATATCCCATTCTTCGTCCAATTTCTCTTTCAAAATTTTAATCCAGTAATCCGGGATTCCCATACCCAGCCTGAAATCAAATCCGCATCCTCCATCTTCCGGGCTTCTGCACAATCCCGGCATTCCGCTTACGTCTTCTGCTATAGAGATGGCGTTCTTTTTAAATTCGTGAATCACAGCGTTGGCTAACTGTAAGTAGGTAACTGCACCCCAATCAACGCCTTCTTTGAAATACTTATCATAATGGTCGAAAGAAGTATAGCCATGATGGAAGTAGAGCATAGAAGTTACCCCGTCAAAACGGTAACCGTCGAAATGAAACTCTTCCAGCCAATACCGTGTATTGGAAAGGAGAAACTTTTTCACTTCCCACTTCCCATAATCGAATAATTTCGAGTCCCATCCTTCATGGTAGCCTCTTCTCCCGGCATGGAAATACTGGTCGTCGCTTCCGTCAAATTCATTGAGCCCCTCTGATAGATTTTTTACGGCATGAGAATGAACGATATCCATGATCACAGTAATGCCCATGCTATGGGCCTTATTTACCAGGTATTTCAGATCTTCAGGAGTTCCAAACCGTGAGGAAGGCGCAAAGAAATTGGAAACATGGTATCCAAACGATCCATAATAAGGATGTTCCTGTATTGCCATCGTTTGGATGGCATTGTATCCCCCTTCTTTTATTCTTGGTAATATTTCGTCTGCAAATTCTCTGTAGGTCCCAACCCCTTCACGTTCCTGCGCCATTCCTATATGACATTCGTAGATGATAGGCTGTTGAAAATTCTCAAACAGGCTAAAAGACTCGTCTGTCCATTCAAAAGCTTTTTCCGGAAACCATAACTGGCCTGAAAAATCATGTGTTACAGGATCTTGAATTACTCTTGTTATGTAGGCCGGAATTCTATCTCTTGATCCGTTGTCGCCTTGTACATTTACTTTCACTTTAGCGCCATGTACAAACGTATCTTTGTATTCTTCATACGGAAGAAATATTTCCCAATCCCCTTTATTGTTTCTTTCCAGTTTATGCGTTGTTCTGTCCCATCCGTTGAAATCACCTATCAGGCTTAGCTGATGAGCTTTAGGAGCCCATTCTCTATAGGTCCAACCGTTTTTTTCTTTATCAACGTTAATGCCATAGTAATAATGGCCTTTGGCAAAATTAAGTAAGCTTCCTTCTGCATCCTCTATTTCTTTACGAGCTTTTCTATAACGCTCAAATCGTTCATATGCATCTTGAACGTATGGATCCAGCCAGGGATCTTCCTGTATAATGGCGAGCTTTTCGATTTGATTCATAATAATGAACTTTAAAGTTGGGGTACTAAGTTAACAAGTTGCTTTATAAGAAATCATTTTCTTTTATTTGCTCTCCATTTATTCACGTAGTTCAGGTACTTTCAGCTAAACTTTAAAGTCATTTTTTAAAATTATACAATAATCATCTCAACATTTCGATGCAAAGACCGATGTCAGAGTTTATGTCCCAAACCTTTATACTTTTTATTTCTGCCTTTTAAGTTATGATGTGAAATCCTAGAAACTGTTTAAGGTTTATTTTTTTGGTACCAGCATTTGTTATTCATGCACCATTGTTAAGACGCATTTCGTTCATCGGCATATCATTGTGCATCTTTTGCATTTTATTACAAATTCTTTTAAAAAATCTTAAACGGCTTCTCAACAAATAAAAAACCACCTTGTATGCACAAGGTGGTCTTTTTCTTTACAAAATAAAGCATTAGAAGCTGAAACCGACACCTACTTTAAAAGAACGGTTGTAAGAGTTAAGGCTTTTATTAGCATCTGCTTTTGATAAACCATAATCGTAAGCTGCCGTTATATTTACACCATTTGTAAACTGGTAACCAATGCCACCGGTAGCACCCGCATCCCAACGATTAAATTGGCCTGTAGCATCTATTTTCCTGTTCAATAAATTTATACCCAATATACCTGCTCTTGTGCGTAAGTCTGCCTGCACCAGATAAGAAACCTGTGGCCCGGCAAAAACTTGAAATCCGTTAAAATTGACTTTGAGTAACACAGGCATATCAATGTATTGTGAGTTTAATTGTGCTTTGACATTAGCACTTAAAAATTCTGTAGCTTTTGTATTAAGTGATCCTTTTAACCCGTATCCTTTTTGCGAATAATACAAGGCGGGTTCAAGTGATATCATATTGCTAAAAGGGATGGTTGCATATGTGCCTGCAAAGAAACCTGTCCGGTAACCAGTAGTTACCATACCATTTGCAAAATCAAGCGTATTTTTCAGGCTGTTGACTGCATCGCCCTGCATGCCTGCAGAAGAGAGCCCGGCCCGTATACCAAAAGAAGGTTTTACCTGTGCAATTCCAAGCGTTGAAATAGCGATAAAAGCTATTAGTAAAAGTTGTTTTTTCATGGTTTTATAGGAACGGTATTTTTAAGGCGTTCTTAATACTATGAAAGAAAATCCTTATGCAGGATTAATTTAAGAAAATAAGCTTTTGTTAAACCAATTTTAATAATATATTGTAGTGACGGATCAGGTAAATTTGAATTTAGTAAGTGAAAATCTCCTCGCAATTCAAGATAGGAGAGTACATTGTGTCTTTATAAAAACGTAAAGATGAGTATTTATATTCTTTCAACTTATGTGTAAAGTATTCGATATTGGTATGGTAAAACTATACATACATCTTCACCTTCTGCATTTGCGGGATTAAAAAGAAAGGATTACTTACGACAAAGAGTTCTGGCACATATATATATATACCCTTTTTCCAGTAGGCTCAATACTTCATAGGCCTTGCGCACCCAATTCTGGTCAGTAACGATAGCCATACGGTTCCATTGGCTAAAATGCTCAAAGCTTACTTTGCGTAGTCTATAAAAGCGGTGAAACTGTAATTGTCCATGTCAGTCTGCAGCAAAACCAAAAGATTTATATTTCCATATTTAGCAGCTACCCCGTCTACTCTTGCCATTACTACCTGCTCGTATTCTTCTTTATGTACTGTGTCCGAAGCCCGGTAAGCAGCTACATGAGGAGGAAAATCTGTTAATAGTTCAACCATTTTTATTCCTGTTTTGTAAACTTGTATAAATTCCGTAGCTGCTTGTTCCGGTATTGGCTGGTGAGAAAATTAAATAAATATTGATTGATACAGACACAAAACAATAACTTTATTGTTATATGTAAACAATCAATTTTTTATAGTTATGATGATAGAGATTTTTGGCAGAATGCAATACGTGCATGAGTTAAAAGAAGATATTGATATAGTCGGAGACAGGTTGTATGTTTTTCTTAAGGAAAACTTCAAAGATGGAAAAGTTTATTACGAATACCAGGGGTCAATGTTATCAACACTGGAAGATAAATCAACTGAATTTATGAAAGCTTTTCTTCCAATAGCAACACATTACGCTGTGCCATCTGGTGAAACTCTCTCTGCTGAGCCATTAAAATTAAAGGAAGAGTTAGATAAAAACGACAGTTCATTGGTTTTTGAAGGAAAGGAGGAGGTGTAGGTTTTTGAAAGATTTTATTGTACTATGCTGTCTTATTTTTTTCTATTTATAATCCTGGTTAATTTTCAATTTTCGGCTATTTATCTTTTCTTTATTTACAGGATTCATCTGGTAAGTAAGTGTATCTCCATTTTTCATCACTTCCAGTATTCTGTATCCGCGATAGGCTGTGCCCCAGTTTCCTGCAACATGTGAGTCGAAAAAGTAAAAACGTCTTTTATTTTCTTTCACATTATCCTGGTCATGATCGTGACCATGAAAGATGGCTGTAAGGTTGGGTTGGTTGTTAAACATCTGAACTACTTCAGGACAGTCAATGCCACCATTCGTCCATTTAAAAGGAGTTATATGCATAAATACGAACAGTTGCTTATGTTGTTCATACTGCTTCAGTAATTTCCTGGTCTGATTAAGGTCAGAACAAATGTAATTTCCGGCAACATCAGCCGTATTTAATACTACAAAAGCGATATTATTTTTTTCAAAACCATAGTTCCAGGCATTGTTCCATGTTTTTGTCCAGTTGTCTTCATCGGTCATGTCATGATTGCCATGTGATACGTAGTAAGGCATGGCAAGTGTATCCCAATGCTTTTTTGCCGGCTCTAAAAAAGAAATATCATTATGAAACAAGTCTCCGTTTATAAAAGTAAAATCCACTCCTCTTGATGCATGTTCTTCATTTATCCATGAAAGCATTTCAGAATGCATGAGGCCATAATCTGTTTCGGGTTGGCCATAATGTCCGTCTGATGCTATGGCGACGCGTAACCGTACCTTGTCCCTTGCAGGCAGCATTACTTCACTACCTGCAAAAGCTTTCAAGGTATTACCTGCACTTATCCAAACAGCACCTGTTAATGCGAGCTTCAAAAAATGTCTCCTGTCTTGTTGCATGCATAAATTTTATGCGAAGTAACATCGTTTTTATGAATTTGCGGGAAGGTTGATTTGTTGGATTCTTGAGATTAGGAAGATAAATTGATAATTTTTGTCTAAAGTACATTGCACTTACTGAGTAAAAACTTAAGGAACATTTTATCATTTTAATACCTTTGTAATCAAATTGATAATTCATGCACCCATTGCAAAAATCTAAGGAAAATGTGTCTGGAGTTTCAAACGAAACAATAGTTAATCACGGAAAACTTTATATCAAAGTAGCCATAAAAGCGGGACAGCACGAAAAGCCCCGTTTATACAAGAAAGTACAAAATATTCTTTCGACTGTTAAAAGCGGCTTAGCAGAAGATATAATTGAAGCAAGAAATGATTAATTATGCTATATTGTTTTGATACTTCTGCTCTTGTTAAAATTTATCATAAAGAAGGAAGTGATACCGCAATCACACTTTTCGGAGAAGACGACGTTATAAATTATCTATCTCAAATAACATTTACTGAATTTAGCTGCACGTTATATCGCAAATTCCGCAATAAAGAAATTACAGAAGAAAAGGATGTACTGCAGACTATTAGACATTTTGAAATAGACATGCAGTATGAAAATATTATCAATTTAGATGAAAATGTATTTTTAGAAGCAAAAAATTTAATCATTAAATGGGGTAGTAAATTCAGTTTGAAAACTTTAGATGCTCTTCATCTGGCTTCTTTTGTACAATTGGCCCAATTAAATGAAATTACTTTCGTGTGTGCTGATGTAAAGTTATGTGAATTAGTTGCAGAGTCAGGTTATGATGTAATTAATCCCTCTGGTAATAGCGCCAGAGAGCTACTTTGAATTTTTTTACGCTGATTGTATTTTTAGCTTCCGCTAAACTGATAATCTTATCCTTTTCTTCTCCAAATAGCCTGCAATAAAAATTACGATAAAAGCTGTAGCAAAAGACTTTACTATACCTCCCGCTCCCAGAGTAAGATATTGAGGGAAGTGAAAATGTATAAGACTGTAAATTGAATACAGAAAATAAGGTATCAAATAGCAGGTAAGTGTACTTGTACCTGCAGGACGAATGATTTGAAACCAACTTTGTCTGCCTTTAACATCTACGATATAAATAATTATTCCAAAAACTAAAATGCTAGTTCCGGTACAAATACCTACCCAGGCAGGTGTAGCCTTAATTTTTGAGATACCGTCGTAAGGGCGGGTTACAAAACCAAAAATGATAAACGCGATACCGGAAAGAATTAATATTATCCAAAACCATCTTACTCTGCCATGCTTCACTAATTGGGTATATATAATTGAAATGACAACTCCGGCCATAGTAAAAGCAGGCATAGAGCCATCACCAACAACCCAGATGGGGCTTTCACTTTTCAAAAAGGCTAACCAGCCGGCATGAACACCAATATCAATCAAAAGAAAAAACAGTAGGGCTGCAACCTGTACAAGTAATTTACCTTTACCCAACAAAAAAATCCCTGCACAGATCAGGTATGACCATCCTATTAAACCCAGTATTCCCCACCAGTGTGGTTGCAGTCCGGCAGGTTCTTGTGGAGTGCCTCCTTTAAAAAGAATGGCCAATGTAACCAACAGGACTATTCCCACACCCTGCAGCAAGTATTGCTTCTGTTTATTCATTTTGTCAGGATAATCTAACCAGATAAGAAAAAATGAAATGGTTATCAGAATTTCCCAAACGGGTTTTGGAAGGATTGCAGCGTCATTGTAATTCTCAAGGTTTACATGAAAAAAACCCATTGCAAGAAGTGCGAAGGCACGTATGGCTATATATGCAGCAACACTTAATAGAGAATAACCTTTGTTAATACGGTTTCTGATAGCAAAGGGAAGAGATAAACCAACAATAAAAAGAAATGCCGGAAATATGGTATCAGCAAAACCTAGTCCATCGGTATGGGCATCTACATGTTTAATCCATTCGGGAATGTTTTTAACAGCATCTACATCATTTACAAAAATCATCAGGAACATAGTAATAGCCCTGAAAATATCAATAGAATGTAACCGTGCCGGAAGTTGTTTCATACGGTTATTTGAAACTATTTATTTTTTCATACAAGGCCCTGAAACTATTCCATGGTGTATTGTCGCCGCCTTTGTCGTCTTTTTTATTTGCATAAAAACCAGTAAGAAAAGAGGCTGCATCTGACCATACCGTTTGCATCATTCCGTAAAACCTGGGCTGCATTTCTTTAGTAGATTCTTTCCTGAAATTTACCATATCTTCAGTTTGCTTTACTGCCAGCGCAGGCACACGCCAGGGACAGGTTATTACATTTAGCCCTTTCATTGCAAAATATACCGGCGTTTTATCTGCCCGCTCATAATGCCAGTCGCAAATAATCACATCTTTTGGTATCATATCTACCGCGCGGTAGGTATTGTTATAACTTGCCTCCCATACGCCTATTCCTGTTGTTTTACCATCAATCAACCGGTCTCCCCAAATCCATAACTGCCTGTTCTTGCCGGCAAGATGATTATCTAAAGTGCGAACTTCACCTGCAAATAGTTCTGCTTTATCTTTTCCGCTGCATCTCGGGCATTTATCCTCACCAAGATAAAACACTTCATCCATTCCTGCATGAAAGGCGTTTGTTTCAAACACGTCGCATATTTCATCTACCAGGTCAAATACAACTTTGTGTACCTCAGGGTGCAATGGGCAATAACTTTTGCAATACAAATTATCTTCATTTGGCCATTCATATTTCTCAGGCATTTTCACATATGGCGTTTCATCAAATTGCGGATAAACAGCCAGCAATTTACCGGTGCGGCTGGCCCACGATTGGTGACCCAAAAGATTTATCTGCGGTATCATGCGGATATTATTCTTTTTGCAGGCATTTACCATCTTCTTTACATCTGCTGTGCTGAGAGAAAAACTATCAACAAGTTCCGGATGACTTTTAAATTGATAACTATAATCAACCCGGACAATAAGGGTATTTACTTTTCGTGGTGCTAACTCATCTGCAATGAATTTTGTAAACGCATCTACATCTTTAGGTTTTGGCGCTCCTATGCAAAAGCCCCGAACTGTTAAGAGGCTGTCTAAGTTTTGCTGGGCAAATAAGTTAGACCTAAAAATTAAAAAAATAAAGAGGAATAAAGTAAAGTACTTTTTCATAAGTTAGTATTGATTGAATAAATGTAATTATTGTTTGAATATTTATAATATTATGATTGCCTCGCTATTCCCTGTTGAGAGACTAAAAGGCATGAATTTTTTTTAAAATAAAAACTTCTAAAAAAATCGTAACTACTCAGATTTCAAATTTAGTGAAAAGGGTAAGGGCGTCAAAAACGTTTTGAGTGTTTTTGATTGTGGTATCAATTACAGAGCGCAGGATGGCGAAGCGTCTTGCTCCGTCTTCACTTCTAAATTGACCGGATACTTTTGTTTTAACCTTTACATTTCTGATAGTTTTTACCATTGCCCAACAGGCGTATTTCTTCCTGTAATGCTTCTATTATTTTCATCATCCCCGATACCTGACCGGTAAGTTCGGATACCTGCTTCTTAAGCAATAGATTCTCCTCTTTAAGCTTATTGTATTCTGAAAGGGATATGGTGATAGTTGCTTCGATTCTTAAAAAGAGTCTTTTTATTCCAGATAATGACATTATTTTTATAAACATCACGTGGAAAAACCTCAAACTAAAAGAACCTGAGTAGTTACGATTTTTTTAATAAATGCTTTTACTCAATAATTTTAATAAAGCAAGTTGAATTTTTTTGGCAGGATGAAAAGCAGGAGTGTCTACCCTCTCTCAGTTATATAATACAATATTTCTATTTGTAGAGCTATTTCTACTAATTACTTTGTTGATACGCAATAATGTTCTATAGATTATTGTACAGCTACTAAAATCCGACTTTAAGTAAAGGCATGCTATTAGAGATAGAATTAATAAATAAAACCAATTTTCATGAGATTTATTCCAACAAAACCACATGGTTATTTAGACTACCTGATGGCTGTGGTGCTAATTGCTGCTCCCTGGATTTTTGGGTTTAACAGAGGCGGTGCAGAAACATGGGTGCCCGTAATTTTAGGTGCAGGTGTTATAGTGTATAGTTTACTCACTGATTATGAACTAGGCGCCTCACCTCAAATTTCTATGAAAACACATCTTCTTCTGGATTTGGCCGGAGGTATTTTTTTAGCTGTTTCACCATGGCTTTTCAACTTTGATGATCATGTTTATTTACCACATTTGGTATTAGGTATTGCTGAGGTTGGCGCTTCTTTATTTACAAAACAGCAGCCTTCATATGGCGCTGGTAATAAAGGCTTCAATACGCATCAGAGTACAAACATTACGAGGTAGTAATTACTTTATGCAGCAAGAGGTTGCTCTTACCCTGGGCAACCTTCTTTTTTTTGAAACAACTATATAGATTAACTGATTGTTACGCAGGAGTCTTTAACAATAAAAGTAATTATTGTGATATCAATTCTTTTTTAAGTTATATTTTTTATTCACCTTCCTGCTGTTAAAATACCGGTTAAGCTCATCTTCAGTCATATTGTTTGTAACCTCAATAGGCACATCAATCAACTGTAACTGGCTTTGCTTCAGTTCCTCCCTGATCTTAGCCATTTTTTGAATTAAATCAGGATCTTTTTCACCTATCAGTTTATTGTCCTGTAACACATAGTCGAGACGCTTTATAGAAGAACGAACTAAGGTAGCCTGGTTTTGCTCTGCATTTTTGTTTGGAGCCGTAGCTTCTTTTAAAGGAGTCAAAACCAGACCCACACTGGGCAATATAAGGCCTGTCCGCTTTGTCTGGTCATTGTCTGAAGTAGATAAAACTGTTCCGCTCAATGCTGCGGATGCCGCGGTGAGATCAAATCCTGTTCGTGCCCTTTTTGTTTTTTTTATTGTTTTATCTAATTGTAAAAAAGTATACTTCAGCTTTACAATATAAGAGGTCATATCATGTACCAACTGGTTATATTGTACTACTGCAAACGGATAATTCAATCCATTTCTAACAATTACTTTTAACATGGCTGTATCCTGCATTTTAAATTTAGTAGAGCCTATAAAACTTATTGTTACAGCCTTTCCTTTTCCAGTATCCGTTTCCCTGACAAAATCATAGGAAGGAGTCCATTTAAATTCATCAACACATTTCTGCACCGGGAAAAAATTTCCGATCGGAATACTCGTAAGGGTCAGTATATTTTCAAAAGGAAAACTTCCGTTTTCACATAAAACTTTAAATCTTAACGTATCTCCTTCCTCAATCCAGACTGTACCGCTTACTTGCGGTTTTAATTCTGAACGAATAATATCCGTGTTAAAAAATACAACAGTAAAATTAGTGTCCACTCTTTCTCCCGGGTTAATAAGATTTTGTATACCGATATTAACTTTATAATTATAGTCATATTTGAGTCTGCCTGAAAGAAAGTAAGACTTATCTGCTTTAAAACTTAGTAATCCATTGTCTTTATTTAGCCGCAGGCCAACCGGTGCATTTTTTAAGTACCAGTAATAATTGGACAACTCTTTATTAATCTCAAATTGGTAAGTTAACGTAGAGTCGACGTGGACAGAAAAAAACGGATTGACATTTATGATACGAAGAGATGTGTCTGAATTTAAGGGTTGCAAAGAATCTATTTCGCTACGCCTAAGTGAGTCCGTATTTACCCCACATATAGAATCTTTAGGGATCTGACGGATCGAATCGTTTTGAGCAAGACACCTAATATACATCGCAGAAAACAAAAAACTTAGCCATATATTTTTCATATTCCGGATCTGATCGTTTTTTTATAGAGCAATATTAAACAATAATGAAGAACATGCGCCAGTAGAAATGATTTTGAAAACGGCTGTTAAACAATAATATTTTTAATACAGAAGTAATATTTTAGTTTATTTAAGAAAGAAATCATCAAATGCAACGTTGTTAACAATCTTGACTTTCACTTAGGCCTTTATTAAAAAAAATTTAAAGACTGCATTATTTTCTACAATTTCCCGGAATCTTACAAATGCTGTTAATTAAATATCTTCTAATTCTTATATGTAAGAAAAATCGCCCTCTAACCAATACCAGTACTTTATACATAGTTAAAAAAATAAAAAAAGTTGTCCGAGGCAGCATCTTTAATAGTTAACGCCTCTATGTTTGTATGAAAATATTTTTACAGGCCTTATGAAAAGGATTAGGCTGGCATAAAAATTTAAACGAACAAAAAAACAATAATCATGAAAAAAATCACAGTTATGCTTGCAATTATATTGATTGCAGGCTCGTTTGCCGGAAAAGCACAAATTCAGCGCGGAAACGTAATGGTAGGCGGTGACATCGCAAATTTTAATCTGGGTCTTACTAAAGGCTCAATTTTTTCGATGGACATCAATCCTAAGGCAGCGTGGTTTATAAAAGATAACACGGCTGTTGGTGCTTATGCAGAACTTGGACTTACGACAGGAGGAAATGCAGGTACAACTGTAGCTTATGGTTTTGGTGCCTTAGCCCGTCAATATGTAAGTGGTAATGCTTTGAGTGTGTTAAGACATACCCGTTTATTCTTTGAAGGTAATGTAGGTATTGAAGGATTAAATATTTCTTCATCCGGAAATAGTACTAACGGACTTGGCCTTGGTATAGGACCCGGACTTGCTTATTTTATTACTCCTAACATCGGACTTGAAGGATTATTAAAATATAGGGGACGTCTTGGTTTTGGGTCCGAAACAACAAGTAGTAATTTAAATCTTGGTGTAGGTTTCCAAATTTATTTGCCAGGCCGAGGTACAATAACAAATACCAAAAGAGACATTCAATAATATTTTGCCAAACCATATAAAGGATTATCAGGGCAGATGAAGTAAGAAATATTTTAGAACCATATTGTTTGAGTTAAGAAGCACGATTTACATTCGTGCTTCTTTGCTTTTATACTATCCTCTAATGAGTTCCAAATCTTACAATAAATTTTATAAGTAGCAGGCTTTTCATTTTCCGAAGCCATCTTATAGATTTTCTATTTGTCTTTAAAGGTGTCGACTGCACAACTTCTTTTCAAATTTCATCGAAGGATTTGATGAGAGATAATAAGTTTTAGCAATTTATCTATTCATAACCGGAAGGGAAGAAACAAAAATTAATTAAAAAATGTGTATGTGTTTTTAACAAAACAGAACAGAATTCGGCAAGCTATTTTCTTATGCCAAACAACCTGATTTAAGGGAATAATTTTTAAAATAATTACTATGAAAAAAATCCTTCTTCCAATTCTGTTGATAATTTTATTGCCTGTCACTTATTCATGCAGCACCTTGCGTTCTATTTATACACTCAATGAGACAGATGCTGCTTCAGCTATAAAACAATTATTAAGTATTGGTGCCAGAGATAATAGTTTAGCTGGCGCATTCAGCAAAGAAACTATTCTTGCCACACTCTTCCCTGAACCTGTACAAAAAGTATTAAACACTTTAAATACCCTTGGATTAACCAGTGAAATTGACAGGTTTACCACTACTCTGAGTACTGCCGCAGAAAAAACAGCTACAGCTTCGGTTCCTATCTTTGTAAATAGTATCAATAAAATGAAGTTCTCTGATGCTATGCGCATAATTAAAAATGGAGGCACAGCAGCTACTGATTACTTAAGAGTTTCAGCAGGTGATACTCTCCGAACTTCCATAAGACCAGTTATGCAAAGTACCCTTGAAGAGTATAAGCTAAATGAGCAATGGAACGATATAATAAAACCTGTAAAAGCAATAGCAGGAAATAAACTTAATCTTGATCTGGCAACCCTTATGGCGGGTACTGTGAGCGAGGCTATGTTTAGAAAAATTGCTGAAAAAGAGGTGCAGGTACGTAAAGATGCGTCAGCAAGAACTACTCCACTACTGCAAAAAGTGTTTTCAGGAAATTATAATTAAGAAGATTTGGTACGGCGAATAAAAGAACCTAAAATTTAATAGTATTGTCTTGCAGGAAATTTCAAAAAGGCTGATGGAAATTTTAGTGTTAATTCTAATTCCATTTGCCTTTTTTTTATAATTTCGCATCTATCCATATTCATTTCCTCTCAATCCGTTCCAATCCAAACAATCGTGGTTCTTTTACTGAACCGGCAGTGGATTTCTTCTGGAAGGAACAACAGTTTTCTCATCTTCACTTAAGTAAACCCAAAAATCGTATAATTCATATATATCACCGGGGACTTTAGAAGTACTGTTTTCGCTATTACGTTCATATGATCCTAATAGAGTACCCGAATATCTAAGTTCAGACAACTTTTCATCCAATGATAATGTCTTAAATTGTTCAATATCCATAAACACTTATTGATTTTACAGTTTGTTAATTGGATCAGATTCGAAGATGAATAATAATCACAGTGAATACTATAATTATCAATGAAGCAAAGCTAACCACACTACGTTAAGTAACAAAACAATAAAGAGGAAATAATAATAAGGTGTTACAAATTTTTAATAACGATTTTTGTAACAGAGGCAAAAGATGCACAACGATATGATGATGAACGAAATGCGTCGCAAGGATGATGCATGATGAATAAATGCTGGTATCAAAAAAAATTTAAAACTGCTTCTAAGGATTTTAAAGTTTCCTTCCTAATCTTACTGCCTGACCATTTATCAGCAATCTTTCTTTATTTGCAGCACGACGGCACATCCCGGCACCGGTAAAAAAGATAAATAGTCAACCTTATTTTATGGAAATAGTAAGTTTTGTTATCTAATTTAATGTAGAAAGCATGTTAAAACCGGATTTTGTTTACCTTCTATCACTAAAGATTTCCTTTCATCCTGTTTTATAGTCCTTTTTTTATATTTTTTTTTACTTTTCCTTGCCATTATTTAAACTGATTGCATGAAAAAAATAATTACGTCTTTATTCTTTTCCTTTTTCTGTACTACTATTATTATTGCTCAAAACGCTCACATTAAAGGAACTGTCACAGATACTTTAAACAAACAAAATTTGCCTAATACAGTCATTTCTTTACTAAAAGCCAAAGACTCTGTACTGGTAAAATTTACAAGAAGCGATAAGAGTGGAAATTTTGAAATGAAGAATTTACCTGCAGGTAAGTTTTTTTTAATGATGTCCTACCCGGCGTATGCTGATTTTATTTATCCAATAACGCTCACAGAAAGCTCATCAGAAGATATTGGAGTTGTAAAGATGACCTTAAAGTCACGCCTGCTGCAGGAAGTTTTAGTTAAACAAAAAATTGCAGCAGTAAGGCTTAGAGGCGATACAATAGAATATAATGCAGATAGTTTTAAGGTGCGTGAAGGAGCATCAGTTGAAGAGATGCTGCGCAAAATGCCAGGGCTTCAGGTAGATAAAGACGGCAATATTACAGCACAGGGAACAAAAATTGAAAAAGTGCTTGTAGACGGTGAAGAGTTTTTTGGTGATGATCCTACAATGGCTACAAAAAATCTGCAGGCAAATGCAATTGATAAAGTACAGGTTTTTGATAAAAAAAGTGACCAGGCCGCGTTTACCGGCATAGATGATGGCTCAAAAACGAAAACTTTGAATCTTACTTTAAAAGAAGACAAAAAGAAGGGATACTTTGGGAAAGTGGAATTAGGTTCTGATTTCAAAGACCGCTGGAATAACAGCGTAATGCTCAATAACTTTAAATATAAAAGAAAACTTTCTGTATATGGCATAATGAGCAGCACCGGCAAAACAGGACTTAATTGGGAGGAAAGAGGTAAATATGGGGAGGATAATAGCATGGAATACGATGAGGATGGAGGTTTCTATTTTTCCTCAGGAGGTAGTGATGAATTTGACAGCTATGGCGCTTTCAGGGGGCAGGGCTTACCAACAAGCTGGAGTGGCGGGGCGCAATATTCAAAAAAATATGACAATGATAAACAAAATCTCAACGGCAGCTATAGATATAACAGATTAAATACGATTGGCGGGGGCAACACTATATCGCAATCAATTTTGCCTGGCAATGTCTTTTATAATAAAGAAAACAGCAGTGCATTCAGCACCAAGCAACGTCACTCCTTAAACGGAACTTATGAGTGGCAGATTGATAGCTTCACCTCCATAAAAATAAAAGCGAATGGCTTTAGCGGTGATCAAAAAATCTTTACCACTTATAACAGTGAGACTTTAGATAATTTTGGCAATAGAATAGAAAGCCGTCGCAACACTTCTGCAGAAGGCGATAACAGCAGCCTTAACAGTAATTTTTTATTACGTCACCGCTTTAAAAAAGCAGGAAGAACAATTTCCCTGGCTTTTGACGAACAAAGCAAAAGAACAAACACTACAGGCTTCTTATATTCTGTCAACGGGTTTTATGACAAAGCAGCTTTAAAAAATATGGATACCGTTGACCAAAAGAAAATAAACGACATTGTTAACACCGGTTACTACTCCAGAGTTGCCTATACCGAGCCTATAGTAAAAAATGTTTTCCTCGAATTAAGCTACGGAATAAGGATAAGCAACAGTGAATCAAAAAAACTATCGTACGACAGAAACCTCACAGGTAAATATGAAAATCTCAACGACAGCTTTAGTAATAATTACAAATTTAATGTGCTTACAAACAGCGGGGGCATGGCCTGGAGATACAACAGCAAAAAAACAACTGCATCAGCGGGGGGCGACATTGCACGGGCAAACTTTGAACAAACAGATCTTCTGCATAACACAGACATAAAATACAACTACACAAACTTTTTTCCCAAGGCTAATTTCCGGTATAAATTTAACGCCACCAGCAATTTTGGATTTAACTACAATGGCAATACCAGACCGCCTTCTATTGAACAGGTACAACCTGTAAGAGATAATTCAAACCCATTGAATATAGCAATTGGTAATCCTGATCTTAAACAGGAATTCAGGCACCAGTTTAGCATGAATTTTGGCTCGTATAAAGTTTTAAAGCAAAGAGGCTTTTATACCTACGTGTCTTTCTCCTCAACATCTAACTCTATCAGTACAAACGAAACAACAATTGTAAGCGGAGACTCGGCAGGTATAAGAACATACAGATATGTAAATCTAAATGGCAACTATAACGCTTACTCAGGCGGCGGCTATAACTTTAAAGTACAGAATTTAGACCTTTCCTTTAACTTCGGTTTTAATATAAGTGCAAGCCGCTACAACAATATTGTAAGCACATTAAATAACAATATTCTTAACAGCCTAAAAAACAGGACTGATAATAACAGCTATGGCTTTAACTTCGGCGCTAATAAGTCAAAGGAAAAGAAATATGACATAAATTATTATGGCAACATCAACTACAATTCCTCCACTTCATCCGTAAATCCTAACTTAAAAACAAATTACTATACACATAGCCATAACCTGTATCTGAATATAACCCTGCCTCATAAATTTGAATTAAATACAAATGTTGAGGCAAATTTCAGGCAGAAAACTAATTTGTTTGCAGCCAATAATAACGTCATACTCTGGAACGCATATATAGGCAAAAAAATGTTTAAGAACGATAAAGGAATGATAAGCATCCGGGCAAATGATATACTTGATCAAAACCGCGGGTACAACAGGTTTATAAACTCTAATGTTTTGCGTGAAGAAACCTACCAGACTTTACGACGTTACTTCCTGTTAACCTATACATGGAATTTCTCTAAAAACCCCGGAGGAGCCGCATCTTCCAACCCATAATTTAAATTATATGAAGAAACTTATCATAATCAGCCTTTTAACAGTTTACCTGGCCATTTCAGCATTTGCACAGGAACAATTTATTGTAAAAGGCAAGATTGAGTTTGAGAAAAAAGTAAATCTGCATAAGCAACTTGATAGTGAAGAAGATGAAGGCTGGCGTAATATGATAAAGAAAATGGCGCCACCGACAAAGACCAGTTATTTCGATTTGTATTTTAGTGGTAATAAAATTATCTACACACCCGGCCGTGAAGTGGTTTCCGCTCAAAAAGTACCTGATTGGTTCGATGGGCCTGCTACAGATAACATTATTTTCACCGACCTGGAGCAACAAAGTGTTACCAGTCAAAAAACGGTGTTCGATAATATTTTTAATATAAAGGATAGCGTCAGAAAAATTGACTGGAAAATAACTCCTGATACCCGCACCATCGCAGGCTTTGAATGCAGAAAGGCGACTGCTATTATTATGGATACCGTTTTTGTAGTTGCTTTTTATACTGAACAAATCGTGACCTCAGGAGGGCCTGAGTCATTTGCTGGTCTGCCGGGTATGATACTTGGCATTGCAGTTCCCCGTTTATATACTACATGGTTTGCAACAAAGCTTGAAATGACCGATGTTAAAGAAACTGTGCTCATTCCTCCCAAAAAGGGTAAGAAAATAACGACCAGCGACCTTAAAACACAGCTTAAACCGAGCATGAAAGACTGGGGCAAAATGGGAGCCAAAAACATGCTCCAAGTTAGCATTTAATACATTGATTAAATTCTATTGCAACTATTATTGAATGAGTGGCATAGGTTTGTCTTAATGTGTGTGAGTGGCAACTTCTTTAATGATACCTGCCTTTTTAACCGCCCGGCTTACCACTACTGAGTTCCCCTTATGAAAGGCAGTCGCCGCTAGTACCTTCAAAGAGCAGTAACGAGACGCTCTGCCGCAAGGTATTTTGTAATGTCATTTTTGTTTTGTCTTCCAAAACAGCTAAACCGCTTTGCAAATATTCTTTTCTCCATTCAATAACTTTATTCGAATAAGTTCGTAATTTCTTTGCTATTTGCGAAGGCTGGCGACCCTTACTGCTTTCAATTACAATGTATGCCCTTTCATAATCCTTGCGTACCGCATTCCTGCTGTTAAGGCGTTTCGCTATTCCAGAAAATCCTTTTTCGGAACCACATAAGAAGAACTTTTTCTTGACATCCTGCCAAGCTACTTCTTTATTTTAATATAGCTAATATTTGCAATTAAACACTACAATCAAAAACACTCAAAACGTTTTTAAAGCACTTACCTTTTTTATTACATTTGAAACCTCAGTAGTTACAAAAAATCTTATGTAAAAGAAATCTGATAAAACGTTTGAATAAAGTTATTGCAAACAGGAGTGCAACCACATTAAAACACGAGTGATTAAAAGTGTATGAAAATAGTTCTCTGAAGCTTAACCCTAGTATTTTTTAAACTATTTTTCCTACTGGTAATGGTTTATAAAAATATTCTACCTCTATACTGTTGGTGTCGGTTTTATTCTGCCTAATAATTGATAATTACAGTATAAAAGTTTTTTGCACTTAAAAAATATGTAAAAATAGAATAAGACTGTATGGAAATAGAAGAACTAAGAGAGCTTACTTGACTTCTACGTTTTCTTTTTTTAGTAATGTTGCATTTGTAAGCTAATCTTATGTCATTTTGTAAAGCCGGCTTGCTAAAAATAACAGCACCTTATTTATACAATTATTTAAAAAACCGGATAATGCCTAAAATTGCGATTGCAGTACACGGAGGAGCAGGTCCTGACTCTGAATATATAAAACAAAACCAGGAACAATATAAGCAGGGCATACAGGAAGCCATAGATGCAGGTTATACTGTTTTAGCAAAAGGTGGAAGTGCAGTAGATGCAGTGGAGGCTGCAGTAATTGTTTTAGAAAACAATTACCTGTTCAATGCAGGGCGCGGTGCTGCACTCAATGAAAAAGCAGAGGTAGAAATGTGTGCATCAATAATGGATGGCAGCAACTTGCAATGTGGTGCTGTAGCAATAGTAAGGCAAATAAAAAATCCGGTATCACTTGCAAAGGCTGTAATGCAAAAGTCACGTCGCATATATCTTGGTGCATCAGGAGCTAAACATTTTGCTGAGGAATCAGGAATGGAAATGGAACCAGAGGCTTACTTTATTACCGATCATGCGTACGAACAATACAAGGAAAAAAAACAGGAATTGAGGAAAGAAGGTAAGCTCTCTAATTATAAAATGCATGGTACTGTTGGTGCAGTTGCCTTCAACCAGGGAAACATTGCCGCGTCTACTTCTACAGGCGGTACAGAGGCCAATTATGAAGGAAGGATCGGGGATAGTTCCATTGCGGGTGCAGGAAATTATGCAAATAATAATACATGTGCCGTATCTGCAACAGGTGATGGTGAATATAACATTCAATTTGTTTCAGCCTTCCATGTGTCAGCACTGATAGAATACAAAGGGCTGTCATTAAAAGATGCATGCGGATATCTGATACACCATAAATGCAAAGACGTAGAAGGAGACATGGGACTAATAGCGCTAAATACTGAAGGTGAAATAGCAATGGTTTTTAATTCAGATCGGATGCATAGGGGTTGGAAGACTGATAAGGAATTGGGGGAACCAGAGATTTATTAGTGCAGATGAACTGCCCTGCTTCAGTTTGCTTGTTTAAATCAGATACCGTTCCTTTAAAATCTTTATATGATGTAACAGGTGACCGTATAAGATGTACGCTATAGCATTTACACTATTGGATGAGTTATTTGTTGTGCCAGTTTGTTGCAATTGTTCTTCATCAAAACTTAGTAACATAAGATCGGTTGATCTCCTTGTTAAATCAAATTCTTCTAATAAATTTTTCCAGCTTCTTGCACTTGCTTTACTGTTTGCTGCATAACTGTTTTCGTCAAAGCCGGGAAAGGAAGTCTGGTCTTTTCGTGCAATGCACATTGCCCTATAAGCAAAAACCCTTTCTGCATCTACTATGTGTTGCAGCATTTCTTTCACCGTCCACTTGTTTTCCGCGTAGCTGTATTCAATTTTTTCTATCGGAATACTTTTAAAAAAATCAGTGATAGCATTACCATATTTTTCCACAGCGTCTTTTGTGCTATCAGCTTCAACAAGGTTTACATAGTTAGCGGCATAAGAAGGGTAAGAGCCCAAAGCAGGTTTTGACATGACAGCTTTTTAAGCAAATTTATTGCTTTAAATTATTATCTTTAAATGACTATCCGTTATTTAGCAAATTTTAGTAACTTAGCTAAATAAATTAGTTATATGCAGTTTAATAAATTCTTTAGTCTTTATAGAGGAAGAAAAATGTAAGCAGTTTTTCAAAGAACAACGTGAGATGCAGGGTATCAAGTGTAAAAAGTGCTCTTCAGAATCTCATTTTTGGATAGAGAGTCAGAGCAAATGGCAATGTAAGAAATGTA